>Ga0207933_1000015_pt1 | contig 183198 bp, 157 predicted proteins | sample NGESurdeep092012_4_FD_184488 | JGI IMG/M metagenome (GOLD analysis project Ga0207933, IMG submission 184488) | Arctic peat soil microbial communities from Barrow, Alaska - NGEE Surface sample F53-3 deep-092012 (SPAdes) | ecosystem: Environmental > Terrestrial > Soil > Wetlands > Peat ... | reverse complement strand
AAAAGAAAAGATGAGGAAATAGCAACTACGCGAATTGCCTTACTGTTCGCCATGAATCGAGCTGAAAATAGCTCAGGAGTTGAACCGCTTAGGTAGTTAGGTTCCGGGTTCCGGGTTCCGGGTTCCGGGTTCCGGGTTCCGGGTTCCGGGTTCCGGGTTCCGGGTTCCCTAAATTGTTAAATAAGTTCAAGTTTTTCATTATTACCTGCAACGCCGCATATGCAACAGGACGAATTCGTCCTTCTAATTACTATGAAGCAGATCGTTTCGAAAAGGTTACGGGTTTTCGCGAATATTGCCAAATTTTCTCAAAAAAAGTTCTAAAAGTAAGGGAATTGCGGTTTCAAATCGCCCAAACAGGTAAAGCGCAACTGTGGATTCGGCCAATGTCGATCAAGTGCCCGCATATCCGCAAGAAATCATAGTTGCCCACGGTAACCTGAGGCATTGCAAATGAGGATTTTCGTAACCGGCGCATCAGGGTCTTTGGGGCAAGAACTCGTACCTAAACTGATCGAATTTGGACACGAGGTGTACGCCCCCGCTCATACCGATTTCGATATCACCGAACCACTTCATATCGGTCGATTTGCCGCCGGGGAATTTGGCAAATTCGATGTCATGTTCAATCTTGCCGGATTTACTAACGTTGATCTAGCTGAAGAGCAACGCGAAGAAGCGGTTGGTCTCAACACGATAGCTCCAGGATGGCTGGCGGCAGCCTGCGCCGAAAGACAAACTAGCTTTGTCCATTTGAGCACCGATTTTGTTTTCGACGGATCGTCCCAAATTCCCTACACCGAGATTTCCAGCAAAAATCCAATTAACTTTTATGGTCAAACAAAATCTGACGGTGAAGATGAAGTGCTTGCGATCAATCCTCAGGCGATCATTATCCGCACATCATGGCTTTACGGCAAGTTCAAGAATTCATTCGTAAAAGCAATCATTGATCGCATTTCAAAAAACCAAACAATCCGAGCGGTAGATGATCAAACTGGCACTCCAACAAGTGCCTATGAATTAGCCAATGTCCTTGCGCAAATCACCAATTCTTTGCCCCCGCCCGGCGTTTATCACGCGGCTGGCAATGAAATTGTTAATCGTTACCAGCAAGCGCAAATGATTGCTGAAATTTATAAAAAACTAATCCTAACACGCAGCCTTCCTGAAATCCAATCGGTTACTTCCCAAAAATTTGCGACTAAAGCCAAACGCCCCTCATTTTCTGCATTAGATTCTTCGAAGATGAATGCCCTTTATAGCCCGATGGGTACTTTGAAATCCGCCCTCGAAAGAGCGATCTCAGAATTGATTAAGCAATAAGGGTACGAAGGCTACCCAAGCGATGACCATGACGCATCGCTCCGGTATTACCTTTAGCACCTAAGCTACTTTTGCGACGAGAGCTTCTCTTGGTACGGAGGGAAACCTGGCGTAGCTGGGATCCAGCACAAAATCTTCCGCTCCTTGCATGACCTGATTGAGCCTATGCGCAACTTCTTCTTCAATATGACTTTCACTCGGTGCAACATTGACGATCTTCTGAGCGCCTAACTCGTGGCACCGATCACGAATGTCGCATAAAGCAAGCATAACGTCTAAATAAAAACCCTTGACCCTGGAATAGTCAAGTAATAAATTAAATGGCAAACCATCCCTGCATTCGACGATTTCAGAAAGTTCCTCGCGAAACACATCTAATTCGGACAGGGTGACTTTGCCGCCGAGGCTGGCTTCAAACAAGCCTTTGTCCTCGTAATAGCTAAGTAAATACATTGTAAAATTGGGAAACATTCCGCCTGAAAAGCGAAAGCGTTTCCTCCTCCGTAATACATATTCCGTTACAGCTTCACTAGCTACCTGGTATTCAATCCTGGAGTTTAATAACCTAGCATCCCTGCCAAAAGAAAATTTACTAGGATACGATCACTCTTCAGGATCGAACCTGAAGAACTTAGTCTGCACTAACTCGTGAGTCCATTAGTTCGAAGTCTTCCGAATATTTACCGACTTATGAGTTTATTCTTGAATTTGCGCTACTTTACCGGGCTCTTGTTATTGTCGCTCCCTTTTTTCAGGGCAATGGATTTTGCAAATACCTCAGCTTCAAGTTTCAACTTCTTCCAAGTCCATTCCTGTCTGACTTTCAAGAACTGCACAATTCATATCTAACCGCAGCCGTGAGGAAGACATATCCATCGATGAGAGCGAAAGTAAGGCCTGCAGGCCCTCCTGTCAACCTTGATCACACTATCAAAATCAAACTTATTTGGTAAAGAAAAAACAAGTACTATCTCCCCAGCCTGCAGTCGAATTGCAGTTCGAAAGAATATATAACGAGCCGCCTGTCTGAATCCTGAATATGGATCCGGTTACGTACCCACCTGCCACTTAGGCAATATTCAACCCGCAATTTAGTCCGATTTTGAATGGTGGAATCCCGTCGAAATTGCTTTCGTCTCCCACCCACGGATCAGCAAACAAACCAACACTAGAGTCCGATAGGTCCTTTTGAAACTGACTCACGGAATCTTTGGGAGATATGTTTCTGAGGTACCCGAAACTCATTTTAAAACTTGATTCTGTTATATTCGGACATTCAAAGGTAGCGTAAAACGGATCAGATACCCGGTTACCGTCCTTAAGTGGACGCCGTTCCGTATCTTCTTCTGAAGCAAAAATTGCATCCGACCCAGTATATGGGCGAACAAGGTTATAAGTTATCGGATATGCGTCATTTTCATCCGAAATATACATGATAGTCGCCTCATAGAGCTGCTTCATTTTTGCTACATCAGGCATTCCCTGCGCCAATTTCCTGGATCGAACTAGAGCGGGCAATAAAATTGCCGTTAGTATCGAGATGATCGCAACAACCACGAGAAGTTCTATAAGTGAAAATGCTAATTTTTCTATTCTTGCCATGATGGTTAATCCTATACTAGTGTTGATTTACCAATCCGCTGCTACCGCGGTTCCTATCAAGAAAATAGTCTCAATTACAATATTGACAAACTCGATTCAAGACAGCAATTCGCTTCCGTGTCAGGTTCGCTTGCTCAGGCCAATTTGTGAAACTTTCCATGCCACAAAAGCTGCCGTAAGACAAATCAAAGTAAGAAGTATCGTGAGCCCAATCTCCAATCGCGCTGGCAAATACTTATAATACGGCAAATACCAAAGCCCCCAGCCAACGCCATTCACCAGACCTACAGTTAGTAAAAAATATCCCAACCTAAACTTTCTACTAAATAGATTAAAACACGAAGCAATTAATAAGTTGCCAAGTGAACCGTAAAACCCCAAAATTATTTGTTCTGAAATTATGTTCCAGCTCGATAGCCGCTGAGTGAATCCTACGATCCCACTGCCGAGACATAAAATCACAAGAAATGCCCAAGTGATTGCAAATACCATTAACGCAGTACTTACCTTCGGCATGAAAATCGACCCTTCAACAGTTAATTGTTGCTTCATCATGTTGCCTTTTATTTTGCTTAACTTTCGAGTAGCTATTTCATTCTCAATCTTGCATGACAGTATTATTTCAAGTAAAACAGGCAACCTGGATACCCAAAACGATCCGGTACATCACAATCTTTATATATATAGAGAGACCCGTCGGTTTGAATACGCAGTACAGGACCAGACACGTACGACCCGGAGATTGCGGCCAGGCTTTGACCGTTAAGCGAGCTGGTATCCGAAATCCCATCGTTGCTTTCGTCGCCAGCCCACGGATCAGCAAATAGCCCGACGTTTGGCTTTTGAACTTCTTTCAAAAATAAACCTATCGAAGAATCTGGGAACATGTTCCTAAGATAACCATAGCTCATTTTGAAATCTGATTCTTGCATGTCCTCCCTTCCCCCTTCGCCCCAATAAAACGGAACAGCGCACCACTTGCCGTCCTTAAACGGAATTCTGCCCGTGTCCATTTTAGATGCAAATATTGCGTCCGAATCAGTATAAGGTCGGACTAGATTGTAAGTCACGGGATATTGATCGTTTTCATCCGATTGATACATAATCAAAGCCTCATAAAGCTGTTTCATGTTGGAGATATCTGGAACCCCTTCGGCTATCTTCTTTGCTCTTATCAACGCTGGCAATAAAAGCGATGCCAATATAGCAACGATTACAATCACGACGAGCAGTTCAACAAGGCTAAAGCCTTTCTGTGATTTAAATTTAGTTATTTTCATCTACTTTCACGTTTGGATTTTGGCAGATGGCTCAAGGTGTTTCCTCGAGTCATCTATCCAGCGAAGTTACGACTCTGCCTGTGTCATCTGCCTCGAAGCAATCCAGGCTAGATAAATTGCCGCAACAAAAACGACAACTGTTTCCGTTACCGATGCCAACCTCTTTAGTAGTGGAAACATAGGATAACTCGCTATGAACCACAAACCTGCGGTCAGGCAATTAATCAAACCAGCAGCACCAAGGAAACCCCAAATTCTAAATTTCTTGCTAAAGAAGTTGAAGAAACACGCTACCAAAAGATTAGGCAAAGAGAAGATAACCGACATACCAATTCCTTGTTTTACATGATCCCAGCCCACAAAAGGCTGGGTTAGTCCGATTATGCCAGCGATAAGCTGCCACACTGACATGACGAGTATTGATACGGCGAACGCTAGCAGAAGGGTCACGCCCTTCTGCACCCACCAAGACCGATTTAATGAAGGTAAGGTATGCATTAGAGGAATTATTGCGCTGGCTGACACGTTGGTGCTGCTTTCACGTTGATTTTATTTAAATTCCATGGCGCACAGCAATCGGAAATTTCTGTCCAACCTGGACCCGGTTGACTAGGAGGAGGTGAGATTGGGGGAGCTGTGTAATAACTGCTTCCATCCGGACAGCAATAGAAACTTACCTGAGCAGTCCATTCATTGATATACTCAGTCCATGAACAATTGCTTGTGTAAAAGCAGGTAAATACAGTGCCTCCCCCAGCATAAGTACCATTATTACAAATTGCGAGTATCGTGACCGAAGCGGCCAGCATTGAAGTTGCGATGCTCAAAGGCAATAAATGCCTTACTTTCGAGGTGACCAACTTAATGGTCGAGTTGTTCTTTATTGTATTTTTCATTAGTTTTCACTTTTGTGTTATTGACGAAATTTAAGTCTGAAATAGTTTGGGAAATAAAAGTTTTCATATAAATCGGATCGCCTGACCAGCCAAAATATCCGCGCACGACAGTTCCATTCTTTACAATTAGAGTCGTTGGAGTTGCTGGGAATAGCGATAATGAATTACACACCCAGTTCAGTCCAGCCGAACCTGCCCTACAGTTTTCACTTAGTTCGACTTCTTTTACTGGAATTTGCTATTCGCTTCTAAACGATTGTCGCGCCAAGTCACATGGATAGCAACCTTCTTTCCAAAATAATACAATTCCAGTAAATTGATTCAGCCCAAGAGTGGGAAACTTGATCGCGAGTTTTGAGCCCACCCAGGATTGAGGGCTCAATCTGCCCACTTTTGGCTGCTTCGCAATCCCTGGCTTAATCGCAGCAAGACCAATTAGTACAAAAAGCAACAAACATACCGGGATGGCAACTTGCGGTGACCTCATTTCTAACGGAAGCGTTGGTGAAGTAGGCAATTTCCACTTCCGCGCAAGAGCCGATCCCAATATCGCGAAATTTAGTAGGAAGATAATTTCGCATGGAGTACAAGATTCGGCACCGCCCAGTAGTTGACCGATTTGCCACGATGCAATTGCCGAGCAAATGAGCGGAACTCCCAGAATTACTGACGCAAAACGACCAAGAACCACTAAAAATAAAGCACCGTAAACTATGGATCCAGCCAGCCCTGCCGGAACACCTAAAAACGTGATATGGGGGCAAGTCGGGCACTGATGCATGAATTGGTAAAAACCTGCAATTGAGCAAAGTCCGGTCGTCAAAATAAGTCCGTTCCAACTAAAAATCAGCATCAGAGAAAAGTAGAGAGAGTAATAGACCAGTAAATCCTGCTACCAAGAACCGATTATTAGCCATGTCAATAGATGAACCACCAACAGACGCAATTTTTGAGTTCATGACTGAAAAATCGGTGACCAGGGAGAAGCCCTTTGAGGAGACGTCGGAACTTTCGCCATGTCCCTGAAGCATATAAAGGGAAGGAGCGTCTGATCCTTTGAATTCCAGTCTTCCTACTGCCTTGCCAAATGAACTATCCTGTCTAAAATACGAAACGCGGGGAAATTCCTGGGCAAGTTGCACGATGGGCCTATCAAATGATTTCTGCCGACCCGAGAAAAATAAAAGTTTTGTTGACGCCTGTTGACTTACTAAAACTCTTGATGCGGAAACGACGCCAAAACTGATTAAGATGACTAGCGCAAAAATCGTTGCGATTTTCGAGACCAAATAGAGGGCGTGCTCTGCCTTGCTCTGCCTTGCTCTGCCTTGCTCTGCCTTGCTCTGCCTTGCTCTGCCTTGCTCTGCCTTGCTCTGCCTTGCTCTGCCTTGCTCTGCCTTGCTCTGAGTTGCTCTCTCGTTCCGAAGATATGCCCACAGTAATCGCATTGTACAACATTTTTTCCGAATTTATGAGTTTTTTATAATATCTCAATACAGTTCGTTGCAATTATTCTAATACAGCTCGCATTGAATACGATTCAAATAAATTTTGGGAGAGTTTTATATCTTGATTTCAGTAAAAGTTCCAGCAAGAGCTAAATTCTAGTTTTTTTCCAAGTTCTTCACCGCTGGGCCTTCTAATACCGAACCATCCTTATCAAATCTCGAGCCATGGCACGGGCAATCCCAAGTATTTTCTGAATTGTTCCAGGCTAAAATACAACCCAAATGAGTACAAGACACTGAAACTGCATGGAGGATGCCTTCTGCGTCTCGAAATGCCCCAACTTTGCCATGTTTTGTCTCAACTATTTCCCCTTCTCCAGGTTTGACTTGCGAAAATTCGTCATGAGAAACGCCCTTAAATCGATCTCCAATCAGATGTTTCGCAGTTGAAACTGAAGCGGCGGCAAACTTTGGGGCACTCGTGACCGGGTCAAATCTTTGCGGCGAATAAAGGTCTTGAAAAGGATTTCGAACTCCACAAATTAAATCTGAAAGAAGTTTTGAGGCAACGACTCCATGGGTCATTCCCCACCCGCCAAATCCGGTGGCAACATAAACCAATTTATCTGATCCCGTAATTTTTCCAACATAAGGGATCTTATCCAGGGTATTTAAGTCCTGCGACGACCACGAATAAGCGATTCTTTTTACATCAAAATGCGCCCGCGTGAAGCTTTCCAAATTCTGATAATGAACATTTTGATCTTCCCCTTCTCCCGTCCTATGATTTTCACCGCTCACAATGAGAAGGGTTTTTTCCCTTAAACTATCCCAAACCGGTCGATAGGTATATCCTTTCCCGGGGCTAACCGACATCAGCTCAGGTACAGGCTCATTGAGTTCAACCGCTATAGCATAATCCCGAAAAGGAACTAAGCGAGCAAAATAAAGTGCGGGATCATAAGACGGAAAATGAGAGGAAACGATGACATTTGTCGCTGAAATCGTGCCCCGATCCGTCGTAATCACGCAAGAATCACCATGTTTTACTTCGGTTGCTTTTGTGTTTTCAAACACGAAGCTGCCGTCTCCTGAAATCTTCGAAATAATTGGAGTTAAGAATTTAAGAGGATGATATTCAGCTTGATTCTTAAATATTAATCCGCCGTTGGTGGGGTACTTAAATGATAAATGGGGCACAAGCGACGTTTCTAATCCAATTTTCTGACACGCTTCCTGCTCGTCTTTTAATTGAGTGTATTCGTCCTCACTTTGAGCGTATAGATACAAATCGCTCCACTTAAAATCACAATCGATGGATTCCTTAATCGCGAATTCCTCAACCCATTTAATCGCATCGCGATTTGCAATTGAATAAAGCCGAGCACTTTCCTTTCCGAACTTGGAAATTAAGTGATGATAAATAAGTCCATGCGAAACGGTAAGTTTTGCGGTTGTATTGCCTGTAACTCCATTCAGAGCTTTGTGAGAATCAATAAGTGCGACCGTTTTGCATGAATTCTTCAGATGCCACGCACTCAATACCCCTACAATTCCCGCTCCTATTATGGCGACGTCAACTTCGCAATTTGCATTCAAACTTGGAAAACTTGGGGACTCGACGGTTTGCGTCCAAATGGACGGATGTAACTCAGACATATCCCTTTTTACGCATGGAATTCAAAACATAAATCGTTTTGTTAAATCAATACATTTTTAGGCTTAATATGTTCAAAATTGTTGGGGACTGTTAAGGCTGGTAGCAAATTTCGATTAAACCTTTTCAACCCTTCTACAATCGAGACCATCCTGCGCCAGTTTTACTTATACCTTCAACTTCAACAAAATACGATACTATTTAGTAAAAAATAAGCAATCTGATTCACCATAGAATCCTGGCACATCACAATTGGAATAAACGTAAAGCGATCCGTCGGTCTGAATTCTGAGAACGGGCCCAGTAACATACGAACCCGTTATCGCGGCCAGACTCTGACCACACATGCTAAGTTCGTTTGAGGGCAGACCCATGAACGCGCCTTCGTCTCCTGCATATGGATCGGCAAAAAGACCGACGGTTGGGTCGTCCTCTCTCAGGTTGAATAACTCTTCCGAGCCGGTCGGGTAAATATTTCTTAAATAACCGTAGCTCATCTTGAAGTCCGATTCTTGTAGAACGTCTTTGCCTTCGCAATAGTAGAAGGGCACTGCTACCCATTTACCATCTTTAAGCTTAACCCTCCCATCATCTAAATTCGAAGCAAATATCGCATCCGAGGAGGTGTAAGGTCTTATCAAGTTGTAAGTAACTGGATATGCGTCATTATAATCTGACCGGTACATGATAAGCGCTTCGTAAAGTTGCTTCATGTTCGAAACGTCCGGCGTTCTTTCAGCAAATCTTTTCGCCCTTGCAAAAGCCGGGAACAGGATTGCAGCCAGTATCAAAATGATGGCAATAACCACGAGAAGCTCGATTAATGTGAATCCTAGTTTTAGTTTTTTGTACATTTAGTTTTAAGTTCCTTTTTTTTGAATCTATATGTGAGCTACTGAGCCAATTAGGTGTCAACAAAATGACCTTGATCAGCAAGTTAAATAACGCCAGCGCACAGCACAGCTAATTGTTTACCAAAATTGCTCTCTTTGATACCAAAAAACCTGAATAAGCTCCAACCTCTAAGACAACAATGTAGAGTATCGTTACTCCGATCATAAGGGCTGAAGAAAATCCTTTATAAGCAGGTATGAACCAACTTATGCATGCGATAGCATTGGCCACCAGGGTTGCCAGCAAAAATTGCTTCATTTTGAACGTCGGACTGAAGAAATTAAAAAACAGCCCAATGATAACGTTAGGCGCCGAAAACAGAAGCGCAATCTCAATTTGCGAAGATATCAGCATCCAATTGTTAAACGGTCTAGTAATATGAGCCAGACTCGAAAGGATGTCAAGTAATACCTGGCAAGCGGTCGTGCTTAATGCGATGATCAAAATTGCCGTTATTTTCTGAAGGAAAATTGAATTCTCAAGCGTCGTAGATTCTCTCATGCCAGCTAGTGACCCGGGACACAAGTGGGCTGAGCATACACACTGACGTGCCCGGTTTGCAGCCACCCGCAACAATTTCCGTTTGGATCCCAAAGCCCTCCTGGCGGCTCGGCAGGAACCGGCGCAATATAGTATTCCGATCCGTCGGGGCAACAATAGAACGCGGTTGAATAGAAATACTGTGATTGAGGTTCTGTGAAACTGCAAAACGGATGCACGTCGCAACCCAAAAGCGTTCCCTGCCCAGCGTACACACCGTTATTGCAAACGGCCAAGATTGTTACTGAGGTTGCGAGCATCGCAGTAGCGATGCCCAGCGGCATAATAGGCCGTATTTTCGAGGTGACCAACTTAATGGTCGATTTAACTGCTAAGTTTTTTTTCATTATTGTTCACTTTTTGTTTATTGACGAGACTGAGGGCTAAATTTGTTTCTGTAAGGATGCTTTTGCCATACAGTGGGTCCGATGACCACCCTAAAAATTCTCGGATAACGACGCCTTTTCGAACGACAAGTGTGGTCGGAGTTGCAGGAAATAAACTGGTTGAATTGCAAACCCAATCTTCCCCTGCGGCTCCGTCGCCACAATTTTCGTTCAATTGGACCTCCCTAATCGGGAATTGCATTTCATTGCCTATTTGCTGCCTAGCTAATTCACAGGGGTAGCACCCATTTTTCCAAAATAGGACGATGCCGCTGAAATTGTTCAAGCCAAGAGGCACGAACTTTTTGGCAAGGTTAACTCCAACCCAGGCCTTGGAATCTACGTTGCTTTGTTTTGGCGACGCAGTCGGAATCGGTCGAAACAAGGCAAGTACAATAAGACTAGATCCTAGGAAACCAACCGGCAAGAATAGCCGGGCTGAACTTAGGCCTAACCCTCGGTCTGGAACTTGCGGCAACTTCCATCTTGAAGCAATCGCGGTGCCGATTACCAAGAAATTTAAGAGAAAGATCAATTCGCACGGAACGCAGCTGCCAGATCCGCCAAGTAATTGGCTGATCTGCCAAGCTGCAATCGCTGCGCAGACGACGGTCGTAATCGCGAAAATCAATGGAACTTGGAAAATTAATCCCAAAAAAAGTGCCCCGTAACACAAGGCTCCAGCAATTCCTGACTGGACGCCAAGCACAGTTACGTGTGGACATGTAGGGCACTGATGGACGTATTGAAAGCATGCGAGAAAGGTGCAAACTGCAGTTATTAAGGATATACCTCGCCAAGAAAGAATTTGTTTTGATAAAAATAGTGAAACGAAAAGCCCAAATAGTCCCGCGACAAGAAAACGGAAATCACCTGGGTTGGTCGAGGAGTCTCCTACCATTGCCAGCTTGCTATTCATTATGCCAAAATCAGTAATTAATTCGAACTTACGTCTGATCCGGTTCCAGTAGACTCCAACATGTAAAGGGGTGGCACTTTAGCACCCTTGAATTTCGATTTAGCCACCGCTGCCCCAAAATGTGTGTCCTGCCGGTAGTAGGTCACCAGAGAGGAAGCAATAGAAAGTTTCTCAATCGATTTATCGAATTGTGGCTGCCTTCGAGAAAAAAATAAAAGATTTTCGTTCGAACGCTGAGTGGACAGACGCTGCCATGCACTAACTGTCCCCCAAACTACTAAGGCGCACAGGACCAAAATAGTTGAAATCTTGCAAGCTAACGAGGCAGCATGCCCTGCTCTGCTCTGCTCTGCTCTGCTCTGCTCTGCTCTGCTCTGCTCTGCTCTGCTCTGCTCTGCTCTGCTCTGCTCTGCTCTGCTCTGCTCTGCTCTGCTCTGCCGGATCGGTCATGTAACAGCCATTGTACATCGAATGTTATTTAATTGACAGGCTTTTTCATTCGTTATTTACACAGTTGACCTTAAAACTATCGTTACAGTTATGGATAACTGATGTATACGGCATTTCGCATGGACAAGTAAAAAGTAATTGGTCGGGATTTGGATATTAAGATCGAAAAATTACGAAATATTTCAAAATCCGACCGCCCCCCACAATTTTGCGGAATTCAAGCGAATGACCGAAGCATCTAACTCTGTCCTTGACCGCCAACTCCTGGTCAAGATGACAAGTTAGACGTTTCCAAACCGAGTTTATAAGCCCAAAGTTTCGAAAAAAGTTGAAATGATTCTTTCTTAGCTGGCTTGACGAAGGTCGTCTTCAGTAAGAAGCAACGGACGACGTTGATGGTCGATAACTCCGCAAGGAACTACAACTCGTTTCACTTCGGTGGCACTTGGAACTTCGTACATCACGTCCAGCATTACTTCTTCTATAATCGCTCGAAGTGCACGCGCTCCCGTTTTTCTTTTTAGGGCTTCTCTCGCAAATTCGTCCAAAGCCTCAGGCTCGAAAATCAATTCCACCCCGTCGAGATCAAAGAACTTCGAGTATTGCTTTAGAAGTGCATTCTTTGGCTCGCTGAGAATACGTTTCAGGGCTGCTTCGTCTAATGTATCAAGCGTCGCCAATACCGGTAGTCTGCCGATAAATTCGGGGATAAGGCCAAAGGACAAAAGGTCTTCTGGTAACAACTGATGCAAAATCGTTAATCCGCCTGCATCTTTTGATTGAGGAGTTGAATTAAAACCTAATGCTGAACCTCGAACGCGTCTACGGATCGTATCTTCGATTCCTTCAAATGCGCCTCCGCAGATAAAGAGGACGTTCGAAGTATCTATTTGAATATAATCTTGCTGAGGATGCTTTCTACCCCCTTGAGGCGGGACATTCGCAACCGTTCCTTCTAATATCTTTAAAAGGGCTTGCTGAACGCCTTCTCCGCTCACGTCTCGAGTAATGCTAGGGTTATCGCTTTTGCGGGCAATTTTGTCGATCTCATCAACATAAATAATTCCTCGTTCTGCAGCCGCTTTAGGGTTATGAGGATCAATCGCTTCTGCTGCTTGATATAGTTTGAGCAAGATGTTCTCGACATCTTCTCCAACGTAGCCCGCTTCAGTTAAAGCAGTCGCATCGGCAATTGCAAATGGTACTTTCAACATTCGAGCTAGAGTTTGCGCTAATAAAGTTTTGCCACATCCGGTAGGGCCCACGAGCAAAATATTGCTCTTTTGAAGTTCCACATCATCGTCCGATTTAGTTCGAATCCTTTTGTAATGATTGTAAACCGCAACGCTTAAAGCCCGTTTTGCATGCTCTTGACCAATTACGTATTGATCTACATAGCTAACAATTTCTTTTGGTTTTGCAACCGGTTCATCATAGAGTGCACGGGTTGAGCCTTTTATCGGCGAGCGGGTGCCCGACGCTGCTTGCACTGGGTTACGAACAGTGGACCGGTCATTATCGCTATGCAAAATATCATTGCAAAGTTCAACACAATCCGAGCAAACTGCCCCGTGTAATCCCACTATTAGCTTTCGTACCTGCTCTTTGGTTTTCCCACAAAGGCAACACTGATTTTGTTGATCACTTGTCTTAGATGTCATATTTCGTTTTTCTCTGCAATTTTCAAACCATTATAAATTTCGGGTGCCCAGATGCAACTTATCTTGCTTCTGAATGAAGCACTCGATCCACTAACCCGTAGGCTACGGCTTCTTCGCCGGACATCCATTTGTCGCGGTCCATATCCTTACCCAAAGTTTCGGGGTCCTTACCTGTATGGTACGCCAATATTCGCTCCATATTTTCTTTCAGGGTGTTGGTTTCTGCCACTTGTACATTAATATCGGCGGCTGTGCCACGAAAACCAGAGGAAACTTGATGAATCATTACTCGAGCGTTCGGAAGAACTTGCCTTTTGCCTGATTTTCCGCCTGCTAAGAGCACCGCCGCCATAGATGCAGCGATTCCCACGCAAGTGGTTGCGATATCACACTTAACGATCTGCATGGCGTCGTAAATGGCTAAACCAGCATAAACTGAGCCGCCCGGCGAGTTAATGTAAAACTCAATGTCTTTGTCGGCGTCTTCCTTTTCAAGGAAAAGGAACTGAGCTACGAGCAAGTTCGCAACGTAGTCGTCAACTTCTGTTCCCAGAAAAACGATCCTGTCTTTTAAAAGTCGCGACCAAAGATCATAGCTTCGTTCGCCTTTGGCGGTTTGTTCAATTACGTAAGGGATACCCATTCAAATGTTCCGATTCTAATTTTGAAGTTCAAAATGAACCTTCTGTAACTAGTATGACCCACGCCTTCAAAAAGTTTGAAAGCGCGCTAGCCTGCACTAGAAATAGCTACTTCTTTAATATCGGCATTTTCAATTAGAAAATCGGTGACTTTTCTTGAGATCGCCCGAAATCGCAGCTCTTCCACGCCGTTATTCTTTTTCAAGGTCTCATACATTTCTTCGGGTGAAATCTGGTTTTCGTAAGCCATTTCAATTAATTCACGACTAATATCGCGATCTACCAGCTGCATTTTTTCGTGGGTAAATATTTCTCGAATCAGAAAAGCGCGTTTGATATAAATCTCGGCTTTCTCTTGCCATGCACGTACTAATTCTTCGAGCGTCATACCGTTGTCCTGCGCGTAATCAGCTAACGTTTTTCCTTGCTCACGAACTTCTGCATCGGTTTCTTGCAGCCTGCGATTAGCAATATCCTCCCAAGAGTTGTCTGACACTTGTACTTCGGCTCGCTCCAACAGCTTTGTCATGGCTTGCTCAATCATCATCTCGCGAACCATTTGCTCTTTGGCAAACAGGATTCGATCCTTTAGCTTTTGCTTTAGCTCTTCAACCGACTCTGCGTTTAGTTTCTTAGCAAATTCATCGGTAACGTCCGGCAATTTGACTGCGCTCGCCGAATTAAGAGTTACTTGAGCAAACATGGTTTTACCAGCCCAATCTTTCTCTTGAAAATTCTTTGGAAATTCCAATTCCAAATGCTTCATTTCCTCAACCTTCATCCCCATCAATGCTTCGTCTAGAACTGGAAAAGTTTGCCCAGCTATCGTCATGAAACTTCGCGATTCAACGGCAGAGTCATCTGGGCGAATGTTAACAAAAGCAACGTCTCCTTCTTGAACGCCGCGACCTGTAAGAGCAACTTGGGTTGAACTATGGCTACGAAGCTCGTCTATTTGATATTGGATTTCCTCGTCTGATACCTCTGCAGTTTGTTTTTCAATCGGTAGGCCTTTTGCGTCCTTCAACTCCAACTTGATGATAGGCGGCATTGGAATTTTTGCAGTAAAGGTGCAGGCTCTCTCATCTCTGTTCAACACCTCAACATTCACCGACGGTCTGGTCATTGGATCAGGTTTCTCGCCGAGATCATCAATTGCCTTCTTAAGCGAATCCTTTACAATTGAATCCATTGCTTCCTGGGCTAATCGATTTGGGTCAATCAAAGATTCAACTAGTCCTTTTGGGGCATGACCGGGTCGAAAGCCAGGCATTTTCAACGTCTTGGCGATTTTCTTAACCGATTTTTCAAATCCTGAACTCACTTCTTCAGGTTCGCAAACAATGGTGAGTTTTATGGTGCAGGGGTTAAGGTCTTCTCGGGTTACTTGCATAAAGGCACAACAAATTACAAAATTTCAGTTGGTCGAACATTTGATTTTACCTAGTCGTTAAAACGAGGAAGTATTGAACCGAAATTCAAGCTAGGTAAATACAAGTCAGACCTTTTTCAAAAGCTAACGTTAATCGACCAAAAGGCATAGTGAGATTTTTCATAGCCGATCATTATCGTTGCGATTGCGGATTTTCCAAAAAACATAAAATTCCGAGGAGCATTCGGATGGTAGGCCAATGCTTCGGTGAAATTAAATCCGTCATGCTCGCCGACGAACTTGAATCGATCCCCAAGCGGCACGGAAATGTTCGCAAATCCTTTTTCGAATCGCCTATCGCCCAGACCGGCAGAAGCATAAATTCCCCCTGACAACGGGGCTGTAATGACGCCATAGTAGGATCGACTCAGGCCATTTCCGCCTGGAACATTTTCTGCGCCAGACCCATGAATGGCACCTCGAAAATCTTGGCATCCAAAGCTAACCGCTGCCCCTTTGTAAGTAAAAGGAAGTTGATATTGGAAGCTAAACGCGGTGTCCCAAATCGAAGACAAGATCGTGATGCCAGCAGTTACAGCGCCAAATTTCCCAAGGGGAATGCCCACCATGCCTCCAAGTTTGCCGTTGCTGTCTTGATTTCCACGACGACCAGTTACGTGAGGCAACCGAAAAAAGTCGTAATCGCTAGCGTTTTCAGCATCGATTGAAAAGTGCCAATTATTTAAGCTGTAAGCTTGAGGCGATGAATAAGTCATCGCACCATTAAAGCTCGGCGTCCCGTCCGGCAATACTCCAAACCCCGAACCCGGCAAGCCGGAGTAGCCCCGATATTGAGGATATTGACCGTTAGCGGTGAAATCCGCCTGTCCGAAAGCAACCGCTGACAACAGCGGAATGGAAGTAAGAGCAATAAGAGCACGCTTCATAGTTAGCGAGTGTACTTAGCTTGGCGCAAATTTTCCCTTAGTAGCGACTCGGGCAATTACACTGAGAACCAATATAATCGCAAGTAAAATGAGGGCTCCTGCCCAAGCTTGCGATATCCAAACGTCGTAAGCAGACTGTGCATATTTATAGATCACAAGCGTAAGTGATGAAATAGGCTTGTTGGGATTAACGACTAGTTGGTCGTTCCCGAAAGCGGTAAATAAAAGGGGGGCAGTTTCGCCAGCAATTCTAGCAACTGCTAACATTACACCAGTCGCGATGCCCCGCATCGCCGACGGAATAACCACATGGCAAATAGTTTGAACTTTGGTTGAGCCTAAGCCAAGTGATGCGTCTCTAAACTCTTGCGGTACAAGCTTAAGCATTTCCTCGGTAGTTCGCACCACCGTAGGGATCATCATAATCGCCAGTGCTCCGCCTCCTGCCCAAGCGGAAAATTTTCCGGTAGGTAATACAAAAGCGGCGTACGCAAATAGCCCTACAACTACGCTCGGTATTCCATTTAGTACATCCGCACAAAATCTCACAAAATGTCCAACAGTTCCCTGAGCAAATTCTGATAGGTAAATTCCGCCAAGTAATCCAATCGGGGTGCCTATTCCTCCCGCAATTGCGATCAGCACTAAAGTGCCTACTATCGAGTTTTTGATACCGGTGGTGGCGTCAGTGGGATCGCCCGGTAGCTTAGTGAATAGGTTCATATTTAACCCGTGAAATCCTTTTGTAGCTACGAAAAAGAATAAAGAGCCCAGAGCCAGCAAAGCAAGGATCGTGCACGCACTTAAGATCGCGCTCCATGCTTTCCCAACCCAATTCCTCCAGAGTTCGAGATGGACGGACGACCTCATTCGATCGGAAATGATAAACCCCGCTAGAATAGCAATTGCTGTGAATGGTCCCATACCCAACAAAGCCTTTATCCCCCTTGCCTTGAGATCCGCTTGGGTGAACGATATAACTAGTAAAGCAACCACAAGCCATACTAAAATTCGATAAAATTTTTGAAGCTTTTCGTGTTTAAGGACGGAGTTAGACGTTGATTTCTTTGCCGCTAAGATTTTCTGCGAAGACAGTAACAGATACCTTGCAAGCCCGTTTACCACCAAAGTAATTGCGAATAACAAAAGTGCAATTTCCAAAAGTGCAGATCTCTGAAGTGGCTGATTGAATGCTTCATTAGACTGATTAGCGAGCAAAGAAGGCATTGTATAAGCAGGCAAGAGTAACGACTCTTTTATTTGCACCGTATTGCCAATAACTAGAACTACTGCCATTGTTTCGCCAACCGCTCGTCCAAACGCCAGTATGACCGCACCGGTAATGCCGGATTTCGCCTCGGGCAAGATCACCTCCTTAATAGTTTCCCATTTAGTTGCACCTAATCCAATAGCTGCATCTCTTTGGCCGCGCGGAATTGAACGCAAAATCTGAAACGAAATAGACGCTATAAATGGCAGCACCATAATCGCTAGCACAATACCCGCAGCTAACATATTTGTCATTATAGGCGGTCCCCCGAATAGGGGAATTGATGCAAATTTAGTGCTTAACCATCCATTTATGTGAACTTGCAAGAAAGGACAAAGAATTAAAAATCCCCATAGACCATAGATTATTGAAGGTACTGCAGCTAGTAGTTCAATAAAAAATGAAAGAAAGTTGGAAAGCTTTTTCGGACATATTTCGCTCATAAAAGCGGCGCATCCGACACCTATTGGTGCTGAAATAAGTAAAGCAAGGATTGAAGTAACAACTGTTCCATATATAAAAGGAAGAGCACCGTATATTTGATGAACTTCATCCCATTTTGCAATAGTCAAGAACCCTATCCCGGAAGCTTTGCGAGAAAGAGCGCTATCAACGAAAAGTCGATAACCGATCCAGCAAATCAAACCCACGACTGTCCAAGCCGCCAGAAATGTAATTGCTTTAAAAACCCGATCGCTCATTCCAAGCCAGCGATTTCTCGATTGGGATAGATCGGGCCGCTTTTTGGCATCAATCAGAGAAGACGCTGCTGATACCAAGTTTGCCATTACTGCGTTGCAACCTTAGAAAGCTGATTTTTATTTAACTCAATAATATTTGGTGGCAATGGAGCGTATTGAAGTGATTTACCTAGTTCCTGACCATCACCAATACAGTAGGTCAAAAAATCCACTACAGCTTTCGCTTTAGCTGGATCCGAGTTATCAGTCTGCACTAAAGCATAAGTAAATCCTGCTATGGGATAAGAACCCTCTCCAGGCGCATTCACAATTGGAGTCCTCAGGTCTTTATTTAATAAAGTTGCGCTCGCCGCCTCTGCCGCTGTTGTGCCGTCAAGCGAAGGTAATAAATATTTCCCCGACGCATTTTTTAGGAGCGCCGCGGGCATTTTGGTTTGGATCGCATAAGCAAGTTCAACATATCCAATACTCCCAGCTGTATTCTTAATATCTCCCGCAACTCCAGAATTCCCGCTGCCGCCTATCCCGATTGGCCAACTTACTGATTTATCCGCACCGACTCTCTTCCAAGCCTCGCTAATAGCAGTCAAGTACGAAGTAAATATATAGGTCGTGCCAGATGCGTCGGATCGATGTACAACCGTAATCCCTTCGTTGGGTAAATTTAATCCCGGATTTTCCGCGGCGATTCGAGGGTCATTCCACTTGGTTATAACGCCTAGATAAATGTTTGCAATTAGATCACCTGAAAGTTTTAAAGGAACGCTCAAACTAGGCAAGTTATAACACATCGCCTCGCATCCACAAGCTATCGGAAATATGATTGTCTTTTTCCCTAAACCTTTTAGTTGTGAATCATTTAAGGGAGCGTCAGTAGCCCCGAAATCAATCGTTCCCGCTTGGTACTGACTAATTCCTGCCCCAGAACCTATACTTTGGTAATTAATCGTAAATCCTGGGTGATCTTTTTGGTATTGAGTAAGCCATTTTTCCATCACTGGCTGCACAAAAGTTGATCCGGCCCCGGTGATGGCGATTTGCCCACCGCCGTTTGCTTCAGCTGATTTTTGATCGCCGTTGCCGCAGCCGCTCAAGCATAGTAAAATGGAGACACCAACTATTGAAAAGCTTAAAAGCTTTATTCTCGCCCTAATCATCACTTAGTTATTGTAAAGTTGAATTGTTAAGAGAATGTTAAGGATGAGGTTTGTTAAGAGACCTTAACGCAATTAAACTGCCCGTGTGAACAGGACGCGACCATTTTCAAATTAAGACCTGATAGCCCAAAAGGGTATAATTAAAGGGTCCCCAGTCGAACCAATTATCAAAGATTCCGGTTCAATTCCAGCTTTAATTCAATTGGAAGTAACCGACAAGGGATATAAAGGAAAAATAAAAATTTGCCAAACCTAGACCCCAATATTCAAGAAGTTAAAGTTGAAGAAGAACTGGGGCGAGCTTATGTAAATTACGCATTAAGCGTCATCATCGCGCGAGCTTTACCCGACGTTCGAGATGGGTTGAAACCAGTGCAGAGACGCATTTTGTACGCGATGCGTCAGCTTAATCTTGCTCCCGATTCTCCTCACCGAAAATGCGCAAAAATCTGCGGCGACACGTCTGGCGATTACCACCCCCATGGCGAGGCTGTTATTTACCCCACCATGGTTCGTATGGCTCAGCCCTGGTCTTTGAGATATCCACTCGTAGATGGTCAAGGCAACTTTGGCAATATTGATGGTGACAGCCCGGCTGCAATGCGTTACACCGAAGCTAGGTTAACTCCACTTGCAATGGAGTTAATGGAAGATCTCGAGCGAGAAACGGTTGACTGGATACCGACTTACACCCAAGATAAACTCGAACCAACCGTATTCACAAGCAAATTCCCTAACCTCATCTGCAACGGTAGCCAGGGAATCGCGGTTGGTATGGCAACGAATTTGCCGCCCCACAATCTTACCGAAGTTTGTAATGCAGTCTTGATGCGCATTGATGATCCGACTTGCAATCTTGATCAAATTATGGAAGTTCTTCCAGGCCCAGATTTTCCGACTTACGGCACGATTATGGGCGCAAAAGGAATTCGAAGTGCTTACGAAACAGGTCGTGGGTCCATTGTTTTACAGGCAAAATCAATGATCGAACCAGGCGATGCGGGCAAAAGCGTGATCGTCATCACGGAGGTCCCGTATCAAGTCAGCAAAGTAACTCTTGTTACTTCAATCTGGATGATCGCCAAGCAAAAGCGATTTGACGGCATCGTGTCTGTTCAAGATTATTCGGACAAGCGCGGAATGCGAATTGAAATCGAAATTCGGCGCGACGTCAACCCAAACAAGGCTCTCAATTATCTTTTAAAACACACCGCTTTGCGCACCACTTTTGGAGCAGTTATGCTGAGTTTGGTAGATCTAGCCCCTAGAACGTGCCCCCTCATTTTAATGCTGGACGAGCACATTCGGCACCGGCGAGTTGTAATCGAAAGGCGGACTAGATATGAATTATTTAGAGCTCTTGAAGAAGTGCACCTTAATGAAGGATTCCAAATTGCTCGCCGATTCCTGGATGAAATCATCGCCCTGATTCGTCAAAGCTCTGATCCCAACAACGCCAGAACTCAGCTTGTTCGCCAATTTGAAATGTCGCCATTGCAAGCAAACGCGGTTCTTGCAATGCCGTTGCGACGATTAACCCAGCTTGAACAATCACGTCTGGAAAACGATTACAAAGAAGCTTTGCGGAAAGTTCAAAACTACTTTGATATTTTAAATGATGAGGTTCGCCTTATCCAGGTCATGAAAGAAGAAATCACAATTCTTCGCGACAAATACGGAGACGAAAGGCGCACTAAAATCCAATCTCGCGAGGCCGGTGACTTCACTGAAGAAGACTTGATTCCTGAAGAAGAAGCAATTATCTCAATTAGCCGAGATGGATACATCAAGCGAGTGAGCATCGACGCTTATCGCCAGCAAAAGCGAGGCGGCAAGGGAGTTAACAATACCCATAAGGCAGACGATGAACCAGCCCACCTTTTCCAAGTAAGCACCCATCATTTCATTCTCTTTTTCACCGATCGAGGCAGGGTCTATAAATTAAAGGGATATGAGCTGCCCGAAAGCGGACGATATGCGCGTGGCATGCCGGTCATTAACTATATCAATATCGTCGGTGAAGAGCGAGTTACCGCAACCGTAAGCGTTAAGGATATAACGGGAGACGGATTCCTGACAATGATCACGCGGCGAGGAGAAGTAAAACGAACTCCACTTAATAAGTTTTCAAACATTCGTAATAACGGGCTGATTGCATTCGATATTGAAACTGGGGATGAACTGGGATGGGTTCTTAAGACAAGAGGCACCGACGACGTCATTCTAGTCACCAAATTGGGTCAATCTATTCGGTTTAACGAACGCCAAGCAACTTCAAGATCAAGAACTGCTGGCGGAGTGCGCTCCATCAAGCTTAAAGGTGAGGACATAGTCCAGTCGTCGGACGTCATTCGCGAAGATTCGACCCTCCTTGTAGTAAGCGAGCATGGGTATGGCAAGCGAACCGAACTATCCGAATATCGCGTCCAAGGTCGGGGCGGAAGTGGAATCCTCACTATGAGTTGCACCGCAAAAACTGGCTCCATTGTAGGAGCTGAAGTAGTTGAAAACGATGATCGATTGCTCGTGATGACCCAAAACGGAAAAGGCATACGAGTTCGGGTTAAAGAGATTAGGCTGACTAAGAGAGTAGCCCAAGGGGTTAAGCTAATTAATTTGGCCAAAGGCGACGCGGTGCGATCTATCGCGAGAATAGTTCAAGAAGAAGATGATGGCGAGTTGTTGCAGGAAGGAGAAGACATTGAAATCATCGATTCAGAAATCGAAGAAGAATCGAATGAAGAGTAACTGGCTGCCGAACAAACTCTCTAAATCTTTGTACGCATGACAAAAGTTAAGAACTATCGGTTAAAGCTGTAATTTGGACCCAAAAATTCAGTTAGAAGTTATAATTGGATTCACAAGCCTTTTTATTGGTATCTGCCTCGTGGGGTTTAAATTTTTCTTAAATTTCTCTGCCAAGGAAAGCCTGAAGAAAATTCGTCCGGAGGACGAGGCAAAAGTCCGCGAGTCCTTAGAAGACGATCCTTTTAGCTTGGGATCATAAATAGCCAAATTCTACGATTTGAAACTCAACCGTTACTTTGGCAACCACTATGCCGTAAACCTTATAATGCATTAAATTTTTTCTGCTTAATTAATTCATTGAGTTAAAATTCCTAGCCAGTGGACGTTGTGTCGGGAAGCAAAGAAATTCCCCTTCTTTGAAGGGTGTCCCGAGAATCGGGCCGGCGTAGTTCCGGTTGAGATTACCACGGGTATTTTCAGATTAAAGGTGATCTGCACAATCAGCGTAATCCTAGACGGAATGCTAAAATTGAAGTTAAAATTCTGCTTCTTTGAAGGGTGTCCCGAGAATCGGGACGGGGTAGTTCCGGATGAAATTTGCAAAGAATCAGCACTTGCTCCCTGCCATTTCTGGACTATAAACCACCTTTAGCGTTTCTTAATCCAAGGTCGCAACTAAACTTTGTCTAGAAAATGTTTTGACAATCTGGCTATTTCTTGCATAAATTATAAAAAGTAAGCGTACAATGCCATTTAAGTGACGTTATGGTTTAACAATCTTGTTTTTTTGCATAGATTATAAAAAGTAAGCGTATAATGCCATTTAAGTGATGTTATGATAGTCCAGTCAAGTCGTTAGATTTCTGACCCTCGCCCTACTTTTCATGGGCATCTTTCTACCAGCTGTCGCGGATGCTCAGTCCGCGCCGTCGATTCAATCATTCAAAGGTACGGCAGATACGGTGGTCGGAAATGGATCCGTCACTTACCAGTTGACCCCCTGGAGTGCAGCCCAAAGTAATATGACGTTCACTTTAAGTAGTTCAAACTCAGAAATCTCGGTTCCGAGTTCGGTAACGATTGTAGCTGGCTCGTCGAATATAAGTATTACTGCATCTGTAACTCTAAACTCAGGTCCAGTTACCTTTGGCCAAGTGAGGGTGGGCACAGATTAAGTAAAGGACACTCCGAAATGGAGTTCGTTATTGTTCTTCGGTTCAGTCCAAAGTGGTTGACCTAGGATCGTCGTGAAGGCCTAACTGTACTGGCGGGAATGGAAGAAAGAAATCCAGGAACCAATCCATACCTAACCTGATTTTTAACCGAAAAGTTGGCATTTTAAATAGATAGATGGATCGAAATATCACCCATCCCACAAATCCCTTGAAGTGCAGCCCAAATACCTCGGCTGCTGCCTTTTTATCGCCAAAAGCTGCGATTGCTCCCAATGGTTTAAACGTGAATGGAACCTGCTTTTGTTGCTTCATCGTCGCCACTAGATTCTTCGCCGCGATCGGTCCTTGTCTACTCGCGTTTTGCGCCGTAGCCGCGTAAAATTTACCAGCTGGATTCTCCACCGAAGCGGCATCGCCTATCGCCCAAATGTTCTCGGAGCCAGTCACCAACAACGTTTCTTCGCATTCCACATAGCCTCGGCCATTTAATGGCATACCGCTTCCAATTAACGTGGGGTCAGGCGCAATTCCCGCCGTCCAAATCACAGTGGATGTAGCCAAAGTTTCTCCGCTCTTTAACAACGCACTATTTTCCGAGATCTCAATAACCGTATTTTCAGTCAATATCGTGACTCCTCTTTTTGTCAGCGAATTGAAAACGTAAGATCTCAGGTCTGGAGCCATCGACGCAAGGATTTCTTTCCCATACTCAATGAGCACAACATTTATGTCCGAAGACTGGACTCGCGTATATGCCTTTGCTGCTTTCAATAAGAATGAATAATACTCTCCGGCGAGTTCGACCCCCGAAAAATTTGCTCCGACAACAAGAAATCTAAGCTTTTCACGCTTTGAATCTGAATCCGTTAAAATATCTGCTTCTTCAAGCAACTGAATTGCTCGATCTCGCAAACTGATTCCATCCGATAATGTCTTAAATTCAAATCCAAATTTGTCAAATCCAGGGATGGTGGGCTTTTTTGTAACTGAACCCAGCGCGTAAATTAGATAATCAAAATCTAAAGTTTTAGTAACTTCTGATCCGAACTGCTGGATTGTCACTTGATTATTTTTTACATCTACCGATTCAACGTCCGCCATCATGAATTCAGCCTTTGGCTTTAAAAATAACCGAATTGGAACGACCACATGTCGGGCTTCTATAATTCCGGTAGCGGCTTCGGCAAGCAACGGATAATAAAGAATATAATCGTTGCGATCTATTACGATCACTTCCGCTTCATGGGTGCTGACAAGCTTTAGGATTTCCTTGGCCGCGTAAGCGCCGCCAAATCCCGCACCTAAAATAACTATTTTTTTTCTGCTCATCCCACTTCAATCTACGACAAATAACAAACCAGATTAGTTTGATTTTTCGCCCAGAGACAAGTGAGCGGTGTTGTAAGTCCTGGTGATCTGAAACCCGTGCTTGCCGTAAAAATCGGTCAACGTAGTCCAATCGATAATGCATTTTTGAACACCTTTCGATTTCAAATGCATGAGTGCTTTGCCTAATAATTCATTGCCAAATCCCTCTCCACGAATTTCCTTTGAAATTCCAATTGGACCCAAACTCCCCCAATTTTCTCCGAGGCTCTTATGCCAAACCGCTCCTCCAACTGGGCGTGAGTGAGATGAATCTTGAACTAAAGCAAAGCCTTCCACTTTACCATCTATCACCAGCCCAAACACAGTATTTCTAAGCCCCTCGATTGCGGCCTTATCGAGAACGTCGTGTCGCCATCGTCCTGGAAAATTATGTTCAAAAAAATGATGAAGTGCCGTACGGTCAGGATCGCCGAGTGGGCGAAACTCGCCTTTGCCGGTTTCTTGTGCCGGATTTTCGTAGTTGCTTAAATTTCTTTCTAAATCGTATGCATTTCCAGTTTCAACAAATCCCTCGACCATCAAAAAGGACTTTAGATTAGTCGCATTTGAAGGGCATCCGGGGAAAAAATGGCGAAAGTCTTGTCCAAAAATCAAGCGATGGACACCTCTACTTTTCAAGATAGCTTTGACCTGGGACATTAGATCCACCGCCGTTTCAGGGTCTTCAAAGGCGATCCCGCTCAAATGAGATACATCAGGATCGGGCACTCTCCAAAGTCGGGTAGCGGGCCTCTTTATGGACACAAAAGCAATTGGCTTATCATTCTTAAACGCGGCTACCGAAGCTCCCCAATCAAATAAAGGGCAATCAATAGTGTTTAACCTCAAAATTTCAGGCGAAATCTCGAATTCATTTGGATAGAAACCATTCCACAAAGGCAGCAACTCGGCGGGCTCGAAGGAGCGAAAGTCCTTTTTAACAATTTCCATAAATTACTACTTAGCTTGACGCAAATTTTCTGCATAGAGCATAAACGCGGCTCGGGCCCGGGTTATTCTTGATATCATATACCCGTCGTCCGTTTCTAAGAAGTGCTGTAGATTATCATACGCGATCATTGATTCAATCAGATCACCACACTTTCCCGAAGCCTCAAAACATTTCTGTGCGTCGTCTGGAAGGGGGCGTAAATAAGCACTCAAATAATTTTGAACCTTGGGATAGTGCTCTGCCAAAAAAGATGCTTCTTTATCAAATTGCGCTGCTAGCTTTCGCGATGCTCCAAACTGGGCGGCGTCGCATAGGACTTCCACGTACAATTCAAAATGTTCATATAGATCACTTAAGTCTTCCCTTCGAGATGAAATCGACAGTCCGGATTTGTCCGCGATTTTAGCCTCGTGCTTGCTTTGGAGGGATTTGATACCGCTTTTGAAGCGCAGTTTCAATCGAGTTAAAATTGACCCTATACGCGGCCAGCGCGCACGAGAATTGCTCTTTGAGTTCGAGATGCGGTGGCTCATGTCACGTTTTCTCTTTCATTTTATTAACGTAGTTGAGCCTTAGGTCCCTTACCAAATTCTGCGTTCGCCGTCGATCGGCTTCGTCAAGCCGGTGCTCAAATAATGAGGCGAGATGGGCCGCCAAATCGACCGATACTTTTGCCTCGTCCATATCAACTTCGATTTTCCCCGAAACTGGATCAGGTTGCAAAGCCATTTTCGACCAAGCAATGGATGCTGTTTGGTCAAGCATGATAGCAATGAAATCATAGACACTAATAGATTCAAGTTTTTCTTCAGAGGCATCACTCATCATTGGTTATAAAGACGTCAATTGAGCCTAATGCGATTCGGGCTGGGCGGTAATCTAAATACTCTCACATGAGCGAAAGCAATTCGATTGAAAACGTAGTCATTATCGGGTCAGGTCCAGCTGGCTTCACCGCTGCTCTTTATTCCGCCAGAGCAGGATTGAAACCTCTCTTATTTGGTGGTCCCGAGCCTGGCGGGCAGCTCATGATCACAACTGATGTTGAAAATTATCCGGGATTTCCAGAAGGCGTAATGGGTCCATACATCATGGAACTTTTCAAACTGCAAGCCGAGCGGTTTGGGACGAGAGTTATCAATGAATCTGTATTAAAGGTTGATTTTGATAGCCAGCCGTTTAAAATTACAAGTGAATCAGGAGTTGTTGAGGCGAAAACCGTTATTGTCAGCACGGGCGCAACCGCCAAATGGCTCGGATTAGAATCTGAGGTGACTTTCGGGGGCCATGGCGTTAGTGCCTGTGCAACTTGCGATGGATTCTTCTTTAGAGGCAAGGAAGTTGCCGTTGTCGGAGGTGGCGACACAGCCATGGAAGAAGCTCAATATCTGACGCGGCATTGCTCAAAAGTGTTTATAATCCACAGAAGAAGCGAGTTTCGTGCGAGCAAGATTATGCAGCAACGAGTCCTGAATAATCCGAAAATTGAAGTGATATGGAACTCGGCAGTTGAAGAAATAAAGGGGGAAAGTGATCCTCATAAGAAAGTCACTAGCATAGTGCTTAAAGATACTGTAACCGGAGATATGAGAGATTTGCCAATAAGCGGCGTTTTTGTTGCGATTGGTCACAAACCGAACTCCGAACTTTTTAAAGGGCTCCTCAATATGGATGAGGTTGGATATATTCAACCCAGCCAAGGATTAACCAGGACAAATATACCGGGTGTATTCGTTTCTGGCGATGTGTCGGATAGCGTCTATCGGCAAGCTGTGAGCGCGGCTGGCACGGGATGCATGGCTGCTATTGATGCGGAACGTTACTTGGTCGATCAAGAGTAAATCCATGTTCTTATTGCCCTTATTTTTAGCCACTTGCCTTAGTCCGGCTTCTGTTTCATCGCAACAACCGGTTGGCACGATAACCGGTCATATTCAGTTACCATTAATCGATGCAGGTAGTCCAACTAGTTTGCTTGAATTTAACGTTCAAGCAAGTAAAGTAGCTAAGTTAAGTCCAAAGCTGGTAGATGGTAAGCATTTGTCGTTTCCATTTTCAGTTAATGGTTATGGGCAAACGAATCCTGCGTCCCCAAACCTATTGCTTAGATTAAGAGTCTTCTGCGAAAGTTCTGCCGACCAGCAACAATGGGGGATCCCGGTTGCTCGAGAACTTACTCGGATATGGGCCATGAACTTTGAATGGCTTAAGTTTGACCACAACATCGAAGTTAACAGTGGAATTGTCGATGTTTATTTGTGCCGAGAAGGCACTGCTGGCGGCGAGCAACTTTTTGGTACCGATAACGAAGGCGGAACGGATCATCCGGTCGATACTATTTACATCTATAACATGGCGTCGTTTACCGATCCATTAGAAGAAGCTCGGGAAGTTGCTCATGAATATGGGCACGCAGTGATGCCTGCCGTTGGAGGCTATTCTCAACCAGAATATTGGGCAAACGGATATATGGGGGAGAAACTCTTTTTGCGCTGGATTGAAATTCAAATGAGGATTGGTGCTTTGTCGCCGGACGATGCGATGAACGCTCCTTTAGCGCGCTTAGACCACTGGGTCAAATTAAATACTAGGGATATAGAGACTAAGGCATCTAGTCTCGGGCCAAACGCGCCGTTGCTCAGGTCTACTACGGCTGCTGGGATGGCGGCGTATCATGGCATAGTGCTTTACTGCGATTCAATATTCCCGTCGCGAATGTTCGGAAGGGCATTTGTGCTCACTGGCAGTCAAGACGCAAAGGATTATCCCCAAGCGGCTGTCCTTGCATCCGAAGAAAAAACTTATAGCCCAAAATTCCCAGACTATCTGCTTGGCAATGAGGTTTGGATTCCCGTGGGTAACGATATAGTCAAAAATGCTAAAGTACTATCGGTTTCTATGGGATGGGATAAAGTTATTGCGAGCGAAGGCATTGTTGTTATCGCACGGGGTTCTACTTCAAATTAACTAGTGATTCAAGTAACAAAGCCTTGGTGCATCGCACTTCTTGTTCTATTAGCAATTTCAATCGGTTTGTTTGCCCATAAGAGTGATGGTCGCTATTTTTTTGAAGATGGTGATACCGGGTTGTTGCTTAGCGGCATCCATTCAGAGCATCATCCATGGATTCATTCCTGGATACATGATTGGCCAATAGGCAACCATTTTTACCGCCCGCTAAGCACATTGTCGATTCAAATCGACGACGCCCTTTATCACCGAAATGGAGATGGGTGGGGGTTAACAAATATTTTAATTGTTATTGGTTGCACAGTTGGACTATTTTGGCTAGCCCGCGAAGTTACTGATGACCCGATATACACCACCATCACAACCGCTATATTTTATTTATGGGAGCTAGATTCTGGCGGTTTTTTCACAAACATTGTGGGGGGGGTAGCTCTTGCAATTTGCATCACAGGTATTTATCGCCATCGCACAAGATGCAAGCTGTATTTACCAGCGGCGTTTGTCTGGATATGGTTTTCAATCGAGATGCAGGGAGTCTCTTTTCTGCAGTCGCGAGAAATTAACTGGGTGCCAGGAAGAACTGCATCTACTATGCTGCTCTTTGCGCTTCCTGCGCTGGCGTGCTTTGCCCGGTTTTGTCGCCTAAATCCGCAGCGAAAGGCTCAAGAAACTTACTCTTCAACCGACGTACCCGCCACTAAGAGTACTTCGATGGCCTCACAAAGAAGTCCAAGCAAGGCTTGGGCGTACCTGAGCGCTTTCTTAACTTTATTAAGTTTGGCATGTTATGAACAAGCAGTAGCCGTGCCGCTTCTAATCGCATTAGTGGCTTACTCTTGGCATTTAAGAAATCGCAAAATAAATTGGTCGTTCTCATTTCTGTTTGGACTGGCACTAATGGTATACATTGCGGCTCACTTATCCTTTGTTTCCATCCATCCATCTCACTACTACACGATGCAGCGGCGAAACTTTGGAACGGGACTATTGATGTTACAGCGATACTTATTTTTCCCAGTAATTACGGTTATGGGGCTGTACTTTTCTAAATTTATTTGGTCGTTTCTTTATATCTGTGGCGAGTTCGTTGCCGCAATCAAAATTATTTCCTCTTTTTACGCGGTTTGGGAAGCCCGGCGCAGGTGGATACTCATTGGTTTTGGATGGCTAGGTTCGTCTCTAGCGTATTTGCCTATGGCATGGTTTAAAGAATTTGGCCACTATCACTACTTCCCTATGGCAATTCGTTCCATTGCTGTAGCTGGTCTAGGTCTGGTCGCTTATGAGTTAATAATTATCGCAGTTTCGCCCCCAGCGATTCAAGCCCCCGCACGGCCTTCTCCCGCTCCTGGTTCGCTTGTTCATCTGTAAAGTTCTCTCCGCTTTTTCGAAGCGTCAACGCAATCGCTAAGCTGTGTGATCCGTCCGCAATCCCTGCGCCTTCGTATACGTCAAACAGCCACATTGATTCTAAAATACTGCCCAGTGACTCTTGCAAATTTTTCTCGACAATGGAATAAGGAATCTCCTTTGAAATTACGAAAGAAACATCTCGTCTCACGCTCGGATTCCGGCTCAGCGCAAAGTGCTGTCGCGTGGAATCATCAAACGCTTCACCACTTAGCAAAAGCTCCATTGCGAAAACATTGTCTGCAACTCCTAAAAGCTTGCAAATCTTAGGATGTAAGCGTCCGAGTATTCCCGTAAACAATTCGCATCTAACATTTGCCTGCTGAAATGGCTGCAAGCGCGCGTCCGATGAATCGCCGTATTGTAATTTCGTCGGGACAAGGTGCTCAAGACATGCTTTTAGTGAATAAAAATCGGCAACTGGAACTTGATCCCCTTTACGATTTAGCGGCATGAGACCGCCGCAGGAAATAAGCGCAATTGATTTTTGAGTCAAGTATTGATTTTCTAGTTTCTGGAAAATGCTTCCTAATTCGAAATAATGGCCGTCAGATGTGCCATTGCGGATAAGCACATCGGCTAAACCAGGCAACAATGAATTACGCAGAAACTTCGTATCCGGCGAATTTGGGTTACGAATTTCAACTGGCTCACTAGATCGATTACACAGCACCGATGAACCCACCAGCGAATGAGTAACGGTTTGATCAAATCCAAAACTAATAGCGCGTTCCACTAGCTCTTCTTGAAGCCTATAAAATCCCCAAACTCCGCCCCTGGCGGTAGAGCCGAAAGGTAATAATTCAGGAACCTTTTCGTATCCGTGAATCCTGCCAATATCTTCAATTAAATCTTCTTCTCCTACTAGGTCAGGACGCCAACTCGGAGGCTTTACTTGAAATATATCGCCGTATACATCAACTGAGCAACCAAGCTTAGTTAAGTAACTGCGACATTCGTCCGGAGTGACCATCATGCCGAGTAACTTGGATACTCGATCAACTTCAAGAGTTATAATAGAGATCTTTAATGCGCCAGGATACTCATCAGTGACGCCTTCGAGGCTGCCTTGTTCATGGCCAGATTCAACCACCAATTCCCGCACCCGATTAAGAGCGGCAACGACTCCCTCAGGGTCAGCCGAACGTTCAAATCGGTAGCTCGCCTCTGTATTGAGACCGAGATGCTTGCGGGTCTTTCGGACGCTTTGGCTGTTAAAATGAGCTGACTCAAGCAAAATATCGATGGTCGAATTACTTATTTCTGAGTCGAGGCCACCCATAATTCCTGCCACACCTATGGGATTTTTTGAATCGCAAATAATCATCTGATTTGGTGTCAGTTCGCGCTCCACTCCGTCTAAAGTAATTAATTTTTCGCCGACGCGAGCATTGCGAACAATAATTGCTGGACCGCTCAGCTTGTTTAGATCATAAGCATGTAGAGGTTGCCCAAGTTCAACCATCACATAATTCGTAAGATCCACCATGAAACTAATGGGTCTGAAGCCCATCTGCCTTAGCCTCTTTTGAATCCAATCAGGGATGGAGATATTTCTCAAACCCTTAAAACCCCGGTAAGCAAATCGGCTACAAGTTTCACATTCAATCGTAACCGGCACACTCAATACGGATCGCGTATTTTCATCCGGCAATTTGAACCGATTTGATGCCCGAATATATAGGTCAGTTGGTGAAGCAGACGTGTTTTTTGCTAAAATCTCGCGAGCTAGACCTAAAGCACTTAGTCCGTCGCCACGATTAGAACAAACTTTGATCTCGAGAACCTCTTCCCCTTCGACAATTTCAATTTTCTCAACTTCGAAGCCAGCCATGGTGAGCAATTCTGCTATTTCGCCCGCGTTAAGGGATACTTTGACAAAGTCAAAGAGCATGGATATCGGAAGCTTCATAACTTATGCAAATGCCTCGAGAAATCTTCGATCATTTTCGTAAAAATATCTGAGGTCATCAATTCCGTAGCGCAGCATGGGAATACGCTCAATTCCTAGCCCGAAAGCAAATCCCGAATATTTTTTGGAATCCATCCCAAAATTTTCTAAAATCTTTGGATGAATTAATCCTGCTCCGCCTAATTCAAGCCAATTACCGTTTTGAAAATTGGGGGTCGAGATGGCAAAATCAACTCCTGGCTCGACAAATGGGAAGAAATCGGGGCGAAACCGCGTAGCTATCTGCTCGCCAAAAAGTTCTCTAGCAAATGCACCCAATGTCCCGCGGAGATGTGCCATAGATACTCCTTCATCAATCATGAACGCATCAACCTGATAAAAAGTGTGCCCATGGGTGCGGTCAACCGCTTCATTCCGATAGCATCGGCCGATTGTAAAAACCCTGAGCGGAGGCGCAGTATCTGAAAAGACATGACCCTGGAGTGCAGTCGATTGAGTTCGCATCAAATGTTCAGAATCAATATAAAAAGTGTCTTGGTCGTCCATCGCAGGATGATCTGGCGGATAATTCAAATAGTCAAAATTAAATTTAAACTCCTCCACATCCGGTGATTCCCGATATTGGAATCCTAATCCGCTTAGAATTTGCTTCACCCTTAGCATCGCTGAATAAAGAACGTGCATTTTTCCAACGCGAATTTGCCGCCCAGGCATCGTGACATCGATGCGCTCCGATTCAAATTTAACTTCCAGTTCTGCGTTCAGCAGCGATTCTTGCTGACTGGAAAACGCTTCTTGAACCCGCAACTTTGCTTCGTTAACTGCTTGACCAAAAGCAGGTCTCATTTCCGGCGCGATTGTACTGATTTCTCGCGACAAAAGCGTAAGTTTTCCAGATTTTCCTAAGAATTTAAGCTCGAGATCTCGGAGCTCTTGAGTCGATTTCGCTTGGGAAGCCGCCGCTCTGGCTTCCTCTTCAACATCGCGAACTTGATCCATTGACGCTAGAGTTTACTCCGTAGCCGCTGGGTCAATTTTGAACTCAGTGAACAAGCTCACCGAATTCCTTAATTAACTTTTTGCGCCAAAAATCCGATAACAAATTAAGTGCCGCGAAATCACATGCCCAAAAATCGGATTCTCTCGGCAGGAAGTCGATTTGGTCGGATTAAAAGATATTTTGGAAATTTGCAAGAAATAACATCAAGTAGCCGGTACTTTTGCGGAATAACATCTATTGTTGGGGCGTGGTTGATAAAAGAAAACCGCTCATTTTTGATGCCCGCCCTATCTTATTTGGAGGTGGACTATGGAAGAAACTGAACCATTAAAGCCTGAAGTTGCAAAGAAAAAAGGCGGCAAACTTCCAATCATAGTGGCACTGGTTGTTATTCTCGGTGCAGGCGGATTTTTCGCCATGAAAATTCATGGTCACAAAAAAGCTCCGCCGCCAGTTACCCTGTCAGCCGAAAAACCAGTTGATCTCAAGCAGTTTCTTGTAAATCTCACCGACAAAGATACTTACTGTCGAACCGACATTTCCCTAGGCCTTGCTACCGGCGCAAGCGCCCAGTCAATAACCGACCAAGAACCCGCCATTCGTGACGCAATTAACCTGAGAATCATGAGCAAGTCTCTGTCTGAGGTTGACACCATTGCCGGTATTAAAGTCTTAAAATATCAAATTGCCCATGATGTAAATAAAATAGTTCTCGGTGCGGAAGGAAAACCAAACCCTGCCGAGACTCAAGATCCTGCGACGAATTTGGATCCGGCAACGACCAAAGCTCTGAAAATTTTGCATCCGGAGTGGGATTCGCAAACCGGCCCGGTATTAAAAGTTTATATCGTTAGTTTCGTCACCCAGTAGCCGATTTTACAACTTGACTTTTCTCAACTGAATTGTGAGGTTTTTATACCGCAAGCTCTAAAGAAAAACTTCGATTTGCCAATATCAAACTTAGTTGGGATTCATTGACTTCGAATCAAAGATTGAACCCTAAAGGAAATTTACTGAGTGTCGGAAGTATTATCGCAAGTTGAAATAGAAGCTTTATTAAGCTCTTTGGCCCAAGATAGCACTGTGTCTGCGGCACCTTCGGATTCGGCCGACAGTTCAGCCGTGCCGACTGCGAAATTTCCCCCAATGCAGCTGTTTAAAAAGCAAACGGCCAGAGCCGCAGTTGCTTACGAAGTATATGATTTCCGCCGCCCAGATAAGTTTTCTAAAGATCAGCTACGAACCTTACAAATGCTTCACGAGACCTTTGCCAGGCTAGCCGGATCTGCACTTTCTGCAACGCTGAGGTCGGTTGTTAACGTTGAACTCATTTCACTTGAACAGGTTCCATACGAAGAATACTTGAGAAGCATAAACCACTCCGTTTTTACCGTAATGTCAATCCCTCCATTGACCGGTCAAGCTATTATGGAACTCGAATTCAACCTCATTTTTTCGATTATCGATAAAATGCTTGGTGGTCCCGGAAAAGGGATCAATCGCAATGTTCTTACCGACATTGAACGCCCTTTAGTTCGCACTGTAATCGAGCGGCTTTTTAATGCCTTGAAGACCGCATGGGAAGGCGTGGTTGTTGTAAATCCTGGAATTGACAATATGGAAACGAGCGCCCAGTTTGTTCAAATTGCTCCGCCGAACGACATCGTAATTACAATCTTATTTGAAGTGCGGATGGGTGCTCAAAGAAACGCGATGAGCCTGTGCATCCCTTACTTGCTTTTGAAACCCATAACTACAAAACTAAGTGCCCAGCGATGGTTCGTCAGTTCCAACAAGCGCACCTCCGGGATAAATCGTCAAGCAGTTTCACACCAAGTATTTAAGTCAAATGTAGACTGCGCAATCCATCTTGGCACCACGAGAATCCTCTTGAGAGATTTTCTAGGGCTATGCGCTGGTGACACGCTTCGACTTAACCAGCGAACTAGAGATGATTTGCGTTTTGATGTAGAAAATGTCCCCAAATTTTTCGGAAAACCAGCACTATCAGGCAAGAAAATTGTCTTCAGCGTCTCAGACCCAATAGAACCCTAAACCATTCCAATTATGATCTCCCCTGAAATAATCCAAAAATTCTCCGAAAGCCAGCTGATAATCTGGAGCTCCGTGTCCAACGCTTTCTCAGAAGCGGTACAGCAAAAAGTTGCGTTTTCGACGGTCGACACCGCCCTAACCACTAAATCGACCACTCTTACCGAGTTCACGCAGGAGTGCCTGGTCGTGCAATTTTCCTTTTCAGCGATGCAAGATCACACTCAGGCATTGGTTGTACCTACTGAAACTCTTAGTGAAATCGCCTATATAAGTACCGGCGCTTCGCCTCAAAAAGTGGATGAAGGTGTAATTCCTGAAGTTAGACCGGCAATTGAAGCGATTATCCAGGGCATTTGTCTTGCCGCTGGAAGCCTTAAGAATGAAACGGTTGCCGCGAGTGACCTTCAATTGCGATTTCAAATCCTAACCCTCCCGGCTAATTTTAAAGACGATTTTGCCCAGGTCAAAGTGAATGTCGATGGCGACGGATGGTCCGGTTCATTCGATTGGATCGTCGACATCGAAACAATTGTCTTTTTGCTGGATATTGATTCAGATAGCATCGGTCACCAAACCATTCAATTTCCCCAAGTGCAAGACGGTGGGCTGTCTAGAACGCCTGAAGAAATCAATGGTCTCGACCGTCTCCTGGACATCCCTTTAGAAATCAGTGTAGAACTTGGAAGGATGAAAATGCTGGTTAAAGACGTGGTCGAGCTTGGCGCAGGATCAATTGTGGAAATTGAGAAATCGGCGGGCGAACCGGTTGACATTCTCGTTAACGGCAGACTGGTAGCACGCGGAGAAGTCGTGGTGATTGAAGATAACTTCGGAGTTCGAATTACAGAAATTCTAAGTCAGCAAGACCGTTTGAATCGACTCAGTGAGGTAGCTTAATTTGTTTGCGAGGCGATTTCTACTGTTTAGCCTAATGGCGTTGCCAACAGTAAGCATTGGCCAAGGTTCGCTGGGAACCAGATCAGGCGGCGGGTTTAGTCAGATCAGCCAGGCGACCGGGTTCGGAATCGGAAATTTAATCCAAATGCTTGTGGCTTTGGGCATAGTAGCGATTCTGCTTAAGTGGCTGCTCCCAAAAGTTGCAACTAAGTTCTTAAAATCCCCCAAACTTTCAAAAACCACTACAATTCAAGTTTTAGAAACCACTCAAGTGGGTCCGGCTCAACTTCACCTTATCGAAGCCAAAGGCAGTCTTCTACTACTCTCAAGTAACTCAACCGGATTGTCGCTTATCAGCGTGCTACATCCAACGGGTGATCCCATTACAACTGAAGACGAATTCAAAACTAAAAAGAAAAACAGCGAATACGACGAAGAACCATTCTCACTTTGCCTCGATTCAGAACAAAGCAGCCCGCAAATTGTAGTTAAATCAGTAAACCCCCTGGAAGCACTCGATCGCTTAGCCCGGATCTCAAGTTAACCTTCATGAAATTTTCGTGCCATCTTAAGCTGATTTTTATCGGATTAATCCTGGTAATTTTGTCAGGGCACGCATTTGCGGGACCAATCGGAACTCAAATTCCAGGAGTTTCTCTTAATTTAGGACCGGCTGCAAAAGGCGGAGACGTCTCTACAAGTCTCCAAATCCTCGCTTTACTCACCGTTCTCAGTCTGGCTCCTGCAATTTTAATGCTGACCACCGCCTTCACGCGGATCATCATCATATTGAGTTTCGTGCGAACTGCCCTTGGCACTCCAACAATTCCACCTAATCAAGTTCTCATCGGTTTAAGCTTATTCCTCACTTTTTTTGTCATGGCCCCCACCTACAAACTGGTAGATAAAAATGCAATCGAGCCGCTCATCCACCACCAGATTTCAACCCAACAAGCGATTGATCGGGCTTCTGGACCGATGCGCACCTTTATGCTGCACAACACTTATGAGAAGGATTTATCCCTGTTCATGAATATCCGCCACGAAAAAGCTGATTCGCCCAAGGACGTGTCAATGGTCACGCTCATTCCGGCTTTCATGATTTCAGAATTGAAGACTTCCTTCATCGTTGGATTTTATATTTTTGTTCCTTTTGTAATTATTGATCTTATAGTGGCGAGCACTTTGATGAGCATGGGAATGATGATGATGCCTCCCACCATTATCTCTTTGCCTGCAAAGATTTTAGTTTTTGTGTTGGCCAACGGATGGGCAACAGTTGTGGCCGCAATCATGGCAGGGTATCGCTAACATGGATCAAGGCAATGTTCTTCAACTTTCAAGGCAAGCGATGGAGGTGGCACTCCTGGTTTCAATGCCACTGCTAGCGGTGACTCTGTTCGTTGGAATCTTAGTCAGCGTTTTTCAGGCAGCTACCCAGATTCAAGAAATGACCCTGACCTTTGTCCCGAAACTTATCGGAATGGCACTGGTCATCGCGTTCATGGGCAGCTGGATGCTTACAACTTTGGTTAGTTTTGCCCACGCATGCATCATGCAGGGCGGCAACGTTTCGATGGGCTAGGGTTATGGCATTCGACGAGCTTTCCATGTTTGCCTTCTTGCTCGTCTTTGTGCGTTGCTCGGCGATGTTTCTCACCTCGCCCGTTTTTGGCTCAAATTCTACTCCGGTTCAAATTCGCGTTTTTACGGCTCTATCCTTATCTGGCGCGATCGGATTTCTGGTCAAACCAGCCGTTGGTCCGATACCGCCAAACATCGCAGCCTTATTAATTGTTTTAGGAAGCGAAGTCGCTACCGGTCTGCTCATCGGAGCCATGATGAATCTGGTTATTCAAGCCGCACAAATGGCGGGCGCGATTCTCGATATCCAAGTCGGTCTAAGCACCAGCCAAGTTCTGAATCCATTTGACGGAATTTCCGCTACTGTTCTCTCTCAGTTCAAATTCATGCTTGCAACTGTGATTTTTCTAACCACCGATGCTCATCATTTTTTGATCCGCTCACTAGTTGAAAGTTATAATGTTCGAGGTGGCGTCTCCGCGCTCAGCTTTGCCACCCTTCAATCGGGATGTATCCAAGTACTCAGTGAGTCTTGCATCCTGGCAATTCAGATCGCAGCCCCGACTTTGGCAGTTTCCATGGTAGTAGATGCGTCGCTTGGTCTGATTAGCCGTGCAGTTCCGCAAATGCAAGCGATGAACGTGGGAATGCCAGCTAAAGTGGGAGCTGGAATTTTAGCCGTAAGCGTGAGTTTGCCGCCATTAGTTAGCGCAACAATGACCGGAACGGGGATGGTTTTCAACATGTTCCACCTATGGTTCAACAAATAATAAATGCCTGAATCCGGAGCCCAAGAACGAACCGAGGACGCAACTCCCCATCGTCGTCAAGAGGCGAGAAAAAAGGGGACCGTTGCCAAGTCAACTGACCTCACGAGTAGTTTGGCCCTACTCGCCGCAATTGTTGTGGGTCCGACCGCATTTGAGAAGATGCTCACTGGATGGGAGCAGGGATTCAACTCAAGCGTGTCAATGGCACCCACCGATATATCGTTCAGCACAATTTACCGCCAAGCCGCTCTATCAATAGGCCCAAGCCTTGGTGGTTTTGCATTACTGGTCGCCACCGTTATGGTAGTTGGAATCGCGATTTCAACCGCTCAGGTGGGATTCGTTCTGAGCGGCGAAGCCTTAATCCCCAAATTTGATAAAATGAATCCAATTACTGGATTCCAAAGGCTTTTCTCCGCCAATATTGCGGTTGATGCCCTGAAGGCACTGGCGAAGAGCATCTTTTTCGCTCTAATAACTTTTGCGGCAATTTCCGCTTCTTGGGAAAAACTAATTAACCTTGGCTACCTTAGCCCGCTCGCAGGATTGCAAGTTGCGGTCGATTCAATTCGAACACTTGCGATTAGAACCACGATGCTCTGGATTATCATTTCCGCAGTTGATTACTTCATCCAAAAAAAGCGAATCGATAAGCAACTTAAAATGAGCAAAGAAGAAATCAAACAAGAAATGAAGCAAATGGAGCAAAGCCCTGAGCTTAAAATGGCTATGGCGATAAAGCGCAGAAAGTTTGCCCGAAGTCGGATGATGTCTTCAGTTAAAAACGCGGATGTGATCATCACGAATCCAAGTCATTTTGCGATCGCTATCAAATACGATTCCCTTAAAAACGCGGCTCCTGTAGTGGTCGCTAAGGGGGCTGATCTGCTGGCCGCAAAAATTCGTGAACTTGCCGAGCAAAATGAGATTCCGATCGTTCCCAACCCTCCCCTGGCGCGTGCTCTTTACAGACAATGTGAGGTTGGCGATCCGATTCCTCGTGATCTTTTTCAACCGGTTGCGGAAATCCTGGCATACGTATACAAGACATTGCATCGCCTTCGCAATCAGGCTGCATAGCCCGACAATCATGAGACCAAACTGGCGGTAACCTGAAGTCCAATGCCAGAGACCGTATCCTCAACGCGCGGATGGAAACAGTTAATTCTGGATTCCTTACCGCCGGTGGATTGGGTAAATCAAGATGGCCCCTGCCGAGAAGTCGTCTTGAGCACCCGAGTTCGGGTAATGCGCAACCTAGTTGGGTTTCGATTTCCACACCTTGCAACTCCCAGCGAGCTAGAGCAAATCGCTAACCTTGTCCTGAAAGCAAACGCCGAAAGCCGCGATGCTCTCCAGCGGTTTTTGAACATGACGATGATGGAAAGGAACTATTTGGTTGCTTGCCGACTTATTTCTCCCCAATTTTCGTGGCAGGAAAATGGTCACCCGTTGTTTCTAGATCACAAACGCACCTTAGCTCTTATGGTGAACGAGGAAGACCATATTCGAATGCAAGCGGTGGTTGGTGGGTGGGCAATAAACGAGGCTCGGATTCTTGCTGAAAAGCGCGTTGAAGCCCTGCAACCGAACTTGAAGTTCGCCCAATCCGATAAGTTTGGCTATCTCGCCACTAGCCCATTAAATTCGGGTCAAGGAAGAAGGCTTTCTGCAATGGTTCATTTAATTGGACTTGCCCACACCAGAAAACTTCCACAAATTTTGAGAGCCTTGACCGCACAAGGTCTTAATGCCAGAGGCCTTTTCGGCGAAGGAAGTCGAGCGATAGGGGCCTTTGTTCAAGTGAGTGCCACAAGCGGTTCCCTTTCACAATTTACGGGGGCCTGCGAGTATTTGATTGCGAAAGAAATGAGCGCAAGAGAATCTTGCAATGCTTCCGAAATTTCCCACCAATTCAGTCAAGCTTGCCAATTCGCCTCTGGCCACCGCGCATTGAGCCTTGCCGATGCTCTCAGGGTTCTGAGCTGGGCTCGATTTGCAACTGCGGCAAAACTCCCCGGTGCATTTTCCCACCTTAGAGAGGCCGATATGATTCTTACAAGACTCGAACTCACGGAAGGCGAAAGCAAATCGGATGCGGAAAATCGGACCAATTTCATCCGCAAATCTCTTCGGCTTTAATCTCTAACTTGACGCAAAGTAGTCAAGTTATTCCAGAAAATTGTGTTGGATTTCTAAAGCCTCCATATTTGAGATTAATGCCTAGGTCGTCACAATTTGGTGGCGTTTGATATAATTACATGACACTGATTCTCGCTACCAATTCTTATGAGCAATAATCATTCAACCTTTGGAAAGTTAAGCAGCGGCTGCAATTATTTTATGACTCGACTTCGTCAGCATTTGCTTTCGCCTATCCTTTTCCTGATTTTCTCGGCTAGTCCAATAATCGCCTCAGCCAGCCACTACGCGGTCACCTCCTTGACCGGCGGGATTGCAACTTATACTCCAGCCGACCCATAGTATCACAAATACACCATAAATTACATCTCGAGTCCTCCATCCCGCGCAGGAGGCGGTGTCCTCCATCAAGACAGTTCCCCAGGTGCCTTGCCATGCGATGGAACAGTTTCGTGTAATGGAGTAATAACTGCAACCCTAACCTGGACGCTTGATCAGGGTGAAAACACGCTTGCCCCACTGCCGAGCACTGTTATCGTAAAGGAGTATTCATCGGTAGCATTCGCGGGAGATTCTGGCTCGTGCGATGATGGACTTGGCGGCAGCACAAGCACAGGAAGCACCGGGTCGAACGCAGATAGCAAATACATTGTAGAAGTTCCGGCTCAGACAATTACGGTTTCGTTGACTCCCACTGCAACCGCGACTGCTGCACTTGGCTCTGACTGCGCAGCTCCTTCTGCGACTGTTTCGGTAACGATTTCAACTATCATTCCAACAATTACACTTACAGGCACTACGACCTTAATTCGCCCCAAGCGTCAATATAATTGTGGGTCAACAACTAACCGCAACTTTGAATATCGGTGATTACATGCTTCAAACCGGTGATGCTGCAAGCTGGACGGTAAGTGACGGAAATCCGTTCGCCAGTTACGACCCAAAATTAGATAAAAATCAGTTAACAACCTGGGCGTCCCCAAATGCTTTTCAAACGACAATGCATTTCGCTGGAGGCGGTAGCGCAAGTAGCCTTCCATGCCAGATTTCATGCACCGTGACGATACAAACTTACCCTCCATTTACCGTAACGTTGCCGTCAATTTCACAACCAATTATTTGGACCCCGGCAAGCACCATGGTGCCTGCCGTTGGATATGACAAAATCGTTACTCCAAATTTCGGTCTATATGGGCTGTCGGACGGGGACGGAATAGATTTCAAAACCAGCGTGACCGAGCCCGAGCCCACTCAATTTTCTGGAAACGGCACTTATGTGTTCGCTCAACTTATTACCCCCAACCATACTATCTACAGCACCATCAACGGAATAGACGAGACCGGGACTCTCCTTAATAGCGGTAAAGAAGGACTAGACAATGCCTTCCCATATCCTTTTCCGGGGACTTCGTATCCCTGTAACGGCTTATACTACACGTCGCAAGATTTTCCGGGTGTCCCGTTGACCCGCTATCCCGTCGAGACCAAAGTGACTGGGAACGATACGGCAAAAATGTACATTATGTACATGCCCCCGGGTACCGGATCAAATTACGTGCCATTGCTATACGACCCATGGTCTTGGGGCGGCACCGCTGAGTTTGACGGCAGTAATTGGTCCATCACCATCAATACCGCGCCTTCGGGAGGCTCCCTAACTCCAACTTGCGTTCATCCCCAATGGTCTCTTATTCACTACAATGCAGACCCATACAATTTCAATTAACAAAAAAAGGACAAAACAAAAATGATAATTTCACTCTTACTTAGTTTCTCGATCCACTGGAAAACACTGGCTAAATCACCCGCAATTTCAAAAGCTGTGATCGCACGCTCTTTTTCTCAGACTAAAAATTCCGGTCAATTTGGAGGCGGTAATCCTCATGATCCAAAAGACATCTATTTTGAAAAAGGACTTTCGCTGACTCCAGTACAAAAGAAAGAAAACGAAGAGCAATTTGACGAGGAAGATGCGATGCGCATCAATTACAACCTGCAAGATATGCAAAGCGTTTACTTGCTCGGTCGCCAGTTTTATAATAAATGGAAAGATGCGCAAAAAATTAGCGATGACCAACAATTCATCCTGTTGCTCGGTGGTCAATATTACGCTGAGGGTGCAATTTACTACGGTCATATCAATGAAGCAATTAAAGCATTTGACTGGGTGAAATCCAAAGGAGTAAATGATCACACCGGGTCGTACGAAGTCCTGACTGCAATTCATGACCTTAATAATGGCCGTGAAGATTTAGCCCTTCAATATTTAAAGACCATTGACCCAAAAAAGAATCCGTTCATGCAATCCAGCTATAAAAAATATGCCCCGAGCCTAGAAACAGAGCTTGGCATTCGGGCTACCCTACTTGCAATTCTTGCCCAAACAATTGAAATACCTGGGAATTCAGAGGTAAGCGAGTTGTACAAACTTTTACCAGATAATCCACTCGCGATCTTTCTAGAATCGAGTGATGTAGGTATGACCGGAAACAGTGAGCTTCAATACGAATTGCTTGAAAAGGAATATAAAATCACTAAGGATCCTGATCTGTACCAATCTTTGGTGATCGTAAAGAAAGGGATTGATGAAAAAGCAAAAAATCTTCCTGATAAGCCAGCGGATAAAACCGGACCGTAACTGCCACGGCATCTATGATTTTCCAAAATGAGCTTGTAATTTTTCTTTAATGATCTAAGCACATACAGGAAGTGACAGCGAATCAGGCTACCCGAAATTGCGGATTAATTTAGTCAAAAAAAGGACAAAACAAAAATGATAATTTCAAACTCATTAATTTCTCTATCCATTGGAAATTTCTGGCTCTATCACCAGCAATGAAATATCCCCAGTAGTAATATGGTTGACCTCTCGAGGCTAATGGGGAATAGATCATCTGGGTATCCGGAATTAATGAAAATCAAACCACTTTACTTATTGCCCTTTGCACTTGGAATATCCTATTGCATTGCCGCCCCTCACCAGGGTCCCCCGATCAAAAAGACTCAGCCCCAAGGCGCAGGTCAGCCGTACCCGGGAACCGTCCCAGGTGCCGATTCGGCGAAACGACTTGGAAAGGCTGGACTCATCACCGGCTCGGAATCTCAACGGCTCGCCAACGATGTCAATCAGGGAAATCAACTTACTGATATGACAAATAAAATGATGAAAGACGGGCTCGGCCAGCAAAAATTACAAGGAAATCCGCAATACTTGCCTCAAGCAATCAAAAGGAGTCCACTAGCCCTTCAACCTTACGTAGCGAAATGGCGCCTTGAAGGCCTTATCGTGGGTGGCAAACTGCATTCTGCCGCGGTGTTTACAATCGGCGGGGATCGACCACTTGTCGTTCATCCTGGGCAAAAAGTCGATGCACAAACCAAAGTCGTTTCAGTTACCTCGAAATGGGTTGTACTAAGACAAGGTAAAAAGCAAATCACAATGAGCCCTTGGTAAAGCTCGTCTAACTGCACTCTAGTCAGGGTTAAAAAAAGCGAGCAAATCTAGATTTGCTCGCTTTTTTGCAATTTGGGATAAAGAAACTATTCTTTAAACTCGGCGTCGATCACTTCTTCTTCTGGCGGAGTAGTGCTCTCCTGCTCGCCAGCAGGTTCCGATTCGGTTCCGCCCTCGCCTTGTTGAGATGTCTTTTGGTAAAGTTGCTCGCTCAGCTTGTGACTTTCCGATTCCAGGTTTCGATACGCTGCATCAATCGCGGCTGAATCGTCGCCCTGCAACGTTTTACGAAGTTCCGTCACCCGTTCCTCAACGCTCTGACGTTGAGCCTCGGTGATATCAGTTCCCAAATCCCTAAGCATCGTTTCAGTTTGATTCGCCAAGCTTTCAGCTTTGTTCTTAGACTCGATGAGCTCCTGATTCTGACGGTCCGCTTCTGCGTTCATTTCAGCTTCCCTAACCATCCTCTCAATTTCGTCTTTGTTCAAGTTGCCGGAGCCAGAAATCGTGATACTTTGCTGCTTCCCGGTTCCCTTTTCTTGGGCGCTCACATTGAGGATTCCATTAGCATCGATATCGAAAGTCACCTCAATTTGGGGGATTCTGGCAGGAGCCGGAGGAATTCCACTGAGATGAAATCGTCCCAGCGACTTATTATCCTTAGCCATTGGACGCTCACCTTGCAAAATATGGATTTCAACTTCAGGTTGGTTATCCACGGCGGTAGTGTAAATTCGACTCTTTTTAGTCGGAATTGTCGTGTTCCGCTCGATGAGCTTATCAAAAATGCCACCTTGGGTCTCAACTCCAAGTGAGAGGGGAGTTACGTCAAGCAATACAATATTCTTGACTTCGCCGCCCAGAACGCCCGCTTGAATTGCTGCGCCAACTGCCACCACTTCGTCGGGGTTAACCGATCTATTTGGCTCTTTATTGGTGAGCTTCTTGACCAAATCTTGAACTTGAGGCATTCTCGTTGAACCCCCAACTAAGATCACTTCATTGAGCTCGCTGGCTTTGAGCTTGGCATCTGTAAGGGCCAGCTGGAAGGGTTCCTCGATTCGAGTCATCAAATCTTTCGTGAGTTCTTCAAACTTGGCTCGCGTCAAATTGTAATCTAAGTGCTGAGGCTCATTGTTAACCGCTGTGATGTACGGCAAATTAATCTGAGTCGACATCTGAGTGCTCAATTCGATCTTTGCTCTTTCGGCTGCTTCGCGCAGCCGTTGAACGGCCGCTTTATCCTTCAGCAAATCCACGCCTTTGTCTTTTTTGAACTCAGAAGCAAGCCAATCAACAATGCGATTGTCAAAATCATCGCCACCTAAATGGCTGTCGCCAGCAGTGCTACGAACCTCAAAAATCCCTTCACCAACGTCTAAAACCGAGACATCAAAAGTTCCACCACCAAGGTCGAAAACAAGTATTGTTTCGTTACCTTTTTTGTCTAATCCATAGGCCAAAGCGGCCGCTGTCGGTTCATTGATGATCCTGAGAACCTTCAATCCAGCGATTTCGCCCGCATTTTTTGTAGCTGTACGCTGGCTATCATTAAAATACGCAGGAACGGTGATCACCGCTTGATCAACAGTTGAGCCAAGATACGCCTCGGCATCAGTTTTCAGCTTCTGAAGAATCATCGCGCTGACCTCTTCCGGTGTCAAGTCCTTTCCAAGAGCCGGTATCGAGGCAGCCACATTGCCGCCTTTGCCCTCTTTGATCTTGTAGCTTATTCTGGCGCGCTCACTTTCAACTTCATTTAGCTTGTGACCCATGAAGCGCTTAATCGAATAAACCGTGTTGTCTGCGTTCACAACCGATTGACGTTTTGCCGTAACGCCTACCAGACGCTCGCCGTTTTGCTTGAATGCCACAACGCTTGGTACGGTTCTGCCGCCCTCCGCACTGGCAATGACTACCGGCTCGCCGCCTTCCATAACCGCAACCACTGAATTCGTGGTGCCTAAATCAATTCCTACTGTTTTTCCCATTGTTCTTCTAATTTTTAAGAGAATCTATACTTGCAAAGTTAAATCACTTGAGCGTATGACACTCATATATACCTCTACAATCATTTTACACGATTAGTTCCCAATTTGTAAACCCCCTAGCCCAATATTCTTTGAGCAATCAGGAACCGCAAACTCTTGCCTACATCGTAAGCAATCACCACGCAATCCTTTTTGCCCTGAAGCTTAAGCTTCGAGCTAAGGTTTAATACGGAAACTTGATTTGATCTTGCCTTGATCACAGGCGAAGATGACCCAAATCGCTGTAATTCTTTCTTCAGTTCAACTTCGTTTTTTATCGGCCCGCTTACAACCTCAAATCCAGCAAGCCAGGGTGATGTTTCTGGTCGATTACTTGTGAGATATCCGGGGATCTCGCCAAGTTGATCCATTTTAAAATGACTTAATCCGTGAGCGCGGATCACGGCTGGATCGGCTTCGTAAATAAATCTTTTTGGCGGGTCGGTTATCTGGCAAAGCACCGTTGATCTCATCAAGGACTCGCCGCTTTCCACGTGAGTTGCCCAAATTCCGGGCTTCGATTCTTTGCCAATCCATGCCACAACCTCTCTACACTCCCTGCCCAAAGAAATAAATTCAAGATTTGGACTTAAGCTTTGCAAAAATTGATCTGAAAGTAAGGGTGAAAGCTTAATCGCCCCAAGCAGTAAGTCAGACATGCGGCTTGCAAGCAATATTGGATTTGGCTGAAAATCACTTGGATTCCATACGCGTTTTCCCGTCACCCGCCTGCTCGGATCGGCAATTGCGTAAGCAAAATTCCACTCAGATTCCATGGCATCTTCATTGCGCAGGTTTGCCCGCAAATCATAAACTTTTAAGTTGTGGTGAGCACACTTGAGCCGACCTGCGTCAACGTCAAATCCACTCGCGTCGCGATTATTCGCAATCGCCATCAAATCTCCACCGATACCGCAGGTGAGGTCGTCAATTTTAACTCCTTCGGGAAACTTCAACGCCCGGTATTGTGCAACTCTTTCATGAGTAGCTTGCTCCAAGGCTTCCGCCTCAAATACCATATTAGCCGCTCTTGAAAATTTTGCAATGCCTTTTTTTCGCAACGTTTGTTGAGTGGCTGCAAATCGCGCCGCATCCTCGCCAAATCTTGCCGACAGTTTCAGCAGAATTTTGGAGTTAACTTGTACGTAACCGAGTTCTTGTAAAGCTTGCCAATAATACTCCGGAAAATCAAGCTCAATCGGCCCGACGTCATTCATCCGGAAACCAAAGAGATGGATATTGATCACAATTGTCGATCAAATTTGACCGGCCTGGCGATTCAACAATCGATTTCCACGTCTCCTCAAATTCGCCCTGATCTCTCATGATTCGATCGAAACTTTCCGCATAAAATGGGGGAAATCTTTCTCCGGATTTCTTAATTATTAATCTTCCCGCAACCTTCTTAGCCTTTTCAACGATATCGCTGAGCTCAAATCGTTCTCCTTCGCGTTTTTCGTTGACGGTGACAAGCAGCTCGGTGGCTTCCGGCAAAACGCATAAAATTTGAAGGTTCCATTGCCTTGATTCTGGCTTCAAAAGTTGCCGGAACAAGGTGTTGCATTCTTCTGGGCTTAATGGACGTTGGTGCCGAAAAGTTATAAAATATTGAACGTCGTCAGCCCTCCAATGGGGCAACTTTCCGCGCCAAATTTTAAAGTTTTGCCATGCCATAAGAGTTTCCTAACTTAAGGCAGAATCTCCTCGTTCGCCGGTTCGAATTCTCATGACGTCGATCAAATCCGTAACGAAAATCTTGCCATCCCCAATTTCACCGGTTCTGCAAACTCCAATGATTACGTCTAGGGCTTGGTCAATATCTTCATCTTTTAACGCCACTTCAATCCTAAGTTTTGGCAACAAATTCACCGCGTAAGTGCTTCCCCGATACTTGTCAGTTCGACCCATTTGACGTCCATATCCACGCACAGATTCGCAACTGATGCCCACGATCCCCGCTTCCTCCAAAGCATGTTTGACGTCTTCTAATTTGTTTGCCCGCACGTAAGCGGTGATGAGTTTCATTTCGACTTACAAAAAAGTTTAATTCAGTTTTCAGATTTATGCCGTTTTGAACCAAAATTTTGGTACCTTAATACTATGGCGGTTGAAGTCCTTTGCATTTTGGGAGCAGGCAATTTGCAATCGGGCCCGGAACTACTTGCCGCTCTTGCCAACTATTTTGGTGAACGACCCCTTGAAATCCGCTTGCACGATACAAACCCGGAATTTCTTATTTTAAATTATGAACTCGCGCGGGTCTTGCTTCAACTTAACAAATCGACCCATCAACTAAAGATTTTTGAAGATAAAGAAGAAGCCTTAGAAGGAATTGATGGTCTGATCCAATTGCCTCCGTACCTAGAATCTCAGACCCCCACCGGGCAGTTCGAAAATGGATTCGAATCTAAAGTCAATCTACTTGCCCTTGGCAATCACCTTGAGCCGCCATTCCGATCTCTTGAAAACTGGCCACCAAACATCGAAACGCCTTGGCCAGGATTTCAAGTTATGAGGTGGATTCGAGGCGAAGAATATCCGTACGAATTGCTCAAGCGCAATAAAGATGCGCCGATCCGAAGGTGGCTTGAAAACCCAGACGTTCCCGAACTTTAAACGTTAGAAGGTCAAACTGGTACCGGTTCGGCTTCTTTAGGGACTTCTTCCCGAGTCATCGCGATGATGCTGGCTTGCTGAGCTACTCGCCCGGCGATGTCCTTAAATGCTTTTGCCTGCTCCCGATTTGGATAAGCAACAATACTCGGCCGCCCCATATCGCCAGATTCACTAATCTTTGGATCAAAAGGAATTGAACCTAGATAAGGACATTTCAGATGCATCGCAAGGTCTGATCCACTCTGACCCACAAACATCTGCGACACCACCCCGGTTGAAGGGTCAATTGCCGGACCCATGTTTTCGACAACTCCAAGAATAGGAGTATTGAGCCGCCTAAAAAGCCCAACCGCTTTACCTGCGATATTGGCAGCTACGTTATGAGGCGTACTCACGATAACGACTCCAGTCAGCGGTGCAAGCTGAGCCAACGACATCGGCGCATCGCCGGTTCCTGGAGGCAAATCGACCAACAAATAATCCAAATCGCCCCAGTCCACGTCGCTGAGAAGCTGCTTAACCGTGCCTGCCACGAGCGGACCTCGCCACATCACGGTGTCGCCATCTGCCATTAAAAATCCAAGCGACATCATTCGGATTCCAAATCTTTCAATCGGCAGGATTTTATCGTCTTTAGTAAGCGGCGGCTCTCCCATCGCTCCCATCAAAAGAGGAATGGACGGACCATAAACATCTGCATCTAAAATTCCAACTTTGGCTCCCGTTTGGGAAAGAGCTACCGCTAAATTCACGGTTGTCGTGCTTTTGCCCACCCCTCCTTTTCCACTAGCGACCGCGATAATGTGCCGCACATTGGGCAGCAAATCCTCTGGTTTTCCTTGCTTTTGCCGAACCCTGGAAGTCATTGTAATCGATACATTTGAGACTCCTTCTAGGCTCCGAACCGCTGTTTCCGCTTGAGCCTGCAAAATATCTTTAACCGGGCAAGCTGGGGTTGTAAGCTCAATCGCAAACTCTATCGATTCGCCTTCAATTTTTATATCCTTAACAAATCCAAGCTTAACGATATCCTGATGGAGATCGGGATCAATCACCGCTTTCAAAGTTTCAAGAACTTGCGATTCCGTTACAGGCATGTTTAAAGTCTACTTAGGATAGGGTTGCCATATCAGCTAGTAGGTGTGGATAATCGAAATTAGGAGGATCAATTCCAAAGCGTTGCAATGCCATTGAAATCTGACCGCGATGATAGGTTTGATGATTTATGATATGAAATACCACATCTTTTTTTGAAATCGTGATATGAGTGCCATCACCCAAAATATCCTTAACCGTTTCGCTTAAATCTTGATTTAATCCTTCGTAAAGCCTTGCGCGAATGTCCGAATAATCTTTCTTCATTTGTTCCAATGAATCTGGCGCGGTCAGTTCATATCGCGACGGTCGCGGTTCGCCTAAAAAACAGGTCGTAACCCAACGTTGCTCTGTTCCTATTATATGAGCCATAAGTTTTGCGATTGAATTGAATTTCGCCAAAGTTTCAAATTCGGTATGGAACACTTGCGGACAGGTTTCCAAAACCTTAAATGTTCGGGTCTGAGCCACATCTGAATAAGCAACTAACTTTCTAATTTCCATAGTTTAAAAGTGTATTCCAGCCAGTAATTAATTCAATTGCAATTTTTAATCTATTACGGCGTCGCATTCGTCTAAACTTTTGGAGTAGAACCAAACATGAATTTTCCTTCTTGGTGGATTGAGGTAACCGGCATTCTCGCCATCATTAATATCATTTTTTTCATCATTCTGATCATCCTTTTGATCGTGGTGATGAAGCAGATAATGGGCTTAATGCCTAAAATCAATGCGACCATTGTCAAGGTTGATAATACAATCGACCGCGTTGAAGCGGTGGCGACCAAAGTGGAATCGGTTGCAGATTCCGCTAAAGAAACTATCGAGCACATCGGCATTAAGGCGAGGCAGGTCTCGAATTCGGCTGAATCAGTTGCCAGTGCCGCAGCCTCGCAGATCGCCAGTTTCACCCCGGTTTTACGTTACGGAATGTTGGCTTACAAGGTATTCCAGGTCGTGCGCGGAGTGGTGTCGGGGAATCCGAATACATTTCGTCGAGGCCGCAAACACCACCAGAAATCCCTCCCCCGCGGCGACTGATTTCCGCTCTCCGAAATTCCTCTCTTGAAGGATCTGCACGCAAAGTCCCCACGACTCTGGAGGGTGCCAGTAGGCGAAATTCCCCTCTTGAGGGGTGGACTCGCTCAGCGAGGACGGGGTGTTTCTCCTAAATAAGTCAAAAATTCTGCAAATTACCCGCCACTGGAGGTCGGGGTGTTTCTCCCAAGTTAATCCAAAAATTTTGCAAATTACCCGCCACTGGAGGGTGCCAGTAGCCGAAATTCCCCTCTTGAGGGGTGGACTCGCCCCAGCGAGGACGGGGTGTTTCTCCTAAGTTAGTCCAAAAATTCTGCAAATTAGCCGCCACTGGAGGGTGCCAGTAGCCGAAATTCCCCTCAAGAGGGGCTGACTCACCCAGGCGGGACGGGGCGTTTCTCCTAAATAAGTCAAAATTCCTTTAACAGAGTCGGCATACGTTGCGCAGACTCCAAAATTACCACCGCCTCATACGGTGCCAGCAGCCAAAGTTACCCTCGACGGAGGAGTCGTCCCGTGAATCGGGACGGGCTGGTTTCCGCTCTGAGTCTCCTCTTGACCAAAATAGAGGTATCCTATTTGTTCGCGACGCGGGGTGGAGCAGTCTGGTAGCTCGTCGGGCTCATAACCCGGAGGTCAAAGGTTCAAATCCTTTCCCCGCACCCATTTTGCAATAGCCTGCAAATTGAAAACCGCCTCCCGATTTCATTCTGACTTCATTTCAAATTAGGCCGATTCCCGCCAAAAGGGTATGGTAATTTGATGACCGAGAGCCGATGAGCACCCAAAATCTGGGCTGGATAACGAGTTTCATTTGGGGAATTGCCGACGACGTCCTAAGGGATTACTACGTACGGGGCAAATACAGGGACGCTATCCTCCCGATGGTTGTCATTCGGCGCCTCGACGCTGTTCTAGAGCCTACAAAGCAAGCCGTCCTTGACACGAAGATTCAACTGGATGCGGCTGGAATTGCCCATCAGGATGCCGCATTAAGGCAGGCTGCTAAGCAAGCATTCTACAACGTATCCCCATTCACCCTCCGTGATCTCACTAGTAAAACAAAAGCTCAGCAACTCAGATCTGATTTCGAATCTTATCTAGATGGCTTCTCCCCAAACGTTCAAGAAATCCTTGAGAAATTCAGCTTCCGCAACCAGATACCGAATCTTGTCGAGAAGGACATTCTAGGCAGCCTTATCGAAAAATTCCTAGACAATCGAATCAACCTGTCGCCAAAGCCAGTACTCGATGGCACCGGCAATGAACGTCTCCCAGGTCTCGATAACCACGCGATGGGCACCATATTTGAAGAGCTCATCCGACGATTCAATGAAGAAAATAATGAGGAGGCAGGTGAGCACTTTACGCCTCGGGACGTGGTCAAACTAATGGCAGAACTCGTATTTACCCCCATCGCTGACCGCATTGAATCTGCCACGTACCTGGTCTATGATGGTGCCTGTGGAACAGGCGGCATGCTGACCGTCGCAGAAGACCGCTTGAAAGAGCTTGCCGCTAATCAAGGCAAAGAGGTGTCCATTCACCTTTACGGTCAAGAGGTCAACTCTGAAACTTACGCTATCACCAAGGCCGACCTCCTCCTGAAAGGCGAGGGCGACGAAGCTGAGAATTTCCATCTCGGCTCTACACTCTCTCAGGACGGATTCCCGGCCCAAGAATTCGACTTCATGCTCTCCAATCCGCCCTACGGCAAGAGCTGGAAGACTGATTTAGAGCGCATGGGGGGCAAGGGAGAAATCGCTGATCCCCGCTTCGTCATCAATCATGCGGGAGACCCAGAATTCAGACTCATCACTCGCTCTAGCGATGGTCAGCTCATGTTCCTTGTGAACAAGCTCGCCAAAATGAAGCAGAACACCGTTCTCGGGAGTCGCATCGCCGAGGTCCATAACGGCAGCGCGCTTTTCACTGGCGATGCCGGTCAAGGAGAAAGCAATATCCGCCGGTGGATTCTAGAAAATGATTGGCTAGAAGCAATCGTGGCTCTGCCGCTGAATATGTTTTACAATACCGGTATCGCGACTTATATTTGGGTTCTAACCAATCGCAAACCTGAACGCCGGAAGGGAAAGGTGCAGTTAATTGATGCGACTCAATGGTTTAAGCCGCTACGCAAGAACCTTGGCAAAAAGAACTGCGAACTTTCAGACGAAGAAGCCCGGCGCGTAGTTGAAACGTTTCAAGCATTTGAGGAAACGGAGCAATCGAAGCTCTTTCCAAATCAAGCTTTCGGATATTGGAAGGTAGTGGTTGACCGGCCATTACGCTATGCGGGAATTGATCGGAGCCGGGTGTACTCAGCCAGGGAGATTAAAGAGCTTAAGGAAAGCGGCGAGCCGTCCGCAGATGGCATGCCAGTCATCAAGAAGATTCACAAAAATATCGAGTCCGATCCGCTCCATGGTCTTTTCGGGGTCATCATAGACGGCAAGGAGATTGTGGTGGAGTACGAGCCGGACGCTGATCTGCGCGACACGGAGAATGTGCCGCTGCTAGAGGATGGAGGAATCGAGGCATTCATCCGCCGGGAGGTGCTGCCCCATGTGCCGGATGCCTGGGTTTCTGGCGACAAAACTCAGATCGGCTACGAAATCAGCTTCACCCGTTACTTCTACAAGCCCAAACCGATGCGGACGCTAGACGAAATTCGGCGGGATATCCAGGCACTGGAAGAAGAAACGGAGGGTTTGCTGGATGAAGTTCTCGTTGAGGTCAAAACTTGAGCAAGGAACCTAAGCCGGTGCCCGGAGGGTCCGACGAGGCGATTCCCTCTTACATCCTCGGTTTGGCGGGCGAATATTACGTCTCCGCCGAGTTGAGTCGCTGGGGCTACCAAGCGTCCATCACCTACGGAGCCGCCAAGCGAGTCGATATTCAAGTCGTGAATCCCCGGAACCGCCGTCTCCTCTGGGTCGAGACCAAATCAACACAGAACTATCGCAAAGCGGGTGTGCGGGCGGGCCGAGAAATCATCGAGCACGCACAGTGGCCAATCAAGCCAAGGGGTGGGAATGATGCTGAGGAAGAGCCTGGTGAGGACTTCTACGTGTTCGTCCTCATCATCCCCAAGAGCACGATTCCACCACGGTTCTTTATCTGCAGCCGAGAAGAAACTCTCAACGCCTATCAGCAAGGTCTCGAAGAGTACAACGAGCGAAGGCATCAAGCTGGAAAGCCCGCTTACGACAAGGTCGGGGTGCCAAACGTTGCCCTGCGTCACATCGTGGAGTTCGAGAACAAGTGGGGCAAGATTATCGAGGCGCTGGGCGGGGAGAACTGAATGAGCACCCAGCGTTACTCCGTCACGCCCCATCCCATTGAGACTCTGTTGACCTGGGTCAAGTCGGGTGAAATCGCCACCCCAGAGATTCAGCGACCTTTCGTGTGGGACGCCACCAAGGTGCGGAACCTGCTTGATTCGCTGTACCTCGGTTACCCGGTCGGTTATCTGGCCGCCTGGCGCAATCCCAACGTCAAGCTCAAGGACGGCACCAGTAGGAGTTGCAAGCGCATCCTCATCTACAAGCAACAGAGGATCGCAGCGCTCATGGCGGCATTCCGGGGGAAAAAGGTCATCCCCAAGGATTACGAGACCACGAGAATCCGCGTTTCCCTCAATCCCCAGGAAGAGAAGTTCGAGATTACATCCTTGCCATCAGCAAGGACAACGCCTGGGTGGACAATGATAAGAACCAAATTGGCTACGAAATCAGCTTCAACCGTTACTCCTACAAGCCCAAACCGATGCAGACGCTGGATGAAATTCGGCGAAACATCGAAGCCTTGGAACTGGAAACCGAAGCATCGATAGACGAGGTTATTACGGAGATGAAATCATGAGGGCAGGTCTTACGCATCAGGCCAAACTCGCAAGGCTCGTTGCTCTGAGTGAAGATGATTTTAGAGATACCGTCATTCGCCCACTTTTTAAGCTCCAGAAATTCCGATCATACAGAGATTTATGCGGCCATGATGAAGAGGGAAAGGACTGCGTCGTGCTAAAGGACGTTGAGTTTGGCGGCGTCCATGTCTACGCCATCCAAACGAAAAAGGGGCGGCTGAACATGAGTAGTAAAGTGACCGAAAACGTCGCAACAGCCATTACGCAACTTCGAACCGCTCTCAACACACAAATTCCCCTTTTGAACCCTCCGAGGAACGTTCTGCCGAACGTAGTTTATCTCTGCTCAAGTGGTGCGACGAACCCCGCCGCGCGAAAGCATATCATTGACGCCCTCGACGACAGCAGGTTGGCAATTCTCGATGGCGATGAGATCATCAGCAGCCTCGATCAACTTTATCCAACCTATTGGTTGAACATCTCGCACACCAAGTGCTGCTATCTTGAGGCATTCCGAAACCATCTCCTCAAACTGTCAGACATTGTTCCTCTAGCCTCATCCGTAGAACCAACAATTCCGCCGTTCGTCGAAGATGCTTACGTCTCCCAACAACTCTTCCGGTTCTCTATTCAAACAAAAGTAAAGCAGGGTCACATCACGACTGGACCAAACCTAGAGGAGTTCGAGGATTGCAAGCTGCTGACATCTCAGCACCGTGTCGGATTCATCGTTGGCGATGGAGGTACTGGCAAAACGACTCTGATGCGGAGGCTTGCATTGCTTACTTGTGAATCCTCGTTAAATGCCTCATACAAGGAGTCGTGCTTGATTCCTGTGCTCTTTAGAGCACGTGACTTACTGCATTCCGACGACCTTATCGAGTCGATTCACGGAGCTATTCGTGGGTTCACTGGCGACAACGAGTCAGGTCTGGAGCCGGATGACTTTGCCTCTGGCAGGGTGGTAGTTCTTATTGACGGCATGGATGAACTGGTTGATCACTTTGCTATCGAGGATATGCTCCAGAAAATCAGTTCGTTCTCCGAAGCAAACCCGACCTGCCGAGTGTACTCATCTTCCAGAGCCCTACAGCTCGTGCAAGAGTTCGCTGCACAGCACAGGTTGCCTATTTACGAGATTTCAGACTTTAGCCTGAGGCAAGCGGCGCGCATTGTTCAGCGAGCAATCTCTGGACAACCAGTGGTGGAGGCTGCTGCCGTCGAAGTCCTACGGAGGCTGCAAGACGTACACGGTATGAAGCTCAGCCCGATGCTGGTAACGGTCTTTGCAGCCACGCCCAACTTCCAGACTACTGACATTCCGCCTAATATCACCTCGATATTTAGGAAATTCGCCAATCTCATGCTCGGACAGTGGGATATTCAGAAGGGACTGAGTCAGCAGTTTGAGTACGACCTGAAGCACCGCATTCTCGCCAATGTCGCCTTTGCATGGCACAGCCGGAAAGAGACAGAGGAGGGTCTCGACCAGTTCCGTGACGAAGTAAGAGCATTTCTGGATAGAATCGGATACGGTGAGAAAACAGATGGGTTGACGAATGAAATCCTTCGCTCTGGTTTGCTCACATTGGATGGCGCACGAGTCAGTTTCAGGCATTTGATGTTTCAAGAGTATTTTGCGGGAAGTGCTGTTGAGTCATATCGAGATGTTGAATCCGTGATTTCTGACGATTGGTGGCGTAACGTCATCGTTTTTGCCTTCGGTTCCCGACCCGACCGAGGCGACGAGCTTGTGCTAATTGCTAACCAATTGGACACTTTTGAAGGCAATCTGCAATATCCCGGAGCAGTAACGATTGGATTAGCACTCCAGGCGTGCTTCATGACCCCACTAGACATTCGAACCGAGCTTTTCGGACGAATCGTCAAGATGCTTGCTTGCTGCTTCTGCGGCTTTCTGAAAGGCGTGGAGGACGGAAGTCAATATCCACTGAGAGCCTTCATTTACCACGTTCTCGAAGCTCGAAGCGCTGTATCGAGTGACCTCATCGAACGTATGGTCTTGCCAGTCATTGCCCCAGACGAAGTTGAATATTTCGAGTTCCTGAAGCTGTCTGGAGCCATAGAGTCTGGCCATATCGTCAAGGTCGAGGAAGCTGTCATAGCATTCGAACCCAACGACGAACGGCTTCTGCTAGGTCTGCACCTTTTGGTGTTCTTCATCTTGAAGTTAAGGGTCTCTACTCCTGCGGAACGCGATGCTGCGACAAAAATCCTTCAAGCCAATGCGCCTCGAATTGGACCATTGATTAGACAGGTGTTCGAAGAGTTCAAGGGAATGATAATGGAGCTACAACAGGGTAAGGTCGTGGTGCTGGACATCCCCATCTCTACCCCGGAGGGACAGTACGAACTGCAGTTTGACATATAAGCGCAAGCAGGAGAAAGTCCAGTGAGCACCCAGCCCTATGCCGTCACGCCCCGCCCTACGGAGACTCTCATAACCTTGGTCAAGTCGGGCGAAATTGCCATCCCAGAAATTCAGCGTCCGTTCGTTTGGGAATGCTCCCGAATACTAGCTGCCTGCGGCCTCCTATCCATCACGAGGTTTGACTTCTATGGCTGGCTAGATAACAGGAGGTTCCATATCGACCTCGTGCCCGTCGGGGGAAGCTCTTGATTGGTTGGCGCATAAAAATGGCGACCTTCCTTGGTCGCCGTTGTCGTCCTGCGAGTAGCTTTAAGCTACTTCCTCTTGCCGACCTGAGTCAAGGCAGACGCAGCCGCCGACTTTTGCGTCTTGGTCGAGTTGGGATTCGCGAGCACCTTACCCGCGGCCGAAGCCGCCTTGGTACCTGTAGTTTCACACTTTTTGCTCAATACTATTCACCTCCTTACCTCCTGCTGAGTGGTATTACCCAGTCGTTCCGTCGGCTAGAGCTCCATCCCATTTGGTTGAACAGGGGCACTGTAAAGACGGAGCACTGGGATGATTTGCATCAAGGAGAAGTCAGATGGTCTTGAGACCGTATGCTGCCAACGCCCCTACGCCTATGCCCTGGCTTCACAGCATTCCCGACCATTGGGAGGTGCGAAGAGCCAAGCAAGTCTTCCGATGCATCGACGTCCGCTCCAAAACCGGTGGTGAGGAGTTGCTCACTGTTTCCTCTGCTGACGGCGTTCGCAAGCGAAGCTCCAAAGCCGTGACCATGTTCATGGCGGAATCCTATGCTGGTTATAAGCTCTGTTGGGAGGGCGACCTTGTCGTGAACAGCCTTTGGGCTTGGGCAACCGGGCTCGGCTTCTCTCGATACCACGGCATCATCAGCACCGCCTACAGCGTCTACCGGCCGAAGCAGGCTTATTCTAATAACTGGGAGTTTTTCCATTATCTCTTCCGATCAAGATCCTATGATTGGGAATTCACCGTTCGGTCGAAAGGAATCTGGATTTCTCGGCTTCAAATGGCGGACGATTCATTCATGCAAATGCCTGTGCTGGTTCCGCCTCCGGAGGAGCAGGAGCAAATTGTTCACTTTATCCGCTACATTGACCAGCGGGTAAATCGGCTCATCAAGAACAAGCGGCGGCTCATCGAGTTGTTGAACGAGCAGAAGCAAGCCATCATCCACCATGCCGTCACCCGAGGTCTCGACCCCACCGTCCCCCTCAAACCTTCCGGCATCGACTGGCTCGGCGACACCCCGCACCACTGGCAGGCCCGCCAGCTCCGGCACGTTACACGGGTGCTCGTAAGCAACGTGGACAAACTTTCAGACGAGGGCGAGGAGCCTGTCCGACTTTGCAACTACGTCGATGTTTATAAGAACGAAGCCATCTCCGAGGGAACTCCTTTTATGTGCGCTTCAGCTTCGAGGGAGGAAATCGAACGGTTCCGCATCCGAATCGGCGACGTGATTATCACGAAAGATTCCGAAGTTTGGTACGATATTGGCGTTCCAGCGGTGGTTCGTCACCAAGCTGAAGACTTGGTCTGCGGGTACCACCTCGCAATCCTAAGACCAACGGACGGGGTCCTTATGGGCGAGTTCCTGCTCCGTTGTCTTCAAGACAGATTGGTGGCAACTCAGTTCCACGTGGCAGCTAACGGGATCACCCGGTATGGGCTCTCTCAACGGGCGGTCAAATCCTGCTTAGTGCCAATACCGCCAATTTATGAGCAAATAGATGTTGTTGACTATCTACAGGTAGCGACAAGGAAGTCGTGTCTCGCCATCACCAAGGCTCGGTCCGAAATCGATCTCATCCGGGAATACCGCACCCGGCTCGTTGCCGACGTAGTCACCGGGCAGCTTGATGTCCGTCACCTCGACCTGCCCGAGGTCGACGAGTCGCTCCTTGAAGCCGTAGAAGTTGGAGGTGACGATGATCTTGAAGTCGAGCGAGAAGAAGCGACGATGTATGAATAATGACCTAAAGTAGACAGCAGAATTATTACATTCAGCACTAATGGCACTCCCAGGTTATGGCGAGAAGTCCCATTTGGAGAGCGTGGAAAACTGAATAGAGCCAGGCTCTCGAGTGAGCGGCGAATTTGTAGTATTAGAGCACCCTGAATTATGCCAGCTGGCATACTTCCCCACCGAAAGCCGCACCTATCTGTGGATACCGCAAAGCCATCGCTACTATCCTTGATGTCCTGCCTGAATTCCTCGCAGAACTGGACGACGATCCATGAGCACTGGTGCTTTAGCAAAAACTTCAAAATTAGTCCGAGAACCACTTGTTAATCGCTTGGTGGTTGCACTTCTGGATTACAAGTTTTGCTCTTGAGGTCATAATTACGGTGTGCGCCCCCGTCAGGACAATCGAATCGAGCCGTCAGCACTTACTTCAGACTCCCTGAAGGGTCTTTCCCTGCTCTCCCGAGACGAGGAGCCTTCAAATTTGTTCAAACACAGCGGGGAAAAAGTCACTCTCCCATCTGAGCCAGGCCGATTATCTGCCTTTACGCTGAAAGCACCTGCGAAAAACCAGTTGGTTTGCTTGATTTCTGAGGAAGAGCCGTTTGCCGCCCAGGCTACTGCGAAGTTCCCCGGGAAGCACGACACAATTGCCGACCAGGAGTCGGGCAAATGAGCACCGACACCAGCGAAAAAGGGCTTGAACTTCTAATTGTGAGGACCCTTACCGGACTCACTGACGAACAAATTCTAACATTGCAGCTAGCCGGTATTGCTGAAATTCCGGCTGGATACATCGGAGCCGGATACATCCTCGGACGCCCAGCGGACTATGACAGGGAACACGCAGTCGATCTTGTAAAACTTACCGATTTCATTCGTCTAACTCAACCCAAGCCTTTTGCTGCGATGAACCTTGGCATCGAAGGAATTCAAAGGACCAAATTCCTGAACAGATTGCAGGGCGAAATCGCCAAACGAGGCATTGTCGATGTGTTACGAAAAGGACTAAAGCATGAGGCATTTCACGTGGAACTATTCTACGGAACGCCATCACCCGGCAATCGAAAAGCACAAGAACTATGGGATGCCAACATCCTTAGCATTACCCGCCAGCTCTGCTACAGTAAGGACGAAACTCAGCTTGCGCTCGACCTTTGCCTTTTCATCAATGGGTTGCCCATTGCTACTTTCGAGCTGAAGAACAGTCTCACCAAGCAAACTGTTGAAGACGCAGTCCAGCAGTATAAACGCGACCGAGACAGCCGTGAGCTGCTTTTCCAATTCGGCAGGTGTTTAGTGCATTTTGCCGTCGACGACGCTGAAGTGCAATTTTGCACCCATCTTAAAGACAAGGCGACGTGGTTCTTGCCATTCAACAAAGGGTGGATTGATGGAGCGGGCAACCCTCCCAATCCAGAAGGGCTAAAAACTGATTACTTGTGGAAGGAGGTTCTGACAAAAGAAGGACTCACGGACATTATCGAGAACTATGCCGAGAGGATAGAAGAAAAAGACGCCAAGACTGGAAAAGTTAAACGATCGCTCATTTTTCCGAGATACCACCAGCGCGACGTAGTGCGAAAGCTGTTGGCCGATGCCAGAGCTAACCGCCCGGGCAAGAAGTATCTGATTCAACATTCTGCCGGTAGCGGAAAATCGAACTCGATTGCGTGGTTGGCAAACCAGCTAGTAAGCGTTGAGAAGGATTCGACGCGAGTGTTCGATTCCGTAATCGTTGTCACCGACCGAGTCCTACTCGATAGGCAAATTAGGGACACAATTAAGCGATTCAATCAAGTCGGCTCAACCGTAGTCCATGCTGAAAACTCTAGTCAGCTCAGAGAGTATCTCCAGAACGGCAAGAGAATTATCATCACAACTGTTCAGAAATTCCCCTACATCCTGGAAGATATCGGAAACCTACACAAGGACAGTAGCTTTGCAATTATTATTGACGAAGCTCATTCAAGCCAAGGTGGACAGACGGCCGCGAAAATGAACATCGCCTTGTCTGGCAACGCAAGTGAGGAAGAAGATGACAGCGAGGATCAAATCAACCGCCTTATGGAGTCAAGGAAAATGCTTCCGAACGCCTCCTACTTTGCGTTTACGGCGACTCCCAAAAATAAGACCTTAGAGGTTTTTGGCGAACCATATTCTGATGGTGATGCCATGAAGCACCGGCCATTCCATTCATACACGATGAAGCAAGCAATTCAGGAAGGCTTTATTCTCGACGTGCTTAGTAGCTATACGCCCGTCAATAGCTACTACAATCTCATTAAGACCGTGGAGAGTGATCCTGAATTCGACTCCAAAAAAGCCCAAAAAAAGCTCCGACGCTTTGTCGAGTCTAACTCCCATGCCATTCACGAGAAAGCTGAGATCATGGTTGAACACTTTCATGAATTCGTTAAGCATAAAATTGATGGCAAGGCGAGAGCCATGATAGTCACCGGCAGCATCTTGAGAGCCATTGAATACTTTCACGCTTTCAATGAGTATTTGAGGGAGATTAAGAGTCCATACAAGGCTATCGTAGCGTTCTCGGGCGAGCACGAATACGGCGGTCGCAATGTGACCGAAGCGTCTTTGAATGGATTCTCGAGCAATAAGATTGCCGACGAGATTCAAGAAGGCCTCTACAGGTTCTTAATTTGCGCAGATAAGTTCCAGACCGGGTACGACGAGCCCCTTTTGCACACGATGTACGTTGACAAACAACTTTCGGGAATCAAGGCGGTTCAAACGCTTTCACGCCTGAACCGAGCGCGTCCTGGCAAATACGACACATTTGTGCTCGACTTTGTCAATGACATTGACATGATTCAAATGGCGTTTGAGGACTACTACAGGACGACGATCTTGGCTCGCGAAACCGACCCGAACAGACTCCACGACCTAAAAGCGGATATCGAAGCAGCTAGAGTCTATGAGGATGCGGACGTGAATAGGTTTGTTGAACTTTATTTGGGTGGAGCCGACCGAGACAAACTTGACATCATCCTGGATGGCTGCGTAGGTACCTACCTCGATTCGCTCGACGAAGAGGGTCAGGTTAATTTCAAAGGAAATGCGAAAGCATTCGTTCGAACGTACGGGTTCCTGGCATCGGTGCTTCCGTTTAATGATGCTTCATGGGAGCGACTCTCGATTTTTCTGAATTTCCTCATTCCCAAACTGCCTGCTCCCAAGGAAGAGGATCTATCTAAAGGAATTTTGGAGTCCATCGATATGGACAGCTACCGGGTTGAGGTTCGCTCTGCGCAATCGATTTCTTTGAAGGACGAGGATGCCGAAATCGAACCTGTTCCTACATCGGGAAGCGGCCATCTGCCGGAGCCAGAACTCGACCATTTAAGCAGCATTCTAAAGTCATTCAATGACCTATTTGGGAATCTTGATTGGAAGGATGCCGACAAGATCCGAGAAACCATAGCCGAGGAAATTCCAGCCAAAGTCTCTAAAAACAAAGCATATCAAAACGCCATGATGAACTCGGACAAACAAAACGCGCGTATTGAGCATGACAGAGCCCTTCAGCAAGTCATAATCGAGTTGCTGACCGACCACACAGAACTCTGCAAGCAATTCTCGGATAATCCCGCGTTTAAAAAATGGCTCGCTGACATCACTTTTTCTTCCACATATAACGTTGCTCGCTAAAATTGGACCTTGGGAAATCCTTCACCGCTTGCTCGACAATTGGAAACAGTCTGTTTTTGAGATCGCCAAAATCATCGTCTGATAAAGCCTCCCGTTCTTGTTGTATCTAAGTTGTTCATGTTGTTTATTTATTTCAGGCATTAAAAAACCGCCCCTGAGCGCAAAGCTCAAAAGCGGTCTTAATCTTTTATTTTTCTAGTTAGTTTTAGGTTTTTCTGGTTCGGGTGGGGAAGGCTCCTTTTGCTCTATTCCATGCTTTTCGGCGACTTCTTTCCAGGCCCTATTCATAGCCTCTTCGTCGATCTCGTCTATGTCAAAACCCATCATTCCACGTTCTGGTTTTTCGTCTTCTGGCATTATACTATTATACCCTTTTTGGTAAGATATTGCCTCCAAACTTCCATTGATCGGGACTTGTCGTCAAGGTCAAATGTCAGTTTCATCTTGAACCCGTTCTTGCACCACCAATCTGCCCCTTTATCCGCGTATTTTAGACTTCCGTTCGTTTAACTTTCTTAGTGTTTAACCTTGCCAAACGGAGCTTGTTACGGAGCCAAGCAAAATCTGACGAAAGTCGTAGCCACTTCCATACCATGGAGCAACCACTCACTCAGACGGAGGGAAGCCGCAGAGCTGGACCCACGCGTCGCCGAGGGTCACCTGACGGGTCAGAGCCCAAACGGTTTGGTCGCCATATCGGTCGCTTAGATATTTCAAGGCTTCTCCGCCCCGCATATCCGCGATGTCCGTTGTCCCGTCAAATTTACAAAGGCACCGCACAATGTGCTCGTCGCCATTAGGTTCAGTTAGACCCACTTCTGCATGGATTCCCTCATCAGAAGGGACGGATTTCAATCTCAAAGCTCTCAGTCCAGCCACATTCTAATTTTATCATAGAAGCAGAGCGTTTGAGGCTGGTTTCAGGGACTTAACACAAATCCATTCAGAAGCCAGACGTGCCGATCCGAATCAATCGCCTACCCACCCCAGTAATGCAGATTAGTAAGCGGGGCGATGCTCACCCCAAGCACCTTCATCGCAATCGATTCCAACTGAGCCGCCGAGCCGTAAAAGTGAAAAGTCTTGCTGATATGAATAGCCGATTCCCCCGGCCTTAAACTCAGCGCGGGCGACGAATTTTCAACCTCGTAAAACGGACCCAAAGGAGCCTTGCCTGGAGCAGGTGGCCCATCGTTATAACTATTCACAACGTCCCCGCTAAATGGATGCTTTTGAATTTCCCACATCGAATTCACATACCGATCTTGATTTGCTGGCTTGTTGTACTTAATAATCGTAAGCAACTTGCGCGCTGGATCATAACTTCCAACCACGTCTTTGGCTCTGCGCGGGTTCAATCCAATCTTAGTTCGATCCTTGCCGTCGGCTCGAAAATAAATAACGCCATTGCTCACTTTTAACCTGCTCGCAGGCACTTTTCCAAAATAAGTGTCGTTTACAATCACCCCAAGGGTGCTTTTGGGTCCCTGATGATAAGGGAGAATAACCGTGGTGGTTGGCGAATGCTTAAATTGATCCAAAATCCAAATCGAAATAAGTCCGGTGTTGGCAAGCCAAGGGTCTTGACCGTTGTTGGTAACCGAGTTGCGAGATTCAAAAGCAACAAATTTTACGCTAGAAGGAACAACAATGCCAAGCTCGGAATCCACTTGCTTTTTATTTAGCATTTGAATTTTTCGATCAATTTTCAGGTGAAAAGTAAATCCAGATCGATTCGTTACGGAGGCGTTTCTTGCGCAATCGATTGAGTTGGTCGTTTGCTTGACTACCGTAAAAGGTTGGGTGTCGACAAAAGCAGGAGTTTGCCAATGGGCCAAGTCAAACGGCGCACCGTTCTTGAAAAATAGGGAAAACTGACCGCCTTCTGGTCCTATCCAGATTCGATCTTCCCCTCCAACTGCATACATTCCTTTGGTAACTTTTCCGGATGCGATCAGCGGATAGTTTATGAATCCCATGGATTGACCGGTCTTGGAGTTATACGAACTTGTGACAACTCTAGCTTGCCAACTTGGGACCACCGCAACGGCGGCGCCGCCCGGTTCTTTCAGAACCACGGTATGGACATGGTTTTTAAGAAAATCAAGGTCGCTTGCAAAATTACGAGTAGGAGATGTTGCCATACCAAGAGTTAATGCGAGTAATCCAATCATCATTTTTCAATCAATTTTAACTATACCCATGGCTCCTTGCTATTTCAATTCTGTCCTAATACTCAGAAACGATTTCGGCCTTATTTACCGGAATTGAACTTTAATAATTTATCCCAATCTATCTCGCCGTCATCGGACGCGAAGTCGTTCAGAAACTCGCGGGTGAACCGATTGACTGCCCTATCATGTTCTTCTTGATACAAAACGCGATGCGAAACGGGATAGTCTTTCATGAGTTCGATGAGTTTGATGTAAAAATTCGGATCGCCCGTGAGTTCTTCCCAAAAAGCCTGACCGGATCGAATTCGATAGATCCTTTCAGAACTCCCTTCTCCGGATCTTTGCCCATAGCAATGTCCAAGTAAAGCGTCAAACTGCTTTTGAGTCTTGAGGAGACGACTCCGAAGAGATAGGAACTCTTGATTCATTCGTTTGGACTGACTTGAATTGAAAATATTTGGGCCAGACTTTACCGATATAGCTTTGTAAACTTTTTCCGTCTCTACAGCGACATCGACGCCCTCACTGGGCGAAACAGTTCCGCCGCTGGCAGCCTTTACAATCGGCTCGAAGAAAGCGTTCCCGAAAATAGTTTCGTCTGACGACGAGGTGTGTGCGTACAGCAGTGCTTCAACAATTTCCGATGCAGTTGCAATACCTCTGGCCCGAAATAAATATGGATTTTTTCGCTTTAACGTCGCTTTGAGTTCAAGCGTGCTTAATTTTGCCAGCCGTCTTCGGTAGAAGTCATCCAAACATTTGCAAATCAACCGTTCAAGCTCAGTTGAATTCATAATCGCTTTTGAAAAGGCTCCCTTGAAATCTCTTTGATTCTTCCAAAATACGTTTTTCCGCGATTTCAATATATTCAGGATTTAATTCGATGCCGAGATAATTCCGATTAAGGGCAACGCACACCACCGCGGTTGTTCCAGAGCCGAGAAATGGATCAAGAACAAGGTCACCGGGCCGAGTAAAAAGTCGAATAAACCATGACGGAAGCTCCTCTGGAAATGCAGCCGAATGATTTTTGTTGCCGCATTCAGTCGCGAAATGGAGCACGTTGGTTGGAAAAGCCAAATCACGGCCAATCCAATTTGATATGTTTTTCCCAAAGCCGCTTTGAACCCGAGAATCATCGCGACGCTTGTCCGTTTCACTTAGATTTTTGAGCCTCGAATTCGCCCAGTCACCCATCGGAACCCGCACTTCCTCTTGATACATCGCGAAGGATTTCTGCTTTGTAAAGTGAAGACATCGCTCCCACGCGTCGCGAAATCGATTTGACCATTTGCCCGGATAGCAGTTTTTCTTATGCCAAATATACTCTTCTGTCCAAAGCCAACCTCGCTTACGCATCTCCAAAATAAGCTCAATTACATAGGTATGCCGCTCGCCCTCAACCACGCGTTCCTTGATATTTAAGATAAACGAACCAGTTGGCTTGAGCACTCGGTGAAGCTCATCTGCGATTGGAAGAAACCATTCGACGTATTTATCGGCCGAAATTCCACCATAAGTGCTTGATCGTTGATCCGCATAAGGCGGCGAAGTAACGACTAAATCAACCGAATCACCTTCCATTGTCTTCAATACGTCCAAGCAATCTCCCTGCAAAATGGTGTTAGTCATTTTTCGTCAAATCTGCTTGCTATATGAATTTTTTAGCGATCTCCAAGTCAATTTTACTACCACGCTTCCTTGCAGTGGTTAGCTCACGAGTTCCTTAACTTAGGCTGCAACTATTTTTTTGAATTTTTGTCGATGGCTTCGCTAGAATTCACCTACATTGGGGAGTGCCCCCCAGATTTCCCATTCCGAAAGGGCGGCGTGGCTATTTTCCGGTGGCGATGAAGGATTGCGACTCAACCTATATTCAGCATCCTTTTCAGAAACCACTTCGTCAGGCTACGCCGACCATCCATGCGAAGGAGTGACATTCATCCTGTCCGACTTTACAAGCGATTCGCTGAAAAATCGCCTTGACGACCATCTGCACCGAAGATTTCCAAAAGAAAATGGAAACAGATTTTGCTCCAAGCAAAGTATCCTTGCTAGGGGAGATAATCTCTTAATAGTTCGGAGGAATTAATTTCTTGGCCTTATTCATATCATTACTTGCTGCAATCGCTCTTTCCCCTCGTCAAACCCAAAATCCAGATCAAACAATTCATGCAAAAAGCGGAGCAATAGAGCCCCGCTTACTTTTGTATCCAACAATTCACGGCAACACGGTTGTCTTTAGCGATGCTGGCGACCTTTGGTCGGCAAATCTAAATGGCGGAAATGCCAGGCGGCTCACCAGCGGCTATGGGAACAAGGTTTATCCATTTTTTTCGCCCGATGGCAAGCGAATTGCTTTCACCGCCTATTATGATGGCGTTCCCGATGTGTATATCATTCCTTCCGAAGGAGGAGTTCCAAAACGTCTCACTTTTGATTCATTTCCAGACACGGTTTTAGGCTGGACTCCGGACGGCAAAATTGCCTATAAAACCGCAACTACCAGTCCTACTATGCTGAGGCAATCGGACATGTGGCTAATTGATCCGGATGGTGGACTTCCGCAAGCCACCCCTATCCATGAAGTAGGCTACGCCAGTTTCTTTTCAGAAGGCGATAAGATCGCCTATAACCGGCAAAACTCTTTTCTCTTTAATTGGCGGAGGTATCGAGGAGGTTCACAAGGTTTTGTTTCTTTTTATAACCTAAAGACAAATGAATACTCAGAGTTGCCACATGGACGGGAGCAAAGCTACTACCCAATGGCAGTTGGTAACGACGTCTATTACGTTAGTGATAAGGGCGATGGAGTCCTTAACCTGTACGTTACTCGGCTCACCAATCATGAAACAGAAAAGCTCACCCATTTCACCGGGGAGGACATAAAATGGGCTAATACCGATGGCAAAAGTGTGGCTGTTTTAGAGGATGGATATATCTGGGTCTATAACATTGCCGATAAAACTTTAAAGCAATTTGAACCGCACATTGCAAGCGATGAATTAAATTCTCGACCCCTGCTTCATCACTTAGGTACAGACATCGCCAACATCTCAATTTCCCCCTCTGGTAAACGGATTGCGGTGGAAGCTCGAGGAGAAATTTTCTCGGTTCCAACTCATACCGGAGTGACCCGAGATATGACAAATACCCAGGGCACCAGAGAGCGAATGCCAGCTTGGGCTCCTGACGGGCAGTCAGTTGCTTACATAAGTGATGCAACCGGCGAAAGCGAAATTTATACGAGTCCTCAACTAGGTGGCACGCCAACTCAGATCACAAAACTGGGTGCAACCATTACTAATATAGGGTGGTTTCCAGACGGAAAGAAAATTATCTTTCAGACCCTAGACAATGGTCTTTACTATGTTGATTTAGATACTAAGAATGTCGTCAAGGTCGATATGCCTGACTACGGCATTGGTGGCGTTGATGTATCGCCAGATTCGAAGTGGATTGCGTTTACTGAGGGCAAAGTCACCTCCACTACTATCCTAAAGCTTTATAATATAGAGACAGCTAAAACAAGCGCAATCACGAACGGAATGTTTCAGGATTCGGAAGTTTCGTTTGATAAGAATGGCAAATATCTTTACCTCATATCAGCCAGAACCTTTATGCCTACTCCTGGCCTTTTTGGACCAAGTTTAAAGATCGACAATGCCCAGCGAGTTTATGCAATAGTGCTTGCGAAAGCTACAGCAGATCCTTTCATGCCAAAAGACGATGAAGAACCAGCAAAGGAGACTCCTCCGAGTGCACCCCCTCAAGGTCCTCCGCCAGGAACTCCTCCTCATATGCCGCCGCCTGGCATGGCTGGCACCAGAACGCCTCCGCTTGGAATGAGATTCCCTGGAATGATGCCTCCTCGTGAAGCCCCAAGCCCAACTGTAATTGATATTGGTGGTCTTGCCGAGCGAATTGTTCCGTTGCCACTGCCTCCCGATAATTACCACGGACTTATTGGAACAGATGACGGAGTTCTATTCTTTAGCGGGCCAACCTTGCTTCACTTCACCATGGCAACCAAACATGCAACACCAGTTATTGCCGGTCCGATAAGCTCAATTGACGTAAATCCTAGCGGCACGATGCTTGCTTACTACGGCGGTGGAGTACTGGGAGAAGTTTCTCTCGAAGGACCGCCAGCTACATTCGGAGAAGGAGCAATCGACACCAGCGGAGTCGAATACATCATTGATCCAAGAGCAGAATGGAATGAAATCTATTGGGAAGCTTACAGGTTTATTCGAGACCATTATTACGACAAGAACTTTAGGGGTCAAGATTGGAAGACAGTGGGCGACCACTACGCTGGTTATCTTAAATGGGTTAATAGCCGCAGCGATCTTGATGTTGTTTTAGGCTATTTGCTCTCGGAATTGGGAACCAGTCACTCTTACGTTGAAAATCCTGGAGACCTCGGTCCAATGCCAGCTCCTGCGCCCATCGGCTACTTGGGGGCTGATTATGTGGAATCTCAAAATCACATTCAGTTCAAGAATATCTATAGGGGAGATACTTATTCCGAGGCTGATCAATCGCCATTGGCTCTGCCTGGAATAAACGTTACCGAAGGTGATTATTTGCTCGCAATAGATGGTCAGCCTCTTGATGGTCATACCAATCCGGATTCGTTGCTGATTGACAAGATTGGCAAACTTGTCACGATTACCGTAAATTCATCGCCATCAATGGAAGGAGCCAAATCCTATCAGGTGCGTCCAATTTCCACTGAAGTCCAATTGCGCTATGATCATTTCCTTCATCAAAGTGCCGATCTTGTCAACAAGCTATCTGGCGGAAGAATTGGTTACATGCATATCCGCGATACCGCTGCACCCGGTTCGCAAGACTTTGCCCGTGGTTTCTGGGCTCAAACCGATAAAGATGCTCTCATCATTGATGAGCGCTGGAACGGCGGCGGATATCCATCGCCAGGATTCATAACCGAGCTTTCCAAAAAACTCGTGAACATGGGTCAGAGCAGAATCGGTGGAGATTCTCCACTTAGGGCTGCAATGAGCGGACCCGAGGCAATGCTAATCAATGGCTATGCCGGATCCGGCGGCGATTTATTCCCATGGACGTTCAAGCAGGAAAAACTTGGTCCGCTCGTTGGAGAGCGAACGTGGGGCGGTCTTGTCGGCATTGGTGCTGGGGCCAATTTAGTCGATGGCGGTTCGATATCAACCCCAACGTTCAGTATCTTCACGCCTGATACCAACGAGATCATCGCGGAGAATCATGGCATTGATCCCGACATCACGGTTGATGCAAGGCCGGATCTCGTTGCCAAAGGGGAAGATCCTCAACTTGAAGCGGCAATCAAATATCTCATGGATGAACTTCAAAAATTGGGTCCCACTAAAAAACGAACCCAACTTCCAATAGTTAGCAAAGAGGGTCGGCTCGACTTGCCCGGTAACGCTCCGTTTGGAAAATAACGACTAGGTTAGATGGTATGCGACGAACTTTCGTCGCATACCGTATGGGAATGAATGCACCGAGACGGCAGTGAATCAAACTCAGGTGCTCGGGATTTAAAGCCTGCCACCGTCAGGCGCGTCGCCGGAACTTTTAAGCCTTATCGCGCGCAGGTAGCTGGCGTTACCGCTCTTGTTCTAGGGTCGGTCGTCTTTGGCATAGCTCCGCCACTACTTCTTAAACAAATCATTGATGTTGGTCTTGCAACCGGCAACATGCACATCACCGAAGTCCTCAGCTTGGAAACGATTGCGGTCACGTTAATCGCAAGCGGGTTCATGATTTGGTATGGCTACGTAAGCGTTTCAGTTGGTCAGAAGATCATGCGAGACCTGCGAAGGAGTCTCTTTGTTCATCTTCAAGGAATGTCGCTAAAGTTCTTTTCAAAGACCCGTACCGGCGAGATTCAATCAAGATTGCTCAGCGATGTAAGCGGAGTTCAGTCGGTGGTCAGCGATGTCGTGGCCAACGCTCTCGCAAATGTTGGCATCGTGGTCGCTTCCGTTATTGCAATGGTAATCCTGGATTGGCGGCTCACCCTTTTGTCACTTTGCGTCATCCCGGTTTTCTCTTATTTTGCGAGTTGGGCGGGCGGATATTCTCGAATTGTGCGCCGAGGCGTGCAAGAGCAAACTGCCGAATTGAATTCAATAATGCAAGAGACCCTAAGCGTAAGCGGGGTTCTCCTCATGAAAGCCGTGGGTCGACGAGAGCTTGTTGAGCAAAAATTTGATCGTGAAAATGAAGGTTTGGTTCCTTGGCAAATCAAGCAGCAGATGATCCAATACTTCTTTTTTGGTCTCGTGCGGCTAATTTTTTCGGTCACTCCGGCTTTGGTTTATTGGTTTGCAGCTTATTTAATCGGCCGTGGGATAAACATCACGATCGGAACGCTTGTCGGATTCACCGCGTTGCAGTCTCGGATGTTTTTCCCTTTAAGCGGCTTACTTACTGTTCAAGTTGAAGTCAAAGGCGCGATGGCACTTTTTGATCGAATTTTTGAATATCTGGACAAGCCATTAGACATAACCGATGGCCCTGATTCCAAACCAATTCCGCCTGAGGAAATCATAGGTAAGGTTGAATTCAAAGACGTCGTGTTTTCTTACGACCCGGATGTGCCTGAACCCACGATTGATCACGTTAGTTTTGTGGCCGAACCTGGTCAACTAGTGGCACTGGTTGGCCCGAGCGGAGCCGGAAAGACCACGATTGCCTATCTCATTGCTCGGCTTTATGATACTGATTCTGGTCAAGTTTTGATCGATAACATCGACGTAAAAAATATAACCCTCGCCTCGCTTGAACAATTAATCGGAGCTGTAACCCAAGAAACTTATCTCATTCATGATTCGATTAAAGAAAATTTACGATTCGCGAGACCCGACGCTACCAATGAGCAGATTTACGAGGCAACAAAGGCAGCCGCTATTTATGATCATATCGCCGGATTGCCGCAAGGATTCGACACTACCGTGGGTGAAAGAGGCTATAAACTCAGCGGCGGCGAAAAGCAAAGAATAGCTCTTGCAAGGGCCATCTTAAAGAATCCCAGGATTTTGATCCTCGACGAAGCAACTTCGGCTCTTGACACAACCAGCGAGCGATCTATTCAAAAATCATTAAATAAATTAATGTTCGGACGAACCACTTTTGCAATTGCCCACCGGCTTTCAACGATCCTCGCCGCAAATCAAATCCTCGTCGTTCAAGATGGTCGAATCGTTGAGCATGGAAGACATGAAAAACTAATTTCTCAAAATGGGCTTTATAAAAAATTATACATGCAGCAATTTGCTGATGAAGCCACTTTGGCGTAGCTTCTAATTCCATTATTTTTAGCGGAAAATTATTGCGTAGTACACTGAAAGCATGAGCAAATTTCAATCTGCGATTTTCACTTATGGGATTCTCATGATCCTGTTGGGGATCATTGGATACTTCGTTGATCCAACCCATAATATCGGATCCATAATTGGCGGCGGGATTTTGGGTCTCATTGAAATTGGGTTCGCAACTTTGTCTAAAACGAACCCCCGAATCGGATATATGGGAGCGGCTATCCTCGCCTTGCTAGCTGCATTAATGTTCATTCCAAAAAGTTTTCAAGACCCCAAATGGGGATTTATAACCATAAGCGTCCTTAGCGTGCTTCTTATTATTTACCTTTTAAGCGGGCATCTCTTTGCGCAGCGAGTCACCAAGAACGACTGACGGGCGCCTCCGAATTGGTTCGATTTTTTCGCTAGCCGACAGCAAGAGGCTGACGAAAATGATCGTCGCTCCAATGAATAAGGTTGGATCCAGCACCTCGTGTAGGTAGAAATGCCCTAATACAGCCGCGATTGGCGTTTGAAGTGCGATTGTTACCGCCATCAATGATAATGGAGCGGATTCAATTAATATTACCCAGGAAACAAAGGTAAACAGTCCCGCGATGATCATAAGGTAACCAAGTGAAAGCACTGGTCCCTGGGTAATCGCAATTCGCATAGGCAATGCAGCCGGAAGCAGTATTGGAAACAAAATCATCGCTAAAACTCTTCCAGAGGTTTCCCAGGCAAAAGCGCAAACTCCAGATGAAGTTCGAATGATTCGGGCAAGAAGAGCTCCTCCTAAACATTCCAACAACGCCCCGCCTAAATAAAGCAAATTCCAACCCAAATGACCGTGATGAATCTGAGGCCAGGTAAATCCGACGCTTGCAATATAAGCTCCCACAACCCCTAGCGAAAGGGCGCTCCAGCGTCTAGGGCCAACCTTCTCACTTAATATCCAACCCGCAAACAGAGCGACCCAGAGCGGCGAAGTCGCGTTAAACACGGTGCCTTCAACCGTCTCGGTATGTTCAAGTGCGGTGTAGTACATTAAATGAGAAGGTCCTGTGAGAAGTAGCCCAATGGCTATGCATTTTAGGGTGTCCTTTATTCCAGGAAATTTAGATCGCGACCACTCTCTCACCTTCGGAATTGCAAGCAGTAAAAATACTCCGAGGCAAATGCCACCCCAACGAATTAGTCCTATTCCAGCGGGTGAACAGCCTCCACGCTCGGCTTCCACGACCATGTAATTGACCGGTGCCCATAATGCTTCAAGTAAAGCAAGAAACAAGAACAAGCGCAGATTAGACTTCATTGGCCGCCTTTGGCAGTTTGAATATAGCGGTCCCAGATTGGGTGATCAGCGTCTCCGATTTATCGAACGTGTCGTTACGGAAAAATCCCGCGCTTAGCCAGCCAAGCAGTGGAGAAAACCCAACCGAAGTGATCTCCCCAATCTTGGTTCCATTGGAATCAAGAATTGAGTCATGGACATTTAAAGGCTCTAATTGGCTTCTGATAACTTGCCATTGTCGGTTGGTATGACCTCTACTATGGAGCCTCATTAGGATTTCCTGCCCCACGTAGCAGCCCTTGTTGTAGCTCACAGTTTCGGATTCAAATCTTGGCCCTAATTCCGGTGGAAATACGCGTCCAGTTGTGATTTCTAAATCATTTGGCAGGCCCGATTCCAGTCGCAAAGTATTTTGAAGGTCATCACTTGCCATGTACTCGCCTTCAAAATCTGCGCTGGAAAGTCCAATAACATCAAATCCAGATTGAAGTGAACTAGAATATGGTGCGGATATTGGAATGTGCTGAGACTGTCCTCGCTTAATCGCTTGATCTAAGATATCCTGGGCCCCGGGTCCTTGGACCGTGAAATATGGGTACCCCTCCACAATTTCCCCCTGGACATCCTCGGCGATGACATGAGTTGAAAATCTTTCGATTATCTTGTGAACTAAGAAACTTGGCACAAACATAAGTTCAAATTCATCAAGCGCGGTTAAAATCACCGGTGCTATGATTGAACCTTTTGCGTCGCAAATGCAACCTCTTAGAAAAGATTGAGACTCTAGCTTTCGGGCATCCTGCGTGATTTGACCTTGAATCCATTCCGCGCGATCTTCGCCGCTTATTTTAATTGCTGCATAATCAAGTTGCCACCAAACTCCGCGAGTTTGCATCGCTACGTACCCAGCACGCAGTTCCTGATTATCTGATTCTCGCACGTCGATAATTCTACGAGAATCGGCAAGGTTCCAGAAGCGTCAGAGCCGCCGCATAAAATTCAGAATGAACCTAAATCTACCGTTCAGTTAATGCGGCGTTTAGGCAAATAAAGGCTAAATGAGTATCCTTGTAGCTTAATGGTGATTGGCGCTGACGATCCTTCCGAGATTGTAACAACCGTCATCGTGCCCTGCCTTGATGAGGAAACCACGATTGCGGAAGTTCTGGACCGGTTGCTTAAACTTCAGATCCCACTTCAGATTATCGTTGTAAACGACGGCAGTACCGATGGAACAGCCGATGCATTGCTCGCATATGTGCCTGCAATTCAACTCATTTCAAATCAGGTGCCAACCGGAAAAGGAAACGCGATTAAAGCTGCACTTAAACTTTCAACAGGAAAAGTGGTCGTCATTCAAGATGCCGATCTTGAATATTGGCCGGAAGAACTGATAAAAGTAGTAACTCCAATTTTATCCGACAAAGCAGATATAGTCTTGGGTTCGCGGTTCCAAAATGGATATCCGTCGGGGATGGCAATTCCTAACAAAATTGTAAATATGCTCTTAGTATGGACGGTTCGACTCCTATTTGGCAAAAAAATATCAGACGAAGCCACATGCTACAAAGCGATTAAATTAAGTGCGCTTCAAAAAATGAACCTGCAATGCACGCGTTTTGAATTTTGTCCAGAAATAATATCGAAATCCATCAAGCTTAATTTAAGATTGATGGAAGTCCCGATTCATTACGATCCGCGCTCCAAAAATGCAGGCAAAAAAATCAGATGGACAGATGCCCCTGAAGCGTTTTGGACCCTCTTGCGATATCGATTTTGGAGACCTTGAATCGATCTGGCAGTATCATTTAAGGCGTGAGCTGCATTCGTGAACAAATTGAAGCGCGGGAAGCCGAGCATTTTTCACCCTACGCGGCCTTGGCGTCTCGGTCAAAAGGGCGTTTAGTTGACGAACCGAAAGATGATATCCGCACTTGTTTTATGCAAGATCGGGATCGAATTGTGCACTCAAAGTCCTTTCGCCGGCTTATGTATAAAACTCAGGTGTTTATTGCCCCGGAAGGAGATCATTACCGATCAAGGCTTACCCATTCGCTCGAAGTTGCTCAAATCGCACGGACTATTGGACGCAGTTTGCAGCTAAATGAAGACTTAATCGAAGCAATTTCACTTGGACATGATCTTGGTCATTCGCCATTTGGTCACGCCGGGGAATTTGCCCTAGATGAAGCAATTAAGTCCTTCCAAATGTCTGAGTTTCATGGTTTTGATCATGCGAAGCAATCGTTAAGGGTAGTGGATGTACTTGAAAGCTTAAACCTTTCCTTTGAAACGAGGCACGGCATCGGCGATCATCGGAAACGCGGAAAAGACATATCTGCAATTGATGGGGAAATTGTTACTACTTTAGAAGCCGCAGTTGTTAAAATTAGCGACAGAATTGCGTATCTCAACCATGACATTGATGATGCAATTCGCGCCAAAGTTATTGATAAGATTCCAAAACAATTTGATAAATTAGGAAACCGCCATTCCGTAAGAGTAGGTCAAATGGTTTCAGATGTAATTAAATCATCATTACACCAATCGTATATTGCGATGTCACCGGAGATTTTATTACTTGTAAATGGATTAAAAACTTATCTTTTCGAGAACGTCTACAACCAGTACCCGGTGTTATATCCAGATATTAATAAGGCGCAGGGTATTGTTAATAGTCTATTTCTTTATTATGTAAATGAAGGCGATTTACCTGACGGATTTATCCAACGAGATGGTAAATTTCATGCTGCTATTGACTACGTTTCTGGAATGACGGATCGATTTGCAATTGCAGATTTTGAACGAATTCGATTGCCTCGTCCCTTTGCTCCCGAATCCTAGCTTTTCACTCAAAAGCGGTCGCGCTGGCGTTGGCAAATTCTTTTCTTAATTCGATTATCCCAAGATTTTCCCGAGTTGGACACACACGATTTGTTAGCAAAATCGCAAATTTATCTTTAATCGGATCAATCCAAATCGATGTTCCTGTAAAACCGGTATGCCCAAAACTGGAAGGGCTAAACATTGTTCCGGCCGAGCTGGGCTCGTCTCCAAAATTTCCGTCCCAACCCAGTAATCGAGAACTTTTTTCACGGTCTAAGTTCGGAGTTTTCTGACGATCTGTAAATAGTTGCTTCGTAGAGTTACTGATAACGCCATCACAACCAGTCAGCAGGGCTTGGGTAAATCTCGTCAAATCAGCGATAGTACTGAACAGTCCGGCGTGACCGGCAATTCCACCAAGTGCCAGCGCTCGCTCGTCGTGAACCTCGCCCTGGATTAGATCCATCCCGGATTCGTCTTTAAACGCGAACCGATCTACCGCGTCGCCTCTTATTTCGTGAAATCTTACACGCCAGGAATTAATTCTTTCAGTTGGAGCGCAGATAACTTTTGCATCTAATCCTGGACAAAACATCATCTGTCCAAGTCCAAATGGCCGAGAAATCAGATCACTAACTATTTGATCAAAACTTGTATGTCGTATTTGCTCAAAATAGCGCGCCAAGATAATAAAGTTTAGGTCTGAATAATTATACTTACCGATTGGCAAATCTATAGGCTCAGATAAAATGGCTTTTATGACTTCATCTGGCGTCGAATAATTCAACTCATAATCACGAAAAGCAACAAGACCAGAGCAGTGGTAAAGCAAATGCAATGGTGTAATGTGTTCTTTTCCATTGACTCCAAATTCTGGCAGTAGCTCTGCAATGGGTTGGTATAGGTTTAATTCGTTCTTATCATATAAAACCATAGCCACAGATGTGGTAGCGATTACCTTCGTAAGACTGGCAAGATCCCATAGAGTTTCTATTGAAACAAGTGGCGAACCATTCGAATAGGTAAAGTGCCCCATCGCACCGACTTCTTGCTCTAGCGACGTGCCATACGCCCAGCAAGCACCCGGAAAGCTGTTGTCAGCTATTCCTTTCGAGATAACTTGGCCAACGCCGTTATTATTCAATTTCACTGGAGTGAAGTAGTTCCAATTTATCTTGGGTCGAAGTTGGAGGGGATGTGTCCTTATCCAAGGGAATAAAAAATAGCGTTAAGAGCCCGGGAATAGTGAGTAAGATCACCGCAATAAAGAACGCGTGGTATCCAAGATTTGCTTGCAAAATTCCACTTAAGATGCCTGCAACACTGATGAACAACGCTCCGATGCCAACTCCAAGCGCATAGTGAGAAGTTGTAAAGTTGCCTCGACGAGCAACCTGCATCTGAAAAACGAGGTAGCCCGAAAACCCAAAACCGTACCCGAACTGATCCACAGATGCAACTCCGTACATTGGAATGATGCCAGGATGCGCATAAGACGACCACAAATACAACAAATTCGGTAGATGCATTGCGAATGCTATATACCAAAAGCTCCTTTTAAGACCGTATTTTCCTACTACAAATCCCCCCAATAGTCCGCCGCACACAAGGCCGATAACCCCGGCTGTGCCCACGATCCAAGCAATTTGCTGGTCCGAAAATCCTAAACCACCTTGTGCGACACTATCACGGAGAAATAACGGTGCCATTTTCGAAACCATCGCTTCACCGAATCGGTAAAACATTAAGAATAACAAAATCGCAATGATCCCGGACTGTTGAAAATAGGTTGAGAATGCTCTGCCCATTTCTGTGCCTACAATCGCTCGCCTTGCGTATCCAATCGCGAAAAATAAAGCGGTCAAGCAAAAAACTAATTGGCCGATTTCAGCAAGAATCCCGCTATTTCCTACCGGAATGCTGATGATCTTTGGGTTATTGCTCAAATGCCAGCCCTTTAAACTACCGTTAGAGGTGCCATCAAAGATCGCCCATAACGCTTCTGCGCCGAGTCGAACCACGGCGGAAGCGGCGAAATACGCACTCAAGCCAATCGTTATAATCGACAAGGTTTGGCGGATATTTTTGTTTCTTTCAACGGATGTACCCGTGCCCTTTAAGATGTCAGCTTTAGGAAACGGCACCGATATCAAGCATTCCACCCAGCCAAGCGCATAAACCACAGCCCCAATGATGAAAGCAATGCTCCAGCCATTAGCCGCTCCTGGATTTACCACCCCCGGCACTCCAACCGTTTTTATAAAATGACCAGCCACCGCAACTAGAGCTCCTTTACAAAAAAGCGATCCGAGCCGGTAGCAGGTCGATTGCACGCCAACAAATTCTGCCTGAGCTTGTTTCGGCAAAGCGAGTAAATAGAAGCCGTCCGTAGCTACGTTGCACATAGTGGACGTTATCGCGATTACGAAAAACACCGCTAGGGTGATCGCAAAAGGATCGGGCAAATGAAAGAGAAATGCGAGCGAGCCAAGCATGACCGCAATCGCTCCTTGACCCCAAAGCATCCATTTCCGCTTGGTGAAATTCAAATCAACCAAGGGTCCAAAGAGCATCTGCAATGCCCAAGGCAGCGCCGCTATTGCAGTCCAGCGAGTGATGTCTTCATTGGCAATCCCAAAATCTTTATAAACTAAGGTTGCAACTTCCGAGACAAGCGTCACCGGCAATGCTTGCAGAAAGTAAAGAACAGGAACGTAAATCCACGGATTCTGATAAGTTTTCATGTCCAAAGTGTCGTTTGGAACAACTGAATTTTGGGAAGCCATAATTTTCGAATCGGGACTAAAGCATATCTTAACCTAAATCAAGGGTCGTAAGAATCGGAAGCACTTAACTGTTACCGAGTCGCCAAGCCAAAACCTATTGTAAAATAATTTCGATCGTGCGCATTGTGGGGCTAGTCTTTTTGGTACTATTTCTTTCTTGCGGCTGCTCGCTCAAATCAACTCCCTCCTCATTAAATAGCTCGGGTTCTTCCGTACCGCAACAAGCCCAGCAAGATAGCTGGAAACTTCAGTCAAATACTTACGACCAAGCAAATCCGCCTTTTCTTGCACAAGGCGGAATCGGGCTTCGATTGGGACCACTTGGAGATGGCAAAGACAGTTCCGGTGCCAAGCCGATTCCCGACTCCTTTTTTGCGGAAAATCAATACTCGCCCGATGAAAAAATCCGAACCGGAACCAACCTTCTAGGAGCGAAGATTCTGATTAACAATGAACCATTGGGTGGCATTTTTAATTACCGGCAGGTATTAGACCTCAAAACCGGAATTCTAACCACATCTTGGGATGTACTTCCTCAACATTCGAACATATCAGTATCGGTAAGTTGCGCGATTCATAACCGCAATATCGCCGCTATTTGGACGGTGAAAGCCCCGAGAGGCACAACCGTTTCTTGGATGCCTTGCACTCCTACTTCTTTCACTAATGAAAAGGGATTTGCTGCGAATTTACAAATCTCGATTGTGGTTAAGGATGCCAGAACTCGGATCAGCCATCAGATTTCACAGATTTCTGAAACGGTTGATAAGCCAGGACCGCTAGTATTTGGAGAAAGTTTCGCGGCGCCTCTTAATTTTCAAGGCTGGCCAGAGGGCGCAGGTATCAATTATTCAAACTTAGAACCGCTTGCCAAAGATCCGATCTCGGTTCTTAAAAATTGCAAAAAATTTATTTCCAACCAATCCAAAACAACAATCGATATTGATGGTCCGGTTGCTGATCAACAAGCCATCCACTCATTCTTATATTATTTGCAAAACGGAGAAGGATATGCGGTTTCCCCGATGGGACTAAGCTCAAGTGCGTACGACGGCCATGTCTTTTGGGATGCGGACACGTGGCTCGAACCGGCTCTTTATTTCGTGAATCCAAACGAGGTCGCCAGCTTTGAGAATTACAGGTTGATGCGCCTATATGCAAACCCTCAATCCAGTAAAAGCAAACAGCCAGGAGGTCCTTTTCCTTGGGAAAGCGCAGTTTCTGGACGAGAACTTACCACCATAATGAATCGCGAACTTCACGTCAACGGCGATGTGTTGTGGAATCTCAGGCATTGCGAAGTATTGGGCATAGTGCCTAAATCACCTTCAGGCATCAAATCGACTAATTCCATTTCCGAGGCGCAAAGATTGATTCAATCATTTTGGCAAAAAGCAATCTCCAAGCGAGAAGACGGGTTTTATGACATGAATCAAGTCACAAGTCCAGACGAAAACCACACCGGCAATGACGATCTTTACACCAACCTTCTTATCCAATGGTCGCTTAACGGATGCACTTGGAAAAAAACTTCGCCCGAACAGCTTTATTTGCCCAAAGATTCGCAAACTTTTCTCAATTATTCAAACGATCCTATCCGCGCTTACAAACAAGATGCTGGGCTACTCGCAATTTATCCTTTGCAATTCCCAACAGCAGAAAAACAAGCAGAAAAAATGTTGAACAGATTCGAAAATTTGAACCTACCAAATGGTCCGGCGATGTCCAAATCCATAAATGCCCTGATTTGGGCACGGTTAGGAAAAACAAAAAAGGCGTATAGTGAATGGGAGGCAAGTTGGCGAAACTACGTGAGAACTCCCTTTCTTCTTTTTAGTGAAAAACCGGACAAAAACCGAACTTACTTTTTCACTGGAGCCGGAGGATGTCTTCAAACCGTGATTTACGGTTTCCTCGGGTTTCGCGTCGATGAAATGCCCATCAAAAATGCTTCCTGGGTCAAAAATCTTCGCCAGGGTCAATGGCTTTCAATTTCACCTCACCTTCCTGCGGAATGGAAATCAGCGACTTTTCGCAATTTTCACTTGCTTGGAAAAACTTACACCCTCGTCGTCCGTCGTAATTCCAATGGATTTGCGACCACTGTCTCTCAAACTAGTTTAGGATCAAATTAAAAATGCCAAATGTTGTTTTCACTGTCGATTGCGAAGCTGCTCATCATGACAAATGTTACACCGGAGAAATGATTCGAATTTTTGAATCTGAATTTGTGCCTTGCACATGGCTCATTCACGTTTCCATGAAAGACCCGAGTGCCAACACGGACTTGTACTACCATGAGTTCGTTCATCGAATACCTTCGTGGCATGAAATGGGAATGAAAGTGAATTTTGAAAACGAAAGAGGATATATAGACGACTCGAAAGAAAGGGGAAATATCTTATGGGTTGCTAAAGATATTCTTAAATCACATATGATTAAATCCACTGCTTTTAGGGCTGGGTCGTTTGCATTGATGCCTTCCGATATACCCTACCTCGAAGAAATGGGGATTCTGGTTGACAGCTCCGTGATACCTAATGCCGACTATCGAATGTTTGTTAACTGGGAAGGTGCCCCTCGCAATCCATATCACAGTGCTCCCGATGATTTACACAAAACCGGACACAATAAAGTACTCCATTTACCAATTGCAACTCATGATGGTATGCACGGTTATCTAGATAAGTCTTTTGACGACATCAAACCCTTATTTGAAGCCAATATGGATCAAGAAGTGATCACTCTTGGACTAAGAGATTACATGGATAATCGCGACACCTTACGCGATAGTATCCGCTTCTTCCGCGACAAAGGTGCTCACTTTACTACTATGACTCAAGCTGCCAGTGAACACTACGAGCATCATACTAATTTAGCCCAAGTTTAGTCATCAAATAAAATCTGGAGAATGATAACAAAACTGTTCAAAGAATTTAGAGAATTCGTTAATAAGGGCAATATGGTTGATCTTGCCGTTGGCGTATTAATTGGTGCTGCTTTTGGGAAAATAGTTGCATCATTGACCACCAATATGATCTCACCATTTATCGGTTTAGCAACCGGAGGCCTTGATCTAGGTTCAAAATATATTGTGTTAAGAGCAGGAGCCACACCAGGTAAGAATTACGCGTCAGCTGCGGACGCAACTAAGGATGGTGCTACCATTTTAGGTTACGGTATTTTTATTAACGATATAATTACTTTTCTGGTTACCGCTCTCGTCGTATTTATGATCGTTAAAGCTTACAATCATATTCGTCGAAAAGAAACTCCACCGGACGCCCTGCCAGCACCAGCTGATATAGTTTTACTAACTGAAATACGCGATCTTCTGAGCACCAAAAAAGTCCCAAGTTCAGAAAGCTAACGGTTCATTTCTCGACTTCGAGGCGTCGCTTTGTTCAACGCATCCCGTTTGACTTTATATCGAATCTAGGCTATAATTGAACCTAAAGCACGTGGGACCCCAACGGGTTAACACTTTGAGAAAATCATGATGACTTTGCACGGGGTTGATATATTTCTGAACCTGTCCGAACTTCCAAAACTTCCCGATAAACTGGGGCCCTTCGATCTCATTTTTATTGCCAGCCGAGGTACACGCGTGTATCCGGTTGCGGCCAATACTCACGCTGGAATCGATTGGCCTCAATGCCGTTATTTTAGCGATGAAACGGTTACCGATGTGGAAATCGAACAACTTGTGACTCAAATTACCGAGCTAGGATTGCAATGGACCAAGTGCCAAAAACTCTTTAAGCTAGATGGAGAGAATGCTTTTAGCCAACCCTACTGAGCCCCAAATATATGAGCCATAAAGTTTGTTTAATTCGAGGAGACGGCACCGGCCCGGAAATTGTTGCTGCTGTGGAAGGTGTTCTTCGCAGTGCCAAAGTAAATATTGACTGGATCGAGGTTGAAGCCGGTCTAAAATGCGTTGAGGCAGGCAAGCCAATTGTGCCCGATGAGACAATCGAGAAAATTCGAGAAATCGGAGTTGGCCTGAAAGGACCGATGACCACACCAATTGGCAAAGGAAGTGTCAGTCCAAACGTCACTTTGCGTAAAAAACTTGATCTTTTCGCCTGTGTTCGACCTGTATTTTCTTTGCCCGGGGTCGAAACTCCGTTTAAGAATCTAGATTTAGTAATCTTTCGCGAAAATACCGAGGACCTTTACGCCCAAATCGAATATATGGCGACCCCAACTGCGGCTCACAGTGTTAAAGTCATTACCGAATCTGGCTCTGAACGAATAATAAGAGCGGCATTTGACTATGCCAAGAAAAATTCTCGGAAAAATGTTGTCGGCATTCACAAGGCCAATATCATGAAAATTGCCGATGGCCTGTTTTTGAGAACCTTCAAAAGAATTGCCAAAGAATATCCGGCAATCGAAAATTGGGACAATATAGTCGATAATCAGTGCATGCAGCTCGTCACAAAATGGCAAGCCTATGATGTATTGGTCACCCTAAACCTTTATGGCGACATTATTTCAGATTTAGCCGCTGGTATGATGGGCGGTCTTGGCGTTGCCCCTGGGGCCAATTATGGAACTGACTGCGCCGTTTTCGAAGCGGTTCATGGATCAGCACCCAAATACGCAGGAATGAATAAAGTCAATCCAACTGCATTGCTGCTCTCGGCCACTTTAATGCTGGATCATTTGGGCGAACATGATGCAAAAAGTAACATCGAAGGTGCTCTGAAAGCCACTCTTCAAAAGGGAATCAAGACTTACGATCTTGGCGGCTCGGCGACCACCTCAGGCTTCGCCGAAGCGGTCGCGAGCGAGCTAAAAGGCTAAATTTTAGTCATATTCCAGCAGCACAGGAGTAGCCATTTAAGGAGAAGTCCTTCCATATTAAAGCCTGCCTTATGCCATATATCAACTTCCCTTTCAGGGGAAACCCATTGAACCATTTCCCTAACAGATTTAAGCCCAGCCCAACTTTCAGGATTATGAGCTTCTGCAAGAACGCCAGTTTCCCAAAGCTCAAATTCAGATTCAAATCGCGATTCGCCAAGATTTCCCACCAAATCAGCCACAACTAACGACCCTCCTGGCATGACCCTCTTGCTCAATCCAAATGCAAATTGAGACTTTGAATCAGAACCGTCCTCCCCATCTTTCAAAAAATGAAAAACTAGAATAGACGTTGCCCCATCGAATTGAAAATTAGGAGCGTTCTCAATGGTGCCGTGGATCAAGTCGGCACGCGAAGTGAGCCCCGCTTTCGCTAGATTCTTTTTCGCGATTTCAAGCATGTCTTGGCTCGTATCAACTCCAACAAAAGTCCAACCCGGATTATCCAATCCCAGATGGATTATTTCCCGACCCGTGCCCGCGCCCACCACTAAGATTTTTGCCCGATCCGGCAAAGTGCGGGACAATGCTAGTTTTACAAGAGAATGCAAAGCGTCGTAAGGCTTGAATAGTTCCATGACGCGGCGATCGTACTTCGCCGCAACTCTAGCGTCCCAATTTTCATCAATTAGATTGGTTGCGCGGTTCGCGGGATTGCTCATTGGAAATATGAGTGTACTTCCCCATCAATTGGAGGCTCAGGTAGCCAAAGATGCTAGCGGATATTAAAGTATTTCGCGTCTTTGTGATGAAATATAATCGCACTCGTCGACTGCTCTGGGTTCATCATAAATTCTTCCGTAAGCTCAATTCCAATTATTTTGGGATCCAAAAGTTGGAATAACTTAGCTTGGTCTTCCAAGTTTGGACATGCCGGATATCCAAACGAATATCTAGTCCCATGATACTTAGCCGCGAATAACAATTTCATTTCTTGAGGCTCGTCAGCGTCGATTCCAAGTTCATGCCGAACTTGGCGATGCCAATACTCGGCAAGAGCCTCAGCCGATTCCACCCCCATTCCATGAGCAAATAAGTAGTTTCGATAATCACCCGCTTCGAACAGCTTTCTTTCATACTTTGGAATCTCATTCCCAACCGTCACTATTTGAAAAGAAACAACGTCCGGAATTTTATCATTTTTTACCTCGCTAATTGGCTTAATATAGTCCGCTAAGCATAACCTCCGACTATCTCTTTGCCTTGGAAAATTAAACCGTAGCCGCTCATCAAAACTGTTTTCTTCGAAAATAATAAGGTCGTTCCCTTCAGATGCGCATGGGAAATACCCCCACTGAGCCTTTGGCTTAAGTACAGCACTTAGTTCGGGCTTCAAATTCTCAAAAATAGGAGACACGTTCTCATCAAGCCAATTTTGGAAAGCTAAATTATCCATGCCTGATTGACGCTTAAATTGCCACTGCCCACGAAACAGTGCCACCGGGTTTATGTATTTGTAAACTTCGAAAATATCAATTTTCGACTGACTCTTGAATCCATAAAATGGCAGCACCGGAATTGAGGCAGACGTCTCAACGTCGCTTTTAATTCCATCGAAGACATACAAGCTAGGCTCCGACTCCGGTAGTCGATGCGAACGCACACGCTCGGTGGCGTCAGCCGTGTTCACCGCGGCTAAATCGCTGTCATCTAACTCTTCAAGAATTTTTAATCCTTCAAAAGCGTCTTGAGCATAAAAAACCCGGCCTTCATAGATACTTCTAAGATCATTTTCAACGTAGCTTCTGGTTAATGCGGCTCCGCCGAGTAGAACCGGGTAAGCTGATAGTCCCCTAGAATTCATCTCTTCTAAATTTTCTTTCATTATGAGAGTGCTTTTAACAAGCAATCCGCTCATACCAATCGCATTACATCGATGCCGCTCCGCTGCTTCTAAAATCGAGTTAATTGGCTGCTTGATGCCAATGTTAACGACTCTATACCCATTGTTTGAAAGGATGATGTCAACTAAATTCTTGCCAATATCATGAACGTCCCCGGCAACCGTAGCGAGTAAAATTGATCCCCGTTCGGAGGTTTCTGATCGCTCCATTTTAGGTTCCAGATACCTTACGGCTGCCTTCATCACTTCCGCGCTTTGCAACACAAACGGCAGCTGCATTTTTCCTGATCCGAACAGGATTCCAACCGTTTTCATTCCGTCAAGCAATATCTCGTTAACAATTGCTAGTGGTTCGTAGGTCTCAAGCGCAGAATCCAAATCTGCTTCCAGGTTTTTCTTTATCCCGTCAACGACGTGCTTTTTAAGAATTTCTTCGACCGATAACCCGTCAAATGGATTCGCCGAATTTGATTCCAATTTTACGCCCTCGAATCGATTCATGAGTTCGATTAAAGGATCGTAAATACATTGTTTTTCTTGATCGTCTGACATTAATTGAAAGCCGTGGAAGAGGCAGAAAACACTTTCAAATCGGTGCTTTGACCGGGTCTTTTCCCATTGGGGATGGTTGGTCTACCTGCAAACGCAAGTCTAAAGCCCTACCTGATTCGGCCGATTCGAGAATTGAATGCATTGCATCCAAAACATGAAGGGCTAACTTGCCGCTTGCTCTTGGACCAAAACCAAATTCAAGAGCGTTAGCCAGATCGTAAATTCCCAATCCTCTTCCGTTTATCACAGGGTGATAAGTCAAAGCCCTGTCTTCCCAACCGCTACCCTCGCGTGTTCTGACGCTAACAGGACCGTCAAATGTGTTTGGATCTGGCACGCTAAGGGTTCCCTCGCTACCGTAGATTTCGATGCATGGAATATTCGAAGCATGAACGTCGAAGCTGGTTTGTAACTGCCCCAAAACACCTGATTTCAGCTCAAGCGCAGCAACATGATGGGTTGGAGTTTCAACATTTATTTCAGTTCCAGCCAGGTCTCCTTGCTTTATGCTGCGAACTGGGTAGCTTGCCCGGGCAAATGCGGAAACTTTGCTTATCGGACCAAGTAGCGATACGATCGCAGTGAGATAGTAAGGGCCCATGTCGAAAAGCGGACCCCCTCCTCGCTTGTAAAAAAATTCAGGTGCCGGATGCCAACTTTCTGGACCCGCGCTCAACATGAACGCGTTAAACCCAATTGGATATCCTATCAGTCCCTCATCGATGAGATATCTACACGTTTGCAACCCTGATCCCAAAAAAGTATCCGGAGCACATCCGAGCATGAGGCTATTAGATTCGGCCAAATTCACAAGCTTTTCGCCTTCAGCTCGTTCCACGCTCAGCGGCTTTTCATTGTAAACATGCTTGCCGTGATTTAACGCGGCAAATGCGACTTCAAAGTGAGCTTTTGGAGCAGTTAAATTGAGTATCAAATCAATTTCAGAGTCTTCCAGTAGTTCTTTAACCGATCCAGACTTCTGAATTGAGTTCTCTTTGGCAACAGAATGGGCGCGGGCCTCATTGATATCGGCGCATGCTACAACCTTGACCGTGTCTAATTTGCCCAGGTGATCAATGTAGGTTTTGCTAATGTTTCCAACCCCGATAATTCCAATTTTTAAGCAAGGCATTACCTAAAGTTTGACTCGCCATCAAGGGAAATTGCTGAGTAAGGTTAACTTTCATATACCTATGTCAAATCAAAAGGAAATCAATGATCTCTATCCTCACCAGCCGATTAAAGGGCAATTTGCTCTGATAACAGGAGCCAACTCGGGAATCGGAGAGGGGGTAGCCCGGCATTTAGCTGCAGCTGGTGCGGGAGTTGCAATCAATTATATCGTGCAGCCGGAAGTCGCACAAGCGGTTGCCGACGACATAAACTCAAACGGCGGCAGAGCGATGATCACTAAAGCCGACGTAAGTCAAGAAGATCAGGTACAAGCCATGTTCAATGAAGTTGTAGGGAAATTTGGCTCGCTTGATATCCTCGTCAATAATGCGGGTTTGCAACGAGATGCATCTCTAGAGCAGATGACATTAGCTCAATGGAACTTTGTACTTGGCGTGAACCTGACTGGCCAATTCTTATGCGCAAGATCCGCAGTTCAACAATTCGAAAAGCAAGGAATTCGCAACGTTAGTAAAGCACTTGGAAAAATAATTTGTATGAGTAGCGTTCACGAAGTAATTCCTTGGGGCGGGCACGTGAACTACGCCTCAAGTAAGGGCGGCATTAAATTACTTATGGAATCAATGGCTCAGGAACTAGCCCCAAAGAAAATAAGGATTAACTCAATTGGTCCTGGCGCAATTAAGACGCCAATTAATAAGTCAGCTTGGGATACGCCAGAGGCTGAGACTAAGCTAATTACTCTTATTCCTTATGGAAGGGTCGGTGTCACTGATGACATCGGTTCTGCCGCTGTGTTTCTTGCTAGTGATGCTTCCGATTACATCGTTGGCACTACCTTATTTGTTGATGGTGGAATGACTTTGTATCCGGGATTTGCAACTAATGGCTAAAGGGTCAAGCAAAAAAACCGTAACTGCCGAGCAAAAGCGATTAAATGAAGACATGCCGGGCCCTCATGTCTGGCGCAATTGGGGGACATTTCTATCCGAACGCCAGTGGGGCACGGTTCGAGAAGATTACTCCGCTGACGGAGACGCTTGGGACTACTTCACTCATGATGATGCTCGGTCCAGAGCATATCGGTGGGGAGAAGATGGACTGCTAGGGTGGTGCGATAGGTTCGGCCATGTTATCTTTTCTATTGCCCTTTGGAATGGCAACGATCCCATTCTAAAAGAAAGACTATTTGGACTCACTAATACAGAAGGAAATCACGGTGAAGATGTTAAAGAACTTTACTATTTCTTAGAAGCGACTCCAACTTGCAGTTACTGTAAAGCACTTTACAAGTATCCAATTCAAGCTTTTCCTTACGAAGACCTGGTTAAAACAAATCATGACAGGTCTAGGCAAGAACCAGAATATGAGTTACTCGATACGGGCATATTTGATCATGGCTGGTTTGATGTAACAGTTGAGTATGCACGGTCAACCCCTTCGGAAACGGGAATACGTATTTCGATTACTAACCGCTCAGAAAATCCTGCAATTATTGAACTACTTGGGCAACTTTATTTGCGAAATACCTGGTCCTGGGAACTTGGTGACACGCGACCGCAAATTAGTATGAAGGACGAAAGTTGTTTCGTTTGCCCTAACGAGGATTTTGGAAGCCAGTACCTTCATTTTAGCAGTAAATTTGAACCTCTCTTTACTGAAAATGAAACTAATACTGAAAAGCTGTTTAATTCGCCAAACGTTTCTCCATACGTGAAAGATGCGTTCCATCGCTACATAATAAATGACGAAACAGATGCGATAAACCCAGGTCATGTTGGATCAAAATCTGCCGGAAGGTATTCGATTGCCTTGAATCCTCAGGAAACAGCGGTGCGTCACTTGCTTTTAACCGACAAGGATGATGCAAATTTTTCGCCTGAAATTGTAGATAAGCTGGTGGCAACTAGAAAGCAGGAAAGTGACCAATTCTATGAATCATTTTCTGCGGGTCTAGAACCGGAACTTTCCAACATACAAAGGCAAGCTTTTGCAGGACTAATTTGGAGCAAGCAACAATACCATTATGATGTGAAGCGCTGGCTAAAAGGCGACAGCGGCCAGCCCCATCCTCCTCTAGGCAGAACCAGAAATATTCATTGGCAGCATTTGAGAGTTTCAGATGTTTTATCAATGCCTGACACATGGGAATATCCATGGTTTGCAGCTTGGGATTTGGCGTTTCAAACGGTGGCTTTTGCCTCGATAGACCCAGCATTTGCCAAGTCCCAAATGGTTTTGCTAATGAGAGAATGGTATATGAATCCGAGTGGTCAGGTCCCAGCATATGAGTGGGCTTTCGGCGATGTTAACCCTCCAGTTCATGCTTGGGCAAGTTGGAGAATCTATACCATAGATCGGCGCATAAATGGCAAGAGTGATCGACCTTTTTTAGAACGAGTATTTCACAAGCTTTTACTTAGCTTTACATGGTGGGTAAACCGAAAAGATGAGGAAGGAAATAACATCTTTCAGGGGGGGTTTTTAGGTCTTGACAATATCGGAGTATTTAATAGAGATCAAGTCCTTCCTGACGGACTCACTTTGGATCAATCTGATGGAACTAGCTGGATGGCCACGTTCTGCTTGAACATGCTAACTATCGCGCTTGAACTTGCAGAAGAAGAACCTGCCTACGAAGATGTTGCCATTAAGTTTTTTGAGCACTTTCTACTAATTGCCGACGCCATGAATGGGATGGGTGGAAACACTTTAAGCTTGTGGGACCCGGATGATGGATTTTTCTACGATGCAATAACCTACAGATCAGGCGGCTCTAAATACCTAAAAGTAAGATCTGCGGTTGGCTTAATTCCTTTATTCGCAGTTACGGTACTGGATAGCGACGTGGCCAAAAAACATCCTGGATTTTGGAGGCATGTAGAGTGGGTATTTAAAAATCTTCCTGAATTGACTAAGAACGTTACATCGATGGATGACCTGGGTTTGGCGAGTAGGAGACTACTTTCAATAGTGGACAAAGACCAATTGCTAAAAATATTGTCTAAAGTTTTGGATGAAAATGAGTTTTTATCTGAATATGGGATAAGGGCTTTGTCTAAATATCATAAGGATCATCCTTTTACCCTCAATATTGGTGGCATGAACTTTACGGTTGATTATGAACCTGGAACCTCTACCTCTGATCAGTTTGGAGGTAATTCCAACTGGCGTGGTCCCATTTGGATGCCGCTTTGCTATTTACTCATCGAATCACTCCAACAATTTCACTATTTTTATGGGGATGATTTTAGCGTGGAACTGCCAAGTGGATCCGGAAATCGTGTGCACTTAGACCGAGTCGCAGCGGATCTTGAACAACGCTTAATTAACATGTATTTGCCTGACCAAAAAGGCAATCGACCTGTGCACAATAACGTCCAACAATACGGCAAGAATGGTCCCTGGAATGACCTTGTGCTATTTTACGAATACTTTAACGGAGATGATGGAAGCGGCCTTGGCGCGGCTCATCAAACAGGCTGGACATCCCTTCTCGCGAAGATTATTGACCAGCGATATATCACAGCCTATTCGGACATGGACTAATCACTGAAGTCGTTAGTACCTGTAATCTTGTGATTGCTAATTACTATTTCGTTTGCGAGGCGACAAGTTGGGAGTCGTCCTAGTCGAGCCGGTTATACCAAATCCAGATGTACCGGTAGCCCCTGACGTTCCTGTCTTTCCTGTGGTGCCGGTAGAACCTGTTGATCCGGAAGTTGTAGCTCCAGTTGTCGAGCCCGTTGTTGCGCCGGTTGTTGAGCCGGTTGTTGACCCTGTTGTTGAGCCCGTAGTAGATCCAGTAGTTGACCCTCCAGTGCTACCTCCAGAATCTCCAGTAGAACCGGTACCAGTGGTCGCCGAAGTGGACCCTCCTGACCCCAAAGTAGCGGGTTTTTCCGGCGAAACTTTCACCGTGGGCAACGCTTCCTCAACAATGACCCTGCGACGTCTCCTTGTGCGCTTTCTCTTACGCTCTAAAATCACGCCAACTACATCGGATGGATCTTTTGCGCCCTCAGCTGCGGATTTCATCAACAAATCGATGCCACTAAGATCCATAGGTCCGATAAATACAATCGCGTGTGGTACCGGGCGAGACGGAAGATCTTTGGCCGTATGACCAGTAACAACAATTTGGCCGTTATAAACCAGCGAGGTCGAAAACCCACTATCGAGTAGTACCGCTTCTTTAACACCTACTGCGGCGGCGGCAGACGCCAAGCGATCTGTTGTACACGTTTGAAGTGAAGCACCAGCAACTGGCTCTCCATCGTTCATCCATCCAAAAAACGCTCGTCTGCGCGGATCAACTAAATCTTTTGATGCAAATTCCAGCATCTGATCATCGGTCATTGCGACACCGTTATGTACCATCCAGGCACCTGCAACAAACAGATTAGTCATGTTAGGCATAACGTTGAAATAAGCCTGCATATCATCCATAGATTCCGGCTGAAAATCGGTGATAATTGCCTCTGAATTATCCCAAAATATCACCGGTCTGTTGCGTAAGCGATCAAGACTACCAGCCGTAGTTCCCGGTGAAAAAACCTTGCGATCAGAGGTATAGCTCGGCCCGATCATCACATTTGATGTTGAGTACAAACTTGACATCGCAAAAAAACCTCCATTTACGCCAGCGGCGGCACCTGAATCACTTACAAATTGTTCAACTCCTTGCCTGTTATCTGAAAGTAAAGTCTCCGCCGATCCACCCGTAACATAGGCGATTTTGAGACCGAGCGGCGTGTCCACATGAAGTCGAACTGGCTGGTTAACCCAAGTATTTTGCGCCACCGCAGCCGGCGCATCCATATTTACACGTTGAGCTTCGCTAACCGCTAGTTCTAGCTTCGGTTCTGCATAACGACGTATTGAATAAATATCAGGCGATTCTTCGGATAACCCCGAATCCATCGCAAACGCCATTTTATAACCCGCTTGCTTACAAATATCCTTCGACAAATCGCTAAATTGACCATCTGGCCAAGCCATAAAATCTACTTTGATATTGAGATGCTTCTCTAAAATAGCCTTGGACCCAACTAACTCCTTAGTTTGCTGGTCTTTAGTAAGACTTGCAAATCCCAATGGCAACTGCGGAGAGGGCAGAGGATGAGATTCGGTGTGAGCCCCGATTGTAACCAAACCGTCGGCTACTAGCTGAGTTAGTTCCGGCCAGCCCATTTTAGGATGAGAGCCCGATACGTCCCCAACATAATTCGTATGAACGAACATCGCACACGGATAGTGATATTGCTTTAGAATTGGATACGCATTTTGAAAAAACCCAAGATAATTATCATCGAAAGTAAGACATATAGCATTCGCAGGTAGCGACGCACCGGTAGTTAAATGGTTATAAAGCTGGTTCAACGTGATTGGAACGAGGTTATTCCGTGAAATCCAATCCATCTGTTTGCTAAATTCATCTACCGTTTCATCAAAGTAAACAGAAGTATTGTCCCTATGCGCTATCACGTCGTGGTACATAATAACCGGCACTCTTTGCCCCATGCATAGGATTGAAATCCTACCGTAATTTGTGCCAACGCTACTGGAATTCCCTTGAGTTATAACTGGGATAAATACCGACTTTTTATGACAGCCAGTACTTATACCTAAGCAAGAGGCAAGTAACAAATAGAGCCAGATTTGCCTAAGTCTCAATGTTTTCTCCTAGATGTGCGCACCGAATTGGCAAGAAGTTCTAGAAGAGGTTCTGTCTGTTTAAATGATAAGCAACTATCCGTAATGCTTTGACCATAAACCATCGGGTTTGCGTGAATGTCTTGATTCCCCTCCACTAAATGGCTTTCAATCATAACTCCAAATATTGACGCCGATCCGGATGCTATTTGCCCACCAACATCGGCGCCTGTCTTCAATTGAAGCAAGTAGTTTTTCTGAGAATTTCCATGACTCAGATCGACCATGATTCGATTCGGTAATCCTTCTTTCTTCAATAGCTTCGATGCCTCAGCCACATGGGCGGAATCAAAATTTGGGCCTGATTGGGTTCCACCTCGCAAAATCAGATGGCAATTTTCATTTCCAGACGTTTGAATCAAGGCAGAAACTCCATCTTTTGTCGCTCCTGCAAACCAATGACTGCTCCGAGCCGCAAGAATTGAATCAATTGCAACCCGAATGCCGCCATCAGTGGCATTTTTGAACCCGATTGGCATCGATAGCCCCGATGCCATCTCTCGATGCACCTGACTTTCAGTTGTTCTTGCCCCAATTGCACCCCATGAAATCAAATCCGCCAAATGCTGGGGAAAGCTGGTATCCAGAAACTCCATTGCGCATGGCAATCCGATTTCGGCAAGGTCACGCAATAACTTCCGCGCCATCCTAAGACCTTCGTTCACTCTATAAGTTCCGTCAAGAAACGGGTCGTTGACCAATCCTTTCCAGCCAACCGTGGTGCGCGGTTTTTCAAAATAGGTGCGCATCACGATTATCAGGTCATTTTTTAATCGAAGCGAAACCTTTTTTAACGAATGACCATATTCAAGCGCAGATTTCGGGTCATGAACCGAGCAGGGACCAATTACAACCACCAAACGATCATCGTCACGCTTAAGTGAGTTTTCAATTGCAGTGCGCGCGTCCGATACAATTTTCTTACCCTGGGGCGAAACTGGAATTTCTTCGTGCAAGATTGCTGCAGGCAATAAAGGTCTAACTGACTTTATTCGGACATCGTCGATGCGGCGGCTCATTGGCGTCCACGATTATGACGGATTTTGCCGGTAACCTACCAGCTATGGTTCGATTTCACCATATTCTCGTAAATTCTTGCGCTTTAGGATTGGCTATAACGTTAATCAGCTGTAAACCTTCCCCGACCACTAATCCGATAGCAATTGGAGATCAACCAAGGTCTTTATTGCGGCCCCAAAGCCGTAACCCCCTGCATCCACTCGAAGTCTATTTTGTAAGACATGCCGAATCTCTGGCCAACTTTAGCGGCAGATATAGCACTGCAACCGAACGTAGCTTTTCGCCTCGTGCCGCAGACCAAATAAGAAAATTAGTCACCAAGCTACATTCGATTCCCCTAGATGCCGCCGTTGTCAGCCCGGCTTGGCGAACAATGAATACGGCTGCGCCTGTCCTTATTGACCATCACATTGTTGCTACAATCTGGCCCGAACTCTATGAATGTTGCGACCAGCATGGAGCCGCTCGCCTCCTAAGACCTTCCAAATCTGTGCGATATGGCAGATCGATTGAAATTCCGCCGGATCAAGCCGCTACATTTAAAATTGATCCATCAGATTCTAAAAGATTCGCGCAAGGAGATTATCAAGACGGAATGCGCCAAATCAAAATGGGATATGACAAATTCCTTAAGGCGTTCAGTGGCAAAAGTGAATCGGTTATGATCGTGGGGCACGGCTATAACGGGAGCCGACTGCTGGAAATGTTTCTCGGTAGACCGGTGCTCGGAAAGTTCAGCATGGCAAACGCCGGGGTGGTCCATTTGGAGCAGAATCCAGATGGATCATTTAAGCTGATTTCGCTGGGCGGATCGGTTTACAGAAAATAGAGAGCCAAATCAGTGGACTTGCGGCTTCAGACTATTGCGATTCTCTGAAACTGTTACCGGCGGATGACCCGATCCAGAATCGATTAATACTCCAAATGTAACCCTGCTCGGATATTTTTCACTATGATAAATCGTGATAGTGGCTTTTCGAAAATCACTATTCTTAGCGGAGTTGATGTCTTCAAATACGTTTGGATTACGATCACACAGAGGAAACCAATCGCTCTGAATTTGGATCATAATCCGATGCCCTTTGCGAAAAGTATGCATCACGCTGTTCATTTCAAAAGGCACAAGGGTCGGCTTCCCGGGCTGAAAAGCCTCCGGATTTGAAAACGATTTGCGGAATTTTCCCCTAAATATATCGCCCCTCACCAGCAGTTCGTAGTTCGCCATAGGCTGTCCGCCTGGAACGTCTGGACCACAGTCAGCAGGATAATCATCAATTAGTTTTGTCACGAAGTCGGCGTCCGTTCCAGTTGTCGAGGCCCAGAGCGAGACTCTTATCGGACCCGCAACTGTCAAGTCCTCGGTTAGCGGTTCTGAAACATAAGTTAGGACGTCGGGTCTAGTCGTAAAATAGGTTTGATCGGCATCCATGTAGTCTGTAGGTCTTTCCCGAGACGTCAAATCAGATATATAAGGAGTAGGTTGCGCTGGATCATTGACATACGAATCCGAGCCGTCCCTACGCGGTATCACAGCAGTCACCGATTTGTTGTCCGCTAAGTACAAAGAGCTTTGGGCGTCTTGTTTAGGCGGCCATTCAGGGAATGTGAGCCATTTGTTTTCCCCTGTATTGTAAACCGTCACTGGCGAAATCGGCGGCGTGCTAACCCCTCTCAAATATTTTTCAAAAAATGGAAACTGGACGTTATCCCTAAACCATTGACTGGTTGGCTGTCCGTAGGAGAGACCTCCAAAGTTGCTTCCCGAGCCATAAGCCCACATTCCGTGAAACCACGGCCCCATCGCCAAATAAATGGGAGTGCTAGGGTTTTGAGCTTTAGCAGCAGCGTAGCTATGAAGAGCACCGTACATATCTTCAGCGTCAAAAAAGCCGCCCACAAAAAGCATAGCGCAATGAACATCAACTAGCTTGGAAGGAACACTGCGCGCTTGCCACCAAGAATCATAAGTGTCATGTGTGAGCACTTCGTTCCAAAACGGAACGCGGCCTTGATAATAGTAAGCATCAAAATTCGGTAATGCTCCGGTATTGAGGAAGAAATCGTATGCTCCTCCATTTCCGCGAGGAAGCGGCGGCAAACCGCTATGGATTGCGGTTGGAGCAGTCTGGACCGTTCCAAACCAGCTCATAAAATCAAATGCGTCCTGTAGAAAGAACACCCCGTTGTGGTGCCAGTCGTCGCCCTTAAACCATTCGCTAACCGGGGCTTGTGGCGAAACCGCTTTTAAGTGCTCGTTTGTATGAATTGCTCCCACTTCCGCGTAAAACCCGGGATATGAAATTCCCCATAATCCGACATTTCCGTTATTTGAAGGAACGTTCTTAACTAAGAAATCAATCGTGTCGCTTGTGTCGGTGGTTTCATCAATTGCACTTGGGGGAGAATTCTTGGTTAGTTCTGGGCGAATGTCTTCAAAGACCCCTCCCGACAAATACTTCCCCCTAACATCCTGATAAGCCATGATGTATCCCGCTTTATACCAGCCTTCGGTAGGTACTTCTCGAAACGTTCTTCCATAAGGACCAGCACTATACGGCGTCCTTTCCAAAAGAATCGGATGGGTACCTGTGGCATGGTTCGGAACATAAACGCTTGTGTACAAACGAACTCCGTCCCGCATCGGAATCCTATATTCGTACTTCGTATAATTTGTACCGACAAACGAGCGTTGGGTGAAGTTGGAATCAGTCTGTGCCCGAGTATTAATAACAACGTTCGCTTTTGCAATCAAAGATATAAAGATAAGACTTATCATGTGGAGTGTCTACCCTAAAATTTAAGGGCACTTTAATTTTTGGACAATCGATTTACGGTTCTTATGATAGTAAAGAAAACTGGTAACTGTGCCGATACGTTTAAATGGAGATATCAAATGATTAGCTCGTCTACAATTTCAAACTCATTAACACCGGTTGGTTTCAAATCAACCTCAGATCCAGCGCTTACGCCAAGCGTCAGCACTGTCGCTCAGAATCTTGCCAAATTGCAAGTTGCTGCGCCAAGTATATTCAAGCAACTCGCAGATGCAGTTGCTGCCCAGCAGCAGAATCCACCTACTCCGGTTACATCTACAAACTCACCCGTTTTGGGACGACCAGTGCCGGTTGGACGAACTCTTCCAAAACCGGTCACTTCTACCATTGGACCGGAAGCAATCTTGACTTCGGTTCAAGGAGATCCAGTTAGCTCAACCTTGGGTACCGATCCGACTCTTGGAAGACCTGTAACTTCTCCCCATACTCCAATCACGCATGTTGACGGAAGAGGCAGTCCAAAACGAGCTCACCATGGTAAGCCTGTTTCAAGCTCAACTCGGCTGTTCGATTCAGTTGCCGCCAAAACGATTAACTCTTCGGTTGGATTTCCGGCAGTTACATCCACTGGGGAACTAAATCCTTCGACAACGACAACCCTAGCCAACGCGATTGGAATTGTCAGTTCAACCGCCCAGGTACCGGTTACTTCTACGACGCGAACTTTTGGAGTCGACGTCAAAGCTTAGTACCCTACTGTTGCGGGTCTAAAAGGTGACTTCTTTAAGGAGAAGTCACCTTTTTGTTTGCCAAAATGAAAATCCTGTAAATTACTCCGTGCCTCTGGTCTAGATACTCAAAGCCCCGCCTCTAGTAAATTTCCCCTGACATCAGAAAAAATGTGGGCAATAAGCAATTAGCAGCCCGTTCCCGTCACAATTCGATAAGTGCCTGTACCCCTTCATGCCATCCATGTTTCCTGGTTCCATTCTTTAATCTTGGGAATCATACAAGGAGCCACCGAGTTCCTTCCCGTTTCAAGCACCGCTCATATGCGCATCATTCCCGCTCTCTTAAAATGGAATGATCCTGGTACATCGTTTTCGGCAATTATTCAGTTGGGGCCGATAATTGCGATTATTATTTACTTCCGAACTCAACTGGCTAAGTATTCTCGGGGCATAGTTAGAAGCTTTAAGGCCGGGAAAATGTTTCCTGCCGGAGACATTGAAGCTAAGCTTGGCTGGTATGTGTTGCTGGGCACGATCCCTCTCATTATTTTTGGCTTATTGCTGGAAAAGCGAGTTAACACCCAGTATCGAAATCTCTACCTCGTTGGCGGTGCGCTCATTTTGCTCGGTCTAATTCTTGGCTGGGCAGAACTTGTATCGAAACGAAACAAAACAATGAGCGAATTGAGTTTTCGAGAAGCGATGCTAATCGGTTTGTCTCAGGTGCTGGCTCTTGTGCCTGGTGCCTCGCGCTCGGGCTGCACAATCACTACTGGATTGTTTAGTAATCTAAATCGCGAAGATGCCGCTGATTTTAGCTTTCTTCTCAGCGTGCCCGCGATCACCCTTGCAGGGCTCTACAAACTCGCCAAAGTAGCAAAAGTATCCGGTCTCGGTCACGAATTGCCGATTTATTTATTTGCTTCGCTGGTTGCCGCGGTAGTTGCTTACATAGTAATCAAGCTATTTTTGGACTACCTTAAGAATGATAAGAACACAACCTTCCCGTTCATCATTTACCGAGTATTGCTAGGAATTATTCTCATTGTGATCGCTTATCGAGGAATAATAAGCCCAAACGATTTGGACCGTCAAAATGCTGTTCTAAATCATTCGATCTCGAACTCCAATGTTGCAGTAACACGCCCGTACGCGAGCATTTTTCGGGTAACTAATTTGCCTGGCTAATGGCGGATCGGAATTGCTGATTTGAGCTGAGCTGATACCAAATCGCAAAGCCGCAAATCGGATTTGGTTCCATGCCACACCATAAGTAAATTCTTCATCAAACTCACCTGATGGATTTGCGATTCAGGTCTCGAAGCAGTGTCGCATCTGGACAGGTCCGATTGGGAAAGTAACAAAGAAACACGGAAGCAATTCATTGCAAAAGTCTCGAATAACTTCCTATTCTTCAATCCAATCGGCTCGTCCTTCGGAAGCTTTCCTGCCATCAAGAAAAACGAATATTCAATTTCATACCTGGTCGGGTTATCCTTCGGCCAATTTTCTTGCCTGCCGTAACGTTCTATCATTCGCTTTTGCATTGCAAACAGCATGTGAACCGGATATGGTCCGTTGTTCCACAATGCTTTGCAGAAATAATCGCCGCGACGCGTTGCTGGAAATAAACCGGAATGAGTTAACGAAGGATCCAAACACCATCCAGCCCAAAACCAGGGCAATTCGATTTGAAACATCTGCTTCGGAAGCATCGGACCGCCTGATTTGGCCTTGAGCACATTTGCTGGAAGTCCCATCGTTAAAGCGTCTGTGTCAAGATGTTGTCTCGCGACTTCGGCCACGTCCCAAAACGGATTCCCATCGCCGATTAGTTGAATGTGCTGTAAATTGGCTCCCTGACTTCCGTATTTACGGATAGCATTCTGAAGCAATAAAAGGCTTCGATATTTGTTTTTTGCGAGCAATTCTAACGCCGAAAAAGGCATTAGGTTTCGACATTGCTGATCGAGACTGCGAAGCGAATCGATGCTGGGCCCATGTAAATATTGGATTTGATAAGGCAATAAAATTCGATTCCCGTGTACTGGCACGTCGGGAATCCAATCCGCCAAAGTAGCGTGACTTTTTCCATGATAGGTGTCCTCACTTAACCGATTAAATTGAATGCCGACCTTGACGGTTCTAGGGTCGATTTTCAGCAGCTGGTTTTCTGCATTTAAAGCTTGCGGCAACGTGCTGATTCGTTTGCCAAAAAATCGCGGGATTTTTGTAGCAAGTTCATTCAATAAACTTGCATCTCGTTGCGGTGCGGTATTCCCTGAAAGCCCAGCCCCACCGGGCTGAAGGGGGCGATTAGATAAGGAATCCAATTTGGGTCCCGATATTTCCTTGCGCTGGTTGAGCAAATAATCGGCTATTCGGAGTTGGTTCGCGGCATCTAGATGCAGAGATGCCCGTCTGATAATATCCGCTTTTGGAAAGTTAAACGCGCTTAACTCAATTCCATCAGGCGAATGGCATTCGTTGCAACTCTGGTTATTTTTATCACGAAGCCGAAAGGCAACCAGACCTAGTCGAGTTACCTCTGAATCAGATTTTTTCGGACCAGATGCAATGCAAAACGCTAGCAGAAATCCGGAAGCTAGTATTCCACTTGAGACTACTAGCTTCCCTGAAGGTGTCACTTGGCGTTAACTTTAGTTGGATTGTGGATTGCGGAATAATCAGGTTTAAAAACCTTTCCTCCGACGCAAAATAGTATTGCGTTGTTGATTGCAAAAACCTGCCCAGTTGGGGCAATTACGGTTGGCGTATAAGCCTCACCGATTCCTGCAGTAAGCGAAATACTTTCGGAAATCTGCAAGGTGGACAAATTCCACCGATATAAAGTACCGTCTTCACAGTTAACGATAATCGAATCATCATAAACATCAACCGCAGCACTATTGATGCACCACTCGCGAACCGCGTTGGGATATCCATGGCTTCGATAGTAGCCGTCCGCAGTCGGACCGGTCAAAGTAGCAACTTCTTTCATTACGGTGGTGCCGTTGTAAGGATCGGTTTCAGTGGCGTAAGGATCAAGTAATGCAATCTTGTTCACCCCGTCACCGCCAGTTTCAGCGTAATTGTTGTACTTAGACATCAATAGGAAGGTGGAAGTGCCTGTGTAACTTGGCACCAAGTAAGACGGCACAACCGAAGGAGTAATGTCCCATCCAAATGAACCTGGCGTATATTCATATCCCAAGTTTTCGGTGAAATGCAACTCATACCCGCGAGCATGATTGGTTCCATAGGAGCTTTCAAATACTCCAAAAAAAACGCTTCCGTCTGGCCCTACCATGGGACTAGAAGTGCTGTCGCTGAGAACCGCAGCGTAAGAATTGCTGTACGGATCCATTAATGCAACTTTGGACACGGGCTGAAGGGTGGTGGCATTAAGGCAGAGCAAATAGCCCCGATCTGAATATCCTGCGGCACTTGCAATGTAAACATATCGACCATCTTTTGAGACAGCTGGGGCGCAGTTCATCTGCACTTGGCTAATGCCGGCATCCCCTGATGCTTGACTTGCAGAAATAAATGCGGTGTATCCGTTTTGACGAACTTCAGCAATGCCAGAACTCATTTGATTTGGAAGAGCACTGGAAACGGTGTATCCAAAATAAACTGCGCCGTTAGGACCAGCCGTCAAGGGTGTGCAAATTTGGACGCCGTTATCATATGCAGCTTGATTAGCCAAATAAGCCTTGTTCCCGTAAAAAGCAACGGTTGTAGTAGTCGATCTCGCTGCGTCCGCTGAGGTTCGAAAAACAACCCTCCCGCCGGATTCAGCCCAAGCAACCATTGGCGGTAACGGAATACCGTAAAGTCCTCCTACATACGCATCCATATTGGGTCCAAAAATGCCTACCGGAAATATCGAGGCAGGAACCAAGGTGGGACCATAGCTGGGAATCCAATTATGAGCCGGAGCGGTATATGCGGTTGTAGCACTCCAAATAGGTTTGCCAGTAGTCATATTCAACCCGTTGATAATAAATCCGCCATTATTTTGCCGTTGCGGCGCGATTATCGTGCCTAGTGGCGACACACAAGCTTCGCCGTAATGAATGAACAATTCATTCCCACTGTAAGGAGGATTAGTGTCCGTAGGGGACTGCCACAAAATACTCGTAAGATGTTGAGATGGTAGATAATCTAATGCCGTGTGCTGAGCGTCTCCGCCGTATCCTTGCCAAATCGGAAACGATAGTGATTGAGCGTAAGCATGAAGGCAAAAGCCAGAAAGTAGAAGAGCAAAACCAGGCACTAAATAAGTCCTATATGATTTTTTATACATTGCAACGCACAGTATATAAGATAACAAAGATAATGTCAAATTATTAAGAAAAATGATTCAAGCTCTACTAGCGATTCCCATTCCCCCAAAGAAGTAAAACCGACTCCCAGACAACTTTAAGCTTGATTTTCGTATACTCTTCAATCGCTGATGATAAATATTGTATGCATGCTTTTGATTGCTGGTTTACGAACCCAAACCCATAAATCTGAGCCTCTAGTTCAGTTCAATAGTTCCGATTTAACTTCCCTCTCGTGGAGAAGTATCGGGCCTGCAAATATGGGCGGCCGCGTGTCCGATGTGACATTTGACCCCAGTAATCCGAAAACTTTTTTTGTAGCGTTTGCAACCGGGGGAATCTGGGAAACTACTGATATGGGTTCAAGTTTTAAACCAATTTTTGACCATTACAGCACTGCTAGCATTGGAAGCGTGTCGATAGTCGATTCAAAATCAACTAAGAAATCAAATGCGGCCCAGCAGACAGTATGGGTAGGCACCGGAGAAGGTAACGGTCGAAATTCATCGTCTTGGGGTGATGGCGTCTACCGATCAACAAACGGGGGCAAGTCGTTTGAACATGTAGGGCTCGAAGATAGCCGTGACATTCCCCGCATTGCAGCTGATCCGACTAATCCCGACATTTGCTACGCGGCTGCGTTGGGACACCTTTGGGGGCCAAATAAAATGAGAGGCGTTTACAAGACCACAGATGGAGGCAAGTCGTGGAAACCAGTACTTCAAATTGACGACAAAACCGGCGCGGTTGATGTGATCCTCGATCCTAAAAATCCCAGAACAATCTACGCCGCGATGTATCAACGCCTGAGAACTGCTTGGAGCATGACCAGTGGCGGACCAGAAGGGGGAATTTATAAGAGCACCGATGCTGGCGACCATTGGTCTAAACTCACTAATGGTTTGCCGAGCCAAACTGGAAGAATCGGGCTGGATGTGAGCCAAAGCAATCCTAATATCGTAATGGCCCTCGTGGAATCTGACACCGGCGGTTCGTCGACGGCGCTTGAAGATGACCGCAGCAAAGTTGGCGGAGTATTCCGATCCGAAGATGGTGGAAACCATTGGGTTCGAACGAGCGTGATTGACCCCAGAGCATTTTATTTTTCGAAAATACGCATCAATCCCAAAAATCCGCAGCAAATTTATGTTGTCGGTTGGGACGTCACTAGAAGCGATGATGGCGGCCACACTTTTACTCCTGGGTTCAGCCGGGGCTTGCATTCTGATTGGCATGCTATGGCAATTGATCCAACCGACCCTGAGCATATCATTGCCGGATGCGATGGCGGACTTTTTCAGACCATAGACGCCGCCAAAGATTGGGACTGCCTGAATTTGATGGCAGAAGGCGAGTTTTACGATATCGGCACAGATACTTCCACTCCATTTAATATCGTTGGCGGCTTACAAGATAACGGCTCGTGGATGGGTCCAAGCGCAACCCGATACTATGGGCGCGGCGGTTCCGGTATAGCCGAATCGGATTGGCATCCAGTTGGAGGAGGTGACGGATTCCACGCAGGTTTTGATCCGCAAGATTCAAACATTGTCTATACTGAATCTCAAGGCGGATCAATCGGTCGCATTAACTTAACAACCGGAGAATATCGCAACATTCAGCCTGTTCAAAAAGAAGGTCAACCCAATTTCCGATTCAATTGGAATGCTCCATTTGTGGTTTCGGTTCACGAACCAGGAACGGTTTATCTTGGCGGTAACGAGGTTTTCAAATTGAGCCAGCAAGGGAACGAATGGCAAGCTATTAGTCCCGATCTCACCACCATGGACCCAATGAGAATGACAGCAGCAGGTTCAAGCGCTGAAGCATATTGCACAATCGTAGCCCTCAGCGAATCTCCTACGAAACAAGGATTAATTTGGTCCGGATCGGACGATGGCCTAATTCAAGTGACCACTAATGATGGCGGTCGTTGGCAAAACGTGACCCCAAAACTAGTTGATGGCAACTACGTGGCGATGATCGAAGCCAGCCATATCGACTCGAATCGTGCCTACGCTGCGATTGATGCTCATCGAGCCGACAACTACGATCCTATGGTTTTGGAAACCGACGACCTCGGCAAAACTTGGACGAATATCTCGGGAAATTTGCCCAAAGGGGCATCGGTGCGATGCATTACTGATGACCTAAGAAATCCGAACGTTTTGTATGTCGGTACCGAAACGGGCATCTACATGACGGTTGATCGAGGCAAAAATTGGGTGAATTTCAATAATGACAAGCTCCCAGTGGTTTCAGTGCAAGATATCCTCATCGAGCCCAAAACTTATGACATGGTTATCGCCACTCATGGACGCTCAATCTGGATTCTAGACGACGTGTCCGCAGTCGCAGGGCTAACCCCGGAAATTGTGAAATCCAATCTACATGTTTTTGAGCCTAATGACGCCAAACCAATCCAGCCACTTGACGACGGCGGTCCCGAAGGAGCGCGTTCATATTCCGGCGAGAATCCGAAACTAGGAGCTTATTTCGATTACTGGCTTGGCAAAGGCGGTGAAACTCAGGTCGTGATCACTAATTCAAAAGGAGATGTGGTTAATACATTGCAAGCTCCGGGCAATGTAGGATTGAACCGCCTCTATTGGGATATGCACCCGGACAGAAACCTTCAGATGCCAAACCGAGGGCAGGAAGCGGGAGAAGTCTATGTAACTCCTGGCGTTTATACGGTCACATTCACTCGAGGCAATTCGGTTCAAGTGGTGAAAATTAAGATTAATCCGGGCGTAAATAGCTCCTTTATGCCAACGCCGTCCTTAGTCAATGATAGGACGCCCGATTAATTCGGTCATAAAAATTTGTGATTTAAGCGTAATATAACTTCAATATCTATGAATTCATTAAAAATTTTCCGAATCACTGTCGCAAGCTTGCCTGTATTTGTTTTTGCTTATGGATGCGCTTCAAATCCAAACACAGCCGCTGCGACCACTGGTAATTCCGCACCTGCAGAAACTACGGCTTCTTCCGGCAGCAGTTCAGCGGGACAAACGTCCATGGCAGTTGACAAAGTGCTCGTTCCTTACGCCAAGGTTCAAGCAATTTTTACAAAGAATTGCACTGGATGTCATGGCGTGGCTAGACCCAGAGCCGGAATCACCTTAGCCAATTACGATTCCGTCATGAAAGGCGGAAGAAAAGGCCCGATAGTGGTAGCGGGTAATCCAGATAAGAGTGCGCTTTATGGGGCAATTTCGGGCAAGGCTAACCTTACGAGAATGCCCTTAAATGAAACCCCATTATCCCCGGGCGATCAAACAGCTATTAAAAATTGGATTTCTCAAGGTTGCAACGCCACGCCTTAAGTTGTAGCGATTAACCCCAACTAATTCGAAGCTCCTGATCTCTTGCTATTCTGCATTCTTTCTTCAGTGTAATGAGTAATCTTGTGCCCTCTAGTAAATAACTAAGAGGCAAGTCGCTCCCCGACAAGATCGCTTTCAAGTGGCTTAAATTAGACTTGGTTTCCACTTGTAACGCTAACGTCTTGAGCTTTAATTCACCGTATTTCAATGCTAGTATCGCAACTCCGTTTGAATCATTTATTTGCTGCCGATAAGTTCCCCACCCGGCGCAGCTAGTAAATGCGCTTTTAAAATTTTCCGGTGTAATTCTAGGGGCAAACCCGATATGACCCAATGGTCCGTGATGTTCAAATCCGCAAATGGCGATGAACGCGCCGTAAACTGCCATACACCTTGCGTAATGGTCGCTGCACTCGACCTCGTTCCATGGATTATGCCGAAGCGGATCATAGCGATCATGAACGGTTTTAATAATAGTTAAGCCTTCATGGACTAACCCCTCTGCTATCATATGACTCGCCGCTTCATATTCAAACCCAGTCATACATTCGTTAAAATACATCGATGCCCAGGTAGGAGTATTACCTAGGATATCATTTCGATCTCCTTTTGGAAAAGTGCACATCACTAATCCTCCTTCGCCCGGAAGTGCATACCAACGCCCTTCCGGATGCTTGTCTCGATATGGACCAACGTTCGGCAAGAAATTATTCTTATAAAGGTTTGTGAGAGCTTGATTTGTTTTTGCCGGATCAAAAAGCCTTGTCTTGCCTCCCTCTTGCAAGCCAAGTTGCCAGCACCAAGCTTCGCCCATGACCTGATCAACTTCGCATCCGTCGCCATATTGAAGCGCGTCCGGATGATTCGGTGCCGGAATTTGAATAAAGTAATTTCCATTCCAAAGCCGGTTTGAAAAATTGTCATAGCCAATTTTCAAAATGGAATCACACTTGTTTGCAAATTCAACGTCGCCAAGTTCTAAAGCCATCGCTTTGCCTGCAGAAAGTGCCGCTAAGTAAAGAGAAGAAAGCCAGGAGGACGGTCCGAAAAGATCTACATCTAGTGTGTTGTGTTGCGCATTTTCAATGAGCCCATCTCCGTTTCCATCTTGCAACATCAAATAATTGAGAGCTAGTTTAATCCTCGACCATAAACGCGTTAAGAACTTGGAGTCCTTACTCATTTGGTGCTCTCGATATGCCCGTAAAATGTAGCCCGCTTGCGAATCTACTGCATATCCGTCTCCATATTCACCACGAAACTCAATAATGCCAGAATCCGGGTGAAATGCAACTCCAAAATCGACCATCTCACGCACACTTCTTTCCAGTTCTGGAAAAAGTCTAGCCATAGCTTGTGCGTACTGATAAACGTGTCCGCATGTGCCTTCACAACATCCGATACCCTCCCATCCGTAAAATCTACCAGAATTAAATAATGTGGAAGTCATAGTCGCTAAAGTAGATGTGTTACCCATAGTTCTATCTAGGAACCAACGAGGCAAGGTAGAGTCATACCATGTGTCATGCCAGAGCATTGTCAGATCGTAGTAAGCCTCGGATTTCGCTAACATTTCATTTAATTTCGTCAGGTCGCTATAGCGAGTAGATGGCAAATGACCAACCTTTCCCAGTAATGGTAGTTCCAAATTTGGAAGACTCCACGCTAATGAAAATAGTACTGAGGCCTTTTCTCCGGGTAATAGCCGAATTGATTTGCCCAAGTAACCAACAGCCTTGTCCAAATACTTTGCTCTGATTTCATTTTCACCATGTGAAGAACCATCATTACTAGACCCCTGTCGATTGCCGACGTTCTTGACCTCAAATCGATGTGTATGCTCGCCGCTATTTAATAAACTAATCGCCATAGTTCCTACATCTGTTCTGCGATTAAGTACGCTTTGATCAGGCCAGGTATCGGTAAAGATAATCTGGTCAATTGATATATTTCCCCAGCCACCAGTGGCATTATCAAGCATTTCAATTTGAGCTTTTTGACCTTGGGATTCACTTACGTCAAAGAAAGCATCGTGAAGAGTATTCGAATCGCTTCCGGTTGCCGACCGCACAATTTTTCCGTCAATTACTAAGCTGATACAGGTTTGCCCAGGGTGATTACCCCCTGCAATCATAAACGATATAAATTTCCGACTAATTATAAATGGTGTACTCGTTAATTTTCCGACCATTGCATCAGCTTGCTCAATTGTTGCGCCATTGCGTGCATTATGTGAACAAGCAATTCGCTTTCCGATTCCGCCAACTATTCCCTGATATTTAGGCATCTTGGAAATTTCAATTGGACCAGGGCCAAATGCATTCCCTTCTACTGTCCAGTTCGCGTAATTTGGCTTTTCAAAGTCCTCAAACAGAATTGGTGGTCTGGCGCTTGCTTGGGACACGGAAATCACCGAATGCTCCATAACCACGCAATTAGACTTTTCGGTTACCTTCGAGGTCTTAAAAACGTTATCTTCATAATTAGTCCACTTACCAATCGGATTTTCCAACCAGCCTTCAAGGTGAATTTCTAACTCTTCCTCACCAGAATTTGTTAGATCAAATTTCATGATTACGCAAGGCATCGAAGATTTCGCTTCGTCCAGTGGAATAAATGGGGAATAAGACGTAAGCTTAGCTACTACCGGGCAAGTTGGATCACGATAAGTAACAAAACCAACTGGATACTCACCGCAAAACTGAATATCAGCCCAATCTGAATAGTTAAATCGCCTAGTCTGGTTACCAGCTGAAGACTTTACCTGCAAGCTAAAGCCTTGATCGAACGGATGAACTTGTTCTGGTGGATCGACATAATTCGCGCCGTCACCCGCGCTTAGGTTTTTCCCCCGAAATGTTACTGACTTATCGACCACTCCAAATTTAATTTGATTAAAAATATCCCAGAGCCAAAGCTGCCCATCTCCGCCTAGGTTCACCTGACCAGCGCAAATTCCACCGATCGGCATCCCCACAAATTTAAGCTGGCCGCCGGTCAATATCCGGATGCTCGGATCAAAAATAAGCTGTTGAATTGATTCCTGAGAATAATCCTTTTCCGCCGGAATGAGACGAAACCCTTTTTTCTGTAAAAGCTGATTTTGAAACTTTGAAAGGAATGGGACTGCTACAACTCCAGCCGCGAAAGCTGAAAGTTGAATGAATTCTCTGCGGTTGATATCTTCTTTACGTTCCATCTCGGTTCTTGGAGTTTAGCCGATTGATCTTGTAAATTTGAAACCAAACAGCTGAAACTTGTCGAACTCAAAAAAACATGCAAGAAATTTTTTTTATTTTGGAATACCATGAATAGGTATGATCGCATTTAGTCATTTAAGAGCAGTGGGGTTAGTGGCAATGGGCGCATTTTTAGCGGCAAACGCGGGTGCAGGAATTTCGATGAAAAATTGGGGACCAATGCCGAATGGAAAAGAAGTTCATCTTTACACCCTCACAAATGGGAACGGCATGAAGGTAGTGATTTCAGACCTTGGGGGGATCATCAATCAGCTTTATGTGCCCGGTAAAAATGGCATTCAAGATGTGGTCTTAGGTCTTAACACTCCCCAAGAATATCTAAAGGAATCTCCTTATTTTGGCGCGATTATTGGCAGATATGCGAATCGAATTGGTCACGGAATTTTTCATCTAAATGGTAAGACCTATCACTTAGCCCTTAATAATTTTCCTAATAAAATTCCATGCAGTCTTCATGGTGGGAAAATAGGCTTTGATAAAAAAGTTTTTAGCGCAGTGGAAGGTGGAACAAAGGATTCGCCAGCTCTTGTCCTCACATACATCAGCAAGAATGGTGAAGAGAATTATCCCGGGCAGTTGACCCTTAAAGTCACGTACCGAGTATTGCCTCAAAATGCGCTGAGAATTGAATACAATGCCACTACAACCAAAGCTACGCCTATTAACTTTACTAACCACGCTTATTTCAATCTAAATGGTGAAGGCAACGGAACAATTCTGGACGAACAAGCTCAAATTTTTGCTTCAAAATACACCCCAACAGATAAAGGTCTAATCCCAACTGGCAAAATAGTTTCTGTGCGAAATACTCCCTTTGATTGGCGCACGCCTAAAGTAGTAGGCGAGCGAATTAGCGGAAAGAATAAGCAATTGATCTATGCCGGTGGGTATGACCACAACTATGTAATTGATAAGCCTCTTGGAGTATACGGACTAGCTGCTAAAGTCTGGGACCCTAATTCGCATCGATTAGTTACCGTTTATACAACCGAGCCTGGTATTCAGCTTTATACTGGAAATTTTCTGGACGGAACGATAGTCGGAATTTCTGGTAAAAAGTACCCTTATAGAGGCGCATTAACATTAGAGACTCAGCATTACCCTGATTCCCCTAATCATCCTAACTTTCCAACTACTATTTTGCAACCGGGGCATACCTTTAGATCGTCTACTGAATATCACTTTTCAGTCACAAAGAGTATTAACGGCTAGCGTCTAAATATACAAAGGCGACAAAGGCTATAGCGGAACTGGCCTAGCGGGGCACCTCAAGAAATGAAGTTTGGATCTAGAAAGTCGATTAGGATGGTAACTTACGTAAATGGTTATACCAAGGAACCCTCAAGACCTTCAGATCATGCCGCAAATTTTTCGTCTGTTTCAAAAAGCAAAACCGAAACAGGCTTTACGCTCATCGAGTTGCTAGTAGTCATTGCCATAATTGCGATTCTTGCAGCCATCCTTTTTCCCGTCTTTGCTCAAGCTAAAGCCGCTGCAAAGAAAATCGTTTGCCTTAGCAACATGCGCCAGATTGGTGTAGCCCTCACGTTGTATCTAAATGATAACGACGATATTTACCCCCAAGAGCACCCTTCTAGTAGTAACCCCGCTGTCGATGATAGCAATGGCCAACTCGAAAACATCGACTACGGTTCGCCTTTTGATAAAATCCTTCCCTACGTCGCGAGCCAAAATAGCGCCAAAACGGAGTTATTCACATGCCCGTCGGACGCTGATCCCCACGGCATGCGACTATTGGACGCTGCCGGCAATTGCATTGGGTCAAATCCATTATCCCCACCTCCAGGATCGTTGACCAGTTATCTGCTCAATGCTTATTATCTGTTTGGTGCCTCTAGTACACAAATCACTGCCCCATCGCAATCAATTTACATTTCGGAGAGGCGGGATTCTTTATGCGACGTGCATTACCACCCTTGGCTTGGCGAAGTGGAGGATCAGAAATCGCAATCAGACACTGTGAATCCAATCGCTATCGCATTTGATCGCCACAATGACGGTTCAAACTCAGTCTTCGCTGACGGACACGCGAAATGGGAAAATTTTGACCAATCGCGTGCGCCATTTTCAGGTCACTTGCTTTACGGTGAATTTCAAGCGTTCTAGCCCGATACAAGTTTTCGCCTAAAGGTTCAATACTTATATTTGGGTTCCCATCCTTTCGCACCGCCATCTAGCAGATCAAGCATGGGCCACACCGCGCAAAAATCATCGCCGGGACCAAAATACGCGCTCGAGACTTTGTAAATGACGCCATCCGATCCCTTTTTGAATGTAATCATCCCGGGCCAATAGCCCATTTCTTTCTCACCCATTTGGTAAAAGCCAAGATCATTACTAAAACTTGAATCCTTCACTGAGACCATCTTAAAGGGCCAGCCGCGCGAGGTTGCAAACCTTTCTTGCACTTCCGGCGAATCAGGAGAAACCATAATAACGGCCGCCCGATTTTGCAAATGAGGATGCAAACCGATAAACCCGTCTGCCCATAAAGTGCAATATGGGCATCCCGTTCCCATGTTGTGAATCACAATCAGGTCTTCTTTATCGCCAAATAATTCCGAGAGCATCACCTTGCCATACTTTCCCTTCAACTCGTAATCCTGCACAACTTGTGGCGGCATGCTCTTTTTAGCTTCAAGAAGCTGCTTTTTCGCTTCAGCCACTGCATTTTCTAACCGATCAACTTCAGCCTGCTTTTTGTCTAGCGTTATTTCCATTACTTCACCATTATGCAACAAAACGAACGTGCAAGGGCTTCGAACTAACGCGCCAGTTTTTGTAAGAACTTCGCATTTTCTAAATAAAACAATTTGGCTGCCCGCCAAGGATTCGAACCTCGATTAACAGGGCCAGAACCTGTCGTCCTGCCATTAGACGAGCGGGCAAATCGTCTTTCGCATCGCAATGCTACTCCCTATTTGTACCCGAATTTCACCAAACCCGCCACACACAAACTACTCAGAAAATTTGCAATTGCGGCTTATCGACCTTCAGTCTCGTCAGTTGAAAGATGCAAACTCGACGTCTCATCGCCGAATTTTTTGGCACATTTGCTCTAATTCTTGTTGGCGTAATGGTTATTTCCGTGGGCGACAGTGGCATTGTTGGAATAGCACTTGCCCATGGATTAACGATTGCGGTTATGGCGAGTGCCACAATGGCAATCAGCGGTGGGCATTTGAACCCCGCCGTAACCGTTGGCGCCTACGTCGCCAAGAAAATCGAAGCTCCTCTTGCCGGATTTTATATTGTTTCTCAAATCCTAGGGGCGGTTGCCGCTTCTATTTTAGCCAAGCTGATGTTGCCCGCAACCATGGGTGATCCGAACGTCCTTGGTCTACCGGCTCTCACCAAATACGTAACTGTGGGCCAAGGAATTTTAATTGAAGCAGTTGGCACATTTTTTCTTATGTTCGTTGTTTTGGGAACAGCGTACAGTTCAAAAGCAGCCAAAGTCGGTGGTCTCTTTATTGGTCTTACGGTTACCCTGGATATCCTTTGGTCCGGACCCTTAACCGGAGCCGCCCTCAATCCAGCTAGATGGTTTGGGCCAGCTCTGCTCAGCGCAAATCTATCCAATGCGGTCGTCTGGACCATCGGTCCAATTATAGGCGCAATACTGGCGGGCTTGCTATGGCCAGTTGTTTGGGCACCAAAAGGCGAGGAAGACTAGTCGAAAATGAAAAATCAACCCGCAACTCGAAACCAAAAAAATAGCCCGATTTCCTAACTTAAAGCGACTTGAGCGGGAAATTTATTTGCAAACCGGAAGTCCATTGGGGCTTGCTTGTCAAATGCAATGGGTAGTTCAACACATAGCCTAAGTTGGCAACAATGTTAAAAGTCTTCGTTGCGTAAATAGTGTATTTAGCCCCAGTCTCTTGCTGCCAATGACCCCTCCAATCCGACGCAACTTTACTATATAGGATTGACTTGGCTTCTAGTCGAAAAGAAAGCGTGAGTCCGATAGTCCAACTGTCATTTTTAGACAAGCGCGGATAAGCCCGCACGAATCCAACATTGTAGCCGAGTGAGAAATTACCATCCTTGGCAACTGGCCCACCAAGACCGGTCTCGTCCTTCCAACCTGAAATAAGATTGTACTTTAGCTTGGTATAAACCGAGCCATCCGTTAGCGAATAGGTTTTAATCTGAGCCGATGCGAATGTCGTTGTCACAAGCGCAGTTACGAGTAAAAATCCCCTCATTATCTGCATAACTCCCCCTGGTTGCGTATAACCACAACTCTTTTGCCGTTAAATAACGCAAGGGACGGGTCATAGTAGCCGACGGAGCTAAGATCATTGCGGTCTGAATTGTTGCGCAGTTGCGCAAGTGTGGTAATCAGTAAAACAAAGGTTTTTTGCATATCGTTAAATGGCCTTGGGCGACCATATAACAATTCTAAAGCGCGTATGTTAACAAAAGATTAAGAGTGTTCTAATTTTTGTTAAGGGAAAGTTAAGGTCTTAACACTCGAGTGTTTGACAGGTTAAAAGCTCGATATTCGAATAGAACGTTGTGCCGATCAGATGAAAACCAACGAGTTGCTTAACGCTAACTCAAATCGAAATATGTAGTTTTAAGATTTCATTTTTATCCCAGTCCAAATCACCCGTGACCTAAGGTCGCCAAATTAGAGTCTTCCAAGGGTGGTTCCTTGCGACTAGCTCGCAAGGAACGATTAGGAAAACGAGTAGTTTTTCTCGTTAGCCTCCGCAGTTTGGATGGGCACCGTCAGCATCACTTGTCCAAAGACAGATATTGCCGATCACTTGGGTGTAGTCAATCGACTTAGCGTGACCATCTGCAAACTGGCAATTTATTGCATTGTTAAATAAGCTTTTGCCGTTTTGGATGTCGTGTGCGACAAGCGCAGAGCCGAATGTAAGTGCCGGACCTCCCGCATAACTCCATTTTGAACCACCGATATTCGCCCAGTAATTCAAGTAAAACGGTGCCTTACCGCCTTGGCTCACCCAATTCACCTCATTACCATTTAGTTTGGTGAGGTCAAGCAAGCCAGTTTCATTACTAACGTCGGGTGCCGCACCATAATAAGTACTATCTACCAACATGATAGTGCTCGCCGTTCTTGGAAGTGACGTAGTAGAAACCGGAGTTATCGTGGCGGGTCCGCCTGAAAAAGGTGCCGCAGGGCTGAGGTAAGCATCGTTATGACCATAGCTATTTTGTCCGCCGTAATCTTGACCAGTGCAGCCTGCGCCAGTACATTGAACCTTTGGTCCGGTATCCCCTGTAAAGGCACCGGTACCAGCTGGGTTGATAAACAGATTTTGGCTCCTAGTGTAAGGCAAAAGCATATAAATGTAAAAAAATCGGCTCAAAGAGCTATTTGAACCACCAGTCTGACCGCCAGACGTATCTCCAAGATTTTGAAATTGAGGCGAGATGTTTCCATTTCCGTCTAGATATTCCGAACAAATGTGCCAGTTGGGAGTGTTACAATTATCTCGATGCGGATAGAAAAGGTCATCTGAATCATTAAAATAAAGCATCGACGCCGTGCCGATTTGTTTCATATTGGAAAGATCCGAAATCTTTTTTGCAGCAAGTTTCGCTTGAGCAAATACGGGAAAAAGGATCGCAGCTAGAATTGCGATAATCGCAATAACGACTAATAGTTCGATAAGAGTAAAGGCTTTTTTCATTTTGATCTCAGTCACTTTTTTATGACTGACATAACTATCTCTGGCCACTGTTAAGCCTTGATTAAGTTTGGATTAAGTAACCGTTAAGATTGAAGAATGTACGCTTTTATGACTTTTTTGGATCGGTCTTCAGCCTAGATAGCAAGTATGTTACTGTCACAATCAGCACTAAGTTTTATTACTTACAAGGAGACGTAAATTTCTGTTTCATCTAGTACGAAAAACCCCTTGAAAAGTTAGTTGCCGACTAATTCTTTACGCGGAATGTCCGATTCCGGAGGCAGTTCTCGATGAAAAATAACCTTGTTATCCTCATCCAAGTCGCCAATGATCGTGTCGCCAGATTGGAATCTTCCAAGAAGCAATTCTTCGCTTAGCGGATCTTCAATGAATCGTTGAACTGCCCTTCGAAGCGGTCTTGCCCCAAGATTCGGATCATAGCCCTGTTCCACCAGATGATCTTTCACTTTATCAGTCAGCTTAATCGTGATTCCCATTGAAGCGGCTTGCTCGTTCAGCCTCTTCATATAGATTTCAGCGATTTGCAAGATCTCAGGACGGGTTAAATGTTGGAAGACAATGACTTCATCTACACGGTTCAAAAACTCGGGACGAAACAGCTTTTTCATTTCATCCATCATTTTGGTCTTCATGTTTTCGTACGTCTTGGGATCGTTCATGTCTTGTTTGACGTCGCGGAATCCAAGTCCCTTATCCAATTCAATCGGTCTAACTCCCACGTTGGAAGTCATGATTATTATCGTGTTTCGGAAATCAACCGTGCGTCCTTGACTGTCGGTTAGCTTCCCATCTTCCATGACTTGCAGCAGGACGTTGTAAACCTCTTCGTTTGCTTTTTCTATTTCATCGAGCAAGACCACGGTATATGGATTTCGTCGAACCTGTTCGGTAAGCTGACCGCCTTCATCGTAACCGACGTATCCAGGAGGGGCCCCGAGCAATCTGGAAACGGAAAACCGTTCCATGTACTCGGACATATCGATTCGAACCATGTTCGATTCTTTTTCGTACAAGTATCCCGCCAAAGTTCTGGCAAGTTCAGTTTTACCGACACCAGTCGGACCAAGAAAAATAAAGCTTCCAAGTGGACGCTTGGGATCACGTAGTCCGCTGCGAGACCGTCTAATGGCTCGGCTCACGGCTACCACCGCGTCGTTTTGACCAATGACGCGATCGTGAAGATCAAGTTCCATTCTAAGTAACTTCTGGCTCTCAGCTTCCACTAATTTGGTTACCGGAATACCCGTCCAGCTTTGAACGATTCCTGCAATTTCGCTTTCACCAACTTTTGGTTCAATTTTTTCAAGATCGTTCCAAGCCTGCTCTCTAGTTTGCAAATCTAGCTCAAGAGCGTCTCGCTCGGCTTTCAAAGTATCAACTGATTCATCCGCATTTCGCTTCGAAACATGCTCAAGTTCACTATTTATCTTAGAAAGTCGAACTCGATCAGCGCGCACATCAGCAGGAGGCAAGCTTTGTTGCAATCGAACCCGAGAAGCGGCTTCGTCGACTAAATCGATTGCCTTATCCGGCAGAGATCGGTCTGTAATATATCGCTGGGAAAGGGCCACCGCTGCTTCGATCGCCTCGTCCGTGATTTCCACTTGATGATGAGCTTCATATCGCTCTCTTAGGCCCTTCAGGATGTCGATAGCGTCTTCCTCGGTGGGTTCTTTAACCTTTACCGCTTGGAATCGTCGCTCGAGAGCTGCGTCTCGCTCAATGTACTTTCGGAATTCATCTTGAGTAGTTGCGCCGATGCATTGAAGTTCGCCGCGAGCTAAAGCTGGCTTCATGATATTTGAGGCATCAATCGCGCCTTCGGCTGCGCCAGCACCAACTAATGTATGAAGTTCATCCACAAATAAAATCACTTGACCTTCTGCTTTTCGAACCTCTTCCATTACCTTTTTCATTCGCTCTTCGAATTCACCGCGGTATTTGGTTCCAGCGACAAGACCGGCTAGATCAAGCGAAACAAGCCGCTTATCTTTGATTAACTGGGGAATATCGCCGCTAACTATTCTAAGGGCCAGACCTTCGGCAATCGCAGTTTTGCCAACTCCCGGCTCGCCAACCAAACAAGGATTATTTTTGGTGCGGCGGCAAAGAATTTGCATCACGCGTTCGATTTCGCTTTGCCTGCCAACCACAGGGTCCAACTTGCCATCTCTTGCCAATTCGGTAAGGTCTCTGCCAAATTCATCCAAGGTGGCAGTTTTTGTAGAACTGGAACCCGATTGGGATCGGCCTGATGGTTTGGTCTGGGTCTCGCTGTCTTGCAACGCCATTACTTCGCGCCTTGCTTTTTCCAGTTCAACTCCAAGCTTTGCAAGAACTCTTCCTGCAAGACCGTCGCCTTCCCGAATCAGACCGAGGAGTAAATGCTCGGTGCCTATGTAGTTATTATTAAGGTTTCTCGCCTCATCGTAGGCTAAATCAATGACTCTTTTCGCCCTAGGCGTTAGCGTCATTTCTTGATTTGGGCGAGCATCGCCTCTAGGAAGCTGCTTTTCAACTTCGGCGCGTATCCGACTGAGGTTCACCCCCAGTTTTTCAAGCACGCGGGCGGCCACGCTGTCTGCCTCGCGAACGAGACCCAGTAACAGATGCTCGGTTGAAACGTACCCTTCACCAAACTTCTGAGCTTCTTCCTGCGCATAAAATACAACTTTTCGCGCCCTTTCTGTAAAGCGTTGCCACATATTATTTTTTTTAATTACTTTCGATTCACGTTCTAATTTCTTTTCAAATGAATCGATTCTTTATTATTTCTACGATTGTCGGTTCCCTTTTGATGGTAGCAACAATTTGCACTCATTTTTGGTTCCTAAGAAAACTTCCTCTAAATTGAGAGGGAATATCCGAAGAATCAATTGCTTTGACTCTTTATTGAATTTTCGGGACGAGTGAGCTAGGTCGTTAGTCGCACTTTTGGATATTTTTTGGTCAATCTTGCATCGCTATTATTTCGCGCCGCGCATTCTCCAGTTCAACTCCATGTGCCGCAAGAACGATTGCCGCAGCCCCTTCCCCTTCTCGGATCAGCCCGAGAAGCAAATGTCAGGTTCCAACGTACTCCTTGTCGAGATCTCTCGACTCCCGATAAGACAAATCGATAGCCCGCCTCGCCATGAGTGGTAATTGCATTCTTGGCTTACTATGGTTGTCGCTTTTTGGTAGGCGACTCCCGGTTTCAGTGTGCCCTTGACTGAGGTTGACCCCTAATTGTTCAAGAACACGGGACGCACCATTGTCCGTCACCACAAATTCGATTCCTCGCAATTATTTTTTTTTATATCACGGTTATTCCCGGCTCGGCGAAATCGCAACCGAACCTCGCATCCATTTTGGGGACGAGCGAGGCTGAAAGGCATATTAGCCCAACAATCTCAAATCTTCAAAACGGCTAAAATGCTAAGCATGGCTGGGCCAACAACAACAAATGCGTCAAAGGTAGGACTTTTGGTAGTCGCGTTTGTCGCTGCAGTTCTATACGCGGCACAATTCCTTGGAGCAGATTTTCATCGAAATGCTCTGATTTACTTTGTCAAAACCAGCGACGCCACCGGCATTTCGGATGGATCGCGCGTACTCATAGCCGGAGTTCCAATCGGAAAAGTTACTGATGTGTCACTGTACAGCCCGACCGAGGCACGACTAACCGTACTAATGGATCCAAATCGATCTATTCCCATGGGAAGCTACGCCGTCATTCCAACCTCTCTTACCGGCTTTGGGGACAGTTTCCTTTCGGTAGTTCCGCCTGCGACCAAAATCGGAAATTTGCCGAATGGTTCCGTAATCACGGCTATTCGTCAAGGACCACTTGATACGATCTTGCCCAACGCCAAAACCACCGTAGCCACTTTAAACCAGACTTTGCTTGATGCCAACAAGCTTCTTTCCGATAAAAAATTCAAGGATGGCATAACTCAAACGCTTCAGCGCGGACAAGAAACTTTGACTCAATTTGCTCAGCTGGCAAAGCAAACTCAGGAGCTTATGGCGGAAAACCGGGTTGGAATTACCCAGGCAGTTCAAAACGCGACTCTTGCAATTCAAAATGTAAGGAAAGGCACCGAAATGGCACTTGGAATTTTGAAAAAAGGTCAATATCAAGCTCAAGCCACTGCACTCCTGAACTCTTTGAATGCAACGAGCCAAAAAGCTCAGACTTTGGTTGCTCATTTGGACAATTTCGTCACAGATCCAAATCTAAAAGCAAATCTTGATAAAACGATGGCAAATGCGGCTAATATATCGGAGCAAGGCAAACAGATTGCTTCAAGTATGCAGGTGATAACCCAAAATGGCCAAGCCGCTAGTGCCAATGCGATCGCCCTCACCCAGCAAGCCACTGAGGTTGCGACTGAGGCAAAATCTTTGGTTATCAAACTTGAAGGCTTAGTTGACAAAGTTGAAGGAAAATTTGGGGGTCTAAACCACAAAAGTCCAGTCGGCACCATCACGGCTGAATCCGATTTATTTCATGAGTCAAATCCTAACCACTGGCGCACCGATTTCAATTTGATGGTTCCGATTAGCGGTCGAAATCTCTACATGGGCGTTTATGATGCTTTTGAAACAAACCGGCTTAATCTGCAACTTGGTTCGCAAGTTTCGAAGAACTTGATCGTGAGATATGGAGCCTATGCAGGCAAGCTGGGTTTGGGAGTAAACTACCAGCTTGCTCCGAACTTAGGATTGCAAGGGGATTTGTTTGACATAAATAATCCGGTCCTAGATTTGAAGGCAAAATACAACTTCGGGCGCGGTTTTATTGGCTGGTTTGGTTACGATCAGATATTCGAGCTAAATCGGCTAACTCTAGGAGTTGGATACCAAAACTAGCAGATTTTAATATGAAAGTAATTCTAACTCAAAGTGTGCCAAAAGTGGGCAAAGAAGGCAACGTGGTAAATGTGGCCGACGGCTATGCACGGAATTATCTATTCCCTCGCAGCTTGGCGATTATTGCCGACAAAACTCAAATCGCGGCTCTTAACCGGCGACACGAGCGAACTGCTGCAAAAAGTGTAGAAGCTAAAGCGGCTGCTGAAAAACTGGGCGAGAAATTAGCTGGATCAGTTGTGAAAATTGAGGCAAAAGTAGGAGCGGAAAGAGGAAAACTCTTTGGTGCAGTTACCAACGCCGACGTCACTGCCGCCATCGAAAAACAATTGGGAGTTGCTCTTCAGAAAAAGCAAGTGACCTTGATTGATCCGATTCGGCGATTAGGCCAATATGAGGTTGTATTGGATCTACACCGGGATGTGGATTCGACTATAATCGTCGATGTTTTCGATCCAAACGCACCGGTTGAAAAGAAAATCGAACCGGAAACTGAACCAGAAGCCTCAATCGCTTGAGCCTAGTAAGCTCTGATAGTTCGGCTTGATTTTTGATAGATCGCGCTCATTTCGAAAATGAGCCGTTCCAGCGTTTCTTCGCCGCTGAACCCAGGTAACAGACCTTTGAGCCTTGCATCCGCATCCGAAATCATTTTCATGCATAAGGCTACTTCGTTAAAATTGGTGCCTCTGGCTGAATCAAAAAGGCGGCTTTGGCTATAAGGCTTTTCTTGAGCCAAATTCGGGCGATCCGGAAAACAGGCGAGTACTTCTCCGCCAAACGGTGGCTGGGTATTCCGAGCGTCAATACAAATCAAAGCTTGCCAGATGAGGCTGAGCCTCCGGGAAAGCATCGGCAACACATTCCTAAATGCGACTTCTTCTGCTTTCGAGGGACCGCTCAATAGAATTCTGAGTTGAGTGACTGCTTGTGAAGTTTTGCCTGCGATAACCGCGTCGAGCATTTGAAAAACATTCCATTCCCGCGCTGGAACTACGAGTTGAAGTACATCAGATTCTCTAATTTCTTTGTTATTTCCTGCATAGATCGCCAGCTTTTCGATCTCTTCAACTGCTTGGCTCGCGCTACTTCCCACCATTTCAAGTAACGTTGTAACCGCAAGTGGGCTCATTTGCTTTTCAAATTTAACTGCTTCCGCACGGATAATATCTTGAACTTGATTTCCTTTGAGTTCAAATTTAGCGACATATCCGCCTGCTTGTTTGATGATCGCCTCCCATTCTTTGTCGATTCGACTTAACCGCGAAACCGTTTCATAATCGCCTTGATCATCATCCGCGAGCAGAACCAACGCCGCAGTTGCGGGTAAATGATCCCATTGGAGACTGCTCGCTTTCTTCGGATCGCAACTAAGAATATTTCTCACTATCACCATACGACGCTCGCCCAAAAACGGAGAGGTTGATGCTTCCGAGAGCCAGTCCAAAGGCGGGCTATTTCCTTCGAAGAAGTTGACGTCGAAATCTCGCGGATCTAATTGAAAAGCCTCGTAAATCTCCGATAAAGTACGTCTGCGAAGCACGGATTCACCTGCCCCTAAATAAAAAATCCGATATTTTTGAAAATCAATTGATGTCTTTGCCATGAGATCTAAAGCCGGTCTGACAAGTCTATCCAACCCTCGTTTGACCAGTCAGCTTGCCCTTTTTTCGCTTTATTTTGCTTAGCTTTGAATTAAAATCCTTCACTTTTAGCTTCAATTCTTTGAGGTTGGAAGGAGTGATTTCGTCCGGGCCATACAAATGCCGATTAAACTCATGAGCCAGCGATATCGCCTCGCTTTCCAAATTGCCTAACTCAAACCCTACCGTGGATAGCCAGGCAATAGGCGTGGTGGATATTGGCCTATCGGCTCCCGTAAATTTTTCCAGATTCTTGGAAAATTGGCCATAGAGCTTTGCAATCTGAGTCCATAAAGCATGGCTCTCGTTCACCGCGCGCTGCGGAGATCTTTCCCAGCGAGCTTTCTTGATTCCGTAAATTACGCCGAACAAGATCCCGATAACTGCAGTCGCAACCCCGCCATTAATCGCAATTCTTCCCCAATTGATACTTGAACTGGGAGTAACATCTTGCGCTCCTTCAGTCGCATCGAATGGCAACCAGCCTTCGCCGTTAAATTCAAGTTCGGCCCACGCATGAGATTCGTTTGCGCGGATAAATAGATGTCCAAGCCCGTCCCGATCCGAATCGTCGGTAAGGTATCCGACAGAATAGCGGCTATTTAACCCCGCGGCTCTGGCCATAGTGACCATCGCGGTAGCAAACAAATCGCAATAACCTTCTCGTGAATCAAACAAAAAGTAAGCAACCGGATCTTCGCCAGATGGCACCGCCGGGGCATCTAAGCTGTAATTGCATTGCTTTGAAATTGCTTCCTTTATAGCAACTGCTTTGTCCCAATCAGTCTTTTTGCCCGCAATGACTTTAAGGGTGAAAGCAAGGACTCGGGGATCAGTTGAACTGTTACCGGAGTATCGGACGCATTTGAGTACTTCTGGATGAGAAGAATCGCCGGGGGCTACGGTGGATTGAATTATAGATCCAGACGCGTCAAACTCGTTCGAATTCTGGTATTGCCGGTGAACAGTGCCGTCGCCTTCGATGATCGCGTCTGCGGGCTGATCAATATTGAGAATTGTGTTGGGCACCGGGAAAGGTGCTCGGAGATCTTGGAACATTTGAACGGAAAACTGAACAGAAACCGGATTTTCAATGATAGTCCGTGATTCTTGCAACAGGTCGCACGCCACGGTACCCTGATACGAATTTAGATTAGACACAACTTCTGCGGTTGAGGCCATAGCCGAACTTCGCTCCCAGGTTCCTCCCAATAAAAGATCGAAACTTGTTGTTCTCAAATTTCTGGCATGATCCAAAGTCGCAATTCCAACTACATCGTCTTTCAGGCTTATGGGTCCGGTTCCGATCCTCACCGAGGTCTGATTTCCGTTTAAGTTTGGTGCATGAGCAAAATGACCGGCAAGCGTTGGCAACCGAACCAAAACTGAACCGGTTATCGATTTCATTGATTCTTGAATAACTGGAGCCCCAAGCAAACTGAGCAAAATGACCGCAGCCGCTGATCCAATTGCCCATTCAGGTCCCGCCATCCATTTCCATGTGCCCTTTCGCATCGCCTTGAGCATTTCATCTTGCTCAAGCATCCCTTCTTGAAACCATGACCCTTGCTCAATCCGGTTGTAGCCGGAATCTAGGGCTTGTCGAAGCATCGAGCGAGCGTGGGCTCGGCCGAAAAGAAGAGCCAGCAAAAGCAAGAAAACAAAAAAGAACACGAGAACGTAGCCAAACGTGTCGTAAATTCCGACAAGGCCAAACAAGGCGATAGCAGGCACTGTAATGAAAAGCCTCGATTGGTCGCGCCAAATCGCAAAACAGCTTAATGCAATTGTCCAACTCAGAAATCCCGACGTCCATAATTCATTCTCAAATGGGACGCCAGGTAACAAGCGATCCAGAAAAAATTGAAAACAAATTGAAATCGTAGCCAGCGCAAGGATAATCCAGCCGTCTACACTTGCCCATTTCGAAGTTTTCAGAGCGCGGGTAATCAAGAAGCTGACCCCACAGCCTATCGCAGAAATAGCGGTGAATATTGTCGCGACCGTAGCTTGGTCAGTAGCTTGCCCCATTGAATATAGGGCCAGCCAAGCCATTGCTGCCACCAGAATATAATCAATCCATCTGCTCTCGCTCTGGTAGTTTGCCGTCCTTCGACTGGCAAATTTAAATGCTTTTAATTTAGTCGCCATTGCTTAAACTACTTGCGAGCTGGTAGCACCGACTTCAAATCGGGAATCACCACATTTGCTCCTGCAAACTCGAGTTTCCGAGCGTAATCTACAGACGCTGGATTTTCAGTTACGACATGACCGGTCAAGTCTAAAAACCTATGATCGTAAAGTATCGCAGTTACAAAATGACCGCTTTTAGAAGCTTGACCAATTGCTACTGGCACCGTATCATCGGTGGCATCTATGAACAAATAAAAACTGGTTGATTCGCTCCTATCCGAGGCGATAATTAGCTCCTCACCCAAGCTAAGAGCCTCGGTAGCCATGAGCTCAGCAATCATCTCAAGTATCTCGCTGTCTCGCTCGCTTGTAATGGTAGAGTCCGATTCTTCTATTTGTGGGAAGCTTGGTTCAAGACCATGTCTTCTAAACTCAAGCGCGGCATAGGCCGCTTGGCCGCACATCAAGTCAAGCACATTGAGCGGATATGACCCAATATCTGTGCCCTTCGTTCGCTGAATTAAAAACGCGGCGGTTGAAACGGATCCAGTTTCAAATTCCTTGACGAGCAAATTTCCAGTTTTCGCGGTAGATCTCCAGTGGACATGGCGAAGAGAATCTCCCGAAGTATAGTCACGAACACCTCTAAATTCTAATCCTCCTTTTGCTCGCCCGCTTCCGATTTCGGCTGCTTCCAAATATCCATTTCTCGGCATATCCAGAGAAATAGGAATTGGACTCGGCAAAACAACAAGACGAGACGGTTCGGTTTTATAAAATCTAGATGCGCCGGCAATTCCTAAGGCATCGATCCCATAAGCGGTCGCTCCGCTCCAAATGTAAACCCCACGACGCCTCGGTCTAAATTGATACTGTGATTTAACCGCTCCCCTTGAAGTTGGTGCTATTGGAAAGCTCGGAGAAATGTTGGAAGCCTCCATCCGTTTAGGAAGCGAATCAATGATTGAAATGAGCGGATGTCGCCATTTCGATTGACACGTCACCGTCCATTCGATCGTAACCAATTGTGCTGCCATCGCCGAATGCGGCACGTGCCTGTGCAAAGTAAGATTCTTTACCGAAAAATACGATTGTAACCTCGCCCCAACAATCGTGGCGATAACCGCTGTCCCCATATAAAATAAAGCGGTTGTCCCGGTAAGGACGGCGACTATCGAAAGAAAAAGAGCTGTGAATCCGAGCCCGTAAGAGGCAGCGAGTCTCATAAATTAACGTTAATTTCTAGTTCGCTTGAACCATTGGTACCGGAACCGTATTTACAATCTCGTTGATAAGTTCGTTCATCGGCTCTAGATTTGAAGTGCCAACTCGCATTCGCGAATCGACTCTGCCAAAAACGCGATGTCCTAACACATAAGGAGCAACGTCCTTTACGTCATCTGGGCGGACATAAATTTCGCCTTTCAGGGCAGCGGAAGCCTGAGAAGCCCGCATCAAATGAAGCGATCCGCGAGGGGAAGCACCTAGTAATAGCGACGAACTTGCTCGTGTTGCCCGAATAATATCAACGATATATCCAATGATAGACTCGTGAACAAAAACTTCTCGTACCTCTTTTTGCAGTTCCTTAAGTTCATCGAGGCTCGTAACCAGCTTAACCATTTCCAGCGGCTGTACGATCATTCTTCCAGCGAGTATAGATGCTTCAGCTGATCTACTTGGATATCCCAAAGAAATTCGCATAAAGAATCGATCAAGCTGAGCTTCTGGCAAAGGATAAGTTCCCGTCATTTCAACCGAGTTTTGAGTAGCAATAACAAAAAATGGGGCAGGTAATTGCCTGGATTCGCCGTCTGTCGTTACTTGATGCTCTTCCATCGCTTCAAGCAGAGCAGATTGGGTTTTGGGAGTGGCACGGTTGATCTCATCTGCAAGAACCACATTTCCAAAGACTGGACCTGCACGAAATTCAAATGCAGTCCGTGCCTGATTAAACACCGACGATCCCGTAATATCACTTGGCAATAAATCAGGAGTGAACTGCACCCTCCTGAAATCGCCCCCGATGGCTTGGGCTAACGCTTTTGCAAGTGTTGTTTTCCCTACTCCCGGAATATCTTCTAAAAGGATGTGGCCCCCACACAGAAGTGCCAAAATAGTTTGGATTACTCGTTCACGCTTGCCTACAATTGCTTTTTCAATTTCATCCGCAAGACGTTCGCCAACTTCCCTCACATGCGCTACCCGTTCCTTTGGAACTTGCTCTACTTTTAATTGGGAACTCGACATTTCTAGTTCACCAGCTGGTTCTTGAATAGCCACTTTCATAATTGTCGCACGAAAACTGCTTTTTGTACTAAGACAGATGTATACCGCCTTAAATTACATTAGGCCGAGTGCTACAATCCTTTTTGTGCCCTCAAGCAATAAAAAAAGTTTGGAAGCTTCCGATTTTTGCGTAGTTGGAGTTGATCTCGGAGGCACAAACGTGCGTGCAAGTGCTTATGACACTCAGGGGAACGCAATTTCCGAGAAAGTTTCGTTACCCTCAAACGCTCAATCAGGAACCAACGAAATCTTCAAAGCGATATCCGATGCTGTTAGCATTGCTACCAAATCAAGCTCAAAGAAGGTCAAGGCAATTGGCATGGCAATCCCGGGAATTGTTGATGATCTAGCCGGGATTGTTCGATGGGCTCCAAATTTCGGAAAGTCAGTAAATGGGGTTTTCCATTATTGGGAGAATATCGAAGTGCGAAGAGGCTTAGAAGCAAAGCTCAAAGCTCCATTATTTATGGGAAATGATGCCAACCTGGCAGCTCTCGGAGAATACCGGTTTGGGTCCGGCAAAAATAACGCTTCTTGCCTTGTGATGCTCACAATTGGCACCGGAATTGGGGGCGGAGTGGTGTTGGGAACCCAATCAGTTCGAGGAAAAGCCCAAGGTCCCCTTCTGCTTTTGGGAGGGAATCAGGGCGGAGTTGAACTAGGTCACACTGTAATCCAGGCAAACGGACTCGACTGCTCGGCAGGCACCTACGGAGCGGTAGAAGCATATTGCCAAAAAGATTCCATCATCAAACGCGCCCAGCATCGATTGCTGCGCAAACGCGAATCTCATTTATCTGAGCTTGTGAAAGGAGATTTTAGTGCCCTTACCCCCGAGCTTCTTTCTACTGCAGCTAAATCTGGCGACGAACTTGCGATCCAAGTTTGGAACGAAGTTGGAGCAATGCTGGGTGTCGCGATAGGAAATATGATCAATATTTTTGCTCCTGAAATTGTAGCGATCGGCGGCCAAATTGCAAAATCAGGAGAATTTTTGTTAAAGCCCGCACGGCTTGCAGCAAGAGATGTTGCGATACCAAACTTGTTTGACTACGCCCGAATTATTCAAGCAGTACAAATAGATGACGCAGGCATGCTCGGAGGGGCTGCCCTTGCTTTACAATCTATAAACAACTCATATCAAAATGAATAACTCCAAACCAAAGCCACTAGCCTTAAAATCGCTTCCTCCAATCACGTTGAGATGCGAGCAGATTTTAATTCAAGGAAATCGAAAACTCTACAGTTACAGCGAGGCAACTGAGTCGGAAATAAATGAAGAAGATCAGCCTACGGTAACCTTCATTTGCGACCGAGAATCTGAAAAAATAAAAGGCTTATGACTGAAGTAATTATGCCCAAGATGGGCGACGGAATGGAAGAAGGAACCCTCCTTGAATGGCTTAAAAAGGAAGGAGACAGCGTAAAATCTGGTGAGATTATAGGCTCAATTCAAACCGACAAGGCGACGATTGAACTGGAGTCTCCAAGCACCGGAGTTTTGCAAGGATTGTTGATAAAAAATGGCGAAACCGTGCCAGTTGGGGTCGCCATTGCCACTGTTTTAAATGAGGGTGAAAAACTGCCCGCAAATTGGGGCAGTAATTCAAGCGAAAAAGGTCAACTCCGGGCAAGCAAAGATGAAGAAAAATCGGAAACAAAATCTTCAAATGGAGTTGGCACGCCTGCTCCTATCGAGGAATCGAAAAGTCCACTTTCGGAAAGATTGAAAGCCAGTCCTCTGGCAAAAAAAATTGCCCAGGAAAAAAGTATCGATCTTTCAAAAATTGTCGGCACCGGTCCCGGCGGACGAGTAGTTGAAAAAGATGTGCTTGCTGCAACTACTGGCAATTCCGGACCATCTGAGACCACAAAATCCATTAAGCCTAATTTCAATGCTCCCAGAATCGGTCCATCTAAGGAAGATAGGATAGTGCACATTTCCAGGTTAAAGAAAATAACCGGAGAACGCACGCAACAAGCGAAGCTTCAGGCTCCGCATATTTACGTGACCCTAGAAGTTGATGTTGAAAAAATCCGCACCTTACGTGCAATGTTTGAAGAAGAAGGCTCAACAAAACCAAGCATCAATGACTTTGCAATTCGCGCATGCGTTTTGGCCCTAAGAGACTTCCCTCAGGCAAATGCTTCGATCACATCCGAAGGATTTCTAATTCATGGCTCGATTCACATCGGCGTTGCAGTTGCTACCGAAGATGGACTCACCGTTCCAGTCATTAAGAACGCCGATCTGCTATCCCTCAAGGAAATTTCTTCGTCCGCTAAAAATCTGGTGCAAAAGGCGAAGGATAATAAATTGAGTCTGGAAGAACTGAGTGGCTCAACTTTTTCAATTTCAAACATGGGAATGCTCAATGTCGATAGTTTCGCCGCCATCATCAACGTGCCTAACGCTGCGATTATTGCAATTGGTTCTGCGCGGAAAAAAGTTGTTGCGAATGATGAAAACGAAATTGAAGTTCGCGAGCGAATGAATATCACCGGCTCATTTGATCACCGCGTTATGGATGGAGCCGACGCGGCAAAGTTCATGAATTTGGTAAAGACTTACTTGGAAAATCCCACCCGACTTTTAAGGTGAAATTGATTTTGGATTTCTGAGCCAATTCGTTGAGAGTCACACAGAATATCTGGTTTTATATATTTTCTCTTTGCGCTTTAGTGCAACCCTATAACAAGCTAATACGTCAGAGCTTCTAACATTCAACTAATCCGATACTATAAACTAAATGGATAGTATAAGAAGTAGTGGCAACGGAGGGAACTCAAAGATGAGTGGCACAAAAGAAAAGAAAAGAAAAGAAAACAAAACAATTGCTTTTTGTTTTGGTTTCTTTACCAGGAATCTAACAGATTTGGTTCAATCGGAGCGTTCGTCTTGCTTCTAGTTTCATCAGCCTTTTGCCAGCATTACGATGTAACGGTTGCAACTAGTGCCGTGGCTAAATATGCATCATTGTCACTCCATATTCAACCAGCTATACAGGATCCGGTTCAAACATGGACCTTCCAGCTACACAACCCTCACTGGACAATTTGTGACGGTTGGAGCAACCAATATCTGGTTCACCCAGTACGCTTCTGGGGCGTTCAAATCGTTCCTAATGTATTTACCTCCAGCTCAAAGCAGCCAGTTTCATTCTGCTCGGGTTCCAATAGAAGAGTGATTTGGAACGTTCAAGGCGGCGCGGTTTTTGATACGAATAAGATGATCTGGAGTCCGCTCAACCCTCCTGGCTCCGGTCTTCCCCTCAATTATTGCGACACCGGCTCGTATCTCACTTCAACGCTTCAAGCTATTCCAGATCTGCCGTATTGGCAAGATTACTTCCCCCACCGATAAAAAAGGAAATATAATATGCTCATCTTCTCCCCCTCAATCATTCAAAATATCGAAAGTGCAGCTGCAAAGAATACCCAATGGCCGCCCATTGCTTGGGAAAGCAAAGCCATCTCAAAGCCAAAGATCGTTGTGATCAATAATGATTTTTTTGCAAAATGGGACAAACAGCATCCTATGGCACCAGCCAAATTCGTCGTTCCAAAGCACGCCCCGAATGATCCATATGCTAACCTGGAAACTATTATTTCTTCTGGCGAACCCAGCAATGGACCATTACTCGACTCCATCCATCACAAAATGGAGGCATTTTGGGAGTCTTTTCGCCCTGATTACAATAAAATAGACGCCTTAGAAGAATCCGGGCAAATGGTCAAAGCTGACGAGTATATGATGCAGCTTTATCACGAAAGAGTTGACGGAGAGTGTCCTTTAGGAAGTTATATGCCAATTCTTATGCACGATCTTGAGCATCGCAATGAATTTGCCCAGATTATCAGCATCTGCCAAGATTATAAACATCCAGGTCCACTTATGGAAGTTGTGGAAGCTGGATGCGCCGCCCATCTTGGTCTTGTTTTCAATGGAGAACGCGCTGCCTTAGAGCAAATCGCCAAAGCAAACGTACTTGTTTGGTCCGACGCAGAAGGAAAGAACGTGAGCGATTGGGCAAATGTTCAGCAAGATTGGGACCGAGGAGACGATCCCAAATCAATAGAATTATTTGCATGGCAACTATATGGATGTTTTCCGAATCCTCTTGCCGCAGGTGAGCCCGGACCAGGCGAAGGCGATTCTGAGCATCTCTGGGTTGACCGCATGGGGCTTCAACTCGATCCAAGTGATGTCGGTTTCTTTATGGGTGCGTTGGAGCTGAGCTACGCGACAGATCCTGCTGGCTACCTCAAGTTAATGAAATTGCGATTCCCGAACGGCTACCCCAAAAATATATATTTGTGGTGCGACGGTACAGAGCGGGCCTGCAAGGCACTGATCAACCTTCACCAGGTGTTTAGGCCCACGTACAAAGACTTGGTGATCCCAATGAGCGAAGAGACTTTTCGCCTTGCTGAGCAACAAGACAGACGGAACCATCCTCGCGGCACTCCATGAAGGTTAAAAACTAAAGAATTCGACTGGCGAGATTTGGCAAAAAAGAGGGAAAATAATATGCTCATCTTCACTCCCTCAATCGTTCAAAATTTAGAAAGTGCAGCTGCATGGAATACCTTATGGCCGCCCATTGCTTGGGAAAGCAAAGCCGTCTCAAAGCCAAAGATTGTTGTGATCAATAATGATTTTTTTGCAAAATGGGACAAACAGCATCCTATGGCTCCCGCCAAAGTCGTCGTTCCAAAGCACGTCCCGAATGATCCATATGCTAACCTGGAATCTATAATTTCAAACTCAGAACCAAACTATGGACCGATGCTCGACTCCATCCATCGCAAAATGGAGGCATTTTGGGAGTCATTTCGCCCTGATTACAATAAAATAGATGCCCTAGAAGAGTCCGGGCAAATGGTCAAAGCTGACGAGTATATGATGCAGCTCTACCACGAAAGAGTTGACGGCTATAGTCCTTTGGGCAGTTATATGCCTATACTCATGCACGACCTTGAACATCGCAACGAATTTGCCCAGATTATCAGCATCTGCCAAGATTATAAACATCCAGGTCCACTTATGGAAGTTGTGGAAGCTGGATGCGCCGCCCATCTTGGTCTTGTTTTCAATGGAGAACGCACTGCTTTAGAGAAAATTGCCAAAGCAAACGTACTTGTTTGGTCCGACGCAGAAGGAAAGAACGTGAGCGATTGGGCAAATGTCCAGCAAGATTGGGATAGAGGAGACGATCCCAAATCAATTGAATTCTTCGCCTGGCATTTATATGGATGTTTACCAAACGAACTTGCCGCAAGTTTACCTGAAGGGGGGGATTCTGAGCATCTCTGGATAGACCGTCTCGGTTACCAACTTGATCCTTCCGACGTGGGATTCTTTATAGGAATAGTTGAACTAGACAGCGCGACGAATCCAGCTTATTATCTAAATTTACTGAAATCCAGGTTTACCAACGGATATCCCAAAAACATTTTCGGATTGTGCGATAGTCTCGAGCGCGGTTTAGAGCGAGCAATTAATTTGCATGAAGTCTTCAGACCAACCTATCAAGAATTGGTTATCCCAATGAGTGAAAAAACTGAGCGACTCGCTACGCAGCAAGGTCAACGCAATCATCCCGGGAAGACCCCTTGAAGGATTGCGGCAGAAAATTAAGCAATACAGACATTCGCCATTTAGTGTCCTCCGAACTATCAGTATTGCCATCTTGCAGACAATTGAATCTACGCCTTTTGCCGATTCGGCAAATTTCATGAACCTGGTAAGGGCTTATTTGGAAAATCCCACCCGCTTGCTAAGCTAGTTCCGGTGTTGCTCCTGCCGATTTCAGCTTTTGCCTGGTCGTAAGGATCGACGTGGCTAATCACAGTTACATGGTCAAATATTGCTTTAATCTGTTTCTCAAATCCATCGGCAAGTGCATGAGCTTGCAATAGAGACCACTCTCGGGGCACAACCAAATGCACTTCAATTAGACGCACTCTGCCGCTCATCCTAGTTCGCAGACGATGATAAGAAATTAAGCCTTCGGTTTTTGCTAAAGCATTACGAATCTTCAAAATATCTTCGTCAGAAAGCCTACGATCAATAAGTTGTTGAAACGCCTCCGATCCAAGTTTCCAAGCGTTAAATAAAAGCCACAAGCTCAGCCCCGCTCCTGCTATAGAATCTATCCGAGACAAATGGGTCCATTGCACAATAAGTAGCGCTATTAGCACCCCAACCGACATTAAGGCGTCTGCCCTCAGATGAAGCCCGTTACTCGCCAATGCTTTAGATTCTGTCCGCAATGAGGCTTTTGTAACTACCAAACCCACCACTAACGAAATTCCTGCGCATAATGCAAGAACAACTAGTCCAAAAGTCAAATGAACAACTTCTGAAGCCTTAAACAATCGCTGAGCCGATTGCACAAGGACCGCCACCGCCAGAAATCCCATAAGGCAAGACTCCGCGAAGCTGGCCACGGTTTCAATTTTCTCGTGACCGTAAGGATGAGAGTCATCGGCAGGAACGCCAGAAGCTCGGATAGAAATCAAAGTTATAGAAGAAGAGATCAAATCCGTTAGCGAATGGACACCTTCACTTAGCAAGCTGACCGATCCAGTAAAAAAAGCGGCTAACAGCTTAATGCTCGCAAGCAAAACGTTGGATACCAAAGACAGGCTTCCTGCCCGCAGCTTGTCTCGTTGAGTATTCGACGCCATAGCAGACTGTACCGAACTTTCGCGTCCAGCCATCAATGGAACATCTGCGATCATTTATTTGTTGAATACCAGTGAACTTACCGGTCTAGGTCTAAGGTCATCTAATAAGGAACCATACTTCCTGCCGATTAGTCAACCAACAAGAATCTACGGATAAATGAATGCAGAAGTGCTTCACGGAATCCGATGATAAAGGAATAATAAATGAACGTTCAAACGAGTAACCCGATCGGAAACCGAGCATCAAGAATCACAGTTGCAAACCTCAAACTCTGTCCGCTGTGCGATTCCCTAAACGCCAAAACCAATCGGTCCTGCTTCGTATGTGGTTGGCATGGCGAATTTGTTCATGATCCGCATCGACTTCATACTTGTTTAGTATTACTACTTGAACAATGCCCAGAGCTTTCTTTCCGCGAGCCAGAAGTCAAAAAAGAGGCCTCCATGTGGTTAAAGCTACACACCACGTTTCTCAGGTTCCGTAGTCGAATTTCAAGTAAAAGGTCTAAATCTTTAGATATTTGGGCATAGTTTAAATTTCCTCTTTGAGGGGATTCTGACCCCCACATAATTAACCCAACACAGTTCATAATTTATGTGCTCGTGGTTTCAACGTCGCTAGATCATTTACCAATTTACAGCGAAGAGGCAGAGATGAGTGCACTTGGTTCTGCCTTTTTAAGCCCCCACGCGGCAGAAGAAATCTTATCCATGCTTCAGCCGGAGGATTTTTATCGGCCGGCACATCGTGAAATTTTTCTTTCGATGGGGCGGCTCCAAAACAAGCACATGCCAATTGATCTTGTCACGGTTCATAACGAACTGGATCAAGTTGCAAAGCTTGATTCGATTGGAGGCGATAATTTCCTAATCCAACTCGCCGAATATGTCCCTTCTCCAAGCAACAGCCACCATTACGCTCAAATCATTATTGATCGCGCAACTTTAAGGCGCCTCGAAAATGCAGGGCGACAAATAGTCGGGGTAGTTAGAGAGATCGACGAAAAATCGACTCCAGAAAAAGTTGATAGAGCCGAGCAACTCATTTTCGAAGTTGGTAAACGGCGAATGGGTACTTACTTTGAATCTCTACAGAGCCTGTCAACACGATATATTTCCGAAATTGATAACATCCTTGAAACTGGAACTCCTGCCCATGGGCTAATGAGCGAATTTTACGATCTGGACGCAAAACTTGGAGGGTTCAATGCAGGCGATTTAATTGTGGTTGCGGCGAGACCGTCCATGGGCAAAACAACATTTGTATTAGATCTTGCCCTTCGTGCCGCCAAACAGCAAGTGGGAGCAGTGGCAATTTTCAGCCTTGAGATGGGTGCAATTCAACTGACTTATCGCTTGGTCTCAATGGAGAGCGGTATTAATGCTTTTGAAACCAGACGTAAAGAACAAATCAGCAAATTCTATCAGCCGCTATCTCAAGCAGTTGAAACTCTGCACGAGTTGCCGATTTACATCGACGACACTAGTGAAATTTCACCTCTTGAAATGCGGGGCAAATGCAGAAGGTTAAAAGCAGATCAAGGCCTTTCAATGGTAATGGTCGATTACCTTCAGTTAATGTCTGGGTCAAAAAGCAACGAAAACCGCGTTCAGGAGATTTCGGATATTGCACGGAGTTTAAAAGCCATGGCCAAAGAACTCCAAGTTCCGGTAATCGCTCTTAGCCAACTCAACCGTGCAGTCGAACTTCGCGACAACAAACGTCCCCAACTCAGCGACATCCGTGAATCCGGCGCAATAGAAGCAGAAGCGGACATTGTAATGATGATTTACCGCGAGCAGTATTATCTTGATCGTCAAAAACCTCAGGAAAGAGATGAAAATCCTGACCGGGTTGAAACTGCAGAAATCAACATTGCAAAGCATCGAAATGGCGATGTAGGGACGGTATTGCTTGGCTTTCAACCTAGTTATATCCGATTTATGAACCTAGCAGCTGAGTCCAAAAGACAATATGTGACGGCTCAAAGCCAGCAAGATTTTAAGAAACAACGCGGGCATGACGAAGGCTAAATTTCTTGTCGTAGGTTCAGGTGCAAGAGAGCATGCTCTGTGCTGGAAGCTCGGTCAGGATTCAGAGGTGCATTGTGCTCCTGGAAATCCGGGAATTCGGGAAGATGCGATCGTCCACGAAGTCGAATCAAATGATTTCGAGGCTCTTAAGCGGCTTGCTCTTAAACTGATGCCAGTAATCGTTTTAATTGGTCCAGAAGATCCTCTCATTTCCGGTCTAGCCGATTATTTGCGGTCTTTCGGGATCCTCGTTTTTGGTCCTTCGAAAGCAGCTGCTGAACTCGAAGGGTCGAAAGCATTTTCAAAATTTTTAATGCGGGAGCTTGGTATTAAAACACCAGATTTCGTCACTTTTGACCAAATTGACGAAGCAAAGAAATGCATCAATGGACTTGCTGACGATCAGTTTGGCATTGTCGTGAAAGCTTCCGGAAATGCACTTGGCAAGGGAGTAGTCGTCTGCGAATCAAAAGAAGAGGCTGAAGAAGTTATTGAGGCAATGATGACGAGGGAGGTGTTTGGCGATGCTGGCAAAACAATTGTCATAGAGCAAAAACTTCAAGGATTCGAGTTTTCTCTGCTCACACTGGTTTCCGATTACGGAATATTGTCACTTCCAATCGCCCAGGATTACAAAAGGGCAAAAGATTGCAATCTAGGACCTAATACCGGCGGAATGGGCAGTTGCAGCCCGCTTCCCTCGGTTAACAAGTCACTCATCGAACTGGCAGAGCATGAATTTGTTCTGCCAGTTGTAAATGCCTTAAAGACGCACGGAAGAATGTATCGCGGGGTGCTGTTTTCTGGAGTTATGGTGGACCACAATTTCCCATTTTGCCTTGAATATAACGTACGATTTGGCGATCCTGAAACTCAAAGTGTATTATTGCGGCTGGGTAAGGGATTTTCGGAGGCAATTGCAGCTTGCGCCAAAGGCGAACCTATTCCTGAAATCGAAGTACTTGACAACGCCGCCGTTACCGTTGTAATCGCCAGCGAAGGCTATCCCGAATCTCCCATAAAAGGCATCCCAATTTCATCTATTCCAACTGAATTGTCTGGCAAGGTTTTTCACGCTGGCACCATGTTTCAAGACGGACAGCTGATCACTTCTGGAGGCAGGGTATTTTCCGCAAGTGCCAGCGGAGTAAACCTCGAGGCAGCTCGCGCTAACGCTTACCAGTTAGCTGACAAAATTCATTTCCAGGGCAGTTGGTTTCGCTCAGATATTGGTGACTAACCGGTTTAGGTTGTATTGGAATGCCGAAAAGCAGCAAGCTCTAGCTTAGCCTTTTTACCAATTTTTTCTAGTGCCTTTTCCCAATCTTTTTTATAAGGCTCAAGGGATTCAACTAAAACTTTAGCTACGCAAAAATCGCGGTACCATTTTTTATCTGCAGGCACAATGTACCATGGCGCATCTTTCTTACTGCATTTCGAAAGAGCGTCCTCATAAGCTTCGGTATAAGCACCCCAAAACTCCCTTTCTTTCCAATCTCCAACCGAAAGTTTCCACGATTTATCAGGATCATCTTCTCTAGCAAGCAAACGTGATTCCTGCTCTTTTTTGGAAATGTGAAGATAAAACTTAACAATTATTGTATTCGCTCCTGCTGCAATTTCCGATTCGAAATCGTTGATATCTTCGTACCTTTTTTTCCATACGTGTGGAGGGACTAAGTCATGTACCCTAACTACAAGAACATCTTCATATTGAGACCGATTAAAGATTGAAATATGTCCCTTCGATGGCGTTTCTTTGTTGATTCTCCAGAGGAAATCGTGACCAAGGTCTTCTGCGGTAGGCTGCTTAAACGAAGCAACATTTACGTGCTGAACATTTAAACAAGTTGATAGCACACGGATAGTTCCGTCCTTTCCACTTGTATCTCTTCCTTGCAACACAATAAGCAGCGAATGTGTTCCCGCAGCGTAGATCAACTGCTGTAATTTGTCTAATTTGTCGTGAAGTTCGTCCGTTTCGGACTTTACTAATATTTCGTCAACTCCTTTCGGTGGTGTTGTGTCGACATCTTTTAGATTCACCTTGGAATCCGGATGGACTAAATGCGCGTGAGCCATATAAATTACATTACTCCAGAAAAACTGACTAGCACTACAAGTTCTTCAGAATCAACACTTGACGCCGAGATTGCTCGCAATATCTTTCACCGGAGTTCTTTCCGAAACAAGCTAATCGAAGGCACTTATCTTAGAGAAGTAATTACTAAAGCACGGGTGCGACTTGCACACGGTTAGATGACGGAAAAGATTACTCCGCAGTCGGCAAAGGCATCCCGAATGCAGCAAGAGAGGCGCGGAGTTTCTCAATTCTATTCGGCATGTTCATGACAACATTATAAGGCCTACCGCGCGTATCCACTATTAACCCTACTTCGCCGTCAATTAAGTTTGTAGTCTGATCCCGATTTCCTCGGTTCTTGTCATAGCTCTTAGCAATTATGGACCTCCCGTTACCAGCACCTACATCGAAACTCTTAGCCGGTTCAATTGTCAGCTGATCTCCAACCGATTTATTAAATACCTTGACCACGCCAAAAGGTACAGATTCGTCAATGCCATCTCCAATAATTCGAACGCACGCCTCTCCGTCTTTTCCGGTGCCCACCGGAGCAATGCACGTTCCAATTCGGACCAAGCAATCTCTTTCAAAAACTTCCCGAGCCGCTTGGTAAAGATGCTCACTAAGTACCCCTAGATGAGGCATCATGAAGATACTGTCTACTGTCAGCATCGTTACACCTTCGGGCTGATATGCGTCCATCATCATCAGCGCACTTTGAGCCCTCATCGGTGCATGTGAAAGCACACCACCAGACCCGATTACCATATCTAGTTTCATCAAGTTGACAAGCGAGGAGCCGCTTGCAGTTTGATTAAAAAATTGACCAACATCCCGTTGCCTAGCCGAGCCGAGTAAATTTCTAGCCAGCGATTTATGATGATTAAAAGCAAGCCGCAGGGCTTCTCTGCTAACCGCATGTTCTATAAGCAAATCTTCGTACGTCTGAGGAATCGTAGTGGGACGAATCATTTTGTTGCGCAAACGATTTCTCACCTCAGTGGGATCAATCTTAAAAGGAAGCCAGCGAACAATATTTTCGATCCCAGTTTCCTTCAGGACATTGCAAATCGAATAAGACATGCCAAGGTTTGCCGAAACGGTTCGATTATAAATTCGCTCTTCTGTTTCGGATTGAAACACCGAGAAGACGTCGGTCGTAGCTCCTCCAATGTCAACTCCCAGAAGATTTATTTTTTCGTTTTCGGCATATTCCTTCAGTAACTTCCCGACCGCGTTGGGTGTTGCCATAACTTCTTCGCTCGTCCATTCCAACAGCTTTGAGTATCCGGGAGCCTGCTGCATTACATGCTCCAAAAACATCTCGTGAATTTCTTCGCGAGCAGGCCCAAGGTTTTCCTTATCCAGAGTCGGTCTCAAATTATCAACAACTTTTAAGGCAATATCTGAACCTAAAACCTCTTCAACTTCGGTAACTGCTTCTTTGTTGCCAGCGTAAATAATGGGTAGCTTCATGTCGCCAAATCTCGGTTTGGGATCTGCACGGCGGACGACTTCTGCCATATCCACGAGGTGAGTTTTTGTTCCACCGTCGGTTCCACCGGACATCAAAATAATATCAGGACGAAGCTGGCGAAGACGCTCCACTTTCTGATAATCTTTCCGGCCGTCATCAACCGCTAAAGTATCCATAAGGATCGCTCCTGCGCCAAGAGCCGCACGTTCGGCTGATTCCGCGCTCATCGCCTTTACAACGCCAGCCACCATCATTTGCAAGCCACCCCCCGCGCTCGATGTACTTACGTAAAGGTCGGCAGCTTCAAGTGGTCCCGACTTAGGCTCAAGTTCCTTGCCATTCTTGAAGCGTCTCCAAACCTTACCATCCTTAATTAGAGACCTGCGCCCCGGAGGAAATTTCGGTGGAACGGTTTCTGCCGTAATTTCTTCCAGCTCGGTTATGGAATTAAGCACTCCTAAAGTCACATCTTCAAAGGGCCGCTCGACCGTGGTCGGGGCTTCGCCTCGAGCTACTAATCGATATTCTCCAACTTCATTTTTCTCAATTAAAATAGCTTTGGTTGTTGTCGAGCCGCAATCTGTCGCAACTACTCGATTCGCATCAGTTGGCATGGAGATATTATGATCGAACTGCAACCAAGCTGTTCCCCAGGGCTGAAAATAGACTTCTTTCCCAGAAAATGCTCACGCTCGGTTATAATCCAGTTACGTTCGTAGGAGAATTATTTGGCAGCAGTTGCATTTCGCGGAATCGATAAAATTTATGGAAAAGACGTTAAGGCGGTCGACAACCTAAATCTTGAAATAAACGACAAGGAATTTATGGTGCTTGTTGGCCCATCAGGATGCGGCAAAACAACTGCATTGCGCATGATCGCTGGTCTGGAAGAACCCAGTGATGGAGATATCGAAATTGGCGGAGTTCGTGTAAACGATGTGCCACCTAAAAATAGAGACATTGCCATGGTTTTCCAAAACTATGCTCTGTATCCGCACATGACCGTGTACGATAATATCGCCTTCGGACTTCGCATCAAAGAATTAAAGGGTTTATTTTGGCAACTCAGCCATTTTTCTGAAACCAAAAAAATTAAAACCGACATAGACAATCGAGTTCACGAAGTCGCAAAAATGCTAGACATTGAGCCTTATCTGAATCGAAGGCCCAAGGAACTATCAGGCGGTCAACGACAACGAGTTGCCTTGGCGCGCGCAATTGTTCGCAAGCCAAAGGTTTTCCTTATGGATGAGCCCCTCTCGAATTTAGACGCCAAGCTGCGCGTTCAGACACGGGCCGAGCTGATTCGTCTCCATCGCCAATTAGGCATCACAACCGTTTACGTGACTCATGACCAAGTTGAAGCGATGACCATGGGGGAAAGAATGGCGATTATGCGCGACGGTCTTTTACAGCAATGCGATGATCCCGAAAAAGTTTATGCAAAACCAGTGAACAAATTTGTTGCAGGTTTTATTGGCTCACCTCCAATGAATTTTATGGACGCTACCATCGTCAAGGAAGGCGAGGCTATCTTAGCAGACACCGGCGAGTTTAAGCTTGAAGTATTAGATAACCCAGCGATCTTAGGTTATATTGGTAAGCAAGTTACTCTAGGCATCCGACCTGAAGCTATTTTTGACAAGAATTTAGAAACCCATGTCAAAGCAAGTACTTATAATCAGATCACGGCGAAGGTAGATGTTTTAGAGCCTTTGGGGCACGAGTATGTTGCTTACCTTAACTCCGGACCGTTTAATTTTGTCGCCACGATTGATACTGGTACGAAAATAAAAGAAGCTCAATCCGCGGACTTTCTTATCAATCTAGATTCAATTCATCTATTTGATAACGATACCGAACTAAGAATTCAAGTCAAAGAATAATAAAGCATAAATCCCGGCGTACTACCAGGTTGGGCTAAGGGTCGCCGTGCTTTCGAAAGTTCGCCTTAACAAGTAGATAATCTTTCAAATCAACTCGGTTATCCCCATTCAAATCCGCATTTGGATTCCAAGTTGGCGATCCCGGACTAGATCGAAAGGCCGCCTTTACCGTGAGAAAGTCAGGTTGACTGACCGTATTGTCCCCATTGGCATCTCCATTAATTAAGCTAACATTTCCGACTCCACCGCTTGCCGTAATGACCACATTTTTTAAGATCTTTCTCAGAAAATGAGTCTGCTTAAACGCTATGTCATAAGTACCAGGCTGATCTATAAGATTGAGCGAATAGGTCCAATTTGCACTTGGTGTTACAACATAACTATGGAGGGCAACAGTTGTGCCTGGAGTACGCGTTTGAACTGTCACAGGAAGTGGCACTCCTCCATACTGTTGAAAAGTAATCGTTCCTGTTAAACTCTCCGTAGTTCCGTATTCAATAGGAATCGTAATGCTGGAGCTAATTCCTGCTCCATTTGTATATGTACCGGTCAAGTAATATGTTGTTCCTGAAATTAAATTCAAGCTATTGAGTATAACAGCGTCGCTTATGTCCGGGACAACGTTAGTATTGCCCATTACGTCGCCACCACCCGATGTAGTGCCAATCTTCCAAACAATACTTGAAATACTAGTAATCACGTCGTATCCCCAGTGATGAACGGTAACTGAGTTTTGCGACACGTTCGTGGCATTAAAGTAGGCAATAGTAGGGCCGGAAGTCTCGCCCGAGAATCCGCCTGCCCAAATGTCTACACCTGGCATATCGCTACCGACATCCACTTGAGTTAGTATGGTTTTGGAATTTCCAAAAGGCGATGAGAATACCGAATAGGTTCCAGGAGGCATCTCCGCAAATCTATAAGTTCCGTCGTTAAGAGTCGTTGTGTAATATTTTTGATTAGTCGAGATGTTGGTTGCTGTTACTTCCGTGCTCTGAACAATAGTCCCACCAAGATAAACTATTCCCTTAAATGCACCCGTAACGTCGCCGCGACTATTAGCACTTTGCAACAGCTCTGCCATGTCCAATGACCCGTATCCTTGAGTTGGCTCCCACGACCCATCGGTTCCGGCCGTATTGTCAGCTGAAGCTTCAACCGCGCGGAAAACTCGAGTGTTTGAGTACCCTACATTGTGATGAATGTTATTCTGGGCACAGTACATACCGGCTGCGCCTGAAACTATCGGGGTAGCCATACTAGTCCCTGCTAAATAAGCATATCGATCCAGCAGCGGGTATCCATTTACATCACCGCTAGGGTCATAAAGAGTAAAGTTAGTATTTGTTGGCGTTGTCGAGAATACAAATTGAACAATATAAGTGTTGTCATTAAAATCTAAGAAGTAGTCTCCGCCGGGCGCGGCTACATCGATATATTGACCGTTGCCGGCGTAACTAGCTGGTATTTGGCCCGGAGCATTAGCCGTAACCCCGAGCGCACTTGAACAGCCCGCCGGATAATCGGTAGGTAATGCTCCTCCGCCATTGCCATTTTCATTACCGGATGCTACAACTAAAGAGCCTTTCTGAAATGCATAATTCACCATATCCTGCATGAACTGGCTATATGGGGTTTCCCCAACACTCATGCTGATGACTTCCACCCCCAGATCCGCCGCGTGCATAATCCCTGCACCCAAGTCTGCATCTGAATTCGCCGAACCACTTGCCGGGAGCACTTGAATCACAACCCCTTCGCATGCGTAGCCGGTGCCAATCACGCCATGACCGGTAATCGGGTCCGATCCATTATTTCCAGCCGCTAAAGCAAGGCCAGCGGTATGGGTACCGTGACCATTACCGTCGGTTGCAGCATTGATTCCTTGTATGAACGTCCCTCCGACAATTGAACCAGAGTCCGCAATATCTAACTGACCGCCCTGTGAAACATCTGGTCCAGTTCCACCTGCATTGATCCACTCAGGATGACTAAAATCCACTCCGGTATCAAGCATTGCGATTTTGGGGCGATAAGACGGCAAACTTGAAGCCGTGTACCAAGTGTTCGGAAATTCACTCCATCCGCTAAACGCACTGATATCGTCTAAGTGCCATAGCCGCTTGAAGGGACCGTTTTGCAGAGTTGTAGGATCAGAGCCGCCGTAGTAATTGGGATCCATTTCCAATTGATTCCAATCCCCATCGTTTGGTTGAACAAGCATCGGGTGCACTAGATAAACTGGCTCAGCTCCAAAAATCATATCCATTTGCTTTATTTGATCGGCTAATTTCGGGACGTCGACTCCCGCGGGTACACGCCAGATCGTCCAGCCAGTTGGCAGGAAAGCTCGCTCAAATTTCAGTTGGATATTCCCGCCGAGGGTCGAACCAAGGGAATTTGCACCTAAAGTTACAGATGGGCGCGACTCGGCATACTTTGTCGCCACATCTGGGCGAAGTTTAACTAAGATTTCATTAGGTTCGAAGGAAATCTGGCTCTTGGCACCAACTGGCATCCCAGGAAAAGTCGGTTTATGTGAATCCTGATCCGACTGACCTGTTCCAGCAAAACCGGAAGCAACTAAGAATGAGCAAGTAACGATTGATAATAGCTTTTGAAGCAAAAAAACCTCCAAGGCAAAACGACTAATGCGTCTGCATTTAATATAACGCATTTTTGAAAAACGTGAAGAAATTAATGATGCAAAATCGACCGCTAATCAAACTAAATGTATGATGTTATTCATTAGATACTTGTTCCAATGTGAGGCCAAATAAAGCAGCACGCAAGACTAGTTCTGGTGACGGGTACCCTGATAATTGCCGATGATTGAACGATATTGCACCAAAGCCATGAGCGGAATTTGGGATCGAAAAGCGAAATATCAAAGATGGCTAGACGTTGAACTTGCGGTCGTGGAAGCCCATTCCGAACTTGGAGCATTCCCTTCCAAAGTTGCAGAAATCATCGTAAACAAGGCAAAATTCGACTTGAATCGGTGCGACGAGCTTGAGCTTGAAACTCGTCACGATCTCATGGCTTTTGTTCGAAATGTTTCGGAAAATATCGGCGAAGAAGGCCGATATTTGCATCTAGGAGTCACAAGTTATGATGTAATTGATACTTCGTTAGGCCTCATGCTTTCCGATTCAGCATCTATCTTATTGAAATCGGCGAGTGAACTTAGATCCGAAATAAAACGGCTCGCTCAGAAATATATCGATACTCCTGAGATAGGGCGAACCCATGGAATCCATGCCGAACCCATCACTTTCGGATTCAAATGTTCAAACTGGCTTGCCGAGTTAGATCGAAATATAACTCGTTTAAGGCGAGCTAAGGCTGATATTGCTGTTGGTAAAGTAAGCGGAGCAGTAGGGATCCACGCAATTACTTCGCCAGAACTGGAAGCAATAGTTTGCAGGAAACTTGGGCTAGGCGTAGACCCAGCCTCGACACAAATAGTTAATCGGGATCGGCATGCTAACTTCCTTAACACTTTGGCCCTGCTTGGCGCAGGTCTTGAGAGAATTGCAACGGAGCTTCGAAATTTGCAACGCACCGAAATTCTTGAAGTTCAAGAAGCTTTCCCAGCCGGGCAAACTGGAAGTTCGGCTATGCCTCACAAACGAAATCCATGGAACAGCGAAACCGTTTGTGGTTTAGCTCGGCTGCTCCGCGCAAATTCCCACGCCATGCTGGAATCAGTGGCAACTTGGCATGAACGTGATCTCACCAACTCATCGCTAGAAAGGATTATTCTGCCGGATAGCTGCCAACTTGCCGATTTCATGCTAAATCGGCTCACAACCATCCTCAAAGGACTTTTGGTATTTCCCGATAAAATGCTTGAAAATATGCGAAAAATGGGCGATTTAGTTTTCAGCGAGCATGTGATGATTTCACTTATTCATGCCGGAATGAGCCGCGAAAATGCCTATAAAGTCGCCCAGCGCAATGCTGCAAAAGCATGGGAAGGTCAGGATTTCAAAGCTAGCGTGGCCTCCGACCCAGAAGTTACAAAATATCTGAATGTAGAACAAATCGAACAAACTTTTAGTCTCGATTATCATCTTCGCAATCGTCGATTCACCCTTGAATCGACCCTTCAAACAGAAAACAGCGATATTTGAAGCCTGTAATTCCTCACAGCACAAGCCACTTACAGCATATTTTGGTGATAAATGTGCGTTTAATATATTGAATACTTAATGGCAAGCATTTTGGTGGTTGAGGATGAAGCGGATGTTGCTTCGTTCATTGTAGAAGCCTTAAATCAAGAAGGTCATAAGGTTGAATTGGAAGAAAACGGGCGTATAGCCCTTAGTAAAATTCTTCACAAAGCCTTTGATTTGGTTGTGTTGGATGTCTCCTTGCCTGATCTTGATGGGTTCGAGATTCTCAATCAAATGCGTCGAACCGTTAAAACTCCGGTCCTCATTTTAACCGCGAGGCGACGAGTTGACGACCGGGTACGGGGCCTCGAAGGCGGAGCCGACGACTATTTAACCAAACCATTCGAACTAGCTGAATTCCTTGCTCGCATTCGAGCAGTCTTACGTCGAAGTGAAATGTCGCGAGGTGTCCTTGAATATTCCAATTTATGGCTCGATCCGCTTTCTCGCAATTCTAAACGGGGGAATCGGAAACTTTATTTGTCTAACACCGAATTTGCCCTCCTCGAACTTCTTTTTGCTCATCCGGGAGAACCTGTTTCCAAACGCGAGCTCCTCATGAAAGTTTGGGATAATGATGAAACTCGAGATCCAAACTTAGTTGAAGTTTATATCGGCTATCTAAGAACCAAGTTGGAAGCTGGAGGCGAGCCCCGTCTCATTCAGACGGCAAGAGGAAAAGGATATTTCTTATCCGAATCGCCCTATGAAGAATAAGGGTCATCTCCTTCACCGAACCCGCGTTACACTTGCCGCAACAATAGCTTCAGGGATCGTCACTGCAATAGTTTTGTTGGTTACAGCGATGTTGCTGCGAGCATCCTCTGTCCAAACCGCTCAAATGCAGCTCAGCGGATTTGGAAATTTCGTAAAACGAGATCTCAATTCGAAAAAATTGTTGCCTGGCGAAACCCATATCCAGCACTTAGAAAAACGGACGAAAAAACTGGTCGCCACTTCGTATGGTATTTACACTCCTCAAGGTCAAATCCTCAGTTCTGGAGGCAAATATGCATTCCCAAGTACGATCCAAGCCCTAAACCTCCCCAATGACCATGTGACCCAGACAATTCGCCTTAAATCTGGAGATTCGCTCATAACAACAATCGACTGGTCGCAGCGATTTGCCGAGTTAGAAAAGATCGATATTGCCCTTTTGGTCCTTTGGCCAGCACTTACGGCTTTAATTGCACTGGCAACGTTTTTAAGCATTTCAAGCTCCTTCAAACCATTTTATCGGATGCTCGGCCAGGCGAAATCGCTGGGCTTAAATGATCGGTTAGACGTAGATGATCAAGCCGAATTTGGTCAACTAGCTACCAGCATCAACAGCTACCTTGACACGATCGAAACCGTAGTGAAACAGCAGGAAGAATTCGCGGTTGACGCGGCGCATGAGTTGTGCACTCCGCTCACCGCATTAAGAGGCAATTTGGAAGTAGCGTTGAGAACCCCTGACGACAGCCAGAAGTTGCGCGCCGCCGCCAAACACGCTATTGATCAGGTGGCAAGATTGGAAAGACTTACCGAGAGCCTTCTCATATCAACCCGTCCAAAAAACTCGAACGCTGAGTTCTGCGATGCCCAAGAGGTTGTTGAACGCAGCCAAGCGCGCTGGCTTGATCGTTACACCGAGAAAAGTGTTTTCTTGGAGGCTTCCACGGCACCGTTTGAAGCGGCTATGCCCGCCGAAGAAATAGGTTGTGTTCTCGATAACTTGCTTTCAAATGCCTTGCGATATACTCCAAAAAATTCTAAAGTGAATCTTGCTTTGACCGAAAACGGTGCCCTTACCGTTCAAGACGAAGGTCCTGGAATTCCCACTGAAATCCGTGACAAAGTATTCGAACGCTTCGAGCGAGGTAATGCAATCGGCCGGGGCCACGGAATTGGTTTGTACCTTGCTAAGCGATTAGTTGAAAATTCAAGCGGATCGATTTCCATCGTTGAAAGTTTAAAAGGCGCGCGGATTGAAATCCAGCTTCCCGCAATGGGCTCCTAGCTGTTAACCTGCGTGAGCCCTGAGACCACCCTACTGAATGTCAAGTTTTACTTGCTCAAGACTCCTTAAATTTAATTCATTACTACCTATCCCATTTTTCACCCCACTATAAAACCCGTTTCTTTAATCCAAAGCAATGGAAAAAAAGAAAAATAATTTCGTGAAAGTTTTTGAGCCGGGAGTATATCTATTTAGGGCATTCGCCCGAAATGGAGAGACAATGAATAACTTACAAGAAGCATTCGAAGAACTCGTCAAAGACATGTACAGTGCCGAAAAGCAGGTGCTTAAAGCATTACCTAAGGCTGCATCTGCTTCCACATCGAAAGATTTGATCGCTGGCATCGAAGCCCATATCAAGCAAACCGAGCAACATGTTGTCAGGTTGGAGGAAATTGCTTCCAGGGGTGGTTACAAGCCGAGCGGGAAAGTATGCACCGCCGCAAAGGGAATTATCGAAGAACAGGATGAGGCCCTTAGCGAACACGAGAAAGGCCCCCTCTTGGACGCGGTGCTCGTTTGCGGTTGCCAAAAATTTGAGCACTACGAAATCGCGAACTATGGAACTGCAGTTTCCTGGGCGAAACTCCTCGGTTTAAAAGAAGACTTAAACGCACTTCAAGAGACTTTAACCGAAGAAAAGGAAACCAACCAGAAATTGACAGATGTTGCCGATTCCACCGTCAACAAGGCTGCCCTGAGTGAAATGGCAGGCGCTCGCTAGTCGTTTTTCCCTAACAACTATTGGTCGGAGCAAGGAATTCTTGCTCCGACCATATTTTGTTATCCCTACGCATGGCAAAACATTTGCTATGGCATCAAAAAAAATTAACTTTATCTTGTAGAATGCATGAAGTGGAATATTTCGTCATTTCAGGCGCACAAAGATTCGGCCCCGCAGACGCTGCTACTCTTCAACAATGGGCAGATGAGGGCAGAGTTTCGAGAGACATGCAACTTGAAGACTCAACTGGTCGGATGTTTGTAGCAAGCGACCTGCTTAAATTCAAAGCTGATACCCCTCCTCCAGGTTACAAACCTCCATCTGTTAGTCAGATGCCCGGCGGAATGGGTCCAACGCAAGCGGAAATGGGTCGCACCCCAGGCGGTGGTGGTCAATTCCAGCAATATCCGCGCGACCAAATGAACTACGACACCGGCAATAAGGAATTTAAAATCTCCCTATGGGCACTAATCATCGGATTCTTTTGTTGCCCAATTGTCGGCGAAATTGTTTCGATTGTTTATGCAAAACAATCAATGGATAAAGGCAATTCAAACGCGAAAGTAATTTTTGTTCTTGCAATAGTATTGCTTGTCCTCGTCGTTATCGGAGGAATCTTCAGAGGAATCGCTGTTGCTAGTGCATTTCAGAATATCCATTAACGTAAACCTCTCGGTGAAAACTTTCTAAGCAAAAGTCTTGCCGGAGAAGATTGATATAGGTCAAGACTACTGCAAGACTGTGAATTTTGGTTGAATCGCGACGTCGCATTTAACTGAATTGGTAATAAAGCATTGATCGTGCGCGTCCTGATGTAGCTGTTTCGCCTTTTCTTCGTCGGCTCCAGCCGCAAGGGTGACAACTGGCCTTAATACAACATCGGTCACAGCCATTTTGCCGTCAACGAGCTGCATGATTCCTTCAGCTTCATCAACATAAGTAACCACGTCGAATTTGCTTCGGCAGCATAAAGCGATGTACGTAAGCATGTGGCAGGATGCGATTGCAGTCACGAGCAGTTCTTCCGGATTTGGAAGCGAAGCATCGCCTCGGTAGCTCGGATCGGCCGAGCCTGTTATAGTCGGCTTCCCTTCATATTCAGCTTGAAATTCGCGAGAATAGGCGGTGTAAAGTTGAGCAGGACCATTCTTTGCACCGGTCCATGTCAATTTTAATTTGTAATAATGCTCTGAACTCATTCTCGATAGTTTATCTCAACGGCTAAAGCCTCAAAAAAACTTCGATATTGGGATGTGCTACAATAAAACGTTCTGAAGAAAGCAGGCGGTGCGAAGGCACCTTAAACATGGAGACATGACCCGCCGAGGATCCAAAGCATATTTAATTGTGCCGCGCAGTGAATATTAATTCATGCGCAATCCTCAAAAAAGCTTTAGGGCAAATGAAATGGAAAAGTTATGCCCACAGCCGAAAAAGCACAAACAGTAGAGCAAACCAAGCAGTGGTACGACAAGTCGCTCGGTATCGTTTTTACCGATTACAAAGGGCTTGCAGTTAAAGATATCCAGAAGCTTCGTGCCGATGTTCGGGGCAAAGGCGGTGAATTGCATGTCATCAAAAACACGCTTTTTCGCCTTGCCGCTGGCAATGAAATCACTGATTCACTTCCGCCTGAGTTTCATAACGGCACGACTGCATTCGCGTTCGTGTACGAAAATGAATCCAACGTAGCCAAAGCACTGGTCGATTACGCCCGCGTAAGCAAGAAGCTCGTCATCAAAGGGGGCTTATTTGGGGGTAGATCACTTTCTGCCAAAGAAGTGGAAACCCTTGCTGAGCTTCCGCCAAGAGATATTCTACTTGCCCAAGTAATTGGCGCAATCGCTTCTCCGCTATCGAGCCTGGTCGGAGTTATCGAAGCACTTTATGCAGATCCAATCCGAGTTATCGGAGCGGTTGCAGATAAAGTTGCTGAAAGCTCCCCTGCACCTGCGAAAAAAGAATCCCCGCCAAAGGAAACTCAACCAGAATCGGATGAAGCCACCCAGAACAATGCCGATTCAAGTGAACCTGCACAGGAAGCTGACGCCCAACCCGCTGAATCAAAACCAGAGGAAGCTCCGGCAAGTGAAAACCAAGCCGCAGAACCGGAAACCGAATTAAGTACTGAGGAAGCACCCGCTTCCGAGGAAACGACCACAACAGAACCAGAATAAAAAACCAAAGGAAAAATATAAATGCCTAAAACCGTAGATTCAATCGTCGACCAAATTTCTAGCATGACCGCGCTGGAACTTTCAGATCTCAAGAAAGCTCTCGAAGAAAAATTCGGAGTGACCGCCGCTGCACCTATGATGGGAATGCAAATGGGCGGAGCCGCTCCGGCCGCTGCTCCTGTAGCTGAAGAAAAAAGCGAATTTGACGTCATTCTTTCAGCTATCGGAGATAGCAAGCTGAATGTCATTAAGGCCGTTCGAGAAATTACCGGCCTTGGACTAAAAGAAGCCAAAGACATCGTTGATGGTGCTCCGCAGCCAATCAAGCAAGCCACCAGCAAAGACGATGCCGAAAAGATCAAGAAAATGATCGAAGACGCTGGCGGAAAAGTCGAACTTAAGTAAGTCTATTTAGAAGTTCTCGATCTAAGCAGCCTCTTGGGTTCCCTACGTTGGATTGGTGCGCCCGGAGGCTAATTTCCCATCTAATGATGCTGACAGTAGGCTAGCGCGCGTCTATCAGTCTCAAGCCTCCCGAGGTTCACCTCCGTTGGAGGGGCAGCGCGTAGCGCGGGGTGGTTTCCTAGAAATGCAATAAGGTACCCGTCTGCCGAAGCTTCGCAGGCTCAGCCTCCGGAGTTCCGAAGAGTGCGCCAGACGAGTTGCCGTCTTCTGGACCAAAATCTAAGGCGCAGCATATCCGTTAAGGTGGCGCATTTCCCGCGAGCACCTAAGAATCTAAACCTCACCTCGGATTAGGAACGTTTGTATTGGTGAGGGTTATTCCATCGATTTCAAGACCAACAGTCGGATCAGTTTCCTCAATTGAAATTTCTGAAATCTTAACGCCCTTGCCAAGACTCAAATATGTTGCGCAAGAAGTGCTTCTTTCCGCGAAATAAACGATTTTTGAATCGTCTTTGGCCCTAACATTCCAGCCATATCTGAGAGTTTTTTGAATCGTCGCACCAGATGAAGTAGTGATCGTTACTGTAGCAATCGGTTTGCCGTCATCGGTGCTCGCGAGCGCGTTGCAGTCAAGGACAAGAGTCGCGCCTGAACCGGTTAGGTGAAGATCCACCTCTGATGGATTTCCAGTTCGAGTTGGCGACTTTGTCGACAACAATTGGACCGGCTGCATCGGCTCAAATGAAAACCGACCAACCTTAAAAGTTGAACCCTGGATGCCATCTGTAAAGCCATAGCCTGGAGCGGGTACAAGCAAAATTGGGCGTTCAAAATACAATTGCCAAAAAACTTTCTTATAATCGTAGCCGAGGTCTGAAAGCATATCCTGGCGACCGCTCCACGCGTACTCCGCGCTCAGAACAAATGCAGCAAATTGATCGTAATTATCAAGCGGATTTTCAAAATTGCTTTCGTATCCTGACCAAGTTGATTGCAGCGTTCCGACGCCGTCCTGATTTGCAGCAGCCGTAAATCCGATGATATTATTTGGGGCGTACCAAGTAGTCGCAATCGGAGTAAATCCTGCGTTTTTCCAGGTATCAAGGCTCCCAAAATAGTCTCTCAAGTTGGCGTCGTCTTTGTAATGCCAATCGGTTATGACCGTGCCCGCAGGAATCGCTTGGCGACGCTCCTTAGCAACTGCAACGCTGGGGGCATTTGCTGCGTCAATTGCCTCAGATTTTGCCAGAGCTTCATCGCCCCAAATCATCATTGGAACCTGATTTTTCTTAGCGATGCCTCCCAAGATTCCCATTTGCAGCTTCCAAAGATTGGTAACCAAAGTGCCGTCCTCGTCAAATCCCTGCAAGGCAACTTCATCGCAACCAAAATGAATCGAGTCAGGATGCAAAAGTTTAATTACTTCATCCCAAAGGCCATTTAGCAGCACTGCGGTACGAGGATTCCTGGGGTCTACCGCATAAGGAACCTTAGGGTTTTCAGCGATATCCAGATTTGCATTATTGGCGAATAACCATTCCATGTGCCCGAAACTCTCAATTAGCGGTATCGGATCAATCCCCTCACCCCGGTAAAAATTGAACAATTTAAGTAAATCTGCTTTTGAAGTGGTAATCCCTCCTCGCACGTTTGGTGTTGCATCCCAAGCGGTTCGCCCGCATTGAATTACCGCGTGGGTAAATCCTAACGGTGCCAGCACTCTGTCCACTAGTCGGGTCTGAAATGGTATCGCATTGGGTCCACTAAATAGATGAAATCCGCGCCACTTAACTACTGGCCAATCAGTCATAGTTCCAACTGGCAAGTAGATATGGCCATCCTTTGAGTAAACCAATAGTGCCAACCTTCTTAATCCATAACGAAAGCCAGCTTCATCCCTGCCTAAAACTGAGATATGATTGGCGGTTATCGTAATCTGAAATGATTGGTGAGGTGTGTTTAATTCAGCCGCCCCTCCGTCGATTTGCACAGCCTGACTATCTTTATTAGGTATGGGCATCTCGAATCGCTGCTTTAGCGTTGAAATAAAGTCGTCAAAATGAAAAAATCTGCCCGCTGGAAATGCCCATTTACCTGTTATTTCAAGTTGTTTATCAGATAAGAACGCAGCTGATTTTGGATAAGGAATAATTGGCAGCTTTTCGTCAGTTGTACCCTCGGCTTCATCCATATGAACTGACTGTAAAGTTACATTAAGCGGCGGCGTAGTTATCTGTTGATTAGACTGGATAGTATGGTCGTATTTAAGATATACCGGATATTGATTTAATGCAATCGGCAAGAAAAACATGACTTCAATTCGTAAGCTGTTGAGGAGCGGAAATGAGTGAGGATGTGCCCGGCGGCCGAGGTTCCCTCATAAAGGCAATTTGCGCATTAAATGCTTTGCCACCTTTTGCTTTACGTTTAACGTAAGAGCCGTCAGAAAGTAGGTCCCAGGTTTGCTGATTATCACGTAAGCAAGTTTCTAAAATTCCCTCGATGCTCCTGATTATATCCGGCTCTTCAACCGGAGTTAATACTTCGATACGTCTATCCAGGTTACGGCGCATTAAATCAGCGCTTCCGATGTAAACCTTTGGCTCGCCACGATTACCAAAAAAATAAGCTCGACTATGCTCTAAGAACCGACCTACCATTGAACTTACTCTGATATTCTCACTCATCCCAGGTACCCCTGGACGAAGGCAGCAGATTCCTCGTACCAAAAGATCCACGCTTACCCCCGCCTGACTTGCTTCATAGAGGGCCTCAACCGCTTCAGGGTCGACAAGCGAATTTAGCTTCAAGATTATTCTCCCATAACGAGATTCTTTACAAATTTTGATTTCCTCTTGGATGAGTTCAAGTATTTTTTCCCTTAAGTTGGTTGGCGCAACCAGTAACTTTCGGTACTGATTTTGACGGCTAAAACCAGTTAAAGCGTTAAATAATTCAGAAATATCTTGTGTGATTTGAGGATCACAAGTGAACAAGCCAAAGTCAGTATAACTTCTGGCCGTTAATGGGTTATAGTTACCCGTGCCAATGTGGGCATATTGCTTAAGTTTGCCGTCTTCCCTACGCACTATAAGGCATAACTTACAATGTGTTTTCATCTCCGCAAATCCGTAAGTAACATGCACGCCTGCTCGCTCTAGGGCTCTTGCCCAAACCAAGTTATTATTCTCATCAAAACGCGCCTTCAGCTCAACCATAACTGCAACCTGCTTGCCCGATTCGGCTGCGTCTAACAAACTTTCAACAATTGGCGATTCACTGCCTACCCGATATAAGGTTTGCTTAATACCTATCACATTAGGGTCTACTGCTGCCGAGTTAACAAACTCTTCGATTGATCTAAACGAATCATACGGATGATGTACTAGAATATCATCTGCTGAAATAGATTCAAATAATCCATCAGTACTTGATATAGATTCGGCCAAATAAGGAATATGAGGAGGATATCTAAGGCCCGATCTTTCAATTTGCCCGAAATCACCAAATGCTTCGTATCCCAATGGACCTTGAACTTGAAGTAATCGTTTAGGGTCAAGCTCTAATGCTCTAAATAATATTCCTAAGATGCGATCAGGGGTTGAACTTTGAACTTCCAATAAAACCGCATCTCCAAATCGCCTAAGACGTAAGGCATCTTCGATAGAAGTAATTAAATCGGCTGCTTCCAGTTCACGAATTTCGACGTCTGCGTCTCGTATGATCCTAAACATATACGATCCAAGAATTTTCACGCCCGGGAACAACGTTTCTAAATGGTTTTGGATGATTTCTTCTAAAAATACAAACTCTTGCTTTCTGCCCGGCAATTTAACCATCCTTGGGACAATGGTCGGCACCTTAACTCGCGCCAATCTGGGTTCAGATCCTATTTCTTCAAGTTCCACCGCTAAGTTCAAGCTTCTCGATGAAATAAAAGGCACCGTTGGCGCGGGATGAAGAATTAATGGAGTGCAAAGGGGATATATTTCTTGCTCAAAATGATCTTTTAAAAATTGTTTTTGCTTTTCGCTTAGTTCCCGATAGCACCTTATATTCACTCCGGCTTCCGACAATGCCGGTTTGAGCATGCTTAGGTAAGTCCGAGACGCCTCTTTTCGCTGAGGCTTAATCACTTTCATGATTTGCCTAACTTGCTCAATTGGCATAAGGCCGTCTGGTGACGGTTCCATCACGCCGCTGTCCGCTTGCTCCATTAACCCTGAAAGCCTCACCATGATGAATTCATCCAGATTTGACTCAAAAATAGATAAAAACTTTAGACGTTCCAATACTGGATTCTGCTTATTCTGGGCCTGCTCCAGTACACGATGGTTAAATTCCAGCCAGCTTAATTCCCGATTTATTAACCGCTTCTGATGGCAAGAAATCGTTCTGACAGCCTGTTTTGCCGACTTTTTGCGAGTGCGTTTTGTTGATTTCTTAGACCCAGATTTCGCTACTCTCAAACTTTTTGTCCTTTTACATTCCCAGACGCCATTTCCATAATCGCACCCTCGCGAACTCCAAATTCGCTTAATTTCATCGAATTAACACCAAATTTTTTCAAAAGTGCCGCATAAACCAGTGCTCCCGGCAATAAAGTGCCTGCACGCTTTGCCTTTACATTGAATCGTTCCACAATTCTTGAACTAGTCAATCGGGCCGAAATCCACGCAATATAGTCAAGTTCGGCTTGCCACAGCAATTTCTCCCCGTCAGGATGCAAGGCTCTCCAAAGCCCGCGTGCCACGCCGCCGCTAGCTACCGCAACCGGTGAGTGAACCGAAATTTCGCATTTGCTAAGCTCGGACTCAATATACTTTTGTGAATGTTCGATAGCTTGCGGCGAGCATGGATTTTTTAAACTAGAAGTAGCAATTAGCCTCCCCGTGCCCAGTGGAAGTGACATTTCCTTATCAATTTTTCCAGCCCGCAAAGACGCAATCTGAACGCTTCCACCGCCAACTTCGAACATCAAATTAACTGGGTCGCCAAAAGTATCAAGACGGATGCCAAGAACGCTTAGCTCGGCCTCTCGCTGCGGACTTACAACGTCTACTTTGATCCCTGATTCACTTTTAATCATTGTGAGTACTGCCGGAAAATTATTGGCAACTCGAACCGCTTCCGTAGCAAAGATGTATATTGAAACCGCGCTTCGACTTGCCGCTGCACGCTTGAATTCCCTGATTACAGCAATAAGCTGCTCAATCCTTTCCTTTGAAATTACTCCTGTTATCGCTACTTCTTCGCCGAGCGGAATCCATTCATTAACGTTGTCCAGCCGCATGACAAGTTTTCCGTCGCTGGCAGCAATAAGCAAATGCGCGGTATTACTTCCTATGTCGGCAGCGGCGAATACCTGAGCCATCAGTTCATCGTACCGGCTTTTGGACATCCTATGAAGTTCACCGTACTTGAAGAGGCCATTCTGTTCGCAACAAAAGCCCACAAGGGCCAATTTAGAGATGGGCCAAATCCACTCCCATACATTGCTCATCCAATTGAAGTCCTCAACCTCGTGAGCAATGTTGGCAATTTGAATTCTCCTACCGTGCGATGCGCTGCTATCCTTCACGACGTTCTGGAACACACTGAGACCTCCCGCACAGAGCTACGAAAGGCATTTGACAGATGCATAGTTGACCTAGTCGAACAACTCACCAGAGAGGAGCCAAAACCCAAGCTAGCGAAATCACTCTCAAAACAGGATCTCGCCGAATTGCGCTCGAATATGATGCTCGAAGAAATCAAGGAAATGACCTCAGACGCAAAGGCGATCAAACTTGCAGATCGGCTGTCAAATATCAAAGAAGCTAAACGAACGCGAACCGGTAAAGCTTTAGATCAATATCGCATTCTGACGGCGAGGATTTTAAACGTGATTGAACCTTCAATAAACCCGGCCCTCTATGAGGCTTTACAGCTTGAAAACGGCAATTAAAATTTTCAGGTGATCAACCCTACCATTTGACGAAGCTGATTGATTTCAGTTTGTCCCAATAGCCGACACTCGCCTGGCCGCATTCCCTTTACTCTTAAAAAAGCATATCGGGTTCTCTTTAGCTTCTTAACTTCATGCCCAACCGCCTCGCACATTTGGCGAACCTGGCGTTTCCTACCCTCATGCAAAACGAGCTTGATTAAAGTCGTATTCTTACTCGGCTCAAAATGAACTATATCCACTTTCGCTGGGCTAGTCCGTCCACCTTCAATGTAAATCCCGTTTTGAAGTTTAAGCAACTCTTTTTCCGCGATTTCTCCGTCTACAATCGCTTCGTATTCCTTTTCAACCCCATAACGCGGATGAGCTAGCCGATGGGAAAGTTCGCCATCGTTTGTGACGATTAATAAACCTTCAGTTTCCCGATCAAGCCGCCCAACTGGTTTCAATTGAACCCCGTAGTTCGGCAGAAATTGTGTGATTGTCGGTCGCCCCTGAGGATCAAATAAAGTGGTAATGCATCCGGTCGGCTTGTTCAGCACCAGAGTGTAATTCTTGGCAATCTCGAGGCGCTTGCCATCAACTGCGATCTCATCTTCTGGCGAAACTTTGAACCCGAGCTCGGTTATGACATCGCCATTTACCGACACCCTAAGCTCTTTGATTAGTTCTTCTGCCTTTCGACGGCTACAAAAACCTGCGCGAGCAATTCGCACATGAAGTCGCTGGACTGAGCTTATTCGTGGAACTTTAGAACCGGAGGTTCGGGGGATAGTTGCCTCCCATCATGCGCCGCCGATTTTTTTGGCGCACCACCACGGCACCGCCGATCATCACTCCGCCAATCAGAAGAAACGGGTAGCTAAATTTTGAACTTTCGTTTTGAACCGCGGCAGAGGTAGCCGCGTCTTTGCCGTTCGCAAATAATGGTGCTTGCCCGATTTCTGTGCCGCTTGCGTCAATTGCGCGAATTTCACCGATTTTACTGCCTGATGCAATGCTATTTGGATCGTTTATGGTGAGGTCCTCGGCAAGCGTGTAAGCAGGAACAACGCCATCCGAACTGGTTACTATGGATAGAGGACTTTCAAGCGACGCTGAAATAGTTTTAGATCCATTTGTTTGCTGTAAGGGTAAGTTAAAAGTTGCCGGAGTTGAAACTTCAATATGCCGGAAATTGGCATAAGCCCAGTCCAGCATAATTCTATCATCCTTTTGCCAGTTCTTTGAATGATATTCGTCGTCGATCACGCGAAATCCACTCCTAGTGGCGCTACCAATAAAGCAATGACCAGCGGCGACCGTCCAGCCGGTTTTAATTCCATCGGCTGTGGGATCTTTCCGCAACTCTTTGTCCGTGTTCGTCAAATTCACGTCCTTTTCATCGATGCTTCGCTCAACCCGGTACCTCGTGGTTTTAACAACTTGTCGAAAAATAGGATATTTCATTGCCTCCCGCGCAATGAATGCCATATCGTGGGCTGTCACCCAATGATCAGCGTCCGGCAAGCCGTTTGGGTTATTAAAGTGAATATGAGTGCACCCAAGTTGATGGGCCCTATTATTCATTAACTTTACAAAATTTGGGACCGAGCCAGCCAAATTGTAGGCAATAGTGACGCATCCATCATTGGCACTTCGCAACATGAGAGCGTAAAGCATATTTTCAGCCGTGATTTTCTCGCCACTTTTCAAATGAAGGCTTGATCCTCCCACTTTTTCAATTCCGCTTGGGGCCGTAAGAACATAATCCGCCGGAAAATTTTCAATGAGAAGCAAGGCCGTCATCACTTTGGTCGTGCTCGCCGGAAACATCGGCTCAAACTGATTTTTTGACCAAAGCACTTTTCCGCTGGAGCCGTCGATAATCGTCGCGCTCTCGGCGGAAATCTTTGGACCTTTAATTGCCCTGCGGGCTACGCGACCGTCAGGAATTTGGGATCCCTTCGGCGAACCTGTCAAAGCTGGAGTCTGAGCAATTGCCAGAGCGGAAAGCATTCCGCAAGCAAAAATGACAAAAATGCTCTTATTGCCCACTACATAGTTATACCAAAATCTCGCCATTGGATGATTCCGATTCGGGGGAAAATGGCAAAACATTCTGAAGTTCTGGTAGTTGGGAAAGATCATTAAGCTTAAATTGATGCAGGAAGTCGGGCGTGGTTCCATAAAGAATCGGTCTTCCCGGAGTCATCCGTTTTCCAACTTCGTCGAGCAAACCTCGCTCGCACAGAACGCGCACCGAGTAATCGCTTTGAACCCCACGAATTTCCTCAATTTCGGCGATTGTGAGCGGCTGGCGATATGCCACTATCGCCAGAGTTTCAAGCAAATTACGGCTCAGCCGCTGAGGCTGAGGGCGCAAAAATCGGGCAAGCAATTCCGAATATTCGGGTTTGGTCGAAAGCTGATACCCTCCACCAATCTGCATCAACTGAACTGGACCGACTTGACTAAGTTTGCTTGCCAATGAGTCAAGAAGCTGCTCAGTTTGACCCTCTGTAAAACATAGCGTTGTCGCTAAATTAGAAAGAGTAGCTGGAGCATCAGCAACAAAAAGCAGAACGAATAACGAGTCTAAAGGATTCAAGAAATGAGTTTTACACTTTTAGCCGACAAGTTTTTTGATCTTCTTGAAAATTCAGCTTGGCCTGATTCCGACCGCACGTCTATTTGCCCAATCCGAATGAGTTCAAGCAAAGCTAAAAACCAATATACGGCGTCGGTCCTGGATATATCGCTAGGAACTAGATCGTTAAACATTCGCCAGCGATCGGAAACAGCCCACAATACTTCCCTCATCACCGCTATCATCGACCGCCTAGAGGAGATTCGCGGCAAAGTGGAATCGACGATTGCTCGGTCGAGGACCTTCTCAAATGCGGACGACAGGTCTGAAACCCTTACTCTGATCAAAGGAGCATGTTGAATCTGGTAAATATCGGTTTGCTGAGTCTGCCGAAAATAAAGTTGGTCTCTTTCGCTCTTCCATTGGGATAATGAATCAATAGCCCCCGAAAAATAATCTGGATCAAAGGCGAGCCTAGCTAAATCGTAGCACTGCTCAACTTCTTGTGGCTCTGGTTCTGGCGTTGGCAACAAAGCCCAAGCTTTTCTTTCCAACAAATAAGCTAAAGCGACCAAAGCCGAGCCCGCTTCGTCAAGATTCGGACTGTCTAGCTCGGCGAGATAGAAAAAATAAGCCTCACAAATCGGAGCCAGGGGAACATTGGATAAGTCAATCTTGCGATCTTTGACGCAAAGGAACAAAGCACCGAGGGAACCGGTGAATTCTTCGCATTCCACCTGGATCGGCGGGGGTAAAACAAGGCCAAGAAGCGTGACCGTCTTTGCTTCTAAACGAGTCTGGATTGCCTGAGCGCCCTTTTTAGATTGTGCCGATTTAATTTTTGGAGCCATTCTGCCAATGAACAAGACGTTTAGCATGATGAGTTGGACGTGCCGCTTAAAAATTTTACGTTTATAGCATCCTAATTAATTGATCAGCGTCATAATGGGTAGCATCCTCTTTCCTCTACATGCTGAATTCCCTACTGCACCTTGATCAAGGCATAGCCCAACTTATTGCTCATTACGGACCCACCACGTACTTCATCATGTTTCTTATCCTGTTTCTCCAAACAGGGGTTGTACTTGCTCCCTTTTTGCCGGGTGATGGTCTGTTGTTAGCCGCTGGAATTTTTGCCACTCCCGAAAAACATGCCCTGAGTCTCTCGATTCTAATTCCCGTACTACTAGCAGGGCCGATTCTAGGAAATCTGTTTAATTACAAAGCCGGAAGGCTCTTCGGTCAAAAGATGTCGACCCGCAAGAAATCGCGATTTTGGGATCCAAAACATCTGGAAAAAACCCACGCTTACTTTGAAAAGTATGGGACTAAAACCATCATAATTGGTTGCTGGATTCCATTTGTGAGAACATTTGCTCCTTTTGTTGCCGGAGCTAGTGATATGTCCTTTCCAAAGTTTTGCCTTTATAGCGCGATAGGATCCACAATATGGGTGCTGGGTTGCGTCTTTGCCGGATATTTTTTCGGCAATCTTCCTATCGTTAAAAATCATTTTGATGAAGCCATATTAGGCATGATGATCCTCCTAGCCACACCGCTTATTATTGAATCGATAATGGAATGGCGACAGCACAAAGCAAGCAAGAATAAAGCTTAAGCAGAACCCTGCGAGGGAACCTAAAGGGAATAAAACATTGGAGGCGCCGGGCGGATTCGAACCGCCGAATAACGGTTTTGCAGACCGTCCCCTTAGGCCACTTGGGCACGACGCCTCTATGATATTTCAGGATACCTGCTGGTGCCACTTATGCCTGGGTCTTGCCGTAAACTTCTTCAATCCGATCCGTCATTTGGCTCAGAGAAAAACATTCCATCGCAACCTGTTTTCCAAAAGCACCCATCTCGTCCCGGATTCGTGGCTCCTTGAGCAAGTAGCTTAAGAGTTCGGGCAACTGATCGGAATCCAAATCGTAAAGCAGCCCGGTGCGGCCGTCCAAGATTACTTCCGGAAGTGCGCCTACTCGCGCTGCGACCACCGCCTTAGATCGTGCCATCGCCTCGACTGCAGCGAGTCCAAAAGTTTCCATCTTTGATGGAACTGCGACGAAATCGCAGGCGTCGATTAGTTCGGGAATATCATGGCGCAGCCCCGTAAAAGTCACGTGATTTTCTAATCCCAAAGTAGCCACCCTCTGGCGAATCTCCGATTCGTATTCGCCATCAAACCGACCAACAAATAATCCATGGATGTTCTTAATTGACCTTTTAACTTTAGACAAGGCTTTCAGCAAGTCAATTTGACCTTTTTGAGGGCTTATTCGTCCGATTTGACCGATGAGTTGAACATCCCCATTTATTCCAAATTCCTTACGAAGGCGACTCGAATCAGATATTGGAAAATCGAGGAAATCGGTGCCATTGTAAACCGTATCAATGAATTTTTCTGGAATTCCCCGACCGTGCAACATCCCATGAACAAACCCACTCACCGCAACCAGCCGATTATTCCTTTTAGCTATTCGATTATAAATTCGATCATTATTCGCAATATGAACGCTAGTGACAACCGGGCATCCCGTCATTTTGCTTGAAGCAAATCCGAGATATGCCGCCCGCGTCAGATGAGTGTGGATCACGTTGAACTGCTCGCTCAACACCATTTCGTTCAGCTTCGAAATGGTAGATAGCCAGCTTTTACCTTTCATGGGGCAAACCATGGCCGGAATACAAAATTCGCTTGCCGTTTGGGGAACCCATCCGTCTTCTGGACACATCAAAACAACTTCATGCCCTCTGGAGATTAGATGCACCGTTAGGTCAATTACATGGCGCTCGGCTCCGCTGGTAGCCGAGCTTGAAATTAGCTGTACTATTTTTAATTTTTTGAGTATTTTCTTTGGCACAGGTTAGCTTTTATATAAATTTTCTCTCTTGGTTAAGTGTACAAATAGTTCAAGGCCATAATCGAAATTTTGATCATTTTCGGTTCGTGACCGAGTAGTAAGCTGTAAACTCGATTATGCTTTTCTGGAATTTGATGAGAGCGATCATTTTGTGAAATCTACGGTTCAGCGGTGGTCTGACTCAAAAATCGTTCGGATTTTCAAGTATTCCGATTTTAGGTACTACTGGATCGGTGCGTTCGTTAGCTTCAGTGGATCATGGATTCAGCGAATTGCTGAAGGATATTTTGTATTCCAGCTCACGAATGACGAATCTAAACTTGCATTTGTCTCCTTTTGCTCTTCGATACCCGTTTTCTTTTTAGGCTTCGTAGCGGGCTCATTAACAGACGTCGTAGACCGCCGCAAATTACTAATCATTTCCCAATTGCTATATGCGGCTGGGGCGATTTATCTCGCTATCGCAACTTGGAGAGGATTCGTAACCTACTATCAGATTGTTTTTGTCGCTTTGCTTTTAGGATTTGTTGCTTCTTTTGAAATGCCCGCAAGGCAGTCGATTGTCAGTCGCGTTGTGACTAAACAAGACCTAGCAACCGCGATTCCGTTGACCGCGATGACTTTCAACGCCGCTAGAATTGTCGGACCCGCAATCGGCACTTGGATTTTGACCATTTTCGGGGTTGCAATGTGCTACTTCTTGAACGGGGTCAGCTTCTTGGCCCTAATCTGGGTGGTCATCATGATCAAAGCCGATTTAAGTCCACTTAGACAAGGCAAAGAACCAATAAAAGATTTACTTTTTGAGGGCGTGATTTATACTTTTCGCGATGTGCGGTTGCGCACGTTGTTCTTACTGGAAACATTGACCGGATTCGCTGGTCTTTTTTATCTTGGTTTGCTTCCAGCCATTACTGGCGAAACCCTAGGTTTGGATAAATTGGGACCTACTGCCTCGAAGGCCGGTCTTGGCATCGCAACCACTAGCATTGGCATAGGAGCAATCATTGGGCTAATATTTGTGACCGCCAAAAGTGAGTCTCCCCACCGAGATAAAATTATTAAATTCAGCATCACTTTGCTTGGCGTTTCACTGGTGGCACTCAGTTTTGTGAGATCGGCAATTGTCGCTTATCCTCTTTTCTCGCTCGTGGGAGCAGCCGCTATAATGCAGTTTAACACCACTAACGCGCTTTTTCAAATCCTAGCTCCCGAAAAGCGACGTGGAAGAGTTCTCGCAATGCATATCTGGACTCTAAATGGACTTTCTCCATTTGGAGTTCTCCTATTTGGTTGGATTGCTAAACAATCACACGCCTGGCCCAAGACAACTTTCAATGATTTCGGACCCTGGCGAATGCCAACAAACGTGCAGGGTCCATCTATTTCATTGCTCATTGGAGGATGCCTTGTTTTGATCGGCGCAGTGTGGGCATGGTCAAGCAAGAGAGGACTTTCAAACCTCACTCCAGACCTCGACCCAAATTGGTCGGGTGAGCCAAATATTGAAAAATAATTGACGACTTTTGACCAAATCCCTGCTATTCTATAAGATATGCGAAAAAGGGAAACTGAGGCTTGGTTTTTTGAAATTGGAGCTGATTCTGAAGCTTTCAATGAAATGAGCTTTTACTCGCGTCCAGCACTTTCTCCCGGACCATTTTGGCAGCCAAGAATGGACTTAGTTGAAGAGCAAAATCAAATCGTGATTTGTTTGGAAATCGCAGGGGTTCGAGGTGAAGACCTCCAACTTGTTCATTTGCCAGAGTCAAATCAAATCATTGTCCGGGGCACCCGGACTGAATGTCCTCCGGGATCGGAACGGCGGGTCTCGCATCATCTTGAAATTCTTTATGGCGATTTTGAAAGAGTCGTTGAATTGCCCAATATATCTTTCGACTTGTCTGCTACCAATGCTCAGTACAAAAATGGGGTGCTTCGAATTACCATCCCCAAAACTAACGTCTAGAAGAGTCCCTACGGTTCTCATACAAAAAATTAAATTATTATTTATGCCAGAAGTTAAATTACCAATTGAAGAGCACGAGGAACCTATTGAAACGGAACTCTCCGAGCCTCACATAGCCGATGACCCCGAGGATCGGGACAAGCACCCAGATATCCCCCTTGAACTCAGTATTCTTCCCTTGCGAGAAAGCGTCGTCTACCCAATGCTTATTGCTCCGCTCAGCGTCGCTCGCGAATCTAGCGTTCAACTTTTAGACGAAAGCGTAAATGGACAAAACCGAATCATAGGCGTTGTGGCTCAGAAAAAGCCGCAAGAAGATTCTCCCGGGTTCGACGATGTTTACGAATATGGATGCGCGGTTATCATTCGCACCCTTGTGAAAATGCCCGATGCGGTTCGACTCATTGTCCAAGGAATTGCTCGGTTTAGAATTGTTGAGCATCTTTCGGATGCTCCCTACCTTCGGGCGCGAATTGAAGTACTCGAAGACCTCCCAATTGATCCTGAACAGGTAGAAGAAATTGAGGCTCTTCGACGGTCCGTTGCCGCTCTTTTTGAACAAGCTGTAAGGCTATCGCCTCAGTTACCAGACGAGCTCCGGTCTCTTACCCAAGCAGTCCAAGAAACAAACGTCATGACCGATCTCGTGGCCGCTCACATGACTCTTAGCCTTCAAGATAAGCAAAAAATCCTGGAAACTTTGGATGTTCGTGATCGCCTTAGGCTATTGCTTGAAGTCCTTAGCAAAGAAGTAAGAGTGCTTGAGCTCACAAGCAAAGTGCAAAGTGAAGTGAACTTTGAACTCACTAAAAGCCAACGGGAATATTATCTTCGGGAACAGCTCAAAGCAATCCAAAAAGAACTTGGGGAATCGGATGACAGGGGCGAAGAATTAGAAGACCTCAAAGAGAAAATTGCCAAGGCAAACATGCCCGAAGATGTCAATAAGGAGGTTCTTAGAGAGTATGATCGGCTGCGCAGGATGAACCCGGGCTCGCCCGAATATACGGTTGCGCGAACCTATGTCGACACAATGGTCGCCCTTCCTTGGGAAGTTTACACAGTCGATAATCTTGACTTGAAGCGAGTAAAAAAAGTGCTTGATGATGATCATTACGGCCTCGAAAAAATAAAGGACAGGATCATTGAATTTCTCGCCGTACGAAAAGTTAAGACAACCGGGACGATTCGGCAACCAATTTTATGTTTTGCTGGGCCGCCAGGGGTCGGTAAAACCTCGCTTGGCAAATCCATTGCTAACGCTATGAATCGCAAATATGCGCGATTATCGCTGGGAGGTATGCGTGACGAAGCCGAAATCCGGGGGCACCGCAGAACTTATATCGGTGCCATGCCAGGTCAAATAGTCCAGGCCCTTCGCAGAGCAAATTCAAGTAATCCTGTGATCGTACTTGATGAAGTTGATAAGCTCGGAAATGATTTTAGAGGTGACCCTTCTTCTGCTCTACTAGAAGTTTTAGACCCTGAGCAAAATAGCACATTTAGAGACCATTACATAGATGCGCCTATTGACCTTAGTAAAGTTTTCTTTATCACTACGGCCAACCGTTTAGACACGGTGCCGCCGCCATTAAGAGATCGTATGGAAATCATAGAACTTGGCGGCTATACCGAAGAAGAAAAAATCGAGATTGCAAAGAGGCATTTAATACCTAAGCAAATCGAAGAACATGGCTTGAGTAAGGCGCAAATATTCTTTAAGCCTGACGCAGCCCATTATTTAATAAGATTTTATACTCGGGAAGCCGGGGTGCGAAATTTGGAGCGAGAAATTGGAAGCGTGGTGCGCAAAGCAACTCGAATGGTCGCCGAGGGCCATACCGAAAAAATTTCTGTGAACAAGAAGTTTATTGAAAGCGCCCTGGGCGCTCCTCGATATTTGCACGATGAGGTTATGGACCGAGAAATGCAACCTGGCACCGCAGTGGGACTAGCTTGGACAGCTGTTGGAGGCGAAGTGCTTTTCGTCGAATCAACCAGAATGCCGGGAACCAAGGGCCTCATTCTCACTGGTCAGCTTGGCGACGTCATGAAAGAAAGTGTGACCGCAGCATTAAGTTACGTTCGAAGCCATACCACTGATCTGAAAATCGATCCTGCTCAATTTGAAAATTCAGAAATTCATGTTCATATTCCGGCTGGAGCGGTTCCTAAGGATGGACCCAGTGCTGGGATTACCATGGTTACCGCAATCACATCCTTAATGACTAAGCGTCCTGTTAAAAAGCGACTGGCAATGACCGGAGAAGTAACCTTAAGCGGCCAGGTACTTCCAGTAGGTGGCATCAAAGAAAAGGTATTAGCCGCGCAAAGAGCAGGCGTCGATACGCTCATTCTTCCGGACCAAAATGAGAAGGACTATCTAGAAGATGTACCCCTTGATGTTCGCGCAGTATTGAAAACTCATTTTATCAAGAACGCTGACCAAATTTTTAAAATCGCGCTTGAAAAAGCAAGTACAACAAATCATACTAACGGTCATCAATAAAAGTTATAAAATCACCCTTAGTTTATGATTCTTGATACACCTCTCTACGGTAGATTTACGCGAGAAGGTCGTAAGTTCTTAGTTGCTGCGCCGGATGAATACTTACTCTTAATCAAGGGATCATGGGTAACGGGATTAGTTCTCGTAGCTATTGGCATTCTGAGCACACTTTTTGATTTAGGAATTGGAGGGATGTACTGGTTTTATGTAGGGTCAGCAGTTGCCGCAGCTGGGGCTCTAGCTAGTTACTCCCTCGATTTTGCCGAGTTTGACCTCCGCGAGAGGGTATATCGCAGGCGACAAGGGTCGATTATTGGAAGACGAATCGTGAGAGGATCCTTAAACGATCTGCAAGTTTTAACATTTTCGGCTGGTAAGGGACAGGGACTTGCGATGGGTCAGCAAATTGCGCGGCTCACGTTATATTGGAAAAACCCCCAGGAACCGCCATTAATGGTTTTTAACCAGCCCGTTGCGTACCAAATCGCAAACACGTTTCAACCCTCAAACTCCGAGTCCTACACTCAACCCATGTTGTCCAAACCAAAATCTGTTCGCGATTTTGCCTCGGTTCAAATGTTCGGAAAGCAAATTGCTCAATCCTTTCAAATCAATTACTCGCCTGGTAATCCTTTTTAATGCCTTTGCAAAGAATTAAACCTTCGTAGTATCCTCAATTTGCTTTCAACTTTCGATTTCTTCTGATCCTCGTGCCTAACATCCCGAATTAACCTTAATTGGGTGGACTGCATTGAAAAAGCAATGGTGACTTATGCGAATCAACCGTATATTCTTGCGTGCCCAGCCGGTTGGCAGAAGAATTTCCTGGGCGGATTTAATCGTAATCGCCGGACTAATTGCGGTCATATTTGGACTGATTGAGCTTTCAAGAATTGCTCCTCATGTAATATCAGCTCCCAAGATTTCAACTGATCCCAGAGATTTGCCCCTCTACGCAGTTTTTTCAACTACGAGGATGTTTCTTGCTTACATCCTATCGCTTATCTTCACGTTCGTTTATGGGAGTCTTGCCGCGTCGAGCAAACAAAGAGAACGTGTTTTGCTTCCAATTCTAGACATACTGCAAAGCGTTCCTATTCTCGCCTATCTGCCTATGGTGGTGATGGCACTTACCGCGATCTTGCCACTCGGAATCGCAAAAGAATTTTCCGCAGTGCTGCTTATCTTCACGAGCCAGGCTTGGAACATGACGTTTTCCTGGTACCAATCATTGACAACAACCCCGCGCGAGCTTAAAGAAGCCAGCTCCATTTTTCAGCTCTCGCCATGGATGCGATTTACAACGCTAAGCTTTCCATTCAGCGCGATCGGCCTTATTTGGAATAGCGTGATGAGTTGGGCGGGTGGCTGGTTTGCCCTGATGGCAGCAGAGATGTTTCACACTGCAAATCGCCAATTTGAACTTCCTGGCCTCGGCTCCTATATTCAGCAAGCCGCCAACGACTCAAACTATCGCGCAATTTTTTGGGGCATCGCGACCTTAGTTGTCGTCATCGTATTACTGGACCAGTGTATGTGGCGCCCGCTTCTCGCCTGGGCAGACAAGTTCAGGTTAGACATGGTTTCCTCCGAGATGCCCGCATCCTCATGGGTATATGATGCTTTCAGCACAGCCTCCGTGATTAGAAGATTTCGCCGCAAAGTAGTCCGCCCTGCTGCCAGAGCATTTGATCAAAAAATGCGATCGATGTTTCCGCCTCGGCTCGAATTCCATCAGGAATTAAAACCAATCCACCACAACAGACCCATCCAAGTGATATTGATTGTTGCAATGAGTTTCCTCTTATTTGCCAGTTTTCGATTCATGGCAAACGTCAGCTTTCATGATTGGGGATTAATCGCGCTTGGTCTGTTAGCGACAACTTTTAGAGTTTTTCTTGCACTTACAATTTCGGTCGCGTGGACGATTCCAGTTGGCTACGCAATTGCGAGCGATTCGAAAATTTCGAAATACCTGCAACCACTTACTCAATTGGCGGCATCGATCCCCGCGACTGCTCTATATCCGCTATTCCTCGTGGGTCTGCTTAGGGTGCGCGGGGGTCTTGAAATCGCCGCAATGCTTTTGATGCTTTCTGGAACCCAATGGTATGTTCTTTTTAACGTCATCGCAGGGGCTAGAGCCATCCCCCAAGACCTGAAATATACAGCCCAACTTATGGGCCTGAGTGGATGGGAAAAATGGAAGACATTTATCCTGCCAGCCCTTTTTCCATTTATCGCAACCGGGGCCATCACAGCTGCTGGAGGAGCCTGGAATGCTTCGATCTTTGCCGAATATACTCAGTTTGGTGGCGGAAAATATAGCACCGCTTATGGTATCGGAGCGATTGTTTCCGGTTCCCAAAACGCAAGTAATTATCCTCTTCTTATGGCCTCAACTTTGACCATGGTTCTTGCCGTGATTATTATCAATCGTCTAGTTTGGAAGCGCATTTATGCTACCGCCGAGGAGCGATTTCGTCTAGAATAATCTTGGTTGCGTTTTATTATGATCTCGCCAAAAAAAAACTAATATCAACATGATTGCTACGAAAACTGCCCTATTACAGGTTCAAGAGGTGGGAATGACCTACTCCACTGGCAAGAAAAGCTTCACTGCGGTTCGCTCCATAACGATGTCGATTTACGAAGGAGATTTCGTTTGTTTGGTGGGTCCATCCGGATGCGGTAAAAGCACTCTATTGCGAATCATCACCGGTTTGCAAAAATCAAGTGAAGGAAACGTGCTTTACCGCAATGTGCAGCTTAAAGGAGTAAACCCGCAATCAACAATTGTTTTTCAGACGTTTGCTCTATTTCCTTGGCTAACGGTCAAACAAAATGTTGAACTCGCCTTGAAAGCCCGCGGAATTTCGCCCGAAGAAGGCTCGAAAAGGGCCGAATCGCTTCTTGATCGAGTTGGCTTGGACGGCTTCGAAACAGCGTATCCACGTGAGTTAAGTGGAGGAATGAGGCAAAAAGTTGGATTTGCAAGAGCAATGGCAGTCGAACCTGAACTCCTTTGCCTCGACGAGCCATTTTCAGCCCTTGACGTTCTAAGCGCCGAATCATTGCGAACCGAATTAATGGAGCTTTGGCAATCTGGTACCTTGCCGATCAAGGCCGTGCTCATGGTGACCCACAACATCGAAGAAGCTGTTCTTTTGGCCAATCGTATTATTGTGATGGAAAAAGATCCGGGACGCATTGAAGCAGAGCTAAGGAACCCACTCCCATATCCAAGAGTGCCTAAATCAGCAGATTTTAATGCAATGGTTGACCGCGTTTATGGAACATTGGCGGGAACTACCCAGCCTGAACACGTTGAGCTTGGTACCGCTCCAGGCCTTCCAGGTCGAACTCGCGGCCTGCCCGAAATCAATATTAATGGTCTAATTCATATGATCGAAAACATTGATGAGATACCCAATAAAAGAGCCGATATATACGACCTTGCCAGCCAAATGCATATCGATTCCGAAGAAGCAATTGCCCTCACTGAGGCGGCTGAATTGCTTGGATTTGCAGTTATATCGCAAGGCGACATTGCTCTTACAACCGCCGGACAAACATTCATTGAATCCGAGCCTGCAAAAAGGAAGGAAATCTTTGCTTCCAGAATTGAACGGATACCAGTCTTTACCTGGCTTCTTGAACAAATCGACCTATCTGACGCCGGTCTTGAATGGGAAGACGTTGTGGAAGAACTTGCTCAGGATTTCCCTGCTGAAGAGGCTGAGCACCAATTAGACATAATGGTGACTTGGGGTCGGTTTGGAGACATTTTGCTTTATGACGATGGCGATGGCCTCATAATGAGACCGAAGGACGCCAAAAAAGAATAAGTCTCTTACTCAATTCAATGAAATTGACTAGAGAATCCTTCAAAACTTATCTTTTAAAAGAACTCCGGTGGGACGTTCAAACCCCGCTTCTTGTCGGATTTTCAGGGGGCGGCGATTCCACCGCATTACTCGACTTGCTTCATCGGTCTAGCTGCAATGTCATCGCCGCTCATTTGAACCACGGATTGCGACCCGAAGCTGATGCGGAGCAGGCAGTATGTGAAGAACTTTGCTTGGAGCGTTCTATTCCCCTGGTTATTGGCAAGGCAAACGTGACGAAGCTTGCTCGAGATCGGAAGATGGGGATTGAGGAAGCCTCTCGTGAGGCTCGCTATGCCTTTTTTCGCCAAACCGCACACCAAACAGATTGCCGATTTATTTCGATCGCGCACACCAGATCTGATCAAGTTGAAACGATTTTACTGAACTTAACTAGAGGCGGAGGTCTAGCCGCACTATCAGGAATGCAAGTTTTAGATGGTGATTTGTTCCGACCACTATTGCCGTTCGATCACTCAGACTCAATTCAATACTGTAAGGATCAAGACCTTGCGTTTTGCCATGATTCCAGCAATGAAAACCTAGAATATTCCAGAGTTAGAATTCGCAAACAAGTGATTCCTGAGCTAGTCAAAATTAATTCCGCATTTGCCTCTAGCCTTTCCAAGTTTTCGGAAATTACTCATGAGGAAGATGAATATCTGGACGCAGTGACGGCGCATGCCTTGCAGCCTCTCGAAATTCCACTTAACTCCGAACTTCGTTTTCTGACAATTGATTCCGAAGCAGCTTTCGACTTAGTCGGATTCAGTAAATTACCCCTGACTCTCAAGCGCAGAGCGATTCGCCTAACCTCAATCTACCTAGGAGCAACTCCAACTTTCGACCAAACCCAATTAGCAATTCAATATCTGGATAAAGCCATTTATGGAATTCCTAGCTCAGTTTCACTTGAAGGAGGCAAAGTCGTGATTGAACTCAAATCAAAAGCAATTCATTTCCGAAAAATTGAAAATAAATTTGATTTCGCCGAGCAAATCCCAGGTGCGGGAGTCATCGAGTATCCAGAGCTGAACTGGAAACTTGAAATCGGCCAAATCAAAGCTACAGCACCGCCAGATAGGCAGGAACGCAATTCCTTGAAACTTACCATCCCAAGTAAATCGCTCGATTTTCCACTTCATTTGCGTCCAATTGAGCCGGGAGATCGAATTCAACCTCTTGGATATTCTAAAAAAAGAAAACTATCTAACTTAATTTCTGAGTACCAACTAACCGCCGGCGCAAAACACCGGCTGCCGATCCTCTTCAATCGCACCGGTCCGATCTGGATTCCTGGAATATGCGTCAGCAATGCACTCCTGCCCCAAATTTCGAAAGAAAACCAACAAGAAAATCATTCCCAAGAATCGGAACTTTATTACGTTTTGAGCTTTTCAGAATCCAGTCCTAAATCATAGACAATGAAGTTGATAAACATATTCGCCTCCATAATCTCGTCTAAATGAAACCGATTACCTTTTAAACAAAGCATGAGCCGGAAATTTGAATCCAAAAAAAGTAATAATGAACCTGCAGACCAAATTTTCCGTATTTTATGAGAACAGTTGTTAAAAATATTGAAACCTTTCAGAACCGCAATGTGGAGATTATTTGAGTAAGACCGTAAGAGCGCTCATTTTCGCCGTTCTAGCCGTATTTATCATTTTCATCGGAGCTAGTTTGTTTGGTCCTACCGCTGGTCTCCTCGGCACAGACCAAGTTAAGCACCTGCAAACTTGGGAATTGAACGATGCCATAACAAAGAAAAATATTGCGTCTGCAACTTGGCAAGAGCATGATTTCACTGGAACATTTGCCGATACGGGTCAGAAATTTACCGCGTACGTCGCAAGCCCTGATCAGCAAGCAGCAAACCCGCTGGCTCAAGATTTACGAAATAACGGCATAAAATACAATGTCGAATCTGCCCCTTTTAGTTCGAGCTTGCTCGGCGCGCTTTCCGTACTCTTGTTCCCACTGATCATCATTGTTGCGATTTACTTCTTGGTTTTCCGCGCTGGTCAAGCTGGAAGCAATCAAGCCATGAGCTTTGGCCGAAGCCGCGCAAAGCGGGTTGGAGAAACAACTCCTAAAATAACTTTCGAGGATATCGCGGGAATCGATGAAGCTAAGCAAGAACTTTTTGAGATTGTTGATTTTCTCAAAAGCACGAAAAAATATGCAGCTTTGGGCGCCAAAATTCCAAAAGGTGTGTTACTCATGGGTCCTCCAGGCGTCGGTAAAACTCACTTAGCTCGGGCAATCGCCGGAGAAGCTGGAGTTCCATTTTTCCATATTAGTGGTTCCGATTTCGTTGAAATGTTCGTCGGCGTCGGTGCAGCTAGGGTTCGTGATTTATTCGAAACGGCAAAGGCTCACAGACCTTCTCTCATCTTCATCGATGAAATCGACGCAGTCGGTCGTCAGCGCGGAGCTGGCTTAGGCGGTGGTCACGATGAACGCGAACAAACTTTAAACCAAATGCTGGTTGAAATGGATGGTTTTGACGCCAATTCAGGTGTTATTATGATCGCTGCCACAAACCGCCCCGATGTACTTGATCCAGCTCTTTTAAGACCAGGCAGATTTGATCGTCAAATTACAGTAGATCGCCCCGACGCAAATGGACGCCATGCGATTTTGAAGATTCACTCAAAAGGCAAACCTCTTGATCCAAATGTCAATTTAGAGGTCATCGCAAGACGAACTCCAGGATTTACTGGAGCGGATCTCGCCAACACATTAAACGAAGCTGCATTGCTTGCCGCAAGAAGAAATTTAACTCGAATCGGTCAACCCGAAATTGATGAAGCTATTGACCGAGTTATTGCCGGACCATTGAAGAAAAGTATGCTCCTGGATTCTAAAGAACGCGAAATTACCGCGTATCATGAAGCTGGTCATGCTCTTCTAGGTGAATATTGCGATAAAGCTGATCCCGTTCATAAGGTCACTATTCTTCCTCGCGGACGCGCTCTCGGAATAACCTGGATGGTGCCAGAACGCGACAAATACATGGAAAGCATGCAAGAACTGCTCGACGACATCGTAGTTGGTCTTGGCGGTCGTGTGGCTGAGGAAATTATTTTTGGAGAAATATTCACCGGCGCTTCTAGTGATCTGCAACATGTCACCCGAGTTGCCCGCGCAATGGTGACCGTCTACGGCATGAGCGAACGAGTTGGAGCTCTTGCGATTGAGCATCACAGCGGAAACCCATTTCTTGGGCGTGACTATTACGACCAAAAGGATTATTCAGAAGATGTCGCCAAAATCATCGACGAAGAAATTCGTAAAATTGTTGACACATGTCAGCAACGAGCTCTTCAGATTTTAACCGACCACAAACAGGCTCTAAATGATGTTGCGCATGCGCTGTTGGAACGCGAACAACTCAGTCGCGAAGAACTCCTTGCTGTTATGCAGGGTCAAACACTTCCAGATTTGGGAATCCCACCTTTAATGCAAGGTCCTGAAAACGGGACTCCAATTCCACCAAGTCAGGATGCGCGTGCGGTTATAGCTCCGAAGCCTGGGCGATTAGAGCCTGGACCTGCCTAAGACCCGATCTAATAACGCCCTATGCGTAAAATTTGGTATTAGGGATAAACTAAACAAACTGAAGGCCAAGAATTGGGGACGGTTTGATGCGTGGCTGTAGTTCAAACCTTTCTTGGATTTCCAGCATTTGAGTATTGATGGACCTAGACGCAATCTATCAAAAGGGATTCGAATTTCGTTGTTCGGGGAATTATTCGGAAGCTCGCGCAGAATTTGCAAAAATCTTAGCGGTGGATGATGCCCACTTTCAATCTCAACACCAGCTTGGATTAATCCAGGGTTTCGAAGGCGACTTTGACGGATCGCTATTGACCTTAGAAGCACTATGCAAGAACCATCCCGAAAACATCGAAGTCCGATATGACTTGGCAATGACTCAAATGATGTTGGGGATGTCGGAGCAAGCTTGCGAAAATTTTAAGAAGATCCTAGAGATTGACCCACTTCATGAAAAGGCTTTGCAGCAAGCTGCCTTTTGCTAGGTTAAAACAAACCAGTTGGAGAAAGTTCAAAAAGTAGATCGAGCCTCACCTGGAAATAGCGAACGAACTTATATTTGCTATATTGCTCTTGCTTTAATCGCGGCTCTTCCAATATTGCCTGCTTTATTTGGAGCGGGAATCGGCACATTCAACCTAGTTCATTCTTTTGCGCCCTGGAACCAAAATACCAACTTGCCCTGGAATGTACTGCTCGCAGATTCAGTGTTACAATTTTTCTCTTGGCGCCAGCAAGTTTTTCAAGCGTGGCAGCATTTCCAAATACCTTGGTGGAATCCATACGTATTAAATGGCACTCCCCTTCTTGCCAACTCTCAATCTGGAGCCCTTTATCCCCCCCACATTATTTGTGGCATTCTGCGATTGCCGACTGCGTTGGCAATGGGCTGGCTAGCCTGGTTCCATCTTTTTTGGGCAGGACTAGGGGTTAATAATTTAGTCCGACTGAAAAGTGGATCGTTTCTTGGGGCTTTGATTGCTGGCGGATTATTCATCCTTAGCCCGTTTATGCTAGGTTGGACTCCGTTGCCAAGCGTCATCGAAACATTTTGTTGGGCACCATGGATTTTCAAATTTGCGCTTGAAGTTGTGCAAAAAGACAAAGCTCAGAAACCAATATCTGCTTTTAAGCTCGCTCTTTGCATTGCCATGATGCTTCTTGCCGGTCATCTTCAATTTGCTGCTTATGGACTGATAGGCTTGTTTGTATTCGCACTTGTCGAACTCATTCAAAAAGGATTCAAATCTCAAGTTAAGATGGGATTCCTGATTGCAGTTGCGATGGTTGTTGGCGTTCTCTTTGCAAGCCCCCAATTGATCCCTGTTCTTCAATTGGGAAAGGAATCTTCCAGGGTAACAAGCCCAACCATGGAGAATTATTCAGGCTATATAGCAGGCGCAGACCAGGCTTTAGAATTAGCCGGAATTGTCGCGCCGGAAATTTTGGGGATGCCCTTAAAACCAATTGCAGGTACGCATATCGTAGCCTATTGGCCAGCCATGATCTATCGCGGTGCTAATTTTGCCGAAACTGCATTTGGTCTGGGAACCGTAACATTTTTGATCTTAATTCTAGGAGCCTCAATTACCAATTTCAAGCGCAGCTTAAGCCTCATTATTGTTGGGCTTGTTGGATTGCTCCTTGCGTTTGGAACCCCCATCAATTTGCTCATTTATTTCGGGATTCCCGGCTGGCCCGATACCGGTTCGCCAGGAAGAGCAGCTTGTCTGTTTGTACTTGCCGGAACTTCCTGTAGCGGGCTATTTTTTGATAAAGCGATCTCACTGCTATGGCGTCAGATTTTCTTAAAAGGGGTCATGCCGGTAGTGCTTCTTATTGCTATTTCACTGGACGTGGCGATCTCTGCCATGAAAAGCCTTCAGCCGCAAATCGACAGCTTTTCACAAGCAATGATCCAAAGCGTTCTGCCAAATGTGATCTACATTTTTATCGCATTGCTGGGAGGATTGTTGATGATCCTCTGCGCTAAATCTTATTTGAGTTCTCAAAAGAAATCCTCTGCGTTTTTAGCTTGCTATTCAACTATTATTTTCGCCCTGATAGGCTCAGTTGCTCTGGGAGAGAATCTGATCCCTACGTCGCGCAACGTATCTTTTCCATTCGCAACTGGTTCGAGCCTCGCTAGCCTAAACCAACGCGTAGCTACGGTTTCTGACCGATGGGACTTGTTGACACAGGCGCCCAACGTGGCTCCTCCAAATTTACTCAGTTTAAGTGGAACATGTGAGGTCGGCGGCTATGATTCGCTCATTAGGAAGGAAGAAAAAGACCGACTACAAGCAGTTGATGGGCAAGATCCTGCGGCCCAGGCGAACGGAAATATGCTTTTCATAAAGCCTGGGTTCAACCCAGCCTTACTAGAAGATTTAGGAGTATCGGAGGTTATTTCTTTAAATCCAATACCTGGCCTCCAGCCGATAAACCCGATTAACACAAGTGGAATTTTTAGATACGTTCTCCTAGGTCCCGGAAGAGCAAGCGTTCCAAATGGTCGTCAGCCAATAATCACCCGTCAAGACGCTGAATCAATCACATTGCAGGTTCAAGGCCTCGGTCCGCTAACCTTGCGCGATGATCTGGGATCTGATTGGACCGCAACCGTGAATAATATTCCAACCCGTATCACTAGAAGCCCCTGGCCGCAAGTCGACCTTCCTGCCGGATCCGATACCGTTATTTTCAAGAGTCAATCAGCCATGAGAATCAGATATTATTTAATCTTAGACTTGCTTGTTATAGCTAGTCTTGCCATTTCATTACTCAGATACAAAAAACCTAGAATCGTCACGTAATTTCATATTAATCCGTAAAATATATATTAATAAGGGTGATTTCATCGACGCCATGAGTCAAACTATTTTAGAATCAGAATTTCACATAATCAATAACACGGGCAGGTGGATGACCGAGATTTATGATAATGATTTCACTCCGCTGAAGCAAGTTGTTGAAACGCTAGTTAAAGCCACGCGTTGCACGTTCGAAGAAGCCAATACTGAAGCATGGGAAGCGCAGACCTTTGGCAAAGCTGCAGTTTATTTTGGCTCTTTTGAGGAGTGTTCCAGCGTCGCCAGTGCTCTTGAAATTATTTTCGTTAAAACCTGTGTAAGGAAGGAATGGGGCGACTAACATAAGTCAATCGATTTTGGCGAGTAAACCTGCCGTTATTGAAAGGCCACAGATCGTTGAAGATGATCAGCAATCTAGCATCACTGGTCGTGGCGGGTGGATCGTTACCGTATATAACAACGACTTCAATACGGTTTTCGAAGTAATCAGAATTTTAATGATTGCAACTAAATGCACTGAGCGCGAAGCCCGAGAAGAAACCTGGGAAATCCACCACCTTGGTAAGTCGGTTGTCCACCAATCTTGTGAAGCAGAATGTCGTAAAATAGGTGACACAATTTCCACGATCGGAATAAAAGTAGAAATCACATCCGATAATTGATAAATACTGTGGAATTTTTCATGAAATTTTGACTTAAAAACGCCATCCTCCGGAAAATTCCGCCTTTTTGCAACCGTATAAGAAATAACCCGATGCTCAAACTTGCTAAAATCCCCTCGTTCGCCGCGCTAATCACCTCTGTTTTCCTCTTTGGAGGACTGGCGACCAGTCAACTCTCTTATGCCCAGGGATCCAATGCCTTAACTGCGAACGACAAAAAAGAAATTCTTAGTTCAGTTCGCGATGTTATGGAGCATAAAGCCTACGTCCCGAATGTCGATTTTTCAAAATGGGACTCATTCATTTCAAAAGAACAGCCCGAAATCAAGGCCGCGAAAAATGACGAGGATTTTGCCCTAGCGGTTCAGGGAGCCCTTTCAAATTTTGGAATTAGTCATGCTTATATCCTCACTCCTCAAGCGGTTTCTCAACGCAACGACCACTCAGTAACTGGCATCGGCGTACAAATCTTTCCCGAAAAGAACGATGTTTTGATCGTTAAGGTTTATCCAGGATCTTCTGCGGCAATGGGCGGTTTGCTTCCAGGTGACAAAATTGTATCAGTGGAAAATTCCACTTCCGATATGGTTACCCGAATCCGAGGAAAAGAAGGAACAACTGTAAAACTAAGAGTTCTTCACCCGGATGGTAAGACGGTAACTTATTCCCTAGTCAGGCATGCATTTAACATTGCCGATCCCGCTACCATCACTTTTCCGGACAAAGACACGTCGGTAGTTACAATACCAACCTTCGATCTTACTTATGATGCAAACACAGTTAACGATTTAATGACGCAAGCGGCGAGCCGACCCAACTTAGTTGTCGATCTTCGTAGCAACCCCGGTGGATCAGTTTTAAGCATGTTGCACTTTTTGGATTTGCTAATCAAACCGTCTGACGTCATTGGAACTATGGTTGGTCCGGAAAACGTTAAAGATTATCAAAAAACCCATCCTGGCTTTGTGGACGTAACGAAAGTCGCGGCAACTGTTTCGTACGATAACAAACTAAAAGCGACGAAGTTGGCGATTCCTTATTATAAAGGCAACATCGTCGTCCTAGTGAACCAGGCGAGCGGAAGCGCAGCTGAAATTGCTGCTGCCGCATTGCGCGATGATCGCGGAGCGACCATAGTCGGTGAAAAATCCGCTGGAGCAGTTCTCGTGTCAGTGATCGGACAGGTTGCGGATGGGTTTATGCTCCAGTTCCCAATCTTTGATTATGTGACCGAGTCTGGAATTCGCCTTGAAGGTCATGGAGTAACTCCAGATGTGGTTGTACCAGATCAAAAAATTCCGGATCAAGGACCAGATGCTCAACTTCTAAAAGCGATTGCCACGGTCGAAGCAAAAAATAAAATCGATACTTCGGCGGATCGCCAGGCAAATGGTTTTAGACCGAACCTCGATCTTTTCGAACTATTTTAAGGCTAGTTTTGGCGGCACTGACCACCTCAGATATTGATAACTGACCGGTTGAGTGCTTTCGACTCCTAATTTGACGTCCTCTCGGCTCAATTCTTCGATTAAGAACGTCTCGGAATTGACTTGCACATTTAGGGCTATGGAAGGATAAATAACCCTTACTAAGCTGAGGCTCTTTCCGCCTAAATCCATTTTCCCTTGCGCCACTGCTTTCGAATTCATTTGAAAAATCCTCGCCGCAAAGTTATTGCCGCTAAGGAAAGATCTTGCAAGCGCGTCCAAGCTGATTCGAAACGTTTCAAGATAGCCGGGCAATCGCGTTAGAATTAATTTCTTTTCATGGTACTTTCGACCATCATAAACGGTTGCTTTAGTACCGTCCCAGTAAAATAACTTCGTGGGCAAGCCTTTGTCCTCAATTAGCTCCCATACAAATCTCCCTAATTTCCATACCGTTGTGTGGGTATTTCCCTCGGTTATCAATACTTTGGCCCTTCCCAGGTTTGAATAGGCAGTTAAGCAAGATTTGGCGAGGCACCTCGCAGTTAGATTGGCATAAAGCGGTGTGGTCTGAGCAAGCGAGAATCCACTAAACATTGCCGTATCCGGCACCGAAACATGCGGAACCGGGCTCCAAGGTTTCAGTGTAATCAGCCATCTATAATTTGCCTTCAATGAACTGGAACGAACCCGTATTTCATCAATCATGCCCGTACCTTTGCTAAAGGAGAGTGAAAATGAAACTCCTTTATTTGCAAACGACCATTGGATCTCATTCGCAGTCAGTCTCCGGTGCCACAAAGCCGATTTGTTCTTGAAAGGACTCAGGAATTGGTCCAACGCTAATGGGGAAATAAGCACCGCAATCGGAGCCGACACCGAGCCCAAGAATTTGTTGTACAGATTTCTCTTTTGCTCTGGAGTACTGGCAAAATTTTGAAAGTATAAATTTCTAGACGGATCAAGTGCGGTGAGTCGATTTCCGTTCAATTCCAAATGCCAAATTGTCTTCTCGCGGCTTTGTGTAGGCTGCCACGTAATCCGTGATCCTAGATGCCCGGGTCGATCAATCCATAATTCTGAATTTGAAGGATCTTCGCCTGTAGCAACAACTACCAGGTGAATTGATTTCTTCTGACTTAGAAATGCTTCGCATTTTTCGACATCGGCTTTTGGACTCAACTGGGAAATTGCTGAGCAATACGCAAATCCAAGCACTCCAGCAACGATATATCGCAAAAAAAGAATTCGAAAATTCATCAAGCTTATGGTTTACCCAGTCCGAAAGGTGGTCTATTCCTTCCAACAAATCCAGCGGCCGCAATTATGGCCATTACGTAAGGCAAAGACTGCCAAATTTGATCTGGAATCACGGTGCCCTCAAAACTGATTCCTTGAAATGCAATTTGAACGGCTTCTAGGACGCCAAACACGAGGCAAGCCACAAATGCACGGATTGGACGCCAACTGCCGATCACCAAAGCGGCTAAAGCGATGTATCCCTGACCGGCCGTCATATTATCCGTGAATGCGCCGGCGTTATCGACGATCAAGGCTCCCGAAAGTCCTGTCAAAACCCCGGTGGCGCACTGCGCAAAGAATCGCACCTTGGCTGGAGAAATTCCAGCGAGCCTTGCTTTAGAGGGATCATTGCCTACAGACCGCAGTCGGATTCCTCCTCGCGTGCGAAAAGCGTAAATCGCCACCGCAAACGGTATTAAATAGGCAATAACCAAGTAAATGCTAATTGGCACAATTTCACCCCCGATATCGATGCTGTACCTTGGCAATCTCGGCATCGAAACGGGGGCAAATTTATAGTGGACGCTGCCCAAGAAGTTTGTTCCTCCCAGTGCTATTAGATTAAGTGCCATCCCGCTTACCACGTGATCAACTGAAAATATCTGAGTTAAAAGCCAATGAATCAAAGCCATCACAATCGCGCTCCCAATTCCCGCAAAGACCCCCAGCCATGGATTGAGAGTAAGCATTGAAACAACATAAGTCACACAAGCCGACGTAAGCATGTTGCCTTCCAAAGCAATATTGATCACCCCGCTTCGCTCGCTCAAGTACCCGCCCAAAGCTGATAGCGACAAAGGAGCGGCAAGTGCAATTGAGCTCACCGACATCACCTCTAGCGTATTTTCAAAGTTCGACAGAAGCTTTCACCTTCCTGAATCTGATCGCGGCTCCAATTACAATTAGGCAGCCTAGTAAAACCTCGGTAAGTCCCTTGGGCAATCCATCAATTTGTAATAACGGGTCAGCTTGAGAAATTACGGAAAATCCGATCGCTGCAGGTATCACTCCAATTGGCGATGCGCCAGCTAGCAATGCAACTCCAAGAGCATCGAAACCGGTGCCAGACGAAATGTCTGGGAAAAATCGTCCTTGATAGGCAACTACTTGTATGGCTCCAGCAAATCCGGCAAAGGCACCTGACCATGCCATAGCCCTCACAATCACTTGTCTAGCGTCAATTCCCGCGTATAATGCTGCTGTCGCGTTGGCTCCGGTTGCTTCTAATTGGAAACCGCCAACTGTCCGGCGTTTCCAGACATCAGCCAGAAATGGCAACGCGCACGCTACTAGTAACCCAAGACTGAGTGATGCACCTCCGACAGCAAGGGTAGGCAGCATCGTGGAAATATGGCCCGTTGTAGGGCTTTGTTGCCCAGCCGCCTTAAGTGGGCCCGCAACCAAACCAACTGCCAATAAATACGCGACGCTATTAAGCATGATAGTTGTAATTACCTCGTGCCCTCCTCGGTAGCTCTTGATCCATCCTGCTGGATATGCCCATATTCCGCCTCCGATCGTACCGCCAATGAGACCAATAGCAATTCCTAAAAGCCATTCAAATGCAACGCGATTTCGACGCAAATCAAGGCTCCAACAATGAATTGACCATCCGCACCGATGTTAAATAGTCCCGCGCGAAGAGCAATATGAACCGCGAGTCCAGTAAGTAGCAAAGGAGTAGCCCTGGCAAAAGTTAAAGATAACTTTTCCGGAGATGAAAGGCTTCCTTGGTAAATATCCCTAAAAATTTGGAGCGGCGATACCGCGACCAAACGAACTGCTATCCAAAGTACAAGCACGACTCCAATCGTCAACAAACCGATCTTGAACCAACGGTTCAAGCCGATAACCCGACCATTTGCCGACCGATTACATCCCGTTCCATTTCATGACCAACAGGTGGAAAACTTAATTTCCCAGAAAACATTGATCCAATCCGGTCACAATTTTCCAGAAGTTCGTCAAGATCAAAGCTAACAATGATAGCGGAGCAACCCGCACTACAAGCCGAACGAATTGCATTGTAAACGTCTTGAGTGCTGCCAATATCTAGCCCCCTCGCCGGCTGAAAAGCTAAGATCAGCTTAGGGGAGTATTCTAAAGCTCGCGCAGCCACAAATCGCTGCTGATTTCCGCCCGAAAGCGAAGTTATTTCTTGCTCTAAACTACTAAATTTCGTACCGAATCGGGTTGCAACGCGATTCGCCAAACTGAGCCTGTGCTCATGGTTGATCCATCCATGAGTTTGCAAATCCGGCTCCATTTGATGTCCCAAGGCTGCATTACATTCCAGCGACCATGGCGCGATCATGGATTCTTGCAATCGGTCTTCCGCGATCAATCGCAATCCCACTCGCATTCTTTCGGATGGGCTGGTGCTGCTTAAGTCTGCGCCATCAAAAATGATTTGTCCTTCTTCTTTTGATCTTATCCCTAACAAAACCTGGATCAGTTCTCTTTGTCCGCTTCCGTCAACGCCCGCTATTCCAAGAATTTCCCCCTTGTTTAGCGTAAAATCGATTCCCTTTATGGCCGCGTTACCACGTTCTTCTTGAACATGAAGGTCAGTGACCTTCAGCAGTTCGAAACTTTCCTTGCCTGGATCTGCGACATGCTCCCGAATAGGAAACGATATCGTCTTGCCCACGATCTCAGCCGCCAGTTCGGGACCGGTTTGATCCCGCACTTTGGATTCCGAAATTAATTTTCCGCCGCGTAGCACCGTCACCGCGTCGCAATGTGAAAGCACTTCGGAGATTCTATGAGTAACGATTATCGCTGTAGCGCCATCATTCACCAACACTTTAAGGCTGGCAAACAGTGCATCCGAATCTGATGGCGAAAGCATTGCGGTTGGCTCATCCAAAATCAGGATCTTGGCATTTTTCCACAACAATTTAAGGATTTCCAGCTTTTGAGCATTCGATGGGCTGAGGTCTTCGGCATCAGATTCCCAATTAAACTTGAACCCCATTTTGTCGGTTAAAATATTTGCTCTTTTCCTAGCAACTTGAATATCAATCCACTGAGACGGCTCAGCTCCCAGCATCAAATTTTCAAGACAATTTAGCCCGGGCACAATTCCGTAATGTTGGCTCACCATTCCGATCTCGTGACGGATTGCGTCTACAGAAGACCTCAAAGCTACCGATTTACCAAACAATTCGATGTAACCGGCATCGGGCTGCAATGCGCCGTAAAGGATCCTCATCAGTGTCGTCTTGCCTGCTCCGTTTTCGCCCACGATTGCATGGAGTGTCCCCGATTCGATAGTCGTTGTAACTTTGTCAAGTGCGCAACGTGAATCGAAACTTTTTGAGATCTCAACCAATCGAACTGCCGAACTCATAAATGATTAAGTTTGAGATATTTTATCAAACAAAGCTGTCGTTGCCTGCTCGCCACGGCCGTCCGATTCAAGTTGGCCAAGCAATTCGTAAACGAGCATTGTACAAGGGATTGAGGCTTGGATTTCCTCGGCAACTTCGGCGCAATAAGCAAAATCCTTGCGCTGGTTGAGTATCGAAAATCCAGGAGTCCAATCTCTTGCCAGGATTTTGGGACCATAATTTTCCATCGCCCAACTCCCAGCCGCTCCTCCCGAAATTAATTGACGAGCTTGCGCCATATCCAGCCCGCTCTTTTGAGCGAAAGCTAAGCATTCGCATAAGGCGATCAAACATCCCGCTCCGGCAATTTGATTTGCCAGTTTCATGGTCTGCCCCATCCCTTGCCCCCCTACCCTATCTGATACTTTTGTATAAGGCTTAGTTATTTTTATAGCCTCATTTACGTCCAATTCCGCTCCACCCATGAAAATTGTCAACTTTCCTGCAATCGCCCCAGCACTTCCACCCGTCACTGGCGCATCGACAAATCGCATACTGTTTACATTCAAAGCTTCTCCGATTTCCACCGCTCCTTTCGGCGCAATCGTGGAGTGATCTACAAATAAAGTGTTCGGCTTTGCACTTTTCATCATCTGAAAAATCACTTCTTTGACATCCTCCGTGCGATTAACGCAAGTCACAATCACTTCGCATTCGCTTGCTAATTGTTCAATTGAAGAGCTTAATTCGGCACCCTTTTCAACAGCAGATTTTGCTTTTGCTGGCGTCCGATTCCACACTATTAATTCGTCACCTGAACCTTTCGCCGCTTCCGCAAGATGACCTGCCATCGGCGATCCCATAAACCCTAACCCTACAAATCCTATTTTCATTTTTTTATAAAATTTCTCATCCGCGCATTGGTTGCGTGAGCCGGAAGACCTTCCAAATTACCTAAAACTTCAGCAATTTCCGCTAGTTCTAATGCGTCATTTTCGTCACAATCAAGAAACGACGTGAGCTTCATGAAAGTTTGAACATTAACTGCATTGCCAAACCGACTCGCTCTTTTTGTAGGCAACGTGTGGCTTGGACCTGCCGAGTAATCGCCAAAGCTTTGCGCGGAAAGACTCCCGATAGAAATGCTGCCCGCATTTCTAATTTTCTTCATTAACTCCGATCCATGTTCAACTTGCAAACTAAGATGTTCCGGTGCAAACGCTTCAATTGCGTCCAACAAATGATCCCTAAACAAGCCATATGCAAGTACAACTGCCTCGCCATGCTTGATCAGCGATTCACCCATAACCGTTTTTCGAGGAGCATTTTCAAGTTGCGCTTCGACCTCCAATATACATAAGTCCAATAACTTCTCGGAGGGAACATACAGCCGGGCGATGTTGTCCGGTGCATGTTCAACCTGAGCCAATAGATCGGCAACTGAAAATTCAATGCTCCCATGGTCATCTAAAGCAACCGCAATTTCGCTCGGTCCAGCTAATCCATCCAGACCCACTTTGCCCCAAAAATATCGCTTTGCTTCGTTAACGTAGTCATTTCCAGGACCCGCAATCACATCCGCTCCATCAAATTGATCGCCAAGTCCCAGTGCTAATGTAGCTATCGCATGAGCTCCGCCAGCCGCGACTAGAGCCTCAACTCCGAGCTTCCACGCCGCATATTGAACTGCGGTCGAGATGCAACCATCCGCCCCGGGTGGTGTAGCGATAATAATTCGTTTTACTCCTGCGACTTTTGCCGGAATTACGTTCATGATCACTGAACTCGGATAACTCGCGAGTCCTCCCGGCACAAGTCGCAGGAG
>Ga0207933_1000014_pt1 | contig 191612 bp, 193 predicted proteins | sample NGESurdeep092012_4_FD_184488 | JGI IMG/M metagenome (GOLD analysis project Ga0207933, IMG submission 184488) | Arctic peat soil microbial communities from Barrow, Alaska - NGEE Surface sample F53-3 deep-092012 (SPAdes) | ecosystem: Environmental > Terrestrial > Soil > Wetlands > Peat ... | reverse complement strand
CGATTTGGTCAAAGCGCGCCTGACCACCCTCGTTTTGCTGACGACCGCCGTGGGATTTTATCTCGGCGAACGCGGCGCGATGAATCTGATTTTATTTTTCAACGCGCTCATGGCCACTGCGCTCGTTGCTTCCGGCGCATCCGCCTTGAACCAATTGCTCGAACGCGATTACGACGCAAAAATGCAGCGCACGCAAAATCGTCCGCTGCCTTCGGGCCGTTTGCAGCCGGCGACCGTCGCGATTTTTGGCGGCGTCACTTCCGTCGCCGGTTTGATTTATCTCGCGCTCGCGGTGAATTTGCTCACGAGCGTGCTCGGCGCGGTCACGCTCATCAGTTACGTTTTTATTTACACGCCGCTCAAACGCGTGACGTGGATGAACACGCTGGTCGGCGCGATCCCCGGCGCGTTGCCGCCGCTCATGGGCTGGACGGCGGCGCGAAATGAATTGAGCGGCGAAGGCTGGGCGCTGTTCGCGATTTTATTTTTCTGGCAACTGCCGCATTTTTTCGCCATCGCCTGGATGTATCGGGAAGATTACGCGCGCGGCGGCTTCAAAATGCTGCCCGGCGTGGACGCCGACGGCAGCCGCACGGCGCAACAGGCGGTGAGCAATATGTTTGCCTTGATCATCGTGAGCCTGTGCCCGTTTCTTTTCAAAATGGCGGGAACAATTTATCTCGCCGGCGCGATTATTTTGGGCGCGGGATTTTTATATTGCGCGATTCAATTTTCGCGGCAACTCACGCCCGCGCGCGCGCGGCAACTATTTTTTGCCTCCATCATTTATCTGCCGCTGTTGCTCGCGATGATGGTCTGGGACAAAGTGAAATAATATGGAACCGATTATTCATCAATTTCCACCGTATCGAAAAGACGCCGCGCCTTCCGCGCACGATGATCACGGCCACGAACATCACGAGCCGAATTTCATTCAAAAATATATTTTTTCCACCGACCATAAAATCATCGGCATCCAATACGGACTGACCGCGCTGTGCTTTTTGTTGTTCGGATTTTTTCTGATGATGATGATGCGCTGGCAAATCGCGCATCCGGGAAATCCCGTGCCGGTGATTGGACCGCTGCTGGAAAAAGTTCTCGGCCACCCTGCGGCCAACGGCGTGATCTCGCCCGACCTTTACAATTCCCTCGGCGCGATGCACGGAACCATCATGGTCTTTCTTGGCATCGTTCCGCTGGCGTTCGCCGCGTTTGGAAACTACGTCGTGCCGCTGATGATCGGCGCGGTGGACATGGCATTTCCGCGCGTCAACATGGCGAGCTATCAGGCCTATTTTCTCGGCGGCCTCGTGATGTTCGTGAGCTTTTTCATTCCCGGCGGCGCGGCGCAGGCCGGCTGGACTTCGTATTCACCGCTGGCAACGACGATTCCGACGCACGGACAACTTTTTTGGATCATCGGCATGGTTCTGCTCATCACGTCGTCGCTGATGGGCGCTATAAATTTCATCGCCACCATCATTCAACTGCGCGCGCCGGGAATGACCTGGATGCGGCTGCCGTGGTTTGTCTGGACGCAATTTGTGACCGCGTTTTTGTTGCTGCTGGCGTTTCCGCCGCTCGAAGCCGCGTGCATCATGCAGTTCATGGACAATGTCGCGCACACGAGTTTCTTTTTGCCGACCGGCCTGGCCGTGAGCGGCACGCTGGCGCACATCAGCGGCGGCGGCAGCCCGCTATTGTGGCAGCATTTATTTTGGTTTCTCGGCCATCCCGAAGTTTATGTTTTGATTTTGCCGGCGATGGGCATCGTCTGCGAAATCCTCGCCAACAACACGCGCAAACCGATCTGGGGCTACAAATCACTGGTGTATTCCGTTTTGGCAATCGGCTTTTTGTCATTCATTGTTTGGGCGCACCACATGTATCTGACCGGCATGGGCACAAAAATTTCCACGTTCTTTCAAGCCACGACGATGATCATTTCGATTCCGTCCGTAATTATTCTGACGTGTCTGTTCATTTCACTTTGGGGCGGCTCGATCCGTTTCAACACGCCGATGCTCTTTGTCCTGGCGTTTTTGCCGATGTTCGGCATCGGCGGATTGACCGGCCTGCCGCTCGGTTTCAACGTCAGCGACGTTCATCTGCACGACACTTATTATATCATCGCGCATTTCCATTATATCGTCGCCCCCGGGACAATTTTCGCGTTGTTCGCAGGAATTTATTATTGGTTTCCGAAAATGACCGGGCGAATGATGAATGAATTTTGGGGGCGCGCGCATTTTTGGGGTTCGTTCATTTTTATGAACATGGTTTTTCAACCGATGTTCGCGCAGGGCATGGCCGGCATGTTGCGCCGCATGTCCAACGGCGGCGCTAATTATTCCGCCGCCGTGAATGCCAGAAACGGCGCGGAAGTCATCGGTGGTTTGAGTCCATTCATCATGTCGCTGAACACCTGGATTTTGTGGGGAGCCATCTGTTTGGGCATCGTGCAAATTCCCTTCATCATCAATTTATTTTGGAGCATCAAGCACGGCGAAAAAATCAAGAATGACAACCCATGGGATTCCACCACGCTCGAATGGCAGACGCCCACGCCGCCGCCGCACGGAAATTTTCTGCATCCTTTGCGAGTTTATCGCGGCCCTTACGAATATAGCGTGCCCGGCCATGCCACCGATTTCACGCCGCAAAATGAACCGCCGGAAAATGTGCCGGCTCCAACCCTTTCCCCGGCACGCTAATTTTCATGGAAATTCCCTACACAGTTCATGCCCGCCCCGACACCGGCCTTTACAACGCCAAAATCGGCATCTGGCTTTTTCTCGCCTCCGAAGTCATGCTCTTCGGCGGCCTTTTTTCCGCTTACATCTTGTTGCGCGTCGGCGCCGATCCGGGCACCTGGCCGCACGGCTGGCAAGACGTCACGCTGGGCACCATCAACACGCTGGTGCTGGCGCTGTCCGCCGTCACCACCTTGATGGCCTGGGTGGCGTGCAAGGTCCGGCAGTTCGGAAAATTTAGATTTTTCCACGGCTGCACGCTGCTGCTGGCGGCGGCGTTCGTAGTGATCCATTTGACTGAATATAATGACGATCTCACCCATTACGAAATCCATCTGACCAACGGCCTCATTGCCGACGGGCACATGCTGGAAAACAACCCCAAGGAAAATCACGTGATGATTGATGGCCGATATGTCAAAAGCGAGTCGGATCTGATTGACCTGCGCGGGCAGAAAATCCACGACACGGAAATCAAAATTCCGCGCTCGGAAATCAAGGACATGCAAAGTTACGGCCCCTGGCACAACGACTATATGGCGCTGGATTTCACCATGACCGGTCTGCACCTGCTGCATGTTCTCGCCGGCAGCATCGTTATTGGCTTTCTCTGGTTGACGGGACCTAAAATGTGGGGAAAGGATCCCGAACGCTTCACCAATCGCGTAGAAGTCTCCGGCCTGTTCTGGCATTTCGTGGACTTGGTCTGGATTTTTCTGTTTCCGGTTTTATATTTGACCTGATGAATTTATGAGCGAATCACAATCAACCGATTTCAATAGTTACCTCCGGCGCTGCCTCTACGTTTTTATCGCGGCGGTGTGCATGATCACCTTGATGATCGTCGTGTCGTTTCTTCCCAACGTCGGCTGGTCGGTGAAAGTGCCGGTCATTCTCGCCATCGCCGGCGTCAACGCCTTCGTTGTCGCGGGATTTCTCATGCACTTGCTCTCGGAAAAAAAAATGGTTTATACCGTCCTCGGTCTCACCGTTGTCCTGGTCATCGCCCTGGCCGCCTTGACGGTTTATGCGATGCACGATTTTCCCGCCGGCACCACCATGCACTGAATATGTCGCTCAAAGCTTTTCATCTTATTTTTGTGACGCTGCTCACGACCTTGTCATTCGGTTGCGCGGCCTGGGCGTTCTTGAACGGACACTCGAGATTCGGCGGCCTCGGAATTTTAACCGGCATTCTCGTCATCATTTACGGCGTGTATTTTTTGAAAAAATTAAAAAATGTGAGCTACTTATGAAAACATTTCTAAAAACCATTTTTTCCGTCGCTGCTTTAGCCGTCTTTGCGCCCTCGCCGGTGTTCGCGTGCGCCGCCTGTTTCGGCAGATCCGATTCTGCGCTGGCCAGCGGCATGAACTGGGGAATTTTCACCTTGATGGGCGTCATCGTCACCGTGCTCGTCGCCATCGCCAGTTTTTTTATTTACATCATCCGCAAGGAAACGGCGGCGAATGATTCCGCCCCCAATGATTCCGCGCCCAAAATTCCCGCCAACGTATGAGCTTCACCGAATGGTTTGGCCAAAAAGTGCTCCTGCTGCCGCCGCTCGCTTCGGAAAATGGCCAGGGCGTTGACGATTTGATCGTCTATGTCCATTGGCTGATGATCGCGCTGTTCATCGGCTGGATCGCTTATTTTTTATACGCGCTCTACCGTTTCCGCAGTTCGCGCAATCCCCAGGCCGATTACATCGGTGTCAAAAATCACGCCTCCAGTTACATTGAACTCACCGTCGCCGCCGTCGAAGCTGTGCTTTTGATTTTCATTGCCGTGCCGTTGTGGGCGAAAGCCGTGGATCAATTTCCCGACGCAAAAAATTCCACCGTCATCCAAATCGTCGCCCAACAATACGCCTGGAACGCCCGCTACGCCGGGCCGGACGGGATTTTTGGCGCGCAAGACATGAAATTCGTCACCTCCGACAATGTCTTCGGCGTTGATCCCGCCGATGAGAACGGCAAGGACGACATTCAAGTGCTCAATGAGATTCACGTTCCCGTTAATAAACCCGTCATCATTCATTTGAGTTCCAAGGACGTGATCCATTCGCTGAAAATTATTTCCATGCGCGTCTGCCAGGATGCGATTCCCGGCCTGCGCATCACCCTTTGGTTCAAGCCCACCGAGCTTGGCCGCTACCAAATCAATTGCGCGCAACTTTGCGGCCCCGGCCATGCCGCCATGACCGGCGGATTTTTGACCGTCGAAAGCCAGGCCGATTTTGACAAATGGTTAAAATCCAAAACCGGTGCCGCCACCAGCTTTGAATAAAAAAGGTTCGGAAAATTTGCTCGCAAATTCTGCGAATACAAAGGCGGATAAATTTTTAGATGTGCGCGAATAAATAATTATGGCTGAAACGCCCAAACAACCATTGCCGCGAGCTTTGTGGCTCGGAGTCGGATTACTTCTGGGTTTGCTCCTCCTCGCCTATTTGCTTTCGCTGGCCGAACTCAAACGCAAGCCTCATCTCACGCTGCCCGTTCTAGGCCAGGTCAATGATTTTACGCTCACCAATCAAAACGCCAAAATCACCACCCTGGCGGATTTGACCAATCACGTTTGGGTCGCCGACATTATTTTCACGCGCTGCGCTTCCTCCTGCCCGATCATGACCAGCCAAATGAAATCGCTGCAAGATTCGTTGCCGGCGGACAGCGACGCCAAACTCGTGTCGCTCACGACCGATCCCGATTACGATTCGCCCGCGATTTTGAAAAAATACGGCGAACGCTACGGCGCGGATTTCAACCGCTGGATGTTTCTGACGGGAACAAAAAAAGAAATCGCGAATTTAGGCGCCGACAGCTTGAAATTAAGCGCGCAGCCAATTGATCCTAAAGATCAAAAAGACGTGGCCGACCTTTTCATTCACACGACGATTTTTATCGTCGTGGACAAACACGCCCAATTGCGCGGAATTTTTCAAACCGAAGGCCCCGATATTGACTGGACCAATTCCGCCAAACCAAAACTTCTCGCCGCCGTTCATCAACTCGAACGCGAACCGTGAGCCTTCACGATTTGCCCGCCGTCAACGCCTCGCTCAACGCCTTGAGCGCGATTTTTCTCACCGCTGGATTTATTTTCATCCGCCAAAAAAAAATCATCGCCCATCGCAACTGCATGATTTCCGCATTCTGCACCTCTGTGATTTTTTTGATTTGTTACCTCACTTATCATACTTATCGCATCGTCGTTTTACATATCGGGCCGACCCGATTTTTAGAGCCGCAATGGTTTCGCCCCATTTATCTGACCATTCTTTTGACGCACACAATCCTGGCCATCGTCATTGTCCCGCTGATTTTGATCACATTAAGCCGCGCGCTCCGTGAAAAATTCGACCAGCACAAAAAAATCGCGCGCTGGACTTGGCCGCTTTGGATGTATGTTTCCGTGACCGGCGTGATTGTTTATTTCCTGCTCTACCAAATTTTTCCGCAAAAATAGAAGGCAATGAAAGCTGCGGCGAAAACCTCAATTCACGAAAGCCAGTTTCCCAAAAAAATCCGGCGCGATTTGCTCGCCTCGTTGCGCGCGCGAAAAATAAATCACAAATTTCACTACGACAGCATCAAGCAAACACAAAAATGGCTGGCGCTGCATCAACAATTTTCGCCTTCGCGGAACGATGAAAATTGCCGCGCAATTTACGAACAAAGTTTTGAAGCCGTCGCCAAAAAAATAAAATCAAAAAAAATTCACGTCATCGGTCTCGGCTGCGGCGGCGGACAAAAAGACACACGGTTGCTGAAATTATTAAAAGCGCGGGGCAAAGAAATTTTTTACACGCCTTGCGACGTCAGCGCCGCCATGGTTTTGGTTGCGCGGCAAACTGCGCTCGCCGTTTTGCCGGAGCAAAACTGTTTTCCTTTCGTCTGCGATTTGGCGACGGCAAACGATTTGCGGAAATTGCTGGTCACCCGCTCTTCATCCCTCGTCACTTTTTTTGGCATGATTCCGAATTTTGAGCCGGAACAAATTCTGCCCAAACTCGCCAGACTGATCCGGCCAAAAGATTTTCTCCTGTTCAGCGCCAATCTCGCGCCCGGAAATAATTATGCCGCCGGAATGAGAAAAATCCTGCCGCAATACGACAATGCGCCGACGCGCGACTGGCTGCTGACGTTCCTGTTTGATCTCGGAATTGAAAAACGCGCCGGCGAATTGCGTTTTGAAATTGAAAACTTCACAAATGGATTAAAACGGATCGCCGTTTATTTTCGTTTCAAACGCGCGCAACAAATCAAAATTGAAAATGAAATTTTCAGTTTCAAACCCGGCGAAAAAATTCGTTTATTTTTTTCCTATCGCTACACGCCAGAACTTGTTCAAAAGATTCTTGCGCGCAAAAAATTGAAAGTTTGCGGGCAATGGATTGCGGAATCGGAAGAAGAAGGCGTTTTTCTTTGCCGGAAAAACAAATTCGCGCAATCCATGGTTCAAAAAAATTTCAAAGTTTCCAAAACGGCTTTGATGCGCGGAACTTCATGCGTGCGGAATAAATCTGTTTTGCCCAGCGCGGCCAGCACGGCAAAAAACGGCTCGGCGCAACGGATTTCATCCTGAAAAAATTCAAAGGCGTGCGGCAGCGCATGACCAATGGGAAATCCCAATGTCCGCAACCGAAACGTGTTCAGAAAAATATTCATTTGATGGCGAACACGAACCGCGCTGTCCTGCAAGTTGCGATAATAAAATCCTAATCCGGGATCGAGAATGATTTTTTCAACGCCGACGCGTTGGGCGATTTCGATTTGGCGCGAAAAATAATCGCGCATCATTTCAACCGGATCGGCGCTGAAATCAAAATCGCCGGCCTCGCGCACATTTTTACCCGGCACAAAACAAATGATCACGGCGGCATCATTCGCTGCGACCATTTTGAAAATTTCCTTTGATTTGGCGTGGCCGGTCAGATTCAAAACATTTGCGCCTGCTTGGAGGGTCGCGCGCGCAATTTTTGGCGAATAGGTTTCCACTGAAACGAGGATTTTTTCCGCGCGCAATTTTTTAATGACCGGAATCAACTTGGACTTTTGCATGGCGTCATTCGTTCGCGCTGCGTTCGCCAATGTGGATTCCGCGCCGAGATCAATAATTTCCGCGCCTTGCGCCGTTAAAATTTTCCCGCGCTGAATTGCGGCTTCCGCCGTCACACAAACACTTTCGCGATACCACGAATCGGCGGATAAATTGACGACGCCCATGATGGCGGGCTGTGAATTGAAACGAAATTTCTTTTCGCCAATGGAAAATTCCCGCACGCGCGCGGACACGGCGGCGTGATTTTTTTCCAGCAGTTCGGCAAGTTGTTCGAGCTTCAGCATGAAATTGCGCCAAAACTAACAAGCGAGAACAGCGTGTCTATGAATTTTTCTGTCAATCAAGTGACCGTTTGACGGTCGGGAAATGCCATCGTCGTCATCAGCGCGTTTTCCGACTGGCGCGAATCGAGCCGCGTGTGCTGCACAACGATCAGCACGTCCGATTCGATCACGCTCGCGTAATTTGTGCCGCGCGGAATCGGTTCGGGATCTTTCAGATTATTAAAACGCATGTGAACGGTGCGCTTCGCCGGAACAGAAATTTTATACGGCCCGACCGGTGCCCGGTCGGCATAGAAAATCGTGATTTCCACATTAGCGTCTTGATCGGAAACATTCAACATGCACGCCGTTTCATGGCTTAACATCGCCGGTTCTGGTCCGTGGCTCGTCGGCGGAATCCAGCCTTCCGCGATGACCCAGCGTTTGTGGCCGACCGGCGCGAATTTTTTTTCGTTTTCAGTTTTCATAAATCGTGGTGTGAATGCGCGACGAGCAGCGCGACGATGGCGGCGATCACAATTAAAATCACGGCGAAAACAATCGCGCGATTTTTATCCAGCCAAAGTTCAACGCTGAATTTTTTCGCGCGGCGGTCAAAAGTTCCGTGCGCGCCAAAATCATGTTCCACCGGCGTGAATAAATTGTCCGGTTGATTCGGGTTTCTTGGCTCGTCCGTTTGCTGGGTTTTGTAGCTGGCCAGATAATGATCCAAAATTCCCGGCGCAATTTTATTTCCGATGATTGCTTCGACCGTCGGCAGGCCGACGTAAATTTCCCGCCGATCATGCGTCGCCGCAAAAACAATGGCGTCCGCGGCGACTTCCGGTTGAAAAATCGGCGGCACCGGTTGCGCCTTGTTCGGCAATTTATTTTTCACCCAGCCGAATTGCGGCGTGTTGACCGCCGGCATTTCGACCGTGCAAACGCGAATATTTTTTTTGTCGTGGATCAATTCACAACGCAACGAATCGGTGAAACCGAGAATCGCGTGCTTCGCCGCGCAGTAAGCCGATTGCAGCGGAATGCCGCGATACGCCAGCGCCGAACCGACCAGCACAATCACGCCGCGATTGCGCGGACGCATCCGCCGCAGCGCCGCCATCGTGCCCCAAACGTAACCGAGATAAGTCACTTCGGTGACGCGACGATATTCTTCCGCCGTCATTTCCATGATCGGCGAAAAAACCGAGGCCATCGCGTCGTTGATCCAAATGTCAATCGCGCCAAATTCGTTTTCCAATTTTTCCGCCGCCGCTTCCACGGCTTTGTCGTCCGCGACATCGGCAATTAAAATCAAACCGCGTCCGCCCAATTTTTCCACCTCGCGTTTCGCGCCTTCAAGTCCGGTGCGTCCCCGCGCGAGCAAACCGATTTTTGCACCGCGTTTGGCAAACGCCTGCGCCGTCGCGCGTCCAATTCCGGCGGACGCGCCCGTGATCATCACGACTTCCGGTTTCCGATCCGTTTTCATGTTGGCAGTGTTTCCGCTTTTTTCCGGTTTTTGAGCGCGGATAATTCCTGCATTTCAGGAACGGTTTGTTTGGGATGGATTTCCCGGCCCGGCGGATTCGCGTGGCTGCCTTCGCGCAGAGCGAGGGCAAGAATTTGCGACGTGTGCAGCGCGTGGCGATCCGTCAGTTGCCGGATTTGCTCGCGGCAACTGAAACCGTCGGTGACGATCAAAATGTCTTCCTTCGCCTCCCGGACGGCGGGCAGCAAAATGCGTTCGCCCACCTTGACCGAAATGTCATAATGTTCCTTTTCAAAACCGAACGCGCCCGCCATGCCGCAACAGCCGGAATCGAGAATCTCAAATTCCAGTCCGGCGGCTTCCAGGATTTTGCTTTCGGCTTCCATTTTCATCACCGCTTTTTGATGGCAATGCCCGTGCACGACGGCTTTGCGCGACAATTTGGGAAAATCAAAATTCGTTTTCTGCGCCAGAAATTCGCTCAACGTCAGCACCAGCTTGGTGAGTTTTTTCGCGTCTTCGTCGCGCGGAAACAGGCGGTTCATTTCGTCGCGAAAAACGGAAATGCAACTGGGTTCGAGGCCGACCACCGGAATGCCGGCGCGGATTTGCGCCCGCATCGAAAGCAAAATGGCGGCGAGCATTTTCCTGGCCTGCATGAGCATTCCGAAATCATAAAGCGGACGGCCGCAGCAGAGTTTTTCGGCGGGCAGCAGGACTTGATGCCCGCTCGCTTCGAGCACTTCGACCGCCGCCTGCAAAATTTCGGGATGGAAATGATTGTTGAACGTGTCCACCCAAAGGATCACGGGCGTTTTGCCGTCGTTCACAATTTTCCTTTCTTTCCACCACGCGCGAAAAGTGTGCGGCGCGAATTGCGGCAGCTTTCTTGCCTGGGAAATTCCGGCAAGCCATTTCGCCAGTTTTCCCGTGAACGGCGCGCGGCCAAGAAAATTCACCAGCCCCGGCATTTTCGACGCGACGCGCGCCCACCAATGAATCAAGCCCATCGCGTAAGCATGGCGCGGGCGCAGCCGGCCTTCGTAATAGTGCGACAAAAATTCCGCCTTGTAAGTCGCCATGTCCACATGCACCGGGCAATCCGACTGGCAGCCTTTGCAGGCGAGGCACAAATCCAAACCTTCCTTGACTTCTTCGCTGCGCCAGCCGTCGCGGATGACTTCGCCCTGGAGCATTTCAAAAAGAAGCCGCGCGCGGCCGCGGGTCGAATGTTTTTCCTCGCGCGTCACCATGTAACTCGGACACATCGTGCCGCCTTCGCCGCGCCGGCAGTTCCCCACGCCGACACAACGAAGCATGTTGTCGGCAAAATTTTTGCCGTCTTTCTCGCCATAAAAAAATTTCGTCTCGGGCTGCCACGGATTAAAATCCGTGCCGAGCCGGAGATTCTCGTTGTTGTGAAAGGCGTCCACGATTTTGCCCGGATTCATTTTGTTTTGCGGATCCCAAATCGCCTTGAATTCGCGGAACGCCTGGATCAATTCCTCGCCGAACATGATCGGCAGCAATTCGGCCTTTGATTGGCCGTCGCCGTGCTCGCCGGAAATCGAACCGCCCAGGCTCACCACTAATTCCGCGCCTTCGCGCACAAACTGGCGATAATGCTCGATGCCTTTTTTTGTGTTCAGATCGAAATCAATGCGCGTGTGAATGCAGCCGTCGCCAAAATGTCCGTAGAGCGAACAGCCGTAGCCGAATTTTTCAAAGAGCTTCCGCAGGGCGCGCAAATAAATCCCGACTTTATCCGGCGGCACCGCGCTGTCTTCCCAACCTTCCCAGGTGAGCGCTTCGCCGGGCACGCGCGCCGTCGCGCCGAGGCCCGATTCGCGGACTTTCCAGATTTCTTTTTCTTCTTCCGGGTCGTCGTAAAGTTTTGAATGCGGCGCGTCGGGAAGTTTCTCCAGTTCCGTCATCAACGCCCGGCCTTTGGCCATCGCTTCCGCGCGCGTTTCACCGCCGAATTCCACGATCAGCCAGCCTTTTCCCTCCGGCAACAATTTCAAATTATCCGGGTGCATCTTCACCTTCTTCATGTAGTGAACCAGCCGGTCGTCAATGCCTTCCAAACCCAGCGGCTTGTGCGCGAGGACTTGCGGAACGTGATCGCCCGCCGAATAAACATCGGGATAACCCAGCAGCAAGACGCAGCGCGCGGGCGGGCTATAGACCAGCCGCGTCTTCGCCTCCAACACCGTCACGCAAGTGCCTTCCGAACCGACCAGCGCGCGCGCGACGTGAAAACCGTTTTCCGGCAGCAGGTCGTCCAGATTGTAACCGGAAACGCGGCGCGGAATTTTCGGATATTTTTGACGGATCAAATCGGCGTATTTATCGCGCAAATTTTTCAACTTCAAATAAATCTCGCCGCGCCGGCCGCCTTCGCGAATGATTTTTTCCAATTCCTCGTCGCTGGTTTTTCCGACGCGCATTCGCAAGCCGTCGTAAGTCAGAATTTCCAGTTCCTCGATATTGTCCACCGTTTTTCCGGCCATCACGGAATGAACGCCGCAGGAATTGTTGCCGATCATGCCGCCGAGCGTGCAATGGCTGTGCGTGGAAGGATCAGGGCCGAACGTCAAATTGTTTTTTTCGGCTTCCGAGCGCAAATCGTCCAGCACAATCCCCGGCTCGACGCGCGCGAATTTTTCCTGCGGATTCAATTCCAGAATTTTGTGCAGATATTTTGAGAAATCCAAAACGACGGCGACGTTGCAGCATTGTCCCGCCAAGCTCGTGCCGCCGCCGCGCGACAAAACCGGCGCGGAAAATTCGCGGCACAAAGCGACCGTTTGAACAACGTCATCAATCGTTTTGGGAACGACCACGCCAATCGGAATTTGGCGATAGTTGGAAGAATCCGTCGCGTAAAGCGCGCGCGAGCCGGAATCAAAACGGACTTCGCCGGAAATTTTTTTCTTGAGCGCTTGCTCCAGATTTTTCACGTCGCCCGCCCATTTGTTGCCCGGCTCGGCGCGCGTATGTGTCGGCGGTGGTTTTTGGTCGCTCATATCAGAAATTTGTTTTGGGGAGCACAGCCGCCCCGGCTGTAGTTCGGCGTGCCCTCGCGCAGGAAATTCAGACTGAAAGTCTGAACTATCATAGCCGAGGGCAACGCCCTCGGAACCAATCCGTAAAAATAATTTTGCCCTGAAAGGGCAGTCCAAATTTTGCCAGCGCGTTTTTGGCTTGCCCTTTCAGGGCGAATTTCATGGCGGATCAAATTCCGAGGGCGTTGCCCTCGGCTACGATGGCAACCGGCCTTCAGCCGACAAGAATTTGCATTGGCCGTTTCTATTTCAATTATTTTGCAGAAGTGATTCATATTTTAACTTGAAATTTTGCGGCGTCTTTTCGTTTGAATTCCAAACCCAAACCGGGCTGCGAAAGATCGGGCGACAAGAAACCGTTTTTGTGTTTTGTCGTCGCGCCTTCAAAAAACATTTGCTCGATGCGGACGTGATCGTGGAAATATTCGACGTGACGTGCGCGATTGGCGGCGCAGCAAAGATGCGCGTGCAGCGCGGGCGCAGTGTGCGCAGAAAGCGGAATTTGAAAGGCGTCGCACAAATTCGCCATTTGCAAAAAACCAGTCACGCCGCAGCGCGTCGCGTCGGCTTGCAAAACGTCAACGGCGCGCGCCTCCAACATTTTTTGCGCTTGCCACACGTCGTAATTATATTCGCCGGCGGCAATTTCAATTTTTGCGGGCGCGCGTTCGCGCAAAAAATCCAGGCCGCACAAATCGTCGGAAGAAACCGGCTCTTCAAACCAGCGAACATTTTGTTCGGCAAATTTTTTCGCGAAACCGAGCGCTTGTTTTGGAGTGAACGCGCCGTTGGCGTCCACGAACAATTTTGCTTTTTCGCCAATCGCTTTTCGCGCTGATTTGACGCGGGTTTCGTCGCGTTCCGGTTCGCGGCCAATTTTCATTTTCATCATCGAAATTCCTTCGCCCGCCCAATTTTCAAATTGTTGGCGCAATTGTTTTTCCGAATAAGAAGTGAAACCACCGCTGCCATAAACGGGAATTTTTTCGCGGACGGCGCCGAGCAACTTTGCGAGCGGCAGGTTCAGAATTTTTGCCTTCAAATCCCACAGCGCAATTTCGACGGCGGCAATCGCAGACGAAGCAATCCCGTGTCGCCCAAAATTTCTGACGGCAGAATTCATTTCGTTGCGCAGCGCGGAAAGTGAAAATGTATTTTTTCCGCGCACGATGGGAAAAAGCGTTTCGCGGATGAGCGGCGCGCAGCATTCATGCGCGTAGCTGTAACCAAGTCCCGAAATTTTTCCCGCGCCGAGTTCGACTAAAATCAGAGTCGTCGAATCCCATTTCGCCGTGCCGTCCGATTCCGGCTGATCCGTGGGAATTTTGAACACGGAGACCGTCAGACGTTGAATGGTTTCGTTCAAGGCGGTTTCAAGTTTTGTGCGGCAGAAAAGTCTCGGCCATTTCCTTGAACGACTGGCGGATCATGCCGCCGCGTTCCGGGTCGCCCTTCAAAACGGAACTCATAAAATGGCGCGCCTGTTCCAAGGTGATGTGCGGCGGCAGCGGCGGCACTTGCGGATCGGTGCGCGCTTCGATGACCGTCGGACGGTCGGCGTGCAACGCAGTTTCCCACGCGCCGGCGACGGCGTCGGGATGGTCGAGGCCGATGCCCTTGAGGCCGAGCATTTCCGCGTAGCGCGCAAACGGAAAGTCGGGCAAATCCTGGGAGCCTTCAAATTTCGGATCGCCGCTCATGATGCGCTGTTCCCAGGTGACCTGGTTCAGATCGCGGTTGTTCAACACGAGCACGATGAGACGCGGGTCTTTCCATTGCGGCCAATACTTGGAAATGGTGATCAAACCGTTGATGCCGTTCATTTGCATCGCGCCGTCGCCGACGAGCGCAATGACGACGCGTTCTTGATAGGCGAATTTCGCGGCAATCGCGTAAGGCACGCCCGGCCCCATCGTGGCGAGATTTCCCGAAAGTGACGCCATCATGCCGGGGCGAATTTTCAGATCGCGCGCGAACCAGTTCGCCGCCGAGCCGGAATCGGAACACAAAATACAATTGTCGGGCAGTTGCGGCGAGAGTTCCCAAAAAACGCGCTGCGGATTCAGCGGTTCGGCGTTGATCATCGCGCGCGCTTCGAGGACTTTCCACCAGCGGACGATTTCTTTTTCAATTTTTTCGCGCCACGAACGGTCTTCTTTTCGTTTCAAAAGCGGCAGCAACGCGCGCAAAGTTTCCGCCGCGTCGCCGTTCAACGGCACGTCCGCCGGATAACGCAAACTTAACATCCGCTGGTCAATGTCAATCTGCACGCATTTCGCCTGGCCTTCCTTCGGCAAAAATTCAGAATACGGAAAACTCGTGCCGACCATGAACAGCGTGTCGCAATCCATCATCATGTCCCAGCTCGGTTTGGTGCCGAGCAAGCCGATGGAGCCGGTGACAAAAGGCAATTCGTCGGGTAAAACCGCCTTGCCGAGCAGCGCCTTCGCGACGCCCGCGCCAAGCGTGTCCGCAATGTCAATGACTTCGTTGGCGGCGTGTTTCGCGCCCGCGCCGATCAAAATCGCGACGCGCTGGCCGGCGTTCAAAATATCGGCGGCGCGTTGCAAATCTTTTTCGTTCGGAAGAATTCGCGGCGTGACGTGGCCGACGCCGGAATGAATTGTGTTGTGCAAGTGCGCGGGTTCTTCAATCGCTTTAACTTCCTGCAAATCGTTCGGAATAATGATGCACGTCACGGTGCGTTCGGCTTTGGCGATGCGCAGCGCGCGGTCAACTAAATGACGGATTTGCGCCGGATGCGACGCTTGATGGACATATTCTCCCGCGACATCTTTGAAGAGCGAAATCAAATCCACTTCCTGCTGATAACTGCCGCCCATCGCCTGACGCGAAGATTGGCCGACAATGGCGACGACCGGCTGATGATCCATTTTTGCGTCGTAAAGTCCGTTCAAAAGATGAATCGCGCCCGGCCCGGAAGTCGCAAGGCAAACGCCGACTTCGCCGGTGAACTTCGCGTGGCCGCACGCCATGAACGCGGCCATTTCCTCATGGCGCACCTGGACAAATTCAATTTTGTGATCGGTTTTTTCCGCGCGTTCGAGCGCGCCCATGATTCCATTGATGCCGTCGCCGGGAAAACCAAAGATGCGCCGGATGCCCCATTCTGAAAGTCGTTTGATTAAAAAGTCCGCGCAGTTTTCGCTCATAGACAAAGTAAGTCAGCTAAATTCTTGCCAAAAGCGAAATGGGCAAAACACGAGGATTCTCTGAAAGGGAAATTGCACGCTGCATATATTTATTTCCTTCCACTGCAAATTGCATTCAGCTTTTTGGTCGAAAATTGTAACTTTTATTGGCACTTTTCCTGCAAGCGTAAATTTAGATTTTCACAATTCAAATGACCGTCAATTTATGAGTGATTCAATCCATCAACCGTGGAACACGATCGCATTGTTTGAAAAAATGAGCGATGCGCAACGGCTCGAAGTTTTATTGAAAGAGAAAGGTTTGGCCGCGCGGACTTACAATGACCGGCTGCTTCAGCTTTTTTTATTTTTATGTTCGCCGCGCGCCACGTTCCGCGTTCAGGTTCGCGCAAACGATTTGGAACACGCGACCACGCTTATGAAAGAAGACTCCGCTGCGGCGGCGCTTCTGGAAAAAGCGATTCATTGTCCGGCTTGCGGATCGCTGCGCGTCAGTTATCCCCAGATGACCCGCAAATTTTTTCTGCCGACACTTTTGCTGCATTTGGGAATTATTTTTCGCATCATTGACCATGAAGCTTACTGTGAAAAATGTCATTTCATCTGGAGCCTGCCAAAAGATGGAATTTTTCCCATTCCAAAAATTCATGCGGCCAAAACATTTCCGTTCAATGATTCAATGAAATAAACGACTAAAAAGCGGGTAAAATGCAACGTGCGTTTTATTAAAAAATGCACGTTGCAATGTGCTTTTTTGAAAATTCTCGCAAAATGCGGCGGCATGATTCCAGCTAGAAAACATTTTCCTAAAAATTATGAGCGCTTCAACCATCATCCTTATCATTTTAATTATTCTGCTTCTGGGAGCTTTGCCCACCTGGCCTTATAGCAGTGGCTGGGGATATTATCCCAGCGGCGGGTTGGGTTTAGTCGTGTTGATTTTGATCGTTCTGCTTTTGTTGGGAAAATTGTGATTGGCAATTAGGCCGAAACTGATTGGTGCTCCCGCCCGGAATCGAACCGGGATCAGCGGCTTAGAAGGCAGCGGCTCTATCCACTTGAGCTACAGGAGCGCTCAATCCGGCTGCAAAATAACCGGACTTCATCCTTCTTACAAGCTCGTTGGATTCGCAAAATTCTCATGGCGGCAGGAAGCTGTTCTAAAAAGCGAAGCGGCGCAGCGCAGATTTGCCATTGCCAGCAATGATTCGAAATCCTACCCTGAAAAAAATCTATGTGGGCGCTCCTCAAAGAATTTTTCAAGTTCACCCGGCAGGAAAAAAAATGGTGGCTCATTCCGCTCATCGTCATCTTGCTGCTGCTGGGCGCGATTTTAATTTTCACCGCCAGTTCCGGCATCGCGTGGGCGCTCTATCCGTTTTTGTGAAATGTCTGCGCCGCGAAAAATCCTCGGCGTTTCCGCATATTACCATGATGCCGCCGCCGCGCTGGTCGTTGATGGAAAAATTATTTCCGCCGCGCAGGAAGAACGCTTCACGCGCAAAAAAAACGATTCCGATTTTCCGGCGCACGCAATCCAATTTTGTTTGCGTCACGCCGGATTAAAAGAATCCGATTTGGACGCCGTCGTTTTTTACGACAAACCCGTTTTGAAATTTGCGCGGTTGCTCGAAACTTATCTGGCCGTCGCGCCCGGCGGACTCAAAACTTTTCCGACCGTTTTATCCAACTGGCTCGGCGAAAAATTGGATTTGCGCAAAACGATTCGCGCCGAATTGCCGGAACTGCGGCGCGACTGCGAAATTCTTTTTACCGGCCATCATCAGGCGCACGCGGCCAGCGCATTCTTTCCGTCGCCCTTTGAAAATACGGCGATTCTCACGATTGACGGCGTCGGTGAATGGGCGACGACGACGATTGGTTTTGGTCGCGCAAACGAAATTAAATTGCTCAAAGAAATTCGTTTTCCGCATTCACTCGGTTTGCTTTATTCCGCGTTCACGGATTATTGCGGTTTCAAAATCAACTCCGGCGAATACAAACTCATGGGACTCGCGCCGTATGGCGAACCAAAATTTGCCGACACGATTCGCCGTGAATTGCTCGACATAAAATCCGACGGCTCGTTTTGGCTGAACACAAATTATTTTAATTTTTTGGCCGGAACGACGATGACCAACGAAAAGTTTCACAAACTTTTTGGCGGACCGCCGCGCGCGCCGGAAGAAAAAATTGGGCAGCGGCACATGGACGTTGCGCGTTCGATTCAACTCGTCACGGAAGAAATCATGTTGCTGCTCGCGCGTCACGCGCGCGAAATCACGGGCGAAAAAAATTTGTGTCTGGCCGGCGGCGTCGCGCTCAATTGCGTCGCGAACGGAATTATTCTGCGCGAAAAAGTTTTTGAAAACATTTGGATCCAACCGGCGGCGGGCGACGCCGGCGGCGCGCTGGGCGCAGCGTTGGCCGCATGGTTTGCGCAAAAAGAAAATGTGCGCGAAATTTCGGCGAACGATTCGATGCAAGGTTCGTTGCTCGGTCCCGAATTTTCCGAAGATGAAATTGAAGCTGTTTTGCGCGCGCACAATGCGGTTTTCAAAAAAATAAATCGCGACGAACTTTTGGATTTTGCGGTCGGACTTTTGCAATCCGAAAAAGTTGTCGGCTGGTTTCAAGGCCGGATGGAATTTGGCCCGCGCGCGCTGGGAAATCGCTCGATTCTGGGCGACGCGCGCTCGGCCAAAATGCAATCGGTGATGAATTTGAAAGTAAAATTTCGCGAATCGTTCCGTCCCTTCGCGCCGATTGTGCGACGCGAACGTGTTGGCGATTATTTTGAATTGGATTGCGCGTCGCCTTACATGCTGTTCGTCGCGCCGATTAAAAAAGAATTGCGCCGCAAAATTTCGTCGGACGCAAAAGGGTTTGAGCGGCTCAAAGAAATTCGGTCCACGTTGCCCGCGATTACGCACATAGATTTTTCCGCGCGCATTCAAACCGTTTCGCGTGAAAATAATCCGCTGCTTTACGATTTGCTGTTGCGTTTTGAAAAGGCCACCGCCTGCGGCGTGCTCGTCAACACATCGTTCAACGTGCGCGGCGAACCGATTGTTTGCACGCCCGATGACGCGTATCGCTGTTTTATGAACACAGAAATGGATTTTTTAATTCTCGGAAATTTTGTGATTGAGCGCGCCGCGCAATCGCAACAAAAAATTTCGCGGCGCATTTTGCCGCAAGCCGATTGATGAAATTAAAATTCAAAGAAGACCCGAAAGAATGGCGCAAATCCGCGCTGCTGACTTTGCTTGGGCTGGCGATTTTAAGTTCGCTGTTGCGCTGGCGAAAACATTTGCCGCAAAACATTTGGCTCGCGCTGCTGATTTTGTTTGGTGTGCTCGCAATCTTTGCCTGGCTGCAGCCGCGCTGGTTTCGCGGTTGGTATCGGCTGTCATTGCGACTCGGATTTTATTCCAGCCAATTTCTTGGCCGTTGCGCGTTGACACTTTTTTTTATTTTTCTTCTCACGCCGCTCGGCTGGATTTTGAGGTTGTTGGGCAAAGATTCTTTGCAATTAAAATTTCCTCGCAATGCAACGACTCATTGGCATTCGGCAAAAGATTCCGGACTGTTGGACCGGCTTTTTTGAAGTCCTTGCCGGATTCAGTTTGGTTGAAAACCGTCGCGGCATCGGGCAGAATTTGAGCATGAAGTTGAATCACTTTTTTATGTTGCTGACCATTTTTTGGCTGGCGGGCTGCAAAAAACCTGAAAGCGCCGCCGCGCCGTTGTCTGCGGAAAATTCGCTGCCGACGCACGCGCAACCCAAATTGCCGACCATGAAAATTTATCTGGGCGCGGAAACTCTGGATGCCGAGCTTGCGCTGACACCGAAAGAAGAAATGACCGGCATGATGTTCCGCACCAACATCCAGGAAACCGAGGCGATGCTTTTTATTTTGCCCATGCCGCAGCGCGCCGCCTTTTGGATGAAAAATTGTCCCGAATCCCTTTCCGCCGCTTACATTGATCCCGGCGGCGTGATCCAGGAAATTCATCATCTGGAAAAAAATGACACGAATGCCGTCGTCGCCGCAAACAACGACATCGAATTTGTTTTGGAAACCAAAGACGGCTGGTTTGCGCGTCACCGTATCAATCCGGGCGCAATCATCCGCACAGACCGGGGTTCCTTGTCGGAAACGTTTTTTGGAAAATAATTTTCATGCGCAGCGGCAACGGCGGAAGTTTTCAAAAAATCACGGCGGGTGTGGAATTGGACTTTCATAGCTGGAGGTTATTTGTAATTGCGCTGAAAGCACAATCGGAAAATGCTCGCGGCTTTGGCCGTTCACGAACTAAATTGGGGCGATGACGCGAACGAAATCCGAAAAACTTTTTGCCGAGGCGTTGAAATTTATTCCCGGCGGCGTGAATTCGCCCGTGCGCGCGTTTCGCTCCGTCGGCGGCCAGCCATTTTTTGTGAATCGCGCGGCGGGTTGCCACATTTGGGACGTGGACGGAAACAAATTAATTGATTATGTCGGCACATGGGGGCCGGCCATTCTCGGCCATGCGCATCCAAAAATTATTTCGGCGATCAAATCCGCCGCCGAAAACGGAACCAGTTTTGGAATTCCAAATTCGCTCGAAGTCAAAATGGCGAAATTGATTTGCGAATTGGTTCCAAGCATCCAAAAAGTTCGCATGACCAATTCCGGCACGGAAGCGTGCATGAGCGCGGTTCGCCTCGCGCGCGGATTTACGACGCGCGACAAAATCATAAAATTCGACGGCTGCTATCACGGCCACGCGGATTCGCTTTTGGTCAAAGCCGGTTCGGGCGCGCTGACTTTTGGAAATCCTGACAGCGCGGGCGTGCCGGCGGATTTCGCCAAACACACAATCGTCGCGCCATTCAACGATTTTGACGCGGTCAAAAAAGTTTTTGCGGCGAACAAAAATAAAATTGCGGCCATCATTGTCGAGCCGGTTCCCGGAAACGCAGGATTATTTTTGCCGCAAAAAAATTATCTAAAATTTCTGCGCGAGATCACGAACGCAAACGGCGCGCTTTTAATTTTTGACGAAGTGATGACGGGTTTTCGTCTCGCACGCGGCGGCGCGCAGGAGCGATTCAAAATTTTGCCGGACTTGACGTGTCTTGGAAAAATTATTGGCGGCGGTTTGCCGGTCGGCGCGTTTGGCGGGCGCGCGGAAATTATGGATTTGCTGGCGCCGCTTGGACCGGTTTATCAAGCCGGAACTTTGAGCGGCAATCCGATTGCGATGGCGGCGGGAATTGCGAATCTCGAAGAAATAAACTGTCCAAAGTCCAAAGTCCAAAGTCCAAAGTCTGCGCGCGATCAAAAAGATGTTTATTCTTTGCTTGAAAAACTCGGCGCGCACCTTGAAAGCGGAATGCGCGACGCCGCGAAGCGCGCAAAAATTCCGGTGCAGTTCAATCGTTGCGGCTCGATGTTTTGCACTTATTTCACAGGCGGGCCGGTTCACAATTTGGCGGATGCGATGAAAAGCGACCGCGAACGTTTCAAAAAGTTTTTTCACGGGATGCTCGCGGAAAAAATTTATTTTGCGCCGTCGCAGTTTGAAGCGGGATTTATTTCAACGGCGCACTCGCAAACGGTTATTGAAAAAACCATTCGCGCGGCGGGAAAAGTTTTCCGCGCGCTTTGAATTATTTGATCAGGCGGAAGAAAAGATTTCCGGCGGGCGGCGAATTGGTCGCGGTCTTGGTCGTGCCGTCATCGCCGATGGGTCCGAGATAATTTCCCCAATTGGAGGCGGAAAGATTGCTATTGGTTTGGAGCGTGTAACCGCTGGAAGGCGATGACCAGGAAATGATGGCGTTGTTGCCGGAGCGCGTGATGGTCAGGAACGGTGCGCCGGAAGTTTGCACGGCGAACAAACTCCAGAACCCGCCGGTCAAGGAATAATTGCCGCCGGTCATGGCCGGGCCGGCGTCGTGCTGGCCGATGGTGCCGCTGACGGAATAAACACCGCCGGTGCTGGCGCCGCCGCCGCCGGCGATTTTGTGCCAGTCAATGGAATAATTTTGCGCGAGACCCGAATTGCAGAGGAACGCAAATAAAATGGCACTGAGGAAAAATTTGATTTTCATGGCTGATTTTATTGGAGGCGAATGATGGTCATGGAAACGCTGGGCCGAGTTGCGCCGGAACCGTTATTGGATAAAAGCCGGTCATTGGTCGTCGTGCCGGTGACTTGCAAGGTCAGGATGTTTCCTGAGGTCACATTCACGATAAAACTTTTTGCGGTGGGAATGTTTTGGCCGGCGGCATGAGTGTCCACTGAGGATTGGCTGCCGGAAATTTCAGTTCCGTTGAGCGTGGCGATAACCGAAATGGTGGAGGTGGCCGAACTGGTGCTTTCGCCCTCGGCAGAGTATTGAACCAGATACAGACCGCTTTGCTGGCTGGTGAAGGCAGCCGTGCCGGCGGTGTGCGTCCACCCGTTAAGTTGGGCGGTCGTATCGAAAGCAATGTCTTGAAAAGTGTTGGCGGTGTTGATGCTTTGCAGGGTGGTGTCGTAGCAAAAAAGATAATTTGCGCCGGTGGAACCGCCGGAACCACCGGGCAGATTGGTCAAGTTCGAGCCGTTGCCGAAAAATGTGCCGCTGAAATTATTCGCTTTGTTGGTGAAATTGATGGCTGAACTGGCGGTGCCGCTGGTCAAACTGGCGGGATTAATTCCGGTCAAACCTGCGCCGTTGCCGGTAAAGGCGCCGGTGAAAGTGTTGGCGGCATTTGTGAAATTCAGGGCGGCGCTGACATTGCCGGGAGGCAAGGTGGCGCTGACGCCGGTAAGCGCGGAACCATTGCCGGAGAAGGTGCCCACAAATGTATTTCCCGAATTATTAAAGTTGATGGCCGAAGCCGCCGTGCCGCTTCCGAGGTTGGCGGGATTGAGGCCGGTCAGGGCCGCTCCGTTGCCGGAGAAAGCGCCGAAGAAAGTGTTCGCCTTGTTTGTAAAATTAAAAGCTGCGCTCATGGTGCCGCCGGGAAAATTGGTGGCGTTCGCGTTGAGATTGGTCAAGCCCGCGCCATTGCCAAAGAAAGTGCCGACAAAATTATTTGCGGTGTTGGTGAAGTTGAAGGCCGCGCTCATGGTGCCACCCGCCAAAGTGTTGGTGCTGCTGGCAACGATGCCGGTAAGCCCTGAACCATCGCCGGAAAAACTTTTGGCGATGATTGCGCCGTTCACGTTCAAGGCCGCGCCTGCGAGATTGTTGGTGTTAATGCCCACGCCGCCGGTGGCGCGGATTAAAAATTGATTGGTTTGGGTTGAATTAAAAGTTTGAGATGAACTGGAATCCGCCCAAACAAAGGCGCCCCGGTTTGTGGCCAGCGCGCCGCTGCCGGCGGCGAAAGCATTGGCCGCTGCCACGTTGCCCGAGCCGCCGGGAATAATGGCAAACGCGCCGAGGTTGGTATTATAAGCGCCGCCGCCGATGAAAGAATTTTGAGCGGCACTCTGGATGGAGTTAAAACTGCCTGCGACAATGGTGCCATAATTTGCAGAATTCATGTTGCCCTGGCCGCCAACAATGGTCGCCCCGAGAGAATTGGTCGCAATGATGTTGCCGAGGCCGCTGCCAATTGTGGAATAAAAGGAACCGGATTGAATGGCGTTGTTCAAGCCGCCAAAGATCGTTGAATCCGCTGCGCCGGATTGAATGGTATTCAAATAACCTCCGCCGATGAATGAAGAATTGGCTAAGACGGTATTGAGTTGTCCGGCAGCAATGGCTCCATAATTGTCGCCCACGGTATTGCCCAGGCCGCCGCCGATGGTCGCACCTTCAGCGCTGTTTAGGATCGTGTTTGGCGAAGTTGCACTGCCACCGCCGCTGATCGTTGCGCCGAAAGCGCCGGGACTAATGGAGTTTCCGCTAGATCCGCCAATGATGTTGGGCGCACTGGTGGTGGGTTCAAGGCGCAAAGCCGGTGAACCATTGACTTCAAATTCCAAAGCCTCGTCGTTCGTGGTGCCCAAAAGATTTCCCGAAAAATTGCCCGCCGTATTTGCAAACATTGCGTAAGGCACGGGCAACAATTGCTGGCGCGGATTCAAAGTCATAAAGCTTCCGCCGCCATTGGTCCGCACGGAAATTTCCAACCACAGCGGATTGCCGGTCGGCACGCTGCCAAAATCCAGGATCGTGGTGAACAAGCCATTGCTGCTCACGGTCACGGCGGAATTGGTGATTGGCCCAACCGCCGGGCTGCCGCCGCCGCTGGAATTAAAGACGGCAAAAGTGAAATCGTAATTGCCATTGGCCGGCGCGCCATTGTTATCAAGCCTGCCTTGATAAGTAAAAGCCGTGCCTTGTCCGTGGACACAAAGCTGACCGGCGAGCAATGACATGACGATGACCAACAATCCATGCAAGCGTATTTTCATCATAATGGTAGTATTCTTTGCAATTGTTCTAAATTATTGTGGTAGTTTAGCACATTTTGTTCCATGACAAAAGATTTTGTCAATTTTACTGTTCCATCGAAACCCGCCATTGTAACCTTCTTTTTTGGTTTGCGTCCTACCAGACAGCCCGCAGCTATTGAATATGCAGCGGATTAAAAAAACAATACACAACCGCAGTTTATGAAATCAACCAAAACCATCATAGTCGCAGCTTTGGCTGCCGGCGCGTTGCTGGCCGGCAATCTGGCCGGACGCGCGCAAGATTCCACCAACATCCCGCCCGATGCCGCCATGCATCATCACGGCCCGGACATGAAATCGCTAAATCTGACCGATGACCAAAAACCAAAAGTCAAAGCGGTCATGGACGAGCAGATGCAAAAAATGCGCGATTTGCGGCAGTCCGATGACTTCAAAAGCCTCTCGCGCGAAGATAAAATGGCCAAGATGAAAGCCATTCACGATGACACGGCCACAAAATTAAAACCCATTCTGACGCCCGAACAATTTGCCCAATGGCAAAAAATGGGGCCGGGAATGCATCATAACGGTCCGCCCGAAGGCGGCAATGGCAGCAATACGCCGCCGCCGCAGAATTAATTGGTGGGGAACCAGGCATGAAACAGGGGATGGCTCGCGCCGTCCCTTTTTTTTTGCGCGCAGATTCCAATTGAGAAAAAACCAGCGCGCCATTATTTTCAAAGCCCGCGCGCGTAGCTCAATTGGATAGAGCGTCAGCCTCCGAAGCTGAAGGTTGTGGGTTCGACTCCCGCCGCGCGCACCATTTGTGTTTGACTGCTCTTCCAAAAAAGAGCAAAACGAGGCGGCCATGAAAATGAAAAGCGGAATTCTCTGGTTGCTGATCCTGGCATTTCTCGTCAGCGAAATTTTCCTTTTTTCCGCCAACCGCCAAAAAGACGCCGCCATTGTTTCCTTGCGCGAGGCGACGCAGCAAACGGAACTTTTGCAAACGCAATTGGATCAATTCAAAAGTTCCGTCTCTAATTCGGAAAACGCGGAAATTTCCCGTTTGCGCGCCGAGAATCAGGATTTGCCGCAACTGCGCAATCAAGTCACGCAATTGCAAACCGCCAATCAAAAATTGTCCCGGCAATTGAATGTCACCCTCGCCGCCGCGCAACAGCAGCAAGATCAATTGCAGCAAATCCAGGCGCAGAACCAGCAGGCCAGCCTCGCCGCGCAACAATCGGAAGTCGAAGCTGAACGCAATATGTGCATCAACAATCTTCGCCAGATGGACGCCGCAAAAAATCAGTGGGCCTTGGAAAATAATAAAACTGCCGGCGCCCTTCCGACCGCGCAGGACATTGCGCCTTACATCAAACTTGACGCGAACGGAAATATTCCAGGCTGTCCCTCCGGCGGCGTCTACACGCTCGGCGCCGTCGGCGTTCTTCCCACTTGCTCGATTCCCGGCCATGCGCTGCCGCCGTGATCCGCAATTTCCTGCTTTTCATTCTTGGCTTTCGCCGTTTCTTCGCTAGATTGTGCGCTCCATGATTGAAACTGACATTGAACTTTTGAAAGGCATCGCCAACCAACTGCGCATCCACTCCATCGAAGCCACCACCGCTGCCGGCAGCGGCCATCCGACTTCGTGCTGCTCGGCGGCGGATTTGGTCGCCACACTTTTTTTCGGGCAGATGCGTTACGACGCAAAAAATCCGCATTATTACAACAATGACCGTTTCATTTTGTCGAAAGGTCACGCCGCGCCGCTGCTTTACGCGGCCTGGGCGGAAACCGGATTTATTCCCGTCGCCGAATTATTGAAACTCCGCCAGTTCGGTTGCGAACTCGAAGGTCATCCGACGCCGCGCCTCGCATTTGTGGATGTGGCAACCGGTTCGCTCGGTCAAGGTTTGAGCGTCGGCGTCGGCATCGCCCTCGCCGCGCGTTTGGATAAATTAGATTACAACACCTACGTTTTGCTCGGCGACGGCGAAATCGCTGAAGGCGCGGTTTGGGAAGCGGCTTCGCTCGCGGGCGTCAACAAACTGAATAATTTGATCGCCATCGTTGACGCCAATCGTCTCGGCCAAAGTCAGGCAACCGCGTTCGGCCATCACATCGAAGTTTATCGCGATCGTTTTGAAGCGTTCGGCTGGCGCGTCGAAGACATTGACGGCCACGACATCGAAGAAATCGCCGAAGTTTTGAGCGGCGTCGGCCTGGACGACAAGCCGCTGGCGATCATCGCCAAAACGATCAAAGGCGCGGGCATTTCCTTTTTGCAGGACAAAGACGGTTGGCACGGCAAACCGTTGAACAAAGAAGAAGCCGCCAAAGCCATCGCCGAATTGCAACCGACCGCGAAATCGGGAATCGGCGTGGAAATTCCAAAACCGACTCAATTGCCGGAACCTAAAAATGCCGTGCCCACAAATTATCCGGCCATCAATTACAAACTCGGCGACAACATCGCCACGCGCGAAGCTTACGGCAACGCGCTTTTACGAATTGGAGAAACCGATTTGCGCGTCGTCGCGCTCGACGGCGACACAAAAAATTCCACGTTCGCGGACAAATTTTTCAAGAAATTTCCCGAACGCTCCATCGAATGTTTCATCGCCGAGCAAAACATGGTTGGCGTGGCGACGGGTTTTGGCGCGCGCGGCAAAGTGCCGTTCGCGTCCACGTTCGCCGCGTTTTTCACGCGCGCTTACGATCAGATTCGCGTCGCGGGCATTTCGCACTCAAACGTCAAGCTCGTCGGCTCGCACGTCGGCGTGAGCATCGGCGAAGACGGCCCGTCGCAAATGGCGCTGGAAGATTTGGCGATGATGCGCGCGGTCGTCGGCAGCACGGTTTTGTATCCGAGCGATGCCGTTTGCGCGGAAAAATTGCTCGAGCAAATGGCGCTCGGCAAAGGAATTTATTTTCTCCGCACCTCGCGCCCGAAAACTCCGGTCATTTACGGCAACGACGAACAATTTCCGGTTGGCGGCGCGAAAGTTTTGCGCGAAGGCGACAAAGTCACTGTGGTCGCTGCGGGCGTCACGCTGTTTGAAGCGTTGAAAGCGGCGGACCAATTAAAATCCGAAGGCATTAACATCACGGTCATTGACGCTTACAGCATCAAGCCGCTCGGCAAAAAAGAAATCCTCGCCGCCGCGCAAAAAACCGGCAACACCGTCATCACCGTCGAAGATCATTATGCCGAAGGCGGCCTGGGCGACGCGGTTGCCGGCGAATTAAGCGCGGAGGGAATCAAAGTCCACAAGCTCGCCGTCAACGGCCTGCCGCATTCCGGCAAAGCCGAGGAGTTGCTCGCGAAATTCGGCATTGACGCCGCGGGGATTATGAAAAAAGTAAAATCACTTTAATTAACAGTAGGAGACGACGTGAGAAGTCTCTAATTAAAAGTTTGAGACTCGTCATCTCGTCTCCTACAAATAAAATTAACGCGGAGAAATTCTCCGCGTTTTTTGCTTTTGCCGCCGGAAATTTCTGCGAAAGTCAGGCGTGCAAAGCTTTCTGAAAAGCTTTTCAATTATAATTCTGCTCGCCATTTCCGCGTGCGCTGCGCGCGCGGATATTTGCGCGATTTGCGGTAAGCCGATGTATGGCCCGGAGTATATTGTCATCGACAAAGTCACCGGCGAGCAATTGCTGGTCTGCTCAAATTGCGTCAAATTGCCGCGCTGTTTTATTTGCGGTTTGCCGGTCAAAGACGGCGTGGAATTGCCCGACGGCCGCTGGCTTTGCGCGCGCGATGCCAAAACCGCCGTGCTGAACGCCGACGATGTGAAACAGACTTGCGCCGAAGTTCACGATGATCTGGATCATTTGTTTTCCCGCTTCACCGGCTTTCCCACCAACGTGGATGTTTCCGTCATTGATCGCATTGACGTGGATTCGATGTTCAACACCGGAGGCAATGCTTTTGAAAGTCCCGATTTGCTCGGCTATACGCAACCCGTCGTGATAGACAACCAACGACGATACAAAATCGCTTTGCTGACCGGCCAGCCTTTGGCCGAATTAAAGGAAGTTTGCGCGCATGAATTGTCGCACGCGTGGGTCGGCGAAAATGTGAACCGCGCGCAAAGAGGTTTGGGGCGCGACGCCGAGGAAGGTTTTTGTGAAATGGTCGGTTATCTGTTGATGGAATCGCAATCGGAAGCCGCCGAGGAAAAACGGGTTTTGGCAAATCGTTACACGCGCGGGCAGGTGCAATTATTCATCGAAGCGGAAAGACTTTATGGCTTCGATCAAATTCTTGACTGGATGAAATACGGCGGTGCCGCGCAATTAGAACCCGGCCATGTGGACGAAATCCGCGATGTAAAAATGCCGGCGCGAAAATCCGCCGCGCCTGCGCCATTCATTTCCGATTACAATTTCAAGAAGATCCAACCTGCGCCTGCGCTGACGACGATTGAACTTCAAGGAATTTTTTGGAGCGCCCAACCCACGGCCATCATCAATGGCCATTCCTTTGCCGCCCAGGATTCCGCCAAAATCAAAATCGCCGGAACCAACGTCACGATTCGATGTCTTTCCATCGAACCAAAACAGGTGGTCATTCAGAACCTGGATTCGGGCCGGCAGCAGAAATTGCAGATGTCCGCCCAATAGATTTCGCGCGGCAGCGCAGTTGCAAATCCCGCAAAGCTGGCGCAGATTATTTCAGTCGTTATGCCGGACAATTTGAAAAATCTTAAGGGCCAGTTGCTCCTCGACAGCGGGCAACTGGGCGGCTCGTTTTTTCAACGAACCGTCATTCTCGTTTGCCGGCACGATGGCGAAGGCGCGTTCGGACTGATTTTGAACCGCTCGACTAATAACAAAGTCGGCGAAATGATCGTCGCCGATTTGCCGGACACGCTCAAAGAATCGCCGCTTTATCTCGGCGGTCCCGTGCAACCCACCGCCTTGAGTTTTTTGCACACGGATAATTTTATTTCCGATGCCGACGTGCTGCCCAATTTAAGTCTCGAACATTCGCTGGACGCGCTCATTGAGATTGGCGAATCATTTTCGCCCGCGAAAAAAGTGCGCCTGTTTGCCGGATACGCCGGCTGGTCATCCGGCCAGCTGGAAATGGAAATGAAACGCAAGGCGTGGCTGACGTTTCCCGCGTCGCTCGAACTGGTCTTTGAAACGCCGCCCGAACAACTCTGGCAAAAAATCCTGAAAAGCAAAGGCGGCTGGAAAAATAAACTGCTTTCGCAAATGCCCGACGATCTGTCGCGGAATTGAACAGAAGAAAACGAAGCAAACAAAGAATTAGAATGGAATCGCGTTTGAAATCAAACTTTGTTTTCTTTGTTGGCTTCTGTGAAATTAATTCGCTTCAACGCATAGCAGCGTCGCTTCTGATTTCGCCAAAATTTCAGTCCGTTTCAAACTTGCCGGAATCAAACAAAATTGTCCGGCGGACAAATTTGCAATTTCCGAATTGCCTTTGATTTCAATTTGTCCGCTCACCGCCGCGATAATTTGTAATTTTTGCTCCTTCAATTTCGCAACCGCGCCGGTTTTTAATTCCAAATGTTCGACATTGAAAAGCGGGTCGCGGACAAGCGAACGCGATTTGATTTTTTCATTGCCGGAAAATTTTTCCGAAACCAATTTCGGCTCAAAATCGTTAAAATCAATGCTCGCGAGCGATTGTGCGACGTGCAGTTCGCGCGGCTTGCTGTCGAGACCAACGCGATTCCAATCAAAAACGCGATACGTCGTGTCCGAATTTTGCTGAATTTCAAAAATCACGAGACCCGCTCCAATCGCATGAACACGGCCACTCGGCAAAAACATCGTGTCGCCGGACTTGACGGGCACGCGATAAAAACATTCGGCGACGGTTCCATCAGAAATTTTTTTCTCGAATTCCGCGCGCGTCACGCCGCGTTTCAAACCGACAAATAATTCCGCGCCGGGCGTGGCGGCGGCAATGAACCACATTTCAGTTTTGGATTCGCCTTTGAGTTCGTCGGCTTTGTTCGCGGGCGGATGAACTTGCAGCGAAAGTTTGTCGCGCGCGTCGAGAATTTTGCAAAGAATCGGAAAACGATTATGCGCGGCGGGTTTGACGTTGCCCAAAATTTCGCGCGAAAAATTTTGCATGAGCCAGCGCAAATTTTTTCCGGCAAATTGTCCGTTGGCGACGACGCTTTCATCGCCGGGGCGATCCGAAATTTCCCACGCTTCGCCGATGGGCGCGCCGGACGGAAGTTTTTTGCCGTAAAGTTTTTCCAGTTCGCGTCCTCCCCAGACACGTTCTTTGAAAATCGGATGAAAGATTAGCGGATAAAGCACGGGATTTTTATACGGCGGCTTGCGGGACGCCATTTTCCACCGGCTCGATTTTTTCGACGAAATGCCCGTGCGCGCGAAATTTTTCGTAGCGTTTTTTCAGGCGTTCGGCCACGGGCAGCGCGAGAATTTCTTCGAGATGTTTGAGCAAATGCGTTTTCAGATTCGCTGCGGTCAGGGTGGAATCCGTGTGCGCGCCGCCGAGCGGTTCGGGAACAATTTCGTCCACAAGTTTGAGTTCGAGCAAATCGCGCGCGGTGATTTTTAGCGCCGTGGCGGCTTTGGCGGCGGCGGCGCGGTCTTTCCATAAAATTGCGGCGCAACCCTCGGGGCTGATGACGGAATAATAGGCGTTTTCCAAAATCAAAACGCGGTCGGCCACACCGATGCCCAGCGCGCCGCCCGAACCGCCTTCGCCGATGACGGCGGCGATAATCGGCACTTCAAACAAAGTCATTTCGCGGAGATTGACGGCGATGGCTTCGGCGATGTGCCGTTCTTCGGCGGCGACGCCCGGATAGGCGCCGGCAGTGTCGATCAAAGTGATGATGGGCAGATTGAATTTATTCGCGAGCCGCATCAGGCGCAGTGCTTTGCGATAACCTTCGGGATGCGCGGAGCCGAAATTGCGCAAAATGTTTTCCTTTGTGTCGCGGCCTTTTTGCGTGCCGATGACGACGACGCGGTGTTCGCCGAGTTTTGCAAAGCCGCCAACCATCGCGCGGTCTTCGGCAAAAAGGCGGTCGCCATGTAATTCCTCAAAATCGGTGAACGCGCTGTCGAGATAGTCGAGCGTGTAAGGGCGTTTGGGATGGCGCGCGAGCTGGATGCGCTGCCAGGCGGTGAGGTTGGAAAAAATGTGGCGGCGGGTTTCCGCCAGTTTTTTTTCGATAAGCTGGATTTCTTCCTCGAAGCTGATGCCGAGCGAATGTTTTTCCGGGTGTTTGCGGAGTTCGTCCAGCTTGTTTTGCAGTTCGATGATCGGTTTCTCGAAATCGAGCTGATGTTTCATGCGTGGAAATGGTAAAGTCTTTTTGCGCCCCAATCAATGCAGATTTCCGGCGGGTTATTCACCGTTAAAAAACGAGAAGCCGGACTTGCGTCCGGCCTCTCTTTAGTGACGAGGTTTATACGCCTTCACCCAGGCGCTCAGAAGGGTGGCGCGACCAACTTGGGGTCGCTGTTCGAGCCGCACCACGAGCAAAACCTCTCTGCCAACCCTAAACGAACAGCGAAATCATTCGCACTAATTCAGACCAAGCTGGATAAATTATGTTCAAACTATTTTCAGAAAGATATGGGGTCTTCACCCCATGCGAAAATCGCTGAAAATCTTCGTGTGCGGACGCGATTGGATGACGCGTGCCAGTGGCGTGCGCCCATTCGCCACAATGGATTCGTGCAATGACGCTTTTTTACCGGCGCCCGACGCCAAAACCCAGACTTCACGCGCCGTCGCGATTGTTTCGTAACTTAAGCTGACGCGGTCGGGCGGCGGCTTGGGCGAATTTCTGATTGCGCAAAAAATGGCTTTCGGAAAAGCTCCTTCGATTTGAGTGGGAAAAAGCGATGCGACGTGGCCGTCCTCGCCCATGCCGAGAAAAATCAAATCGAGAACCGGCTGGCCGTCGGAATTTTTCGGCGCGACGTGCGAAATGTCCATCGTCGCTTTTTGCGCGGCGATTTCCGGCGAATCTTCGCCGTGAATGCGGTGGATTTGGGCGTCGCCGATTTGCAGCGGCGCGAACAGGAGTTCGTGCGCCGCGCAAAAATTGCTTTCCGCGTCGTCCGGCGGGACGCAGCGTTCGTCCGCCCAAAAAAAATGGACGAGGCCGAGCGAGAGTTCGCGCGCCTTGGCCTGCGCGACGACGGACGTGAAAAATTTCAGCGCGATGCGTCCGCCGGAAAGCGCGACGCAATGCGGTCTGGCCGCGTGGTTGGCCGCCGCGATTTCGTCCAGCCACGCGCTGGCGGCACGCGCGGCCAGTTCGTCGGCGTTGGCGAAGGAAATCAGTTCAATGTTTTGGTTGTTCATTTACTAACGAAAATACCTGTTCGATTTGCTTTTGAATCAAAACATCTTGGTTTGTGTGCGGAAACTGTTCGCGATATCGTTTAGCTAAACGAAGGACAGGCAGCATCGCTGGAAAAGAATTACTTTCAGACAAAGAATGGTGTTCGACATATTTCTCAATTCCTGCAACAGAATAATCAAGCTGCAATTCCAGGTATTCGACAGCGTTAGAGTTGGATGTTTCATCTGAACGAATTCTCTTTAACGTGTGTATGCTCATCAATGAAGTGCTAATTTCCGGCTGACACTCAAATTGATAGTCCAAAATTTTATTTGTTATCACCAGCCGTCGAACAAAGAAGTATCCGACGCTCCCGCCAGCCGCAATCGCACCAACGATAAACGCAACAACAATTAAGACGATTGCGAGTTTTCTATTCATTCGCTTTTGAATTTTATTTTATCACCTGCGGCTCCTGCCAGACGTGGCCGGTTTGCGCGAGCAGTTTGGCGTTTTTCATTTCCGGAATTTCTCCGCGACAGGCGTAAAATACCGGATGCGCGCGTGCCGGTAGCCTTTAAGTTTAGTGTCCGTCGTCAGCAGCGTCAGCCGGTGGATGCGCGCCGTGGCCACGATGAGTTCGTCACCGGGATCGTTCACTGGAAAATCCGGCAGGCGCGTGGATTCAATAATAATTTCCGGCGTCAGCGGCAGGATTTGAAAATTTTCAGGAACCGACGATTTCAGCCATTCCGCCAGATCAATCGGCAACGGCAGTTTTCCTTTTTGATGTTTTTTGGCCGCTTCCCATAAACTGTAAACAGACATCGCCAGCACGAGATTTGAATCGTCCAAAATATCGCGGACTGCTTCCGGCAAAGTTTCGCCGAAAAGCGCGCCGCGCAGCCACACGCTGGTGTCGAGCAGATAATTCATCAGTCAGCATTCCAAGTAACCGGCGGCGGATCGTCAATGTCATCGGGCAGCGGATATAGGCTGGGCGTGCAGCCGAGCAATGTCTTGGGTTTGCCGCGTGCTTTGGGGACGAGATCGGCCACGGCTTTGCCGCGCTTGACGATTTCAATGGTTTCGCCCTTGTCGAGCCACTTGGAAAGGCGCGCAAAGTCATTTCGCAAATCGCGGACGCTCGCAGTTTTCATGGTGATACATTTGTATCACGAAAGGAAAATGTCAAGTGGAATGATGCAAGGCCAATTTACTTTATCACCTGCGGCTCGTGCCAGACGTGGCCGCTTTGCGCGAGCAGATCGTCGGCGGCAATCGGTCCCCACGTGCCGGCGGCGTAAAATTCGCGGTTCGTCAGCGGCTTGTTCTGCCAGCCAGCGCGGATGGAATCCACGATGCCCCACGCGGTTTCCACTTCATCGCGGCGGATGAAGAGCGTCGCGTCGCCGGCGAAGGCTTCGAGCAGCAGACGTTCGTAGGCTTCGGGCGTGTAGGCGCCGAACTCGGCATTGTAACTGAAATGCATCCGCACGGGCCGCACGGCGAGGCTCATGCCGGGAACTTTGCCGTTGAAATGCAGCGAGATTCCTTCGTTCGGCTGCAGGCGCAACGTCAGCGCGTTGGCGTCCAATTTATCTCCGCATTGCGCGGCGAACAAAACATTCGGCGTGCGGCGAAATTGAATCCGCACTTCGCTCGCGCTTTGCGGCAGATTTTTTCCGGTGCGCAAATAAAACGGCACGCCGCTCCAGCGCCAGTTGTCAATGAACAGCTTTATCGCGACGTAAGTCTCGACATTGGAATTCGGTTTCACCTTCGTTTCCTGCCGGTAACCCGGTCGCGGTTCGCCATCCACGGAACCGGCGAAGTATTGTCCGCGCACAACTTGTTTCGCGACATCTTCGGGCGTGAGCGCGCGGATGGATTTGAGCAGTTTCACTTTTTCATCGCGCACGGCTTCGGCTTCGAGCGTCACGGGCGGTTCCATCGTGACGAGCGAGAGCACTTGCAGCATGTGATTTTGCACCATGTCGCGCAATGCGCCGGCTTCCTCGTAATAACCGCCGCGTTCGCCGACGCCGAGTTTTTCGGAAACAGTAATTTCAACATGGTCAACGGAATCGCGGTTCCACAGCCGCTCGAAAATGGAATTAGAAAAGCGGAACATCAAAATGTTTTGCACCGTTTCCTTGCCGAGATAATGGTCAATGCGAAAAATCTGCCGCTCGTGCGCGAAACGCGTGAGTTCGTTGTTCAACGCGTGCGCCGATTCCAAATCATGGCCGAACGGTTTTTCGATGACGACGGATTGCTTGCCGCCGGTTTCGTCCTTGTGCAATAATTTCGCGTTGTGCAATTGCTCGATGACGCCGCCAAACTGGCTCGGCGAAGTCGCCAGATAAAACAAAAGATTTTCGCGCAGCTTCGGATTGCCGAACGAGTTTAATTTTTCCTCCAGTTTTTTGTAAGCCGCTGCATCCGTCAAATCTCCGATGCAATAGGAAACATTTTTCGCAAAATCCACCCAGACTTTGTCGTCCACGGGTTTTGTCCGGGAAAATTGGTCGAGTGCCGCGCGCAATTCCGTGCGCCATTCGTCGTCCGTTTTTTCGCGCCGCGCAAAGCCGATGACGCGGAAATCCGGCGGCATCTGCTTGTCCTTGCAAAGATGGTAGAGCGCGGGGATCAACTTGCGCGACGTCAAGTCGCCGCTCGCGCCGAAAATGACGATGGTGCATGGCTCGGTGATTTTGCGTTCCGTGCCGATGGTGCAAATCTGCGTGTCGTCGAATGAAATGGAATTATTCACGCCGCCACAATGGCGCAATGCGCGGGAAATTTCAATGCCGCATTGGAGCGCGGGTGGCTCGCCCGCGTGAATCTGATTTTTTCAAGTTCTCGCGGACGAGCCGTCCGCGCTCCAAAACAAAAAATTCTCGCTTCCATAAAAATTTTTCCGCAAAATCTTTTTTATGCGCGCATGAAAGCCAAAATCATCATCACCCCGAAAAAAGCCGTCGTTGACCCGCAAGGCATCACCGTTTTGAAAGCCCTCGAACACATGGGTCATCGCGGCATCAAAGCCGTCCACGTCGGCAAATATCTGGAGATCGAACTCGACGCCACCGACAAGGAAGCCGCGCGCAAAGCGCTCGACGAAGCCGCGCACAAATTTTTGAGCAATCCCGTGATTGAAGATTACAAACTGGAAATAGAATAAATTTCAGCCACAGAGACGCAGAGACACAGAGTTTTAATTTTTTTCTTCTCTGTGCCTCGGTGACTCTGTGGCAAAAATAAAAATGAATTTCGCCGTCCTCCAATTTCCCGCCAGCAACTGCGATCAGGATTGCGTCCACGCCGTCCGCGCGCTCGGCCACACCGCGAATTTCATCTGGCACAAGGACACCTCGCTCGGCGACGCCGACGCCGTGATTATTCCCGGCGGCTTCAGCTACGGCGATTATTTGCGCTGCGGCGCGATCGCGCGGTTCAGCCCCGTGATGCAGGCCGTGAAACAATTCGCCGACAATGGCGGACTGGTTTTGGGAATTTGCAACGGCTTCCAGATTTTGTGCGAAACCGGTTTGCTGCCCGGCGCGCTCGTCCGTAACCGCGACCTGCAATTCCACTGCGAACAGGTTTTTCTGAAGACGAATAATTTTGAAACGCCGTTCACGAACAAAATTTCGGCGGAGAAAATCTTGAAGATCCCCATCGCGCACGGCGAAGGCTGCTATTTCGCCGACGAAGAAACTTTGGCGAAATTGAAGGCGAACAAACAAATTCTCTGGCAATACTGCGATGCGAACGGAAATTTAACCGACGCTGCAAATCCAAACGGCTCGCTGCAGAACATCGCCGGCATTTGCAACGAACGTCGCAACGTCGCCGCGCTCATGCCACATCCCGACCGCGCGAGCGAAGAAATTCTCGGCAGTGCCGACGGCAAATTTATTTTTGAAAGCATGATCGCCGCGTTGCAAAACAAAACGGCGGCAAAGGCGGCTTAAATTATTATGCCGACGATTAAAATTGAGCGTTACAAATTCAGATTTTATTCGTCCGACATTGGCGAACCGCCGCATGTCCATGTCATTGACGGCGACATGGCCGCGAAGATTTGGTTGCGTCCGATTTCGGTGGAATACAATCATGGTTACAACAAGGCGCAATTGAACTATATTTTGAAGCTGACAAAACAGAATCAAACGCAATTATTGGACACATGGAATGAATACTTTGCTCGATAAAACAACGGAGGTAGTGAGCGCGCGCGACGTGAGTTTCGCGGGCGACCGCCTGTGCATAGAACTTTCTGACGGGCGCGAATTGAGCGTGCCTTACAAAAAAATTCCGTGGCTCAAATGGCTCGCCAAAGCCACACCGAAACAACGCGCCGACTGGTCGCTCGAACCCGGCGGTTATGCGATTTATTGGGAGCAACTGGACGACGGCGTGGAAATTTGTCACCTTCTCGGTTCGGAAAGTCTGAATTGAAGATTATGCGTCACACGATCATCATCGAGCACGGGCCGGAAAATTTCAGCACCTACGCGCCGGATTTTCCCGGCTGCGTCGCGGCGGCGGACACGGAAAAGGAAACCCTCACTCTAATGAAGGAAGCCTTGGAAATGCACATTGAAGACATGCGCGAACGCGGCGAACCGATTCCGCAGCCGAGCGAAATCCGCGAAGTCGAAGTGGCGGCATGAAATTTGTGTATAGAAAAAATGCATCGCGAATGAAGAATTATGGCGCTATTTGGAGGAAATCTGCCGGAGCATCAAGAATTGAAAAATCATCGGATTGAACATATCAACCGAAGATGGAAACAACTTTATGACCTTGAGAAAGAACGCGCAGAAACTGCAATCAAATATTTGCTTCTGACAAATTCCGGCGGTGCAGTTGCTGTTTTGAGTTTTATGGGAGCCTCAGAAAAAGCGCGTGCTTCATTTGGTGCGGAGTTTGCTCTCTTTTGTTTTGTAATTGGAATAATTTTAATCGGGGTTTTTAACATCATTCAGTATTACCACATCGCTAAACTTTTTGTGCTTTGGAAAAAAGATTCGGAAAAATATTTTGAGAATCACTCTGAATGGGGAAAAATAATTGATGATGACACTAAGCGCAGTAAGACTCGTATTTGGTCTCATGTTGTTGCTCACATCTCTTTTCTAATGTTTATTTTAGGTTGTATCTTTGGAGTAAGCAGCCTTTTCAAATGACCGAACCCGCCATCACTCCCGAACTCGTCGCCAAACATAATTTGACGCCGGAAGAATACGCCCACGCCAAAGAAATCCTCGGAGGCCGCGAGCCGAGCTACACCGAGCTGGGAATTTTTTCCGTGATGTGGAGTGAGCATTGCAGCTACAAAAACACGCGCCCGCTGCTGAAAACGTTTCCGACCAAGTCGCCAAAAATCCTCGTCGGCGCGGGCGAGGAAAACGCCGGCATCATTGACATCGGCGACGGCCTGGCCATCGCGTTCAAGATCGAGTCGCACAATCATCCGAGCGCGGTCGAGCCGTTTCAGGGCGCGGCCACCGGCGTCGGCGGCATCGTGCGCGATATTTTCACGATGGGCGCAAGGCCAGTTTGCGCGGTGAATTCTTTAAGATTCGGGCCGATTGTCGAAAACGAAATGGGGAGCGCACGCGTCTCGCGTGCAGAATCCGGCGTCGCGCCGGATTCTTCCAAAACACAAACTGAAAAAATAGATGAACAAAATTTTCGGCGCGGCGCCGAAAATGGCACGCGAGACGCGGGCGCTCCCCACATCCAAAACAATCGCAGATTGTTTGCGGGCGTCGTCAGCGGCATCGCGCATTACGGAAATTGTTTTGGCATTCCGACCATCGCGGGCGAAGTTTATTTCGACAAATCCTACGAAGGCAATCCGCTCGTGAACGCCTTCTGCCTCGGCGTGTTGCGCCACGAACAAATCGCGCGCGGCGCGGCCAAGGGAATTGGCAATCCCGTTTTTTACGTCGGTCCGGCAACCGGACGCGACGGTCTGGCGGGTGCGGCGTTTGCGTCCAAAGATTTAACCGAGGAATCCGCCGAGCAACAACGCGGCGCGGTGCAGGTCGGCGATCCGTTCATGGAAAAATTGGTTTGCGAGGCGTGTTTGGAATTGCTCGCGACGGGTTGCGTCGCGGGAATTCAAGACATGGGCGCGGCGGGCTTGACGTGTTCCACTTGCGAAACTGCGGCGCGCGCGGGAACGGGAATCGAGATCGAACTCGACAAAGTTCCGCAACGGGCGCCGAACATGACGAGTTACGAAATCATGTTGAGCGAATCGCAGGAGCGGATGCTCATCATCGTCCACAAAGGCCGCGAAGCCGAGGTGAAACGGATTTTTGACAAATGGGATTTGCCGTGGGCGGAAGTCGGTTTCGTGACGGACACCGGACGGATGGTCGTGCGGCACGGCGGAAAAATTGTCGCCGATATTTCGGCAAAGAAAATCGCCGACGAATCGCCGGTTTATCAGCGCGAGTCGAGCGAGCCGGAATATCTGAAAGCCGTCCGAGCCTTCCGGCTTGGCACCATTCCCGATTCCCAATCTCCCATCTCCGATCTGCTAAAACTTTTGGCGTGGCCGAGCATCGCGTCGAAGAACTGGGTTTATAGGCAATACGATCATCAAGTGCGCGACGGCTCGGTGGTTTTGCCCGGCAGCGATGCGGCGGTCATCCGCATCAAGAGCGATTCGGTGCCTGTGATGAGCGCGGAACTCGCGGCTAAAGTAGGGCAGGCGTCTCGCCTGCCCAGCAGCGAAGCCGCGACGCAAGAAAACGGACAGGCGGGACGCCTGCCCTACTTTGAAAAACTCATCGCCATGACCGTGGATTGCAACGGCGTTTATGTTTATCTCGATCCGTATGAAGGCGCGAAAGCCGTGGTGACGGAAGCGTGCCGCAATCTCGCGTGCTCCGGTGCCGTGCCGCTCGGCGCGACGGACAATCTCAACATGGCGAATCCGCACAAGCCGGAATTATTCTGGCAGATGCGCGAAAGTGTTCGTGGCCTCGCCGAAGCTTGTAAATTTTTCAACGCGCCTGTGACCGGCGGCAATTGTTCGCTCTACAATCAAAATCCAAACGGCCCGATTGACCCGACGCCAACGGTCGCCATCGTCGGCTTGATTGAAAAACCCGAACACGTCACAACGCAATGGTTCAAGGACGAAGGCGACGCGATTATTTTGCTCGGCGAAATTGTGGACGCGAACGATCCGATTTTTGGACTTGGCGGTTCGGCGTATTTGCAAGTCGTTCACGGAAAAAAAACCGGTTCGCCGCCGCGCTGCGATTTGGAAACCGCGAGGACTTTGCACACGACGCTGCTCGGCTTGATTCAAAGTGGCGTTGTAAAAAGCGCGCACGATTGCAGCGACGGCGGCCTCGCTGTCGCGCTCGCGGAAAGCTGCATCAGCCAGCTCGTCGCCCGCGAAACGCCGCGATTGATCGGCGCGACGATTGATTTGTCATCTTTCAAAAATGTTCGTCTCGATGCGTTGCTCTTTGGCGAAACACAATCGCGCATTATTATTTCGTGCAAAGCACTGGACGCGGTGAAAGTCGTCGAGCGCGCAAAACTAATGGGCGTTCCCGCGATTCAAATTGGCAAAGTCGGCGGCGATAAATTGACCATCAAAGTTGCCGACCAAGAATTTTCCGCGCCGCTCATGGAACTTCACGACGCCTGGTGGAATTCCATTGCCCGTGCCATGGCATGAAATTCCTTTGAACGCAAAGCGCGATTTCCTTTCCAATTTTCAATGACCGGATTTAACCGTTTGATTTCAGGCGCCCAAATGGAGTAAGCTTCGCGTTCAATCGTGCGACAATTTTTTACCATCGCGGCCAACGCTTTCATGGAACTGGTGCGGCAGCCGATTTTTTTGCTGCTGATGACAGGCTCGGTGCTTTTTGAAATTTTTCTCGCGGTGCCCTATTACTTCGCGTTTGGCGACGAACCGAAACTGGTGGAAAATTCCGTGCTCGCGGTGATGCTGCTGGCCGGACTTTTTGGCGCGGTGTTGAGCGCGTCCTCGTCGCTCGCGCGCGAAATTCGCAGCGGCACGGCGCTGGCCGTTTTGTCCAAGCCCATTGGCCGCGCGCAATTTTTGCTGGCAAAATTCGCCGGGCTGGCCGGCGCGCTGACGATTTTGACGTATGTAAATATGATCGGCGCGCTGCTCGCCAGCCGCATGGCGTTCGATGCCTACGGGAAAACGGATTTGCCGGCGCTGGGAATTTTTGCGGCGGGAATTTTGCTGGCCTACGCACTGGCGGGCTTCAGCAATTTTTTTCTGCGGCGTCCGTTTGTAAGCGATGCGGTTTTGGCGCTGGTGATTTTGACCACGCTGGCGGCGTTCCTCGTTTTTCAGTTCACCAGGCAAATGGAAAGCCTCGGCACGGTCGCGCATGTGAATTGGAATCTTTTGCCGGCGGGAATTTTGGTTTTATTCGCGCTCTGGATTTTGGCGGCCATCGCGCTGGCGTGCTCGACCCGGCTGGACACGATTCCGACTTTGGCGATTTGCTCCGCGATTTTCATGCTCGGTCTGATGTCGGATTATTTTTTTGGCCGTCGCGCCGAACAGGGCGATTGGTGGGCTTCGACGCTTTACAGCCTCATTCCGAACTGGCAGCTTTTCTGGCTCGGCGACGCCCTGGACATGGGCAAAAATACTTTTCAATGGGCTTACGCGGCCAAAGCGCTCGCCTACACCGTTGGCTACGCCGGCGCGGCGCTGGCCCTCGGCGCCGCCTTGTTTGAAGAACGCGAATTAAGTTAAATGGAACGCAACGTCCAAAAAAATGGTTTCGTAAATCTGGTTGCCGCCGTGGTGATTTTCATCGCCGCGTTCGTCGTGACGTGCTACGTCAATTCGCTCGCCGGGCAGACCGCCTCCATTTTTCTCGGACTCGGATTGCTCGTGGCGTTTGCCAGTTGGTTTCAAATGCGGCTCGCGGAAAACGAGCGCCTGGAAAAATTTGAGGTCGAGGAACTCGCGCGCGCCAAAGGCGAATCCGCCTTGTTTGACGCCAAAGAATCGGAAGTCTTTCCCGCCCGCCGCGCGCGCGAACAATTCGAGAAATTTTTCGTGCCCGGTTTTTGCGTCCTGCTGTTTTTGCTCGAAGCCGGCGGCGCGTATTTGCTCTGGCGCTGGAGCGGCAAAGCGACCAGCGTTATTTTGCCCGACCGCGCCATGCCGTCGCTCGCGCTCTTTGGAATTTTTGCGCTGCTGCTGTTTTTGTTCGGGCGATTTTCCGTGACAATCGCGCGGCTGGAAAATCACTGGCTGCTCCGGCCCAGCGCCAGTTTCTTATTGGCCGGCGCGTATGTCTGCTTTTTCACCGCGCTCGCCATTGCCGGAACCAAAACGGGATTTCCGAAAATTGATTTTTACGTCGCGCGCGGTTTATGCGTGCTGCTCGGTTTGATGGCGGCGGAAATGCTCCTGACGCTGCTGCTGGAAATTTATCGCCCGCGCGTGCGCGGAAAAATCGTCCGGCCGCTTTACGACAGCCGCGTCATCGGCTTGCTCGGCCAGCCCGAAAGCCTGCTCACGACGGCGGCGGAAGCGCTTGATTATCAATTCGGCTTCAACGTTTCGGAAACGTGGTTTTATCGCCTCGTCGAAAAAAATCTGGCGGTGGTCATTCTGGCGCAACTGGCGATTTTACTTTTGTCCACGACCATCGTTTTTGTGGACGCGGGCGAGCAGGCCGTTTTGGAATGTTTCGGAAAACCGATTTCGATTTTGCTGCCGGGCGCGCATGTGAAATGGCCGTGGCCGGTGGACAAAGTTTATCGCTACCGCACCGACCAAATTCAAACGCTCTACGTCGGCTTCACGCCGGACGCGAATGAACAAAACACGATCCTTTGGACGGTAGCGCACAACAAAGAAGAAAATTTTCTCGTCGGCAATCGCGCGAGCGCAACGGTTCAAAATGAAATGGCCGATACCAACGATCTGACCAAATCGCCGCCCGTCAGTTTCATCACCGTCAGTATTCCCGTGCAATTTCAGATCACGAACGTCATGGATTGGGCTTACAAAAACAGCGGCCAGACGAATCTGCTTTCGGACCTGGCCACGCGCGCCGTCGTGCATTTTCTCGCCGGCGTGGATTTGAGCGACGTGATGTCCCGCGCGCGATTGCAGGCGGCGAAGGAATTGCAAAATCAAATCCAGGCCGCCGCAAATAAGTATGATCTCGGCGCAAAAATAATTTTTGTCGGTTTGCAGGACATTCATCCGCCAACTCCCGTGGCCAGCGATTACGAAAAAGTGATCGGCGCGGAGCAGGGAAAACTCGCCAGAATCCTGGCCGCGCGCGCCGACGCGATCAGAACCAACGCGCTGGCCGACGCGCTGGCGTTCACGACGACGAATATTGCCGACGCGATGCGCCTGCGTTTGGAAGTTTCGCGCTTCGCGCAAGCCGCGCTGTTCACGAATCAAATTCCCGCCTTCGAGGCCGCGCCGTCCGTTTATAAACAGCGGCTGTATTTTCACACATTCGTGGACGCGACCAAAAACGCGCGCAAATATGTTCTGCTCGTCACCAACACGCAGGACGTTTTGATTTTTGATCTGGAAGATAAAATCCGCGAAGACCTTTTGAATGTGAATCCCAATCCTCCCTCGCCATGAAAAGAAATTTAATCACCGTCATCGTCGGCGCCGCGCTGATCATTATTTTTGCGCTGCTGCTATTTGTTTTTCAGGTCCGCCAGTCGGAAATCGCGGTCGTCACGACGTTTGGCAAGCCGGTGCGCAACCTTTCCGAGCCGGGCGCGTATTTCAAATGGCCGTGGCCGATCCAGAAAGTCTATACCTTCGACGCGCGCGTCCAAAATTTTCAGGATAAATTCAGCGAAACGCTCACGGCGGACAATAATCCGTTGATCGTGACGATTTACACCGGCTGGCGGATTTCCGATGCGAAGGAATTTTATCCAAAATTTTTCGGCTCCGTTGCCGCCGCGCAGCGCGTGCTGGAAAGCATGTTGCGCAATGCCAAAAACGCCGTCATCGGCTCGAACACGTTGTCCGCCTTCGTGAATCCCAACCCGAAGCAGTTGAAATTTGACGCGATGGAAAATGAGATCATGGCTTCGGTGCGGGCGCAATTAAGCACGAATAATTATGGCATCAGCCTTGAATTTCTCGGCTTCAAAAAAATCGAGCTGCCCGAAAGCGTGACGCAAAATGTTTTTGACCGCATGAAAGCCGACCGGCAGGTGCTCATCAATGCCGAGCAATACGAAGGCGAGCGCGACGCGCAGGAAATCAAGGCGAACGCCGACCGGCAGGCGGCGGAAACCATTGCCGATGCCAACGCCGCTGCGACGCGCATCCAGGGCGAAGGCGAAGCGGAGGCGGCAAAAACGCTGCCGATCTTTCAGCGCGATCCCGAACTGGCGGTTTTTCTTTTGCGCATCGGCGCGTTGCAGCAATCGCTCAACGAAAAAACGACTTTGATTTTCGACGAGCGCACGCCGCCCTTCGATTTGTTCAGCCATTTGCCGACGAATGCGCCGGCGAAATGACAAGTTGCAAAGTATATCTTTTACATATACTTTAAATATGAAGGTCAGCCCTGAATTCAATTCGTGGGATTATGACGGATTTGAATGGGATTCGGGAAACATTACAAAAAACAATAAACATGAAGTAGAGCCGGAAGAAGCTGAAGAAATATTTTTGAATGAACCGTTGTTGGTTGCGACTGATGAAAAACATTCAAAATCAGAAATGCGATGGCGTGCGTTGGGGAAAACAGCGAAACGATTTTTGTTTGTGGTTTTTACGGTTCGCGGAAATTTAATTCGGATCATTTCGGCCCGTTCAATGAATAAAAAAGAAAAGGTAATTTATGAAAAAGAAACTTTACGTCCGGGAAGCAAGTCCTGACGAAGGCAAAGATATTGACTGGAGTCAAGCGCGGCGTGTCGTGTTTCCAAATCTGAAACCATCGCGGCAACCGATTAGTTTGAGAATCCCCGGCATCACGCTTCAAAAAATTCGGCGCGCGGCAAATCGGCAGGGCGTGCCTTACCAAAGTCTAATCAATGTTTGGTTGGCGGAACGCGCTGAAGCTGAAAATAACATGGCTTAAAATGAACGACGAACCCGAACAACCCGAACAGCTCGCGCCCGAAACGCGCGACGCCGGCTCGCAAGCGTTGAACGAAGCGCTGCGCAGCAGTTTTGCGATTGTCAAAATCGTGATGGCGCTGATGGTCGTCCTGTTTTTTTGCTCCGGTTTTTTCACCGTCGGCCCGCAGGAAAAAGCGGTCATTTTGCGCCTGGGAAAAATTGTGGGCGAAGGGCCGAAAGCATTGCTCGGCGCGGGATTGCACTGGTCGTTTCCGTATCCGATTGACGAAGTGGTGAAGATTCCCATCACGGAAATTCAGAAAGTCACCTCAACGACGGGCTGGTATTTTACGACGCCGGAGCAGGAATTGAGCGGCGAGGAAATTCCCGCCGGCCCGTCGCTTAATCCCGCGATTGATGGTTATGTTTTGACCGCCGACCGCAACATCGTTCACACGCGCGCGACGCTTTATTATCACATTGAAGATCCGATCCGCGCCGTGTTCAGTTTTACGAGCGACACCAATTTCAGTTACAATCTCAATGGCGTTTCCAACGCGGTGCAAAACGCGCTCGATAACGCGCTGCTTTATACGGCGGCGCAATTCAGGGTGGACGATGTGCTCATCAGCGGCGTCGCGCGGTTTCGCGACGCGGTGCTGATGCGCGTTGGCGATTTGGTCGAACAGGAAAATTTGGGGATCGTCATTGACCAGTGCGAAGTCCAAAGCGTGCCGCCGCGGCAGCTCGCCGATATTTTTGCGCGTGTCATCGAGGCACGCCAAAATCGCGACAAAGCATTGCTCAATGCGCACAGCTACGAAAATCAAATCACCAACGCCGCCGACGCGCAGGCTTCGACCATCACGAACGAAGCCGAATCCGCGCGGACGCGCTACGTCGAATCGCTCAAGGGCGAAGCCAAACGTTTTGCCGCGTTGCTGCCGAAATACCAAAGCAATCCCAATTTGTTCGCGCAACAGCAAGTCGCCGAGACGATGAGTGAAGTGCTGACGAATGTCGGAGACAAATGGTTCGTGCCGCAACGCGCCGATGGCAAAACACGCGAACTCAGGCTAATGTTAAATCGCGAGCCGCCGGAGCCAAAACCAGCGGCGCAAAGTCCGTGAAACATTTTTTGAAATCGCCAATCGTAAATCGTAAATTTTTATGCAAGTCACTTCCCTTTTAAGCGAACACGAACACGACGACAATTGTGGCTGCGGCCATGACCACGAACATTCGTCCGTGCATTTGTGGCAATTGCTCGTCGGCGCCGTTTTCGTTTTGAACGCTTACATCGTGGATTGGTTTTTTGATCAAGGCACCACGACCGCCAGCGCGAGCGCGTTTATCGGCGCGATCATTCTTGGTTATCCGATCATCGTCACCGCCGTAAAAGATTTGCGCCGCGGCCGTTTGAGCATCAACGAACTCGTCGCCATCGCCGTGCTCGCGGCGTTCGCTTCAGAAAATTATAAACTCGCCGGCATCGTCGCATTTTTCATGCTCACCGGCGAATTGATCGAAACCCGCACGGCGGAAGGCGCGCGCGAAAGCATCGAATCGCTGATTGAACTAACGCCGACGAAAGCGCGACGAATCAAATCTGACGGCAATGAAGAAGAAATCGCCGCGAGCGAACTGAAAGTCGGCGACGTGATCCGCATCCGTCCCGGCGACAATGTTCCGGCGGATGGAATCATTCTCAGCGGCCAGGGTTCGCTCAATCAAGCGACGATCACCGGAGAATCGTTGCCTGCGGATAAAAAAATGGGCGACGAAGTTTTTGCCGGCACGCAAAATCTCACCGGCGTTTTGGAGATCAAAGTCAGTCGCGCCGGCGAAGACACGACGCTCGGTCGCGTGCGCGAACTCATCATGGCCGCCGAACAAACCAAGTTGCCGATCCAAAAGATTGTGGATCAATACATGGGATTTTACACGCCGCTCGTGCTCGTCATCGGCCTGCTGGTCTGGGCATTCACGCACGACTTGAATCGCGTCATCGCCGTGTTCGTCGTTTCATGCCCGTGCGCATTTATTTTGGCGACGCCGACGGCGATGGTTGCCGCGCTTTCCGCCGCCGCGCGTTTGGGAATTTTAATCAAAAATGTCGCGGACATCGAACTCGCCGCAAAAATCAACGCGTTCGTTTTCGACAAAACGGGAACACTCACGACCGGTCAACTCGCCGTCAGCCGTCTCGCGCCCATTGGCGAAACGAAACCCGCCGAACTTTTATTGCTCGCCGCCTCCGCCGAAAAATACAGCAACCATCCGACCGCGAAAGCACTCGCGACGCTCGCGGGCGAAGCCGGAGTCGCGTTGCCCGAACCAAAAGATTTTTCCGAAACCGCCGGTCGCGGCGTGCAGGCGGAAATCAACGGCGCAAAAATTTTGGTTGGCCGCGCACAGTGGCTCAAAGACAACGGCGTGGATTCGCAATTTGAAAAATCCGTTGACCTCAACGAGACCGAAGGCTGGAGTTTGATTTTCGTCGCGCGCAACGGCCAGTGCGTCGGCTGGGTTGGATTGCAGGATAAAACGCGCGCCGAAGCGCGCGAAGCATTGGCAGAATTGAAAGAAGCCGGCGTGCGCCGCATCGCAATGATTTCTGGCGACCGTCAAGTTGTCGCCACTCGCGTCGCCAATGAAATCGGTTGCGAAGAAGCCAAAGGCGATTGTCTGCCGCAAAATAAAGTTGAATTTGTCCGCGCCATAAAAGCCAAAGGTTACAAAGTCGCGGTCGTCGGCGACGGCGTGAACGACGCGCCTGCGCTCGCGGCGGGCGACATCGGCATCGCAATGGGCGCGGCGGGCAGCGAAGTGGCGATTCACAGCGCGACCATTGCGCTGATGAATAATGATCTGCGACGTCTGCCGTTTCTGGTAAAACTTTCCCGCAGCACTCGCGCAGTCATTAATCAAAATTTTGCGTTCGGCGTTTGCTTCATCATTTTGGGATTGTCAGCGTCTGCGTTTGGTTTTATCGGCCCGATCACGGCGGCGATTTTGCACGTCACCGGCACGCTCATTGTGATTTTCAACAGCGCGCGCCTCGTGCGCAAAGGCGAGGAGATGGAACATTATCGCGCCGAAACGGAAGAACCCCCGCGCAAAGTTTCCGGCCAACTGACGCCGAAGCTGGCGTAAGTTTTTTCGTATGCCGAAACTTTACGAATACTTCGGCCTGCGGATTTATTTTTATGCGAACGAACACGAGCCAGTTCATGTCCACGGATTTTATCAAGGCCGCGAGAGTAAGGCGGAATTGGTGATCGAAAATGGAATCGTTGTTGGCATTCGCATTTTGCCGGTCGCCGGAATGAAACCGCTAAATGGCAAAGCGTTTGCCAATTTCAAACTATTGATTTCGCAAAGAACCGACGATATTGTTCGCAAATGGATTGAATTTTTTGTCCATCACCGGCAAATTGAAACTGAAATCATCACACGGAAATTAAAATGATCGCCTTGGAAAAAAAGAAATCGCGGATGCCAAAAGTCGTCCGCATCGAATCGGCAGAATATGTGCCGCCTTACAAACTGCGTCTCCGTTTTGACGACGGCCACGAAAGCCTCGTGGACTTCGCGCAATTCTTGAGCCAGTCGCGGCATCCGGCGGTGCAGACGTATCACGACCGGAAACGCTTCCGCAAATTCACCGTCAAGGACGGCTTTCTGCACTGGAACGATTTTGACCTCGTGTTCCCGATGGCGGATTTGTATGAAGGGAAAATTTCTTAACTGTGGAAATGAAAGCTAAACAGGTCATAGAATTGATTCAATCTCTCGAACCGGTAGAAATTGAAAAACTTTTTATTTTAATTAAAGAATACGAAACAGAGGTTCGCCGCCGTCAAGCCTCCACACGTTACATTCCGCTGGATGAAGAATTTGAAAAGGCCGTTGATAAAGTATTCGCCAAAAATGACGAACTATTCCGAAAACTGGCTGAATACGAAGCTCAAGAACGTAAGGCTTCGGTAAAATACTTTTAACTATTTATGCCCGTCTCCGACTCAAATCCGCAACCCGCAATCCGCAATCCGCAATCCAGTGGCGAGGTCGTTGTGTCCGTGCGCGGATTGACGAAAGTCTTCAAGGATTTTTGGAATCGCCCGAAAGCGCGCGCGGTGGACAACGTGGATTTTGAAGTCCGGCGCGGCGAAGTTTTTGGTTTGCTCGGCCCCAACGGTTCGGGAAAATCTACAACTGTAAAGCTGCTGCTCGGTTTGTTGAATCCGACGAAGGGACACATCGAAGTTTTTGGCCATTCGCCGCGACACGTCCAGACCAAATCGCGCATCGGTTATTTACCGGAAGAATCCTATTTGTATCGCTATCTTAATTCGCGCGAGACGCTGGATTTTTTTGGAAATCTTTTTCATCTCAACAAAACTGACCGTAATAATCGCGCGGAACAATTGCTGGAAATGGTCGGCCTCGGCAAAACGCAGACGCGCGCCGTCGGCGAATTTTCCAAAGGAATGCAGCGTCGCATCGGCCTCGCGCAGGCGCTCATCAACGATCCTGATTTAATTATTTTGGACGAACCGACTGCGGGCCTCGATCCGATTGGCTGCCGCGAAGTGAAGGATTTAATTATCGCGCTCGCGCGACGCGGCAAGACGGTGATTTTGAGCAGTCATTTGCTTTCGGACGTTGAAGATGTTTGCGACCGCGTGGTGATTTATTACGGCGGGAAAATCCAAGCGGCGGGCACGTTGAAAGAATTGCTGGCGACGCCGGACACGTTGCAAATCACGACGCCGGTTTTGCCGCGCGAAACTTTGGAACGCGTTTTGGAAATTATTCGTCGCGACATTTCCAGCGGCGAAGTGCGCGTGGATAATCCGACGCAAAATCTGGAAAGTTATTTTCTCGACGTTGTCGCCAAAGCGCGCGCGGCGAACGAAACCAGCGGCGCGCAATCCGGCGCGCGCGTGGCGGAATACTTGCGCGGCGGCTTGGCAGAAAAACCGGCGATGGACGAAATTTTGGGGAGATTGTCGCTGCCGCAAGTCGCGCAAACAAAAATTTCCGAGCCGGTTGCCGAAACAAAACTGGACGAAGGAAAATTGGCCGCGCTGACGCAAGCGAACGAAAAAATTTCTCCGCCGGAAAAATCCGCGCAAAAAGTTGAAGCGGAAAAACCGGCGGATTTGGCAAAAGCAGACGAAAAACTGTCGTCGCTGTTGGGAAATAAAAAATGAGACACGAATTACACGAATGGGCACGAATTAAAACCAATTTGTGAAAATTCGTGAAATTCGTGTCTAACTTTTAATGCAAAGAATTCTCGCCATTTGCTGGTTGACGTGGAAAGCCGCGCTGCGATTCAAATTATTTTTGGTCATCGCGGTTTTATTGATCGCGGCGGTCGTCGGTTTGCCGCTGGTCATCCAGGACGACGGCACGGCGCGCGGGTTCACGCAGATCATTTTGACCTACACGTTGAGCGCGATCACGGCGTTGCTCGGGCTTTCGACGCTTTGGCTTTCGTGCGGCACGCTCGCTCACGACATCGAGGAATGTCAGATTCAAGTCGTGGCCACCAAGCCGATTGCGCGCTGGCAAATCTGGGTGGGAAAATGGCTGGGCATCATGACGTTGAATGCAGTTTTACTCGCCATTTCCGGCGGTTGCGTTTTTGGTTTGTTGCAATGGCGCGCAACCAAACTTCCGGCGGCGGAACAAAAAATTTTGCGCGAGCAGGTGCTCGTCGCGCGCGGTTCGGCGACGCTTCAAAATTACGACGCGGAAATTGACGCGGAAACGGAGCAAATTTTGCAGCAGCGTTTGAAATCCACTCCGGTGGAAAATGCAGATTTGCCGGAAGTGCGCAAACAAATTCGCGAGCAGGTCAAAGCGGATTTTCAACTCCTGCCGCCGGGTTACACGCGCGCCTGGCAAATTGATCTGGGTTTCGTCAAAAATTTTCTGCGCGACAAACCGTTGCAATTGCGAATTAAATTTAATTCCGCGCAAAAAAGCGCGTCGGGAACTTTTGTCGCGGCGTTTCAAGTTGGCAATCCCGAAGGCACAAATTTTTGGCAAAGCGGACCGATGAGCCTCGCGCCGGACACGTTTCACGAATTTCAGATTCCGCCAAATCTGTTTGACAAAAACGGCTTGATCACGATTGTGGCGTTGAATCCGAACGACATGGCGCTGTTATTTCCGCTCGAAGACGGTTTGGAAGTTCTGTATCCAGAGGGCGGCTTTGCCTTAAACTTCGCGCGCGGGCTGGGAATAATTTTTTGCTGGCTGGCGCTGCTGGCGGCGATGGGTTTGATGGCGGCGAGTTTTCTGTCTTTTCCAGTGGCAACATTTTTTTCACTGGCTTTGCTGGTGGTGGTTTTATCGAGCGGCACGCTGTCGGATGCGGTGGCTTCGGGCACGGTCGTGGGCGGAAATGAAGAGACGGGCGTGATGGGCCATTCGGGCGCGGACTTGATTTTGATCCCGATGTTCAAGGGATTGCTGGTGTTGACGAATCTGGCAAAAAATTTCTCGCCGATTGACGCCTTGAGCACGGGACGAAGCATTGGCTGGGGCGAACTTGGCCTGGCGTTCGCACAAATCGTTTTATTGCTCGGCGGCATTTTTGCGATCATCGGCATCATTTGTTTTAGCCGGCGCGAATTGGCGACGGCGCAAAATCAATGAAAAAGGAAAAAGGAAAAATTAAACAGGAGGCGTGCGCGTTGCGTCACTTCAATTTTTGCCTTTTGCCTTTTTACTTTTGCCTTTTTACAAAATGAACGCGCGGCTGAAAAAAATTTTACTTTTGCTTTTGGCCGTCGCGTTGCTTTTTGGCGCGAGCCAAATCCAAACGTCTTTGAATCGCGATCGCGTGCGGCTGGGACTCACGGAGGCGCAGGTTTTGGAGAACGCGCCGCCGTTGCTGGCGTTCACGACGGTGGCGCTGGGAGGTTTTCGCGGATTGATTTCAAATTATCTCTGGATTCGCGCGAACGATTTGCAGCAGGACGACAAATTTTTTGAGGCGGCGCAACTCGCGGATTGGATCACGGATTTGGAACCGCATTTCGCGCAGGTCTGGATTTTTCAGGCGTGGAACATGGCCTACAACATTTCGGTCAAGTTCAAGGAGAACAGCCCGGGAAATTACGCGGATCGCTGGCGCTGGGTCGAACAAGGCATCGAATTGTTGCGCGACCGCGCCTTGCGTTTTAATCCCGACGCCGTATTGATTTATCGCGAACTGTCCTGGTTTTTTCAGCATAAAATGGGGCAAAATCTTGACGACGCGAATGTTTATTACAAGCAGCAATGGGCGCGCGAAATGACGCCGTTCTTCGGCGCGAATGGGACGAACTTTGAAAATCTGATTCATCCGCAAACGCCGGAAGAAAAAACCAACGCGCTGGTTTTGCGTGAAGAATATAAAATTGACCCGGTGTTCGCGCAAAAAGTGGACGAGGAATATGGGCCGCTGGACTGGCGGTTGCCCGAGGCGCACGCGATTTATTGGGCGGCGCTCGGTCTGCAAAAAGCCGGGGAAAATCCGGGCAAGGTCAAAGCCGATGATTTGATGACGTTGCGCCGGAGCATCTATCAATCCATGTTGCAGGCGTTTCATCATGGCCGCATTATTTCTAATCCCTTCAGCCAAACTTACGCGCTGGAACCGGACCTCGAACTCATTCCCAAAGTCAACGACGCTTACGAACAAATGTATGCCGAGGAAAAGGACGCCGGCCAGAAGGCGGGCATTTTGCGCGCGCAACGAAATTTTATAAAAGACGCCGTTTATTTTCTTTATGAGAACAACCAGGTGGCCGATGCCGCCAAATGGTATAAAATTCTCGGTAAAAAATTTCCCGACCAGCCGATTTTGGACAATGATCCTAATTCATTTCCCCGCAATTTAACTTTGGATGACTACGCCGTCACCCGCGTGCAGGAAGAAGTAGGCGATACTTCACAGGAACGCACGACTTCGGTGATCGAGGGATTGCTCCTGCGCGCATATTCAGAACTGGCCATCGGCCAGGACGACCGTTATGAAGGCTTCAAATTGCTGGCGCAGAAAGTTTATCAACATTATGGCGTCCGCACCAAAGGCCATAATAATACCGCGCGCGTCGGTCTGCCGCCGTTTGCGTTGCTCAATCGCACCGTTTTGAATGACATGCTCAACCCGGCAAACGGCGTGCCTTACGCCGCGCGCGCCGTGATCAGCTCACAATTGGGATTGCCCGCTGCAACGAATGCGCCGCCGCAAACTATCTTGACAAATAACATCGCGCCTGGGTCACCGAACACCAACGCGCCAGTGAAATGATAAATTGGCCTCTATTTTGATGACCTGATAATTAAATTTTTTATTTTGCCGCCGTGGGTTTTCGCAATTCCCGGAATTGCTTCGATGCTCTCGCTCGCGTAAATTCATGGCTTCGTGACCAAAGAAAAAAAATCTGAAAAACGGCCAGTGCGCGTGGGTTTGATTTCGCTCGGCTGCGCGAAAAATCTCGTGGACGCCGAGATTATGCTCGGCTCGCTTTTGAAAAGCGGCGTTGAAATCACGAACGACGCCGCGCAAGCCGACGCCCTCATCGTCAACACTTGCTCCTTCATTGACTCCGCGCAGGAAGAAAGCGTGGATGCGATTCTCGAATCCGCCGAAATCCGCGCGGCAAAAAATCGCGGGCAAAGTTTGATTGTCTCCGGCTGTTTGCCGCAGCGATTTCGCGACGAACTTCCGAAACTTTTGCCCGAAGTGGACGCCTTCATGGGCATTGATCAAGTGGCGCAAGTCGGCGAAATCGTCCAACGCGCCATGCAAAATCGCGCGGAAAGAATTTCCAGCGGCCAATCCAAAGCCCAAAGCCCAAAGTCCAAAGTCGTTTCGCGCCTCAACGAACTGGAAAAAAAACGCGACGTTTCCGCGCACGAAAAGGAAGAATCCATTCGTGGTTCGGAAAAATTCGGCAAAACCAAAATCCTTGTCGGCGCAAAAAATCCTGCATCCGCTCCAGTGTTCGACGTGACCGCGCGCCCAACTTTCATTCCCGATTTCGAGACGCCACGATTCCGGCTCACGCCAAAGCATTTTGCGTATCTGAAAATCGCCGAAGGCTGCAACCATCCGTGCAGTTTTTGCATTATTCCACGGATGCGCGGCACGCATCGCAGCCGCACGCAAAGCGACATTGTCAAAGAAGCGAAGGCGTTGATCGCGGACGGCGTGAAGGAAATAAACCTTATCTCGCAGGACTCGACTTATTACGGACTCGATTTGCGACCGAACCCTTCGCGCGCCATTTCTTCGCCGGAGAAATTTTCCGTCGCCGCCAAATCACTTTCCGCCGATGCGACGACGATTTGCTCGCTGCTGCGCGAACTCAATTCGCTCAAGGGCGATTTCTGGATCCGCCTGCTTTACACGCATCCGGCGCACTGGACGGACGAATTGATTCAAACAATTTCGGAATGCAAAAAAGTCGCGCGCTATGTGGACATCCCGCTTCAGCACATCCACGAAAATATGCTCGAACGGATGCGCCGCGAAACCTCGCAGCAATACATCGTTGATTTGATTCGGAAAATACGCGCCGGAATTCCAGGAATTGCATTGAGGACAACTTTCATCGTCGGTTTCCCCGGTGAAACGGAAGCGAGTTTTCAGACGCTGCTCGATTTTGTCCGTGAAACGAAATTTGAGCGGCTCGGCGTTTTTACTTATTCGCAAGAAGACGGCACACTGGCTGGAAAAATGGCCGGACAAATTCCCGGCAAAATCAAAAAACAACGCCGCGAAATCGCAATGGCCGCCCAACACAAAATCGCGCGGCAAATTTCCGAAAGTTTCGTTGGCCGCGAAATAAAAGTGCTGGTCGAAGGCAAAGCGAACGAAAAACAATTGCAATCGGCCAATATCAATTCGTGGGAACACGGCTTGATTCGCGAAGCCGAAACTAAAAATTCAAAACTGAAAATTAAAAATTATCTCGCCGCTCGCGGCGAGGCGGACGCGCCGGACATTGACGGTCGCATTTATATTCATGGCAAACTGCCGGTTGGCGAATTTGCGAAAGTCAAAATCATCGGCCACACGGATTACGATTTGATCGCCAAGCCGGTTTGAAAATTTGCCTCGCGATTTTAATTGAGGCTCGCTTGACAATGCTCCGGTGAAACGGAATGGTTAATCACAATATGACGAAAAGGACGGCGCAATGAGTGTTCTTGCCGGCAAGGATTTTTTTAACAGCGTAGTTTCTTCAACGACCGCTTTTTTATCCCGCGCCATCGAGCATCTTTTTGGCGCGGGCATTTACAATCCTGCGGTCGGGCCGATCACCTGGGCGGACTTGCTGGTCGCGTTGATTCCCATTCTGTTCGTGGTTCTCGTCAACGTCGTGGTCGCGGTGACCTTCAGGTTTCAAGCCAACAAGACTTCCAATCTCCAACCCTGGCGCAGACATCTTTTCGGCGGCATCGGCGGTCCGATTTATCTTTTTCTTTGGATCGGCGGCATCTATCTGGCGATGGCGCCGCTGCTTTTGAAATTGTGGACCGGCAGCCTTTTGAAACAGATCGAGCACGTTCTAAATAAAATTTTTGGCGTCGCCGCGTTGCTTGCTTTGTTGTGGTTGTGCTTTCGGTTGACGCGCGTCGCGGAAGCGCGCCTCTCGGTTTGGGCGGAAAAAATTCCCGGACGCCCGGCAAAATTTCTCGTGCCGTTGCTGGGTCGCAGCCTGCGCGTGATTGTGCCCGTGCTGATCATTATTTTTGCGCTGCCGGTTTTGGGGTTTCCAAAAGAATATGAACCCGCTTATGAATTGGGCAGCAGCATTTTGATCATTTGCGCCATCGCGTGGATTTTGGTTCAAGCCGTCAGCATTGGTCAAAAAGCCTTGATCGCCGGCTACGACATCCAGGCCGCCGACAATTTGCAGGCGCGGAAAATTTACACGCAGACGAAGCTTATCGGCCGGACGTTGCACGTCGTGATCGGCCTTTGCGCGATCGCTTCGATCCTCATGCTCTTTCAAGAAGTCCGGCATTTGGGCGCGAGCCTGCTGGCTTCGGCGGGAATTGTCGGCATCATCGCCGGCGTCGCCGCGCAAAAAACGCTGTCGAATTTTTTTGCCGGCTTTCAAATCGCGCTGGCGCAACCGATCCGGCAGGACGACGTCGTCATCGTCGAAGGCGAATGGGGGCGCATCGAGGAAATCACGCTCACCTATGTCGTCGTGCATATCTGGGACGACCGCCGGTTGATTTTGCCGTTGAGTTATTTCATCGAAAAGCCGTTCCAGAACTGGACGCGCGCCTCCGCCCAACTGCTCGGCTCGGTTTTTGTCTGGGTGGATTATTCGTTTCCGGTGGATGACGGGCGCAAGGCGCTGAAGGAAATCATCGAAAACCATCCGCTCTGGGACAAACGTTTTTGGAATCTGCAGGTCAGCGACGCCACGGAAAAAACCATGCAACTGCGCATCCTCGCCACGACTGCGGACGCCTCGAAAGGCTGGGATTTGCGCTGCGCCATCCGTGAAAAATTCATCGCCTACGTCCAAAAAAATCATCCGCAAAGTCTGCCGCGCGTGCGCGCTGAATTGAATTCCATCGAAACAAAATCTGAATCGCAAAAATTGTCCGCGTAATTGCCGGGCCGGTAACTACCAAGACACAAAGCCGCAAAAGTTTTTTAAGCTTGGTGTTCTTGGTGTCTTGGTGGTTCAATTTTCCGAAACGCTTATGGCCACCCTCGTTTTTGACATTGAGACCACCGCGCTGCCGCTCGAAAATTTCGACGACGCGCAGCAGGAATATCTTTTCCGAGAGGCCGACAAACTCGCCGACGCCACCGCCAAGGACGCCAAGCGCGGGGAGATCGCCAAGTTCATGAGCCTGTGGCCGTTCACGTCGCAGGTCGTCTGCATCGCCATGCTCAATCCTGAAACCTTGCGCGGACAATCACTTTTTGTTGCGGAAGATTTTGAAGAAACTGCCGAGGAAAATGCCGACGTGAAATTCATTCCCTGCGCGGACGAAACGGAGTTGCTCGCGCAATTCTGGGATGCCGCGAAAAAATTCGATTCCATCGTCACCTTCAACGGCCGCGGCTTCGACGTGCCGTTCATCTACCTGCGCTCGGCGCTGCTCAACGTGCCCATCTCGAAAAAAAACTGGCTCGGCTACCGTTACGCCACCGACCCGCATTGCGACCTCGCGGAGCAATTCACCTTTTACAGCGTCAGCGGGCGCGACGGCGCGGCGCGGCGGTTCAACCTGGATTTTTACTGCAAAGCCTTCGGCATCGAATCGCCCAAGAGCCACGGCGTGACCGGCATGGACGTGGGCGCGCTGCTGGCCGCCGGAAAATTCCGCGACATCGCCGAATACTGCCTGCGCGACGTCCGCGCCACCGTGGAGCTTTACAAAATCTGGAAGGAAAGGCTGGCGGGGATAAAATGAATTCAAAATTAGCTGCGGCCATTGACAATTGAGGCGCAGGAACTAAAATACAAGCCAATGAAAAGCAGCTTTGGCTCAAGAATTGTCCAGATAGCCTTCGTGGTTTCTGGCCTTTTTTTGGCGCTTTGGCTCTTCAAGAAAATTAGCACACCGATGTTGTTCGTGGCTGTCCTTGCTGCGTGGGCTGTCTGCATGATTTGGGATGTGATGATTGCCCAGTATGAGGAAAATACAAAAACCCAACTGGCTACAATGGACACGAATTTAAGAATTGCCGAATCAAACGAGCGTTCCAGCCACACGATGCTTTCTGTTGCGACCGAACAGAAACAAAAGGCGAAGTTTGCATTTTGGGGCACGATTATTGGCTCGGCTGCGGTGGTTTTTAGGCTTGCCCAAGGCTGGTTGCATCATCATTGATTTGAGTATTCTCGTTTGCTTCGCCCTGAAAGAAGAAGCCGCGCCGTTTCGGAAAATCAGACACGAATTTCACGAATTAACACGAATTCAATTTGTGAAAATTTGTGTAATTCGTGTCAAACCGTTTTCCCAATCCGCGCTTGCGGTCTGAAAATTTCCGCCGTAGTTTGACCGCATGAAAGAACTGGTGTTTGAAGTGACGCAGGAAGAGGACGGCGGCTATTGCGCCGAATGCCTGACAGAAAACATCTTCACGCAAGGCGACACTTGGGAAGCCGTGCGCCAAAATGTCCAGGAAGCCGTGCGCGGTTATTTTTTTGACCAGCCGCAAACTCCGCGCCGCATCCGGCTGCATCTGGTGCGCGATGAGATTCTGGCCGGCGCATGAAAATCCCGCGCGATTTGAGCGGCGCGCAATTGGTTAAAGTCTTGTGCCGCGACTGGAATTATCGCGTCGTGCATCAGGAAGGCAGCCACATCATTCTGCAAACTGACGTGCCGACGCATCAACGGCTTTCCGTTCCGAACCACAATTCATTGCGCGTTGGCACGCTCAACAGCATCGTGCGCGCAATCTCCAGCCACAAAGGCGTCGAACGCCTGCAATTGTTGGAAGCGTTGCGTTGATTACGATGCTTACGTTAATTTGCTTCGCCCTGAAAGAAGAAGCCGCGCCGTTTCGGAAAATCGCTGCGGGCAAATCCGATATTTCAATTTTGCTCACCGGCATCGGCCGCCAGAACGCCGAGAAATCCGTGCGTGAATTTCTGAATTCCTGTAGGAGTCGAGGTGACGAGATTCAAATTAAAGAAAAGTTAGAGACTCCTGACATCGTCTCCTACAAACCGGATTTGGTGCTGACCTGCGGTTTCGCCGGCGGCCTGAATCCAGATTTGAAACTTGGCGAAATCGTTTTTGATATTTTTTCCAGTAGCAGCCGATGTGAGTCGGCTCAAATTAAAACCGCCAATGAGCCAGAGCCGACTGACGTCGGCGGCTATGAATGGGAAAGAAAATTGATTGCTGCTGGCGCGAAGCCTGTGAAATTTTTCTGCGCCGACCGAATTGCAATTACAGTCGCCGAAAAGAAAAAATTGCGCGACGAAACCGGCGCGGATGCGGTGGAAATGGAATCGGCGGCGATTCACGAGATTTGCCATGCGCAAAAAATTCCCTGTGCCACCGTTCGTGTGATTTCTGATATGGCTAATGAAAATTTGCCGCTGGATTTTAATGCGCTGGCCAAGCCGGACAAGAATCTGGATTTTGGAAAACTGGCTTTGGCGATTGCCAAATCGCCGGGAAAAATTCCGGCGTTGATGAAATTGCAAAAGCAAACGCAATTCGCCGCCGAAAGGCTGGCGGAAGTTCTCGCCAAAATCACGGAGTAGTTTTTATTTCAGTGGAAATGGGGCTTGAGGCCTTTTCTTTTGATTGTTCGCTGTAACCGATGACTACGGAACCCGCGACAATCATCATCACGCCAATCCAACGCATGGCGGAAACCGTTTCACCCAAAAACCACATGGCGGCGAAGGTGGAAAAAACAAAACTCAATCCGGTGAGCGGCCAGATGAAACTGATGTCGCTTTTGGCCATCAAAATCAAAAGGCAGACGAAAAACAGCGCCTCAAAAAAAACGCCGCCGAGAATTTTTACGTTGCTGACGCCGGCCTTGACGACGCGAAAAATTTCCCCGGCGCTGGTCATTTTCACTTCGCCGACCTGCTCCATTCCTTTTTTCAACAAGACGATGCCGGTGGATTCAAAAATGAGTCCGATAAATAGAATCAAAATTATTTTGAGCATGTCACAAATCTTGATGGCGAATGAGTTGAATGCCGAGCTTTTTTATTTTCTCCATGACGCGCGGGCTGATGAGGGCGTCAAATTCATTTTTGAATTTATCGAGCGACGGATGTGAGAAAATCTCCGAATCGCCGGGCGGCAGTTCCGGCAGCAGTTTCAAAAGGTAATCTTCATCCACGCGCGAATCCTGCAAAAGGCCAAACGTGATTTGCGCATGGCGGATTTTCTTTTCGTCCAAAGTTTTTCGCGCGCGACCGGACAATATTTCAAAAATGGTTGCGTGAGCGAGCCGGGTAAAAAATTTGCCGCGCGTCAGGCGGCGGCTGCGCGAAAAACAATCGCGTGTGAACCGCAAATGCGTGATGCCCAATTTTTCGGAATCCTGCACCAGGATTTTGAAAACGGTCGGATGCAAATGAAAATGCAAATGGCCGTTGACGTGATCGAGCGGCAAATTGGCGGCGCGGAATTTTTCAAATTGTGCATGGATTTCGGCGCGGAGTTGTTTCTGCAAATTGCGGTTGCAAAAATATTTCAGGCCGACAATGAAAGGATTATTGCCAAATTCGCCGCGCGCGTTGACGAGGCCGGGAATTTTTTCCGGCGGCAACGCGGAATGTCCGACCAAAAGGGTGAGATGCAAACCGATGCCGAGGTTTGGGTTTTGCCTGGCCAGTTCCACGGCTTCGTCAAACGCGGATTCGTTCACCATCAAACTGGCGCTGGTCAAAATGCCTTCGCGATGCGCGCGAATGACGGCAGCATTGATGGACGGCGAGCGGCCAAAGTCATCTGCATTTACGATTAAACGGCGCGGCCATTGCGGATGACAGATCGCAGATTGCGGATTTGAAATGGGTTCGGGCATTTTACGGATTTCCGTAATTGGAAGTTTTTGCGTCAAACGTGAAACTCAGCCAGGATTGAAAAATCAGCGCCAGTTTGCGGGGCTTGCTTAATTTAATCGGTTGCGCGGTGAAGAGGTTGAAATTTTTGCGTTCCAGTTTTTGCAAAAGCCGCCAATAAACCGAGCCCATCAATTCGGCGGCGACCATTGATTTGCGATCTTCGGGCGGCAAAGTTATTTTTGCAAGGGCGTAAAAATTTTTTGCGCGGGCGGCGACGCTTTGGGCCAGCGCCTGAAAATTTTCGGAATAAATGGAATCGAAAATTTCCTTTTCAGCGACGTTGAATTTTTTCAATTCGGCCAGCGGCAAATAAATTCTTCCGCGCGCGGCGTCGGTTTTTACGTCGCGCAAAATGTTCGTGAGTTGCAGCGCCTTGCCGAGATAAATGGCGTAATCGCGCGTCGCGGGATTTTGATGGCCGAAAATTTCGATGCTCAAAAGTCCGACGACGGACGCGACGCGATAGCAGTAAAGTTCGAGCGCTTCAAAATTTTCGTGGCGTTTGATCTCCAAATCCATTTCGCAGCCCTGGAGGAGTTCGTTGAATAATTCAAAGGGCAATTTGAACTCCCGAATGACGGGCTGCAATTCGCGATTGACCGGAAATTTTGGCATTTGATTTTCACAGGCGCATTTAATGTCTTCGCGCCATTCGGAAAGTTGCGCGCGGCGTTTTTCTACCGGAACATTTTCATCGTCGGCCACGTCGTCCACTTCGCGGCAAAAGGCGTAAAGCGCGGACATGGCGTCGCGTTTTTTCTTTGGCAAAAGGATGAAAGCGAGCGCGAGATTGGAAGCGCTTTTGCGGGTGATGGCGCGGCTGTGTTGCATCACGGCGGCAGTGGGGAGTCCGGTTTTTTTTCGCGAAGGGGCGGCAGGCCGCCGGTTTGGGCCAGAGTGGGATTGAGTTTGCGCGGTTCGCGCGGATGATGCTGGCGATGTTTGCGGTGGCGCGGGCGCGGGCGAAAAATCAAAAAGAAAATGAGCGAGGCAAGCGCCACCACTAAAATGACGAGCGTCATTATTAAAAAATCGAACCATTCGGGCAGCGGTCCCGTTATGGCCAAAAAAATGTCACAAGGATTCATTGCGATCAGGCTCTGGATTTTCTTCGATGCCGGCTTTGCCGATTTCGCCATCATCGGTGTTCATCTTCAAACGTTGCATCCGATAGCGCAACGAATGCCGGGTAAGCTTAAGCTGTCCGGCGGCGCGTGTCAGGCTGAAAGCATTTTGTTCCAGCGCGCCGGCGATCAGTTCGCGTTCAATCCGCGCCAGCGCGTCGTCGAGCGATTCTTCGGGTGCAATCTGGACGGGCGCGTTTTTTTGCAGCCGCGATTCGATGGAAAAATCCGGCAGGCTGACGGGTTGAATTTCGCGCGCGGTTTCCAAAATCAGCGCGCGTTCGATGACGTTGCGCAGTTCGCGGACGTTGCCCGGCCAGTGATGGGCGAGCAGTTTTTGCCGCGCGCCGGCGGAAATGCCCGCGACATTTTTATTCATCCGGGCGCGGAACCATTTCAAAAAATGGTCGGCCAATAATAAAACGTCCTCGCCGCGTTCGCGCAGCGGCGGCAAATTAAATTGCACGACATTGAGCCGGTGAAATAAATCTTCGCGAAAATCGCCGCCGGAAATGGCTTGGACGATGTCGCGGTTCGTGGCGGCGACGAGGCGGACGTTGACGCGCAATTCCTGCGCGCCGCCGACGCGCGTGAACGAGCCATCTTCGAGAAAGCGCAGCAACTTGGCCTGAAGCGGCTTGCTCATGTCCGCGATTTCGTCGAGAAAAATCGTGCCGCCATCGGCTTCCTCGACGCGCCCAAGTTTTTGGCGAAGGGCGCCGGTGAACGAGCCTTTTTCATGGCCGAACAATTCGCTTTCCAAAAGGGTTTCGGGAATGGCGGCGCAATTGATGCGAACATAATTCGCCTCGCGCCGGGCGCTCAAACTGTGAAGCGCGCCGGCGACAAGTTCTTTGCCGGTGCCGCTTTCGCCGAGAATCAAAACCCGCGCTTCCGTGGGCGCAACCGTTTCGATGAGCTGGCGGATTTCGCGGATTTTCGAGGAGTCGCCGACGATTTGGCCGAGACTGAAAATTTCGCCGGTGCGCGAACGCAGCGCGGCATTTTCGCGCAACAAGCGGTGGCGTTCGGCGCAACGCGCCACGGCGTGAAGCAATTCTTCCGGCTCGAAGGGTTTGGATAAATAATCCATCGCGCCGGCTTTGATGGCTTCGACCGCGAGTTTGGGCGTGGCGTAAGCCGTGAGCATCAACGCGGGCAAACCGGGTTTTTGCGCGTGGATTTTTTTCAAAAATTCATAACCGCTGATGCCGCCGAGCCGGGCATCGGTGATGACCATGAAAAATTCTTCGCGCGCGAGAAATTCCAGCGCTTCCTCGGCGGATTCCACGACGCGCGCCAAATAGCCTTCATCTTTCAAGACGGCTTCCAGCGTCAAGCGCATATTTTTCTCATCGTCCACGACGAGCACGGGCGGCAGCGAAGGAATCATAGCTTTTCGTTGAGCATGCTTTTTGCCGGGAAGGTTATGACAAATTGCGTGCCGATTCCAATCTCGGAATCCACATGGACTTTGCCGCCGTAAAGTTCGACGTTGTGCTTGACGATGGCCAGTCCCAAGCCGGTGCCTTTTTCTTTGGTAGAATAATAAGCTTCAAAAACCTGCCCGGCTTTATTGGCTGGAATTCCCGGGCCGTTGTCGCGCACGGAGATTTCCACCGAACCATTGTCATGGCAATCTGCGGTGATGAAAATATGCCCGCGGTCGCCGAGCGCTTCGCGGGCATTTTGCAAAAGGTTGAGCAGCGTTTCGGACAAATGGCCGCGCTGCATGAGCAGGGGTGGAAAATGCGCGGCGTATTCGCGATGAACCTGAATTTGCGTGGGCATGGCGTTCGGAAAAATTTGCGCGATGGCGGTTTCCAATTCTTTTTGAACGTCCAGTTTTTCGACGTGACCTTCGCTCAATTGCGCGTAACCCATGATTTGCGTGATGACTTTGTCGGCGCGCGCGATTTCTTCGCGAATGATTTCGATTTGCTGTGCGGCGGCGGGTTTGTTGTCGCGCAAGGAACGTTGCAACGAAAATACGGCGCTGTTGATGATGGCCAGCGGATTTTTTATTTGATGCGCGAACTCGGCGGCGAGCCGCCCGGCGGAACGCAATTGATTTTCGCGCGCGGAAAATTCGCCGGCTTCCTCGATGGCGAGTCGCTGGCGTTCGAGCAAAACTTGCGCGCCGTAACAACAGATCGTCGTCAGCAACAACACCGCCAGTCGCAAGGTGAACGGCTGTCCCAATTCTTCATGCGCCGCCAAATCCAGCGCGCGCCGCGTAAATTCGTCCAGGTTTTGAAAAACCACCACGTCCAAAACCGCGACGAGCACATAACATAAGCTGATGGCAAAATTCAGAAAAAGTTGTGAAAATCCCGCCGGCACGCTGGCCGCATTGCGCACGATCAGCGCCACGAAAAGCCAGAAAAAAATGCTGTCGAGGCCGCCGGTGAGCAGCGCCATGCCCGCGATGAAAATTCCGTCCACCAGGCTGCTCGTGACCGCCGTCCATTGCACCACCGCCAGCGGCAGACGTTTGGCGGCAAATAAAATCGCGCCAAAAATAAAATTCGCCAAAATGTAGAACCAGAAAATATATTGCACCGTTTCCACCGTCACATCCAGCGTGCTGGAAACCTGCCCCATCCACGGCTGCGAAAAATCGAACGAATATAAAATCATCCCGATGAAGAGCGCCTTGACCGGCAGCACGATGTTCCTTTCCGCTGCCACGATGCGGCGGCGCAGGCGCGACGGATCGAGCGCGGGAATTTCAAACAGTCCGGGCAACTGCTTGAGCCATTGAACATGGCTTGGTTTCATAAATTTTGCCGGAGCGCAGGAAAATTTTCAGCGCAAAAATTTTAAGGCGTGTTTTAGGATTTCTTCCACCGGCCACAACCGGCCAATCCCTTCGTAGCCGCAGGATAACATCCCTTCATCGGGACCGATAAATGCCGCGCCGCGCGCTTTCAAAATTTTCACGTTCGCCTGCGTCGCCGCGTGCCGCCACATTTTGCCGTTCATCGCCGGCGCAATCAGAATTTTCGACTTCGGGTTCAACGCCAGCGCGATGCACGTCAGCGCGTCATCGGCAAAACCATTGGCCATTTTTGCGATCACGTTTGCCGTCGCGGGCGCGATCAAAAGCAAATCCGCTTCATCCGCCAACCGGATATGCGCCGGTTGCCAGCCTTCTTCCTCGTCAAAAAGATTCGTGACGACCGGATTGCGCGTGAGCGTTTTGAACGGCAGCGGCGTGATGAAGTGCTGCGCGTCCGCCGTCATCACCACGCGCACGTCGCACTTCGCCTTCGTCAGCAGCGATGCCAAATCCGCCGCCTTGTGCGCGGCGATGGAACCGGTGACTCCGAGAACGATTTTTTTTCCAACGCTCATACCTGATTCTAACTTAAAATTCCAACGCTTGCGAATGCGCCACGCGCATTTTTTCCGCCTCGACAATCGCCAGCGTCCGGCGCAAATCTTCCTGCCTGCTGCCGCTCACCAAAAGATAATCAAAATTCTTCCACTGCGAGATTTCCTGTTTGGCGACCGCCAGGCGCTTTCGAATTACTTCATCCGCATCCGCGCCGCGCCGTTTTAATCTTGCTTCAATTTCAACCAAAGTCGGCGGCGTCAAAAAAATCGTCACGAGCGCGCGCTTCAATTCCGGCTCTGCTTCCGCTTTTTCCCGGATCGTCGCCGCGCCTTGCACATCCACGTTCAGTAAAACGTCCTTGCCCTGCCGCAATTTGCCGAGCAATTCCGATTTCAACAAACCGTAGCTGTTGCCATAAACCGTCGCGTGCTCCAGGAAATTTCCCGCCTGCACCCGCTTCAAAAAATCGCCCGCCTTGAGAAAATAATAATCTGCGCCATGATTTTCGCCCTTGCGCGGTTCGCGCGTCGTGCAAGTCACTGCGCGCGTCATGTCCGGACGCGCCCGCAACAACTGCCGGCACAACGTCGTCTTGCCGCCGCCCGACGGCGCGGAAATCAAAATCAGCAGCGGCGCAGATTTTTTCTGCCCCGACTTTGGACTTTGGACTTTAGACTTTGGACTATCGTTTTTCATTCGACGTTTTGCACCTGCTCGCGAAACCGTTCCAATTCCGCTTTCAACGTCACCACTTCGCGCGAAATGATTGCGTCATTCGCCTTCGAGCCGATGGTGTTGATTTCGCGGTTCATTTCCTGCGCCAGAAAATCCAGCGTGCGCCCGACCGGCTCTTTCGATTTTCGGCAATCTTCAAATTGTTTGAAATGACTTTGCAACCGCGTCAATTCTTCCGAAATATCCGAACGATCCGCGAAAAAGACAATTTCCTTCACCAACCGCTCGTCATCCGGCGCCAGATTTTCAATTCCTGCGCTCTTGATGCGTTCGAGCAATTGCCGCCGATAATTCTCCGCCGTTTGCGGCGTCTGCTTCTGAATTTTTTCAACCGCGCTGCGCATGATTTCGATTCTCGCCGCCAAATCTTCCGCCAGATGCGCGCCCTCGCGTTCGCGCATTTTCACGAGCGATGCCAGCGCCGGTTTCAACGCCTTTTCCACGGCGGGCCAGAGATTTTCTGCCTCGACCAATTCTTCATTCGTCTGGAAAACTCCCGGCGCGCGCAAAATTTGATCCAGCGAAATGTCGCCCGAAATTTTTAATTGCCGGGAAAGCTTGGCCAGTTCCGTCGCGTAAGATTTTGCGAGCGGCAGGTTGATGTGCATCCGGGCGGACGCTTTGCTGGCGGCGGCGTGGAGACCGATGCGCGCCGTCACGCGCCCGCGCGCGACCTGCGCGTTGATCACGTCGCGCACCTGCGCCTCGAGCATGTCCAGCTCGCGCGGCAGGTTCACGGAAATTTCCGATTGCCGGCGATTGACCGCGCCCAGCTCTACGGTGATTTTGAAACCGTCCCGCGCGCATTCGCCGCGACCGTAACCCGTCATGGATTTCATTCCGCGCACTATGCGAAAATTCCCCGCCGCAAGCGAATAAATTTTCAAAACGCGCGCGGCGAAGTGAAATCAAATCAACCTGGACCGACGAAAGTGAAGAGATAGTGTGCCAAAGTGAAACAGAAAACTCCGACATTTTGCAGCTTAATAAGGTTTAGGCCATCTTATGCACGCTGACCAAGCAATGTGGGAAGCCAGAGCGAGAATTATTTGAGGTGAGCCATCTTCGTCGGTTCGCAGCTTCTTGGCCTCGAATGGTATTTCGGACGATGTTGCCGATACCAAAATCAGGGGGCTGTTCTTGAGAAAACACCGAGATAAGATGGCCGCGCGCGCTTTCGTGTGCATGGCGAACTGGCAACGCACGAGTTCCCGTTTGAGGCTGCTCCAGAAGCTTTCCAAGTAAGTGATATTTGTCATACCTCATTTTTTGTGACGGAAGACAACCCCGCGTTTTTGTGGGGTGGAGTTATTTGGGTGAGGATGTATTATTTTAATTAAAGCCATCATAACTAGACTGCAAGCGGCGGTTCGATATCACTATTTGATTTAGGCAGAAAATGAATTTACGATTGAAAACTATAGGTAACTTGGTGTCATGTGTCGCCCGGCGAAACCGGCTCATGGGTTTTACTTTGATTGAACTGCTGGTGGTCATCGCCATTATCGCGATTTTGGCGGCCATGTTGTTGCCAGCATTGTCCAGGGCCAAGCAGAAGGCAATCAGGGCTTCATGCATGAACAATCTCCGGCAGCTTGGCATCGGCATGACGGTATATGCTGGTGACAACAATGACAGAGTGATTGAAGCGCGTTGGAGTCCTACCGACACCCTACCCAATCCTTCCGGTTCAGTGCGAGGGACATACGATCAAGATGCTATAGATGATACACAGGCGCTCCTAACCAAGGATATTTCTTTGGATGCAAGCCAGACCAATGGCCCATCAGTTTGGTGCTGCCCATCGCTTGGTGTTGGCACTTTAGCTCATATTACAGATATCACTCGGCCGGAATGGACCCTTGGCTATCAATATCTAGGCGGCATTTATTGGTGGCAAGGGCTGGCCTCACCAAATAATGTTGTTGTTTCAGCCAGTCCCACAAAATTGAGCAACGCCAAACCCATGTGGGTGCTGGCAGCGGATATAGTTTGCTTCGACGCAAGTCCTGGTTCCGGGGTAAATCCTTGGGCATCGGTCAACCAAGCCGCTCCCAAAAGGGTCGCCCATCAACGACCGGGCGCCAAATATCCGGATGGGGCCAATCAATTGACGGTGGATGGTTCCGTAAATTGGATTAAAGTGGAAAATCTATTGCAACTTAATACTTAGGATATGACTCATAGACTTTACTTCTTTTATCAGGATGACATCGGCGGAATCAATCCTTTAAATATGAATAAAGCAACTATAAGGAAATATTTGGCGATGTAACATGTAAGTGTCCTCCGCATGAAATCCATTCTACAACCTTTCCCACCTTCAGCCCGCGCGCTTTTGGAGTCCAATTTGAAAAAACTGCGCATTTTGCGGTCACAAATTCCATGACTGCCTCCACCCAACCCTATAGTATTGTAGGGTTGGCAGGCTGTTGACCCATGTTACATTAGGCGCTAGACCCTAGTTTTTTTAAATTGTTGCGGAGTTGGTCATTAAGATGAAGTAAAGATAATTGTAAAATCAGTTGAGCTAATGTGGCAGCTTTGAAGCAGAAAATTTTGAAGAATATAAACAAAACCATTGAAAACAATAAACATATGAAAATTAATCAGTTCTTAATCATACGCCGTCTCCTCCTGGTCGCCGGTTCTTTGCTTGTGGCTGGCCAGCTTCAGGCGGACACTTTGGCTTACTGGAACATGGATGCCACTCCAAGTGCTAACAAGGTTATTGCGAATACTGTGGCTTCAGGCCTCACGGCAGGCAATCTCATTGCGAATAACCTCAACGCGCCCGCCGGAATTAATTTGGCTAACGACAATCCGGCTAACGCTTATATAGCCTGGTCCATAAACTCTAGCACTGCATCTGCTCCCAATGACCTTGCGGACGCTCTCACGGCCGCCTCTTACTTTTCTTTCACCCTTACTCCAAATGCGGGACAATCGCTTGATCTCACTACTCTCTCCTTTGATGCTGTTGCCGGAACCGCCGGACCGAGTGACCGCGCATTTTATGTTTTATCGGATAAAACGGGTTACACCACTAGCGCCCTGCTGCTTTCCGGAGACACTACGACAGGATCACCCCTTATACCCTATAACACGACAACTTCCGACCAGCTTTTTTCTGTTGATCTGTCCGGAAACAGCTTGTTCCAAAATATCTCGGATTCAGTCACCTTCCGCTTCTATCTCCGGACCCCGACCTCATCCCAAAACCTCGGGTTCGACAATCTTACTGTCAATGGCTCCGTCATCCCGGCTCCCGAACCTTCCTCCATTGCTTTTCTCGGATTGGGTGGTGTTCTGGCCTTGCTGGCAGCCAGCCGCCGTTGCCGTCAGGCATGATTAACGAACGAGGGTTCGTGGCAAAATCCGTCATGAACCCTTGAGTCTGTGTTCAAACATTCAAATGAAAACAAACATTCAAACCAAGTCCATTCTTTGGGGCGCAACTATTATTGGGATGATTCTATCCGGCGGCGCGTCTGCGTCTGCGGATACCATCACCAATTCGATCAATCAATCGGGCAGTGGTGACTGGACCCAGGCGATATGGGGAAGTCCACCAGCGGTAGCCGCCAGCGGTAATGACTATCTGGTGGGTGGTCCGCTTGGGGGCACTTTTAATGCCGTGCGGACAATAAACACTGGTTCCACTCCTCAAAGTTTTGCGGGCGATCATCTTATTCTTACCAACGGCGGCACTCTATTTTTGAAAAATGCCGGGGCCGCTTGTAACGTCAACGCGGTGATAGACGGCGGGCAAATTATCTTTCATGGAAGCGCAGGATCAGGCGTGCAGCTTGGGGGAACGCTTCAGGTTAACTTAAACCCAAATACGGCCGAAGGGGAGGGAGGCACTACCGGGACTTCTTTCTATAATCTAGGCCAGGACCAGACTGGCGTGAATACTCGCAACATTTTATTGCAAGCCAACCTCAGTGGTAATGGAAATCTGATTGTCAACATGGGTGTCATTGCTTCCGGCACTTTGAATACTGTGCAAATCTCTGGCACCAATACGGCATTCGCAGGCAGCTGGACGAATAATCAAGGCACTCTCGAAATCGAGAGCAGCAGCGTAAATCCGCTCGGTTCAGGCCCTGTAATAATGACCCTCGCAAATAACACCTTCTTGAATTTCAATTCAACGAATAATCTGGTGATCACCAATTCGATTTTCGGGAACGGCGCCGTGGGTCAGATCAATACCGGCACAGTCACTTTGAACGGCAACAATACTTTCACTGGCAGAACTACCATTGCCGCCGGGACGCTCAAAATTGGAGCTAATTCCTCCCTTACCAATTCGACGATAATTTCTCTGACGGGTGGCGCAACTCTGGACGTGAGCGCGATCGGCGGATTGGTTATGAATAATGACAACAATCAAATAATGGCTAACTGCAATGGCAACGTGACGGGAAATTTGATGGTTTCGCCGAACAATGCTCTTAACTTCAATTTAACTTCAACCACGAATGACATCCTGAACGTCTCAGGTTCACTTACGCTCAATGGCACTCCGGCTCTCAATCTCATGCTGAACGGGTCCAAGCCGAACGGCACCTATCGTTTGATCAATTATTCCGGCACTATTCAAGGTGGAGGCTCTTTTACCGTAGTTCCACCGGCAGGCAGCAGCGAGACTTTCACGTTGAATACAAGCACGCCGGGACAAATCAATTTGGTTGTTTCAGGCGCTGTGGTGCATAACTTGATCTGGGTGGGTGGGATCAACGCTAACTGGGACTTGACCACTGCGAATTGGACCGGAGACGCCAGCGTTTTCGCACCGGGAGACAATGTGACTTTCAACGATACTGGTTCGGCTGCGTCACCCATAGATTTCGTCTTGAACGTTGCGCCGGGTTCAATAACGGTCAGTAATACGGCCAAGCAATATATCATCGGTGATGACAGCACTTCTTTCGGAATCGTCACCTCCGGTGGTCTTATTAAGTATGGAACTAACGAACTGGATTTCTTCACCCCCGGCAATAACATCAGCGGACTGATAGACATCGAGGCAGGAACCCTCTCTATTGGCATTGGCGGACTCGACGGCAGCCTGGGAACCGGCTCGATCACAAATAATGGAATATTGCAGGTGAACCTCGACGGTGGCGCAGTAGCGTTCAATTCACCGATCAGCGGATCAGGCTCTCTTAATGTTATAGATACAGGCGGCTCCGCTGGCGCCACGGTAACTATCGGTGGAAATGGGCATAATTCCTATACCGGTCTGACGACCATCGGAAACCAATGCCAACTCAATATTGCCACCAGTAATGCTTTAGGTTCCACCAGCAGCGGAACCTTTGTCCAGAGTGGCGGTCGTTTGGGAGTTGTTTCGACCGTAGGTGCAATGACAGTTGCCGAGCCAGTAACCATTAACGGCTCCGGCCTCGCTGTAAATTTTGGTGCTTTGTATGTCAGCAGTCCAGGCAACAATGTCACTTGGGCCGGCCCAATCACAGTGGACAGCGCTTCAACAATTCGCGCCCTCAACGGTGGCCGCATGAATTTCTCCAGCGCGGTTCTCGGAACCAATGTTGCATTATTATCTGTGGCTGGCAACCCAGCCACTATAGGCGGGGCGGATACGAGCGCGATGATTACTTTCTTAAATACCCTTTCGCTGGGCGCCTCCGGTTCATTGACTGTGGATGGGGTAGGCACTGTTATCCTTGCAGGCAGCACTAACCTGTGGGGAGGCGGCACGATCGTCAATGGCGGCACATTGCTGGTTAACGGCACGCTTAATGGAGGTGCGGTAACAGTAACTCCCGCCACCACAAACACTCCTACCTTGGGCGGTTCGGGAACCATTCTAGGTTCTGTGACGGTGCGGTCGGGTGGCGTCTTGGCCCCGGCAGGAAATTCCGGTATCAGCACGCTGACAGTCAACAATAGCGTTGTATTCAACAGTGGGAGCACGAGCGTGATGGAATTGAATCGCGCAAGTTCGCCGAATTCTGATCAACTGGTCGCCAATTCCATTTCGTTCGGTGGCACCCTGACAGTAACGAATGTCGGGGAGGCTCTGCAGAACGGGGATACTTTTCACTTGTTTAGCGGTGGCAGCGGAATGTTTGCGGCGTTGAACCTGCCAGCGTTGTCCTCGTCGTTATTTTGGGACACTTCGCTTCTCAACAGCAGCGGCATCATTAAGGTAGCTTCCAACACGGCGCCCACGCCGACCATCACGTCGCCTTCTGTAAGCGGAGGTAATTTCATCCTGCAAGTGGCTTTGTCGCAGTCTGGATTTAATTATGTGCTACAGACGACACCCGCGCTCGCCTCCGCCACTTGGATAAACATCTACACCAACGCTGGAACTGGCGGGACGCTGAACTTTACGAACCTGATTACTCCCGGCAATCCGCAACAGTTCTTCCGTGTCAGCGTTCAGTGAGTTGCGGCAGTTATCCGACGAATGACTTACGCGCTCCGGCTGCTGGAAAAGCAGCCGGGGTTGTTTTTGAAAATTAGAATGACTTTGATTTTATCCGCATGAAAAAAAGTTTCGTTGTTTTGCTCTGGCTCGCGGTCTGGTTGCAACTGTCCATGACTGGCGCTATTGCCCAGCCGTCGGTTTATTCGGGCGCTTTTGTTCTCAACTCCGGCGGCTTAAGTTCATCTCAACAACCAACGATCACCAACTTTATAAATCAAGCGCAGAAAGACATTTCCATAATCAATATGTTCAAGAGTTGGGCCACCTCGGGCACCAGTCCCAACAGTCCATTTCCGACGAGCGCAATGGACTATATCCGCAATCACGGTTCAATTCCTTTGGTCACTTGGGAACCTTGGAATCCTGCTTCGGGGGTGACTCAACCAACGTTCTCTTTGGCAAGCATCACGAACGGAACTTGTGACTCTTTCATCCTTACCTGGGCCAATTCGGCTAAAGCCTGGGGGCATCCATTTTTTCTTCGGTTGGCCCATGAGATGAATGGCAATTGGTATCCATGGGGTTCGGGTGTGAACGGCAATACAGGCGATCAGTATCTGCAAATGTGGCGGCATGTGCATGACATATTCACAAGCGCTGGCGCGACAAATGTCACTTGGGTCTGGTGTGTCAATTTTATCGAGGGTTTTCCAGCGGTCAGCCAGTTTTATCCGGGAGACAACTATGTGGACTGGATCTCACTGGATGGATACTGTCGTAAACCATCAACCTCGGATTATTCGACTCTGGCGGCCAACTCGATGATTCAACTGACGAACATTGCTCCGGGCAAACCCATCATGGTGGCTGAAACCGGTTGCAACCAATTTGTCTCCAATAAGGGCCAATGGTTTCGCAATGTGCTGACAAACTATCTGCCAGTAGTGCAACCGCGCATCAAAGCGTGGGTCTATTTCAACAGCACCAATAGCGACGGCAACGACTGGCGGATCACCAACCCGGCAAGCGCAACTAACGGCTATCAACAGGGGGTTGGGTTGTCATATTATGCGACCAATCAATACGGCGCGATTTCCAGCAGCCCGATTCAGCCGTTACTTAACGACGCCACGAAGACGGACACGATGGCGCCATTCGTTTCGATTGTGAGTCCCGCGATAGACTTGGTGAAGACCGGCGCGGTCGTCAATTTTCTCGCTCTGGCTTCCGATAAATCCGGCGTTAGCAAAGTGGTGTTTTCGCTGAACGGCGTGGCGAAGCAGACCAATAATATACCGCCGTATCAATTCACCTGGATGGTGCCGGCTGGCGGCGGAATCACCTATACTAGTGTCGCCAAGGCTTTCGACAATGCTGGAAATAGTGCGGCCAGCACTATTCAAGTGATCTCACAAGGAGTCGCGTTGGAACCAACCAACGCGCCGGAAATTCTCCCGCCAACGCTGAACGGAACAAACCTCATATTGCGAGCCAACTCGCAAACAGGGTTCAATTATGTGCTTCAATCCACGGCACAACTGATGCCGGCGAATTGGATGGCAATTCAAACCAATGTCGGCGGTAGTTTACTGACCTTTACCATTCCGATCACCAGCACGCAGCAGTTTTTCCGAATTTGCGTGCAGTAAAAATATTGCAGAAAAATCCATCGCCCGGTTGAATGAAATACTTTTTCCGATATGATTTGAAATTGCCACGTGAAATCATTTTTTTTCATTTTATGCAACGCTGTTTTGTTCAGTTTGGTTTTACCCTCATTGGCAGGAAACGAAGGCCCTTATTTTGCGCGAACCTGGCTGGCGGAAGATGGTCTGCCCGACAATCGCGTCGTAGGTCTGGCCCAGACTGCGGATGGATATTTGTGGGTCGCCACGCAAGGCGGCCTCGTTCGTTTTGACGGAGTCCGCTTTCAACGAGTCAGCCTCGCTCGTTCTCCTGATCTCATCGCTGGCACGATGCGAGCCTTGATGCTGGATCGAAGGGGGCGGATTTGGCTGGCAAAGGAGGAAGGCGACACATTGTTTTGTTTCGACGGGGCACAGGTGCGGATGTTGACGGCTGACCAGGGTTTGCCAAAGAACGAGACGCAACAATCGCTGGCGATGGATGGCAAAGGCGATCTGTGGATCACTTACAGCACAGGTAAGGTCGTCCGTTACTCCCACGACGGCAAGGTGGACACCTTCACCAGTAAAAACGGTCTGCCTGGCGGCGTTGGCATCTGCTGGCTGGCCAGTGGCCGGGACGGAACTTTATGGTTTGCCAAGGGCAGTCTGGTAGGTGTGTTTCGCGATGGACGATTTAAAGTGCTGGAAAACTTTGGCTCGCCGGCATTGCGAATTGCCCCGGCACATTCCGGCGGCATCTGGATTTGTGCAGGGCGGCAAGTTCTAAAATTTAATGAAGGCGTGGAAACCGTTGAACTGGGGAAAATCATTTCTGACCAAGCTGGTGGTCATTCAAATTTCGAGCCGTCCGCGTTGATCGAAGACCGTGAAGGAGCGGTTTGGGTGGGCACTGTTTCCGGCGGCTTATTTCGGTGCGACAGCAATGCGGTCACGCGGGTTGAGGTTTCAAATCCAGCCATTCTCAGTCTGGCTGAAGACCGGGAAGGCAATCTGTGGGTGGGAACGCGCGGTGGTTTGAACCGGGTGTATCGGCGGCTGACTTCAATGATCGGTCCGGCTGATGGCCTGCCGTTTCAAGGAGTGCAGTCGGTTTGTCAGGATGCGACAGGCGCACTTTGGCTGGTGGGCGAAAACGGCGTGTTGGTTCGTGGCCAAGGAACTAATTGGAACGTTCAATCTCCAGCCAGCGGCTTGATTCAACCACATGTGACTTGCGCCGCCGCCGACGCCAACGGCTCAGTCTGGATTGGAACATGGGGCGGAGCGCTTTATCACTGGGCCAACGGCCAGTTCAAGGATCTGGGACTCCAAGCGAGCTTGCATCAAAAGTCACCCCGCTCATTGCTGGTGACGAGCAATGGCGATCTGTGGATTGGCACGGATGCGCCGGATGTCTTATTCCGTTTGCGCGGGGGAAAATTGCAATCGTTCAACCTGCCGCCAGGCTACCGATTTATCCGCGCGATGGCGGAGGATGCGGCGGGAAATGTTTGGGTCGGAGCATCGGACGGAATGTTGGTGCGCGTGACGGGTAATGTCTTGGTGGACGAGACGGCCAAGTCCTCTTCGTTATCCATCCGCTGCTTGCACGCAGAGGCGAATGGTGACTTGTGGATTGGTTATGGTGGCGCCGGTGTCGGGCGACTTCGGGATGGGAACATCACGCGGTTCAGCACTGATCAGGGATTGCCCAATGATTACGTTGCGCAAATCCTGACGGATAATCGTGGCAGTCTATGGTTCGCGGGCAATCAGGGAATTTTTCAGGTGCGCGAACAGGATTTTAATGACGTGGCCAACGGTTTAGCCACGCGAGTCTGGCCGGTCGTCTATGGGCGCAGTGAAGGTTTGTCTGGATTGCAAGCAAGCTTTGATTTTTGCCCGGACTCGTTGCGTTCATCAGACAATCGATTGTTTTTTTCCATGCTTTCAGGGTTGGCCGAAGTGCAGTTGGATTATGCCCGGCTCAATTATCAATCGCCCAACATATTCATTGAACGGGTCATTGCTGACGATAAAACATTTGTCGTTTATCAGGATTTCAACGTGGCTTCGCCAACCAATGAAGCCGCGCCTGTGGAATTAAATCATCACGAAGGCAAAAACGAACTTCGACTGCCGCCGGGATTGCAACAGGTGCAGTTCGAATTCACCGCGTTAAGTTTTGTCGCGCCAGAAAATGTGCAGTTCCGCTATCAATTGGAAGGCTTGGACAAAAACTGGGTGGATGCCGGCACACGTCGCACGGCCAGTTACACCCATCCGCCGCCGGGCAGCTATCAGTTCAAGGTCATCGCGTGCAACAACGATGGCATTTGGAATAAAACCGGCAACTCGCTGTCTGTCATCTTTGCGCCCTACTTCTGGCAGACGCTCTGGTTCAAGTTCGCGGTGACTTTGACGAGCTTCGCCATGTTATGCGGTGTGGTGGTGCTGGTGTTGCGCCGCCGTCACCGGCTGGTAGTTGAACGTTTAGAGCATCAGCGTGCCTTGGAACTCGAACGCACCCGTATTGCGCGCGATCTGCATGATGATTTGGGCGTGGGTCTGACCGAAATCGGCCTGCTCGGTGATCTGGCCGGCACAAGCACCGAGTTGCCGCAGACCGGACGCGAACGTTTGCAAGAAATCACTGGCCGGGCGCGGACGCTCGCCGCCTCGCTGGATGAAATCGTTTGGGCCATCAATCCGGCCAACGACACGTCGCAATCGTTGGTGGATTATTTCTTTCCGTATGCGCAGAAACTTCTCGGTCACGCCGGGATTCGCTGCCGGTTGGAAGTGATTGAACCGCTGCCCGCAGGCAGCTTGAATGCGGAAGAACGCCATGAATTTTTTCACGCTTACAAGGAAGCCTTGAACAACATCATCCGCCACTCCGGTGCCTCGCAGGTGCAGATCACCATGTCGGCGACGGAAGGCAATCTGTTGATTTGCATCGCCGACAATGGTCGCGGTCTGGAGGATGTGACTGGCAAGGGCGCGCGCCACGGTCTGGCCGGAATGCGCGAGCGGTTGCTTCGTCTCGGCGGACGTTGCGAAATAACCGGCAGCATCGGCAACGGAACGACGGTCACATTTATTATCCCGGTTCAATCAAAGGCCTAAACATGATCAAAGTTGCGATAGTCGAAGACGATGTCCGGTTCCGCAAGAGCCTGCGGCGGGTGATTGAGTCCAAACCCGGCATCACTTGCATCTCCGAATACGGCACGGGCGCGGAAGCGATTGAACATATTCCGCACGATCTGCCGGAGGTGGTAATCATGGATCTTAACCTGCCGGATTCTTCCGGCGCGGAAGTCACCGCCCGTCTCAAATCCAAACTGCCCAATATTTGCGTGGTGATACTCACGGTCTATAACGACGCCGAACACATTTTTAAGGCATTGCGGGCGGGCGCCTGCGGTTACTTGCTCAAACAGGCGACGGCTGTGGAAATTCTCGAAGCCATCGCGGAAGCCCATCGTGGCGGAGCGCCAATGACCAGCGAGATTGCCCGGAAGGTAATTGCCGCCTTTCACGAACCAAAGCCCGTGCCGACGGTCACGGAAACCCTGGCTCCGCGCGAACGGAAAATTCTCGAACTCGTGGCAAATGGCTACGCCAACAAGGAAATCGCCGAGAAGCTGGCGATCACGTTGAGCACGGTCTGCTGGTATCTGCACGAAATTTATAAAAAACTCCATGTGCAAAGTCGGATGCAGGCGGTCAACAAATTGCGCCAGTCGCCGGGCCGTCCCCCATCGTCCTGACCGGCGGCGTTTTGGTCAGGCCAGTGAAGTTTCTTTGAACACCCTATTTTTTTGTGGGGTAGTGCGCCTCAAAAATCCGCCGTCAGCCGGATGATTTCGCGCAGCGGCGTTTGCGGTTTGAACTTCACGAAACGTTCCAGTTTTTTCACGAGCGGTTTGCGGCGGCGCATGTCGTCAAAGCCCGGCGCATAAGCTTTGGCGTAAGGAATCAATTGAATTTTTGATTTCGAGCCGAGCGTTTTCACCACGAGCTTCGCGAGTTCAAGCATTGAAACTTCCTCCGTGCCGCCGATGTTGAAAATTTCCCCGCGCGCTTTTTTACAATTCTGCAAGCGCGCGAGCGCTTCAACGACATCATTCACGAGGCAAAAACAGCGCGTTTGTTTGCCGTCGCCAAAAACCTTGAGCGGCTCATTTTTTTTCGCGGCAGCAATAAATCGCGGCAAAACCATTCCGTAGCGTCCGGTTTGCCTTGGCCCGACCGTGTTGAAAAGCCGCGCAATGATGATAGGCAGATTTTTTTCGCGCGCGCAGGCGAGCGCGAGAAATTCGTCCGTGAGTTTCGAGCAGGCGTAGCTCCAGCGCGATTGATTCGGCGGCCCGATGAGCAGATCGTCGTCCTCACCGAATGCCGGCTTCGCGCTTTTGCCATAAACTTCGGAAGTGGAAGTCAACAAAACCGGCGTGGAAGTTTTCACGGCGGCGCGAAGCAAAATCTGCGTCTCATTGAAACTGGTTTCCAAAACGTGCAACGCTGATTTGACGACGAGTTCCACGCCGACGGTCGCCGCCAAATGAAAAATAAATTCCGAATTTTTTGCGAGTTGCGGCAGGTTTTTGCATTCGGAAATTTTGGAATGAATAATCTTTAAGCGTGGATTTTTTTTTACGGCTCGCAAATTTTTCAAAGTGCCTGTTGAGAAATCATCAATGATGACAACACTTTTTCCATCGTTCAGCAAACGTTCGGTGAGATGCGAGCCGATGAATCCCGCGCCGCCGGTCACTAAAATATGTCCGGCTCTTTTCATTGGAGCGCGTTTGCCAGCCCTTTGGCCAGTTTTTGGCGATAGGCCGCGCTTTCGATCAGCTTCGCTTCCGCCGGATTCGAGAGGTAACCGCCTTCAATCAAAATCGCCGGACGATTTTGCCCGCGCAAAACGGTGTCGAAACGCGAGCGCCGCACGCCGCGATCTTCGATGCCCGTGGCGCGCAAAAGCGCACTTTGAACCCGCACGGCCAGTTGAAGATTTTGCGCGTCAAATTTATTGTTCGGCAAATTCTCCGACCACGGATCGGCGTAACCGCGCGTCAACGTCGAAGGCATTCCCGTCGGCGTGATGCAATACGTTTCAAGACCGGCGGCGGTTTTGTCCGGAGCGCCGGAATTAAAATGCAGGCTGATGAATAAATCCGCGTGATGCGCCTCGGCCAAGGTGACGCGATTGGCGTTGGTCACATACACATCGCTCGTGCGCGTCAAAAAAACTTTCCAGCCATCGGCCTCCAATAAAGGCTTGAGCCGTTCCGCCCAATCGAGCGTAAATTCTTTTTCAAAACGCCCGTCGCGGACGCTGTGAGTTCCCGTGTTCGCGCCGCCATGGCCGGGATCAATCACGATGACGCGGTTCGTTTGCGGAAAGGTGAGCGGCGGATCGCACAACAGCGGTTCAAGATTTTTTTTCAAATCAAGACCGAACAGTGAAACTTCGCCGTCAATCAATTGCGGCTGGAAACCAAGGTTGATTTCGATGCCGTTCCAAGTCGCGCCCAGGCTGCCGATGGTCAAAACCATGACGCCGTTGCTCGAGCCAATCGCATAAGTCGTCGCCGGCGATTCGGAAAGCAAATGCGGCTTGCCGATTTTATGTTCGGCGGCCCAGCGCGCGAGCGAACTCCAGGTGAAAATAGTTTCGGGCGCGGGCATTGAAACGGTCGGCGGATGATTTATGCCGGCAACAAAATTCGTTTTAATAATGAACGGGAAATTAGTTTTACCGGCAAAAATCACTGGCCGGTTAGTGGCGGCCAAAGCGAATGGCTGTTGAATTTCGTTCGTGGCCGACCAATTCAAAGAATGATTTTCGTTGGGCGCGCGTTCATTGGACGCACAGCCCGCAAGAAAAAGCAGCGCGCAAAAAAATATTCCTGAAATTTTGAACACGCGCTTATTGTGCGGAAGGAGCAAGCAGACTCAAGCAGTTTTGAATTTTCTTGAATTATTTTTCGATTTTCACGCGGCTTGTTTGCGCCAGCGGATTTGGACATAATTTCTGCGAGTGAAAATTCTTGTCGCCATCACCGGAGCCAGCGGCGCGCTTTACGCGCAACGCTTGCTGGATAATTTGAATCCGCGCGCGCACGAAATTCACGTTGTGCAAAGCAACTACGCGCAGCAAGTCATCGCGACGGAATTGCCCGGCGGCCTGAAACTTCCCGACGGCGTGAAAGCGCATTCGCTCAAAAGCATGAACGCGCCGTTCGCCAGCGGCTCGAATCCGCCCGACGCGATGGTTGTGATTCCCTGCACGATGGGCACGATGGGACGCATCGCGCACGGTTACAGCGAAGACGTTTTGCTGCGCGCGGCGGATGTGGTTTTGAAAGAAAAGAAAAAATTAATTTTGGTGCCGCGCGAGACGCCGTTGAGTTTGGTTCACGTCAAAAACATGGAGTTACTTTTGATCGCCGGCGCAATTATTTTACCGGCGAATCCCAGTTTTTACGCCGGCGCAAAAACAATTGTTGAATTGGCAGACACAGTTGTCGCGCGCGTGCTGGATCATCTGGGAATTGAAAATAAAATTGCGCCGCGATGGGCGGAACAGGAATGAAGATGGAAAATAGAAGATTGAAGATAGCAAAATAATTATGGCAATCATCAGAAGTTTTAGAGATCTGCGGGCTTACCAGCAAACACGCACGGAAGCCCGGCGCGTTTTTGAAATGACTAAAACTTTCCCCAAAGAAGAAAAATTTTCCATGACGGATCAAATTCGACGCTCTTCGCGCGCTGTGAAATCCATGATCGCAGAAGCATGGGGACATCGTCGTTATCCCGCTTCATTTATCAGCAAATTAACGGATGCAATTGGCGAAGCCAACGAAACTCAATCATGGTTGGATGACGCATTGGACTGCGGTTACATCACGTCCGCGCAACATCAAGATTTCGATTCCGCATGGCAATCCATCGGCGGCATGATTGCAAACATGATTGTCAAGGCAGACGATTTTTGTCGAAGCGCGCGCTGAAATGTCTTTTCCATCCTCCATCTTCCATCCTCCATCTTCGTTTCGGAAATGGGGAAGCTTTGTGCGCTTCTCGCACACGGTTTTCGCGTTGCCCTTCGCGCTGGCGGCGATGCTCGTGGCCGCGCGCGACCATCGCGGCTGGCCGGGAACGAAAATTTTTCTCCTGATCTTGGCCGCAATGATTTGTGCGCGCACTTGCGCAATGGCGTTCAATCGCATCGTTGACCGCAAATTCGACGCGCTGAATCCGCGCACGAAAAATCGGCACTTGCCGCGCGGCGAAATTTCTTTGGCGAACGCCATTTTTCTTTGCGCCATTTCCGCCGCCGGTCTGATGGTCGCGAGTTGTTTTTTAAATCCGCTTTGTTTTTTTCTTTCTCCGGTTGCGCTTATTGTCATTTGTTTTTATTCGCTGACAAAACGGTTCACGGATTACACGCACATTTTTTTGGGAATTGCTTTGGCGCTGGCGCCGGTCGGCGCGTGGCTCGCGGTAAAAGGTTCAGATGTTTCGCCGCTGGAAATTTTGCAAATGTTCACGCTGGCAATCGCCGTGATTTTGTGGCTGGTCGGCTTCGACATCATTTACGCGTTGCAAGATTATGAGTTCGATAAATCGTTTGGTTTGCGCTCGCTCGTCGTCGCGTGGGGACCAAAAAATGCGCTGGCCGCCGCGTTTCTCGCGCACATGACGATGTGCGGATTATTATTTTTATTTGGGATGCTCGCGTTTGGGCCGCGCTGTTTTGCGTATTTGATTTGCTGGCTGATAATTCTGGCGTGCTTGATTTTGGAACATTGGATTGCGCGGCGACGCAGTTTGAACTGGATCAATCTCGCATTTTTCCGATTGAACGCGCTCGTCGGCGCAATTTTTTTAATCGCGGTGGCGCTGGAAATTATTTTTCAAGGCGGATTTAAGTTGCGCTAACTTTCCGTTGCCAATCAATGGCAATAGATATAAGTTTTGGAATTATGAAAATGGACACGATGAACATTTCGTTGCCGCAGCGCATGTCAGAATTCGTGCGGCAAAACGTCGAACGCGATTACGGCAACGCGAGCGAATACTTCCGCGATCTCGTGCGTGAAAAGATGGCGGAAGATATTGAAGCCGATTTGAAATTTTTGAAATCCACCGAGAAGGGCGCATTACCGGGTCCGAGCGATGAACAAATTGAAAAAGTAGTGGCTTTGCAAAAAAAATTGCGAAAGGAACGTAATGCGCGCCGTTCTTGACGCCAACGTGGTCGCCTCGGCTGTGTGCTGGACTGCTGAAGCCTATCGCTGCTTTGTCAAATTGGCGCGCCGGCAATTTTTTGCCTACGGAACCGTTGAAACCGTGCGTGAGGCGGAGGATGTGGCCACGCATTTGAGTTGGCGGGAACAGCCTAAACACAATGCGGCGGCGCGATTGAACTGGTATCTGGACAAAGTGAAAATGGTTGAACCCGCGCCCCTCGGCAAGCAGCGCAGCCGCGATGCAAAAGACGATCCGTATCTGGCCGCCGCGATTTCCGCGCGCGCGAATTTCATCGTCAGCTACGACAAAGATTTGCTCGCGCTGGAAAAGCCGTTTGGCATTGAAATTATTCATCCTTCGCAATTTTTGAAATCCATCAAAGGATAAATCGCGATAAATGCCTGTTGACTCCGATTCAACCGCTTTCTAGTTTTTTGGCGTGAACCTCCGGCTGATTCTGCTGGCGCTTTGCCTGGCGGCAAACGCGCTGCTGGCCACAATTTTATTCCGGCATAATTCTGCTTCGTCGCAGCCGAAAAATTTTTCTGCAAAAAAAATTCCAACTTCAACGTCCGTTGTCGTTTCAAAAAAACAATCGGGCGCCGCAAAAAATCCGGCGGTCGCGCCCGCTGAATTTTTGCCGGCAAATTTTCAATGGTCGCAATTGCTCGCGACAGATTTTCCCGCCTACATAAAAAATTTGCGCGCGTTCGGAACACCGGAACAAAAAGTGCGCGACATTATTTTTGGCGCGGTCGAGGCGATTTATCGTCCGCGCCGCGCTCAGTTGCAGCCGAAACCAAAAGCGGACGACGGCAAATTTTGGGAGCACAGATTTTTTTACGGTTCGCAAAGCACCAAAGAACAGCGCGAACAAATGCGCGCGTTGCGCAAAGACGAATCGGATTTGCTCAAGTCGCTGCTTGGCGACGACGTTTATGAACAAATGCAAAAAGATTCGGTAAATTCGGATTGGGAAGAACAACAGCTCGGTTTTATTCCAAAAAATTTGCGCCAGAAAGTTGAAGATATCAACGAGCAGATGAACGACGACAAACAGGAAATTTACGCGCGGAGCCAGGGTTATATGGATCAATACGCGCAATCCGATTTGCGCAAGATTGAAAAAAAATATCACGACCAGCTTGCCACGATTTTGACGCCAGACCAATTGCTCGAATGAGATATGCGCAATTCCGACGCGGCAAATCAATTGAAAAATAATCTTTCGGCGTTTGATCCGAACGAAGATGAATTTCGCGCGCTTTTCAAATTTCAACAGACGAAGGACGATTTGTCCGCGGCATTAAATCCGCAACAACTCGATCCCGACGCCGATCCCGCCCCACTTTCCGCCAATCAAAAGCAGGCGTTAAGGGCCGAACAAAAAACACTCAACGACGATCTGGCGCAGGCGCTCGGCACGAATCGCGCGGCGGAATATAATTTGGAACAGGATTACAGTTATCGAAATTTGATTGATTCGGGCGTGCCGAAAGAATCCGTTTTCAAACTGGACGACATGAAAACGGAAGCACAGGCCGCCGCGCAAAAAATTCGCAATGACAAAACGTTGAGCGCGGATGATCGCACCGCCGCGTTGAGCGCGATTCGCACGGAAACGCAAAGCAGCATCAATAGTTTACTCGGCGCAAAGGCGGCGAAAACTTACAGCGGCAACGGCGGCTGGTGGCTCAATAACATTGCTTCCGCGACCAAATGAAAAATTTACTTTCAATCTTGATCGCGCTTTCGGTCGGGATCAGCGTGATTTGCGGCGCGGTTTTGTTGAAACAAAAGCAAAACGCGGCGGCAGTTGCGAATCCGGCAAACGGGGCGAAAAATGGTCCGGAAAATTCGCCGGGAAAAAATCCTCTGGCGAATGAGAATGCGGCGGATCCAAACTCCCAATTGTCCGCCGGAAAATTTTCGTGGCTGAATTTGCAAACGGACGATTTGAAGGAATTTGTCCGCCGGTTGCGCGCGGTGAATTGCCCCGAACCGACGGTCCAGGATTTGGTGCTCGCGGAGGTGAACCGGCGTTATGGCAAAAAAGAAAGCGCGCTTTGGCCGGACCGTTTCTCGCAAAATGCTTATTGGAAACCCTACAACCGCAAACGCAATCCAGAAGAAATCAAAAAAAATCGCGCGATGGCCAAACAGCAACGCGCGTTGCAAAAAGAAAAAACCGCGTTGCTGGTTGATTTGCTCGGCGTGGACATTGAGAAACAACATTATGCGGAAGAAGGCATTGACACTTCAACGTGGAACAACGGAATCAACAATTTGTCTTTTCTGCCGGAGGCCAAGCGCGACGCGGTGCAAAAATATCTGGATGATTTTAGCGAAAAGGAACAGGATTTTTACACGAGCGTTTCCGGCGCGTGGGACGGCGACGCGCGCGCGAAACAAAAGGCGTTGGAGCAGGAAAAATTCGCCGGCCTCGCGCAAATTTTGACGCCGGACGAATTGCGGCAATATGAATTGCGCAATTCACAAACTGCCAGTCAACTGGCGTCGGACCTTCGCGGCGTTTCGTTGACCGAACAGCAATACGAGGCACTTTACGACGTTCGCGCCAAATACGGCGACAGCATTTATAATTGGTCGGACGAAGGCAACGATCCGAGCGGCGCGGCTTACAAACAAATTGAGCAGAATAAAAAAGACATGCAGGCGGAAATCGCGACGGCGCTGGGCGCGGACACGTCGCAGCAACTTGCGCGCGCAGGATTACAATTATCAACAACTTTCCGGCATGGCCGCGCACTACGATTTGCCCGCCGACACCGCGCCGAAAATTTACGATTACAAACAATCAGCGGAAACTGCGGTGAAAGATTTGAACGCGAACACGGATTTGACGCCGGATCAAAAACAGGCGGCGTTGCAACAAATTCGCGACGCCACGCAACAATCGGTCAAAGCCGCGCTCGGCGATAAAATTTATAACGGTTATATAAAAAACGGCGGTTGGTGGATCAATCAGCTTGCGCCGAGAGCACAACGAACGGCGCAAATCATTTCACATTAAACTTCGGTTGAAATTTTTCTCCAAGAAAGTTTGGAATGTTCTACGGTTTTGCTTCTGAAGTGGGCATGGACTAAAAATGAGTTCGCCAATGTCCCGAAGAAAAAAAATTGTCCGAGCGTGCTGCGCTGTTTTTTGCCCTGATTTTTCAAAGCGGATTTAAGCTGTCCTGAAAATTACTTTTCAATCTTTGTCAGCGACAGGAAAATTTCTTCAAGCTGGCCGGAGCCGCCGCTTTGTTTGTGAAGTTCATCGCGCGTGCCGACGGCGACCAGTTTTCCGCCGTGAATGATGCCGATGCGGTCGGCCATTTCCTCGGCCACGCTCAATTGATGTGTAGAAACCAGCACGGTCACGCCCGCGCGCGAACGTTCCTTGAGCACGTCTTTGACGGCGCGCGCGTGCTGCGGATCGAGGCCCACCATTGGTTCGTCCACGATCAAGACTTCCGGCTCATGCAAGAGCGCGGAAATAATGGCGACGCGCTGGCGCGTGCCGTGCGAAAGGCTTTCCAGCGGGCGCTCCGCAAATTCGGCGAGATGAAAACGCGAAATTAATTCTTCGGAACTGGCGTCAATTTTTTCGCCGGACATTTGAAATAATTGGCCGGTGAACCGCAAAAATTCGCGCGCGGTCAATTTGTCGTAAAGAAAGGGAAAGTCAGGAACGTAGGCGAGGCGTGAACGCCCTTCGAGCGGTTGCGTTTGCATGTCGTAACCGCAAACGCGCGCGCGGCCGGAAGTCGGCTTCATCAGGCCGGCGAGAATTTTCAAAGTGGTCGTCTTGCCGGCGGCGTTCGGGCCGAGCATGGCGAAAAATTCGCCGCGCGGAATGGTGAGTGAAATATCGTTGACCGCCGTGAGGTCGCCGAATTTTTTTACGAGCTGGACGAGTTCGATCACAATTCAATTTTTAAGATTTGTTTCATTCGTCGAGTGAAGCGGTGATGCCGTTGGGCAATTCGATCCGAAGAATTTCGCCGAGCGGGCTGACGTAAATGACGATTTGATATTCGAGCGCGCGCGCTTCGAGGCGATAAACCGAGGCCAGTTCGTGGCCGATGGGCAAATGGTCGCGCCGCGCCTGCCAATGAATGGTTTGCGCCAGGGTCGTGGAATTTTGAGCGGGCAAAGCGAAATCGTCAAGAATTCCGCCGGCGAAATCCCCGGTGAATGAACGCAACAACGCGGTTGGATTTTGCAAATCGGCAAACGTCAAAACGCGCTGGACAGTTTCGCCGTCGTTCGTGATTTCCAAAACGATAGTTTGATTGGTCGCGACGGAATGGATGTTCACGCTGGCGAAGCGTGTGGAAAATTTCAAATCCAGTTCGCGCCAGGCGCGCGTATGGGAAAATTTCATGCGCCCGTCAAAACGCACGCGGTTGGTGAATTCGCCGAAGCTCATGTTGCCGTTGACGTGGATTTGATAACCGGCGCGCGCGACGATGCCTTCGGGCGGCGGATTGTCCTCGTCCAGATTGGCCATGGCCTGCTCGACACTCGTTGAAAATTCAAAGAAACCCGTGCGCTGGCCGTTTTGATAAACATTCAATGAAGATGTGTCCGGCGCGGTCAAAATTTTCCGCCAGACCAAATCCACTGGAATTGAAATATGGCCGCCGCCCGGACTGTATTCCGTGCGCCAAAGCAATACATTCATCGTCACCCAAAATGCCGCGAGCAGAAAAAAAGTGGCGCGCCCGATCATAAAATTTTACGGCGACGGCAAATTCACGCTTTGGCTGATGCGCAGTTTTTTTGGATTCAAGCCGGGATTGGCTTCGAGCAGCGCGTTCAAGCGGATGTCATATTTTCGCGCGATGCCGGCAAGGGTTTCACCGGCGGCGACGGTGTGCGTGTGTGGCCGGGCATTTGAAACTGGTTTCGGAGAAAAATTTTGCGTGGCCGAAGTTGATGCGGAACCGGCATTTCGTTCCGGCGTAAAATTATTTTGTTGAACTGCGGGAGCCATTTTTGCGGCGACCCATTGATTGGAATAATACGCGAGGTCAGCCTGCAATTTCTGGTTGGCCTCGGTCAATTGCTCGATTTGTTTGAGCGCGGCGGGCGCGGTAGGCATGGCCATCACGTCGGCGGCGAGTTGTTGTTTGCAGGCGATGATGCGCTGGTTGACGACATCGGCGTTTGGCGCCTGCGGATCGAATTTCAGATATTGCTGGTAATGATAAATCGCGGCGGCGGGGTCGGGAATTTTTTGCTCAAAGAGCATCGCCAGTTGATAATGCGCCTGCGCCGAATGCGGATTGGTTTCGAGCGATTCCTCGAACGCCTCGACTGCGCCCTGATAATCCATCGCGTTCACGCGGCTCTGGCCGAGGACAAAATGCGGTTCTTTCGTGTCGTCCGAATCGCTTTGCGACGGCTCGCAGCCGTTCAACGCCAGGGTGGACGCGATGGCCAATGCGCAAAGCCAATGCCGAAATTCCATGCGACGAAGTTAAACGAAGTTGCCGGTGCGTGCAATCGTGCGCTGGAAAATGGAACGAAAAAATACCGCGCCGAAAGAAAATCACGCGGGCTGCTTTACTTCCAGATTGGCGAACGGGCTGTTGAGTCCGCTGATTTGTGGCGCGCTGGCGACGGGCACTTTGACTTTTTGCGGCGGCGCGGAAGATGATTCGTGATGATTTTTTTCGACGGGCTGATGGTTTTGAACTTCGGCGGCGTGCGGATTTTTGGCGCGCTTGTTTCGCGGCAGCGGACTGATCATGACGTTGATGCCGCGCCCGATCAATTTGGGTTGAAAATCGGGATGGCCGTAGGGCGCAATGTCGGCGAGAAATTTATTGATGACTTGAAAACCGACTTCGGTATGCGCCATTTCGCGCCCGCGAAATTTCAGCGCGATTTTGACTTTCATGTCTTCGCAAAGAAAATCAATCGCGTGCGTGAGCTTGATGCCCAGATCGTGCGGGTCAATGCGCGGGCTTAATTGAACTTCTTTGACCGTTGAGGCGTGCTGATGTTTTTTGGATTCCTTTTCTTTCTTCGCCTGCTCGTAGCGAAATTTTCCGAAATCCACCAGCCGGCAAACGGGCGGCGTCGCCGTCGCGGCGATTTCGACGAGATCAACGCCGTGCTGCCGCGCGAGGTTCAGCGCCTCGGTCAGCGGGATGACGCCCAATTGACTGTCGTCAACTCCGATGACGCGCACTTCGCGGGCGCGGATTTTGCCGTTGACCCGGACGAACGAGGCGGGAGAATTATTGCGTGGAGAAAAAGGGCGGCTCAAGACACCCTCGTCGGTTGTGGCATAACTATTATTTTTAGCATCAAGCAAATCGGCGCAACGGCCAATCAAAACTACGCTGACTAATTAAGCATTTATTAAAAAATACGCAAGCAAAATCTCACCGAAAATCAATGGTGATGCTTGAACAGCCGGCGGCGGTTGGCAAACAGATACCAGACGATCAACACATTGAACCCCAGCACGCCGACGATATACCAATGTGGATGCCGCACCAGTTCGCGCATTTCAATGGGAATAAAAAACGCCGATTCGCCAATCGTCAGCCAGCCAATCCACGTCACGCGATAAATCAGGCCGACGCCTTCGACCAGTGAAAATAGGCTGTAAATAAACGTGCCCAGCGCAACCCAGCGGACATTGGCGGCGGTGATTTGATCCAGCCGGTCGCTGATGTCCGAAAGAAAACGGTTTTCAGGATCAAGATGAACCCAAAGAATCAATCGCGCGAACAACTCCGGCAAATCCTGTTTTGCCAGTTTCAAAGCGCCGAACGCCAGCGCCAGCGCCAGAATGCCTTTGATTAATTTGCCGATGATGATGAGATAAAGCGTTGGCGCGCGCTTTGCCGCAGCAATTGGTTTTTTTGCGTCGGGAGTCATCAGCGGATTTTGGACAGCAAAAAATTCAAAAGCTCGGAAATTTTCAAACGTTCCTGTTTCCCGTCGTCGCGATAACGAATGGTCACTGTGTCGAGCAATTCCGGCTTTTCGCCGAGCGTGTCGAAATCAATCGTCACGCAAAACGGCGTGCCGGCCTCGTCCTGCCGCGCGTAACGGCGGCCAATCGAACCGGCTTCGTCGTAAAACACATTCATCCACGGACGCAACAAGTCGCGCACAGCCTGCGCTTTTTTTACAATTTCCGGCTTGTTTTTCATCAGCGGCAAAACCGCGACTTTTATCGGCGCGACGCGCGGATGAAATTTCATCGTCACGCGCGTTTCGCTTTTGCCTTTTTCATCCGTCTCGGTGACTTCAGAATACGCATTTGCGATCAGCGCGAGAATCAAACGATCCACGCCCGCGCTCGGTTCGATGACATGCGGGATGTATTGGCCGCGCGCCAATCCGTTCGCGTCGTCCGTCGCCTGCTTGGAAATCTGCTCCGCCGTTTCGTCCGGCTTGGCAGATTTCGTCAGATAATTTTTGCGGTGGTCGTAATAACGCTTCCACAAATCATCTTGTTTTTCCTTCGGCAATTTTCCCCACGCGGCGCGCAATTCTTCGTCAAACACACCCATCGGCTTGCCGGAAAAACGCTGGTGCTGGCTCAAATCGAAATCGCTACGCGCGGCGATGCCCTCCAACTCGTCACCAGCCACATTGCCCTGCTCATCTTTTTTGCTGAACGGGAATTTGAACAAAATATCCGTGCAGGCGCGCGCGTAATGCGCCAATTCTTCCGGCGTTTGCTTGTGAAAACCGAGTGTCTCGCGCGAAAGCCCGATGCCTTCGTAAAAACGCACGCGTTCCTCGACCCAATATTGATGCCACTCACGCCAACCCCAATTTGAAGTTGAAGGTTGAAGGTTGCTGGTTGAAAGTTCTGAACTTGCAACGTTCAACTTGCAACTTTCAACCGCTTCTATTACTTCATCCGGCTTGATGAAAAATTCCAGTTCCATCTGCTCGAACTCGCGCGAGCGGAAGGTGAAATTTCGCGGCGTGACTTCGTTGCGGAACGCCTTGCCGACCTGCGCGATGCCGAACGGGACTTTTTGCCGCGACGTTTCCAAAACATTTTTGAACTGCGCGAAAATCGCCTGCGCGGTTTCGGGACGGAGATAAGCAATGTTGTCTTCGCTTTGGATCGGGCCGAGATAAGTTTGCAGCATCAAATTGAACGGACGCGGTTCGGTTTTTTCACCGGCACATTCACTGACGGTCTTGCCCGGCTTTTGCGGACACGAAACTTCTGAAATTTGATCCGCGCGGAAACGGCCTTTGCACGTCTTGCAATCAATCATCGGATCGGCAAACGTCGCGACGTGGCCGGACGCTTCCCAGATTTTTGGCGACATGATGATGCTCGCTTCAAGTCCGGCGACATCTTCGCGTTGCAAAACCATTTCGCGCCACCAGAGTTCCTTGACGTTGCGCTTGAGTTCCGCGCCGAGCGGGCCGTAATCCCAAAAACCGTTGATGCCGCCGTAAATCTCGGAGGATTGAAAAATAAATCCGCGCCGCTTGCACAGCGACACGATTTTTTCCATCAACGGATTTTCTTTTGGCTCGGCCATAATTTAAGTCGGACAGTGTTTGTCAATCGCGTGGAGAAATCAATCACGAAGGCGCGGAAAATCTTCTTATAGTTTTATTTTTTAATGGGGAAAATTCGCTTCGCACAACAAAACAGCGATTCAACATTTTTGTGAGTAAGTTTTTTGCAAAGCGTGAGCTTCACGCATGGCGCGGGAATTTTTCGCGCATTGATCATAAATAGTTGAAATACCTTCCTATTTTTCACGGAGTTTCATTAAGCTTTTGCTTTAAGCTTCAAATAAAAGGCACTTGGCATTGCCAGTGCTAAAGAACTTTTAGAAATCCGATTGACAGTTGAAATTTTTCGCGTAGAGTTCGCCAACTGTCCCCGGAACAAAACATAAAAACCATTAATTAAGTTATGAAAAAAATTCTTAAACAAAAAAGAGCTTTCACGCTCATCGAACTGCTCGTCGTGATCGCGATCATCGCGATTCTGGCGGCCATGTTGCTGCCCGCGCTCGCGGCGGCCAAACGCAAAGCCCAACGCATCAACTGCGTCAACAACCTCAAGGAAGTCGGCCTGGCCATGCGCATCTGGGAAGGCGATAACGGTGATCGTTATCCCATGGCGGTCAGCACAGCCCAAGGTGGCGCGGAAGATAGGATATACAGCGCAGCCGGCACTGCACCTGGCGGGTATGCAATGACCAATGTTTTTCTCGTCATGTCCAATGAATTGAGCACGCCTAAAATCCTGGTTTGCACTTCAGATTCCAGCGCGACGGTGGCGACCAATTGGAGCGAGTTCGGCAGTTCGCAACTTTTGACCAGTTATTTTATTTGTGGTGATGCTGCTGAAGACTATCCGCAAATGATTTTATCAGGTGATCGCAACATTGGCAACAGCACAACCCTTGGGCAACCGGCCACCTCTATGTATGGAACGAATTCCATTAGCTTCTCGGGTGGTAATGCTATGGTTAAACCTCCTAATTACTGGGCTTGGACGGCTACTGACTTGCACCAAAAAGTCGGGAACGCAGCCATTTGCGACGGCAGTGTTCAGCAATTAACTTGTTCCGGTCTTTGGACTTCATTGCAAAATGCCACCAACCAAGGACCAACGTTGTTTCCTGATTACAACATGCCCTAAACGGTTACTTTTAATTATTCCCAAACACGGCGTTCGCAAGGACGCCGTGTTTTATTTTTACCAGACGTTTTGCCGCTTAATTTTCCGAGGCATCGAAGCCGTCTTTCTTTTCAAGTTTTTGCAAAGCTCGCTGCGCCGCAAAAAACTTTTGCAATAACTGACGGCATTCTTCCAAACGGACGCCTGAAGTGATTTCGCAGCGATGATTCAAGGTCGGAAATTGCAGGAGATTCATTGCGCTGCCCGCCGCGCCGCCTTTGGGATCGCCCGCGCCAAACACGACGCGCGCCAATCGCGTATGCACGATCGCGCCGGCGCACATCGGGCACGGCTCTTTGGTGACGTAAAGCGTGCAATCGGTCAGCCGCCAGTCGCCGACGGCATTTTCCGCCTGCGTGAGCGCGAGCATTTCCGCGTGCGCCGTGGCATCCTTGAGTTCTTCCACTTGATTGAACGCGCGCGCGATGATTTTTCCGCCGCGCACGATCACCGCGCCGACGGGGACTTCGTCCGCTTCATAAGCGCGCGCCGCCTGGCGCAGCGCCTCGCCCATGAAATATTCGTCGCTGTGCAGGTCAATGATCGGTTCGTCGGGCATTTTAAGATTTACGATTGATGATTGCTTCACGTTGGCGGCGATTCAAATCATAAATCAAAAATCGTAAATCATAAATTCCACGACTCTTCCAATGTCCAATCATTCTGGCCCTCCGCGTGGCAATGGCAATGCGCCGCAAAAAAGCCGCCGCGAAATTTCCAGAACCACGGCCAGATTTGCTCGCGATCTGTTTGCGGAATTTTCAAATTGCTTAATTCATTTCGCTGAAAAAATTGGAACCGGCCTTCGCGATGACTTGCCGGCAGCGATTTCAATTTCAATTTCACCTCGAACAAAAACATCAGCCAGTGCGTCTGGCCTTGATAACCGTGTTCGCTGACGATTCCGGCCAAATGCAAATCCGCCGGGGAAATTTTCAAACCAATTTCTTCTTCCGCCTCACGGCAGGCGCAGGCATAGGGCGATTCGCCGATGTCCATTTTCAATTTGCCGCCGCACGGGCTCCAAAAGCCGCGATTCGGCTCCTGCGCGCGCTCGAGCAAAAGAATTTCATCGCGCTCATTGAAGCAATAAAGCAGCGTGGCGATTTTGTAGGGCAAAACCAAGGGCATTTGTGATTTATGATTTATGATTTTGGCGCGGCTCGCCGGAGAAATCATAAATCATAAATCATAAATCATAAATCATAAATCATAAATCATAAATTCTTGTCACGCGGCGGCAACAATTTAGAATCCCATTTTCAAATTGATGAAAACGTTCAAAATCGCAGCGCTCGCCGGCGACGGCATCGGCCCGGAAGTCATGCGCGAGGCCGTCAAAGTTTTGCGCGTTGCGGAAAGGAAATTTGACTTCAAGCTTGAGATCACCGAAGCGCCCGTCGGCTGGGCGGGAATTGATTTCGCCGGAAAAGCGTTGCCGGACGCGACGCTTGCGCTCTGCAAAAAATCGGATTCTATTTTGTTCGGCTCCGTCGGTTTGCCGGAGCGCGACCCGACGATTCCGAAAGAGGAACGTCCTGAACGCGCCGCTCTATTGCGTATCCGAAAAGAATTCGGTCTGTTTGCCAACCTGCGTCCGGTGAAATTGCCAAAGGCTTTGGCGCACGCGTGTCCGCTGACGAAAGAACGCCAAGGCGACGGCATTGATATTTTGGTTGTGCGCGAATTGACGGGCGGAATGTATTTCGGCCAGCCAAAAAAAACCGAGGACCTCGGCGGCGGGAATTTCCGCGCGATTGACACGATGGTTTATACGACGCCGGAAATCGAGCGCATCGCGCACGTCGCTTTCAAAGCCGCGCAATTGCGCCGGAAAAAACTGACGAGCATTGACAAGGCCAATGTGCTGGAAAACGGAATCCTCTGGCGCGAAGTGGTGACGCGCATCAGCAAAAATTATTCCGATGTAACACTTGAACACATGTTTGTAGACAATGCAGCCATGCAGCTCATGCTCAAGCCCACGCAGTTTGATGTGATACTCTGTGAAAATATGTTCGGCGACATTTTGAGCGATGAAGCCGCTGCGCTCGGCGGTTCGCTGGGAATGCTGCCCAGCGCGAGCCTCGGCGCGAGCAGCGGTGAAAATACTTTTGGATTTTACGAGCCTGCCGGCGGAACCGCGCCGGACATCGCCGGGAAAAATCTGGCGAATCCGATTGCGCAGATTTTGTCGGGAGCGCTGATGTTGCGTCATAGTTTTGGATTGAATGACGCGGCGGCGACAATTGAAAGCGCCGTGGCCAAAGCGATTGAAAACGGAAATCGCACGGGCGACATTTTTAATGCGAACGAAATCGGCGCGCGCAAAATCGGCACGCGAGAAATGGGCGATGCGATTGCAGCGGCGATTTGAAATCCGCTTTGGAGATTCTTGGAAAAAAAAAGGACGGCCAGAAAATGACCGTCCTTGATTTTTCCCGCAATGACTTTTTAATGCACGAGCCGATAGAATTTTTTGGCGCCGTCAATCGCGTTGGTGAATGGGCTCGTTGCGCCGGACACATTGGTGTAAGCGCCGTTGACGGCAGGCGCGGCTTGAAGCGCAAATGATGAATTTGTCCAGGTCAACACGACTTTTGCGACCGCCGGTCGGATTTGGAGAAAAGCGGCGGCGGGCGTTGCCCTGACCAGGTCGTTGAAAGTTGTGGCAATGGCGAGATCGTCCACCAGCATTTTTCCTTCGTTGCCATCTTCGCGAAAAGCGTAAGACGTTACGGAAATCAAATTCGTCACCGTGTCATTCGCCGTCACGCTTGGGTCACTTTCGCTGGTGGGATTAATCCAAAGTGTGCTGACGCCGTTGGACAAAACCAGGCGCGTGACGACGGTGTAACTGACGTTCGTATTCAAATCCACCGGGAATTGCGCAGTCGCGGCGGTGGAAGTGGTGGCGTTGCCGATGCCAAGGCGAAAAGTATTTGGGGCAATCGTATTGGCGGTGGATGCCCAGATGCTTGCGGCAAGACCCAAATTCGCATCTTTGAAATGCGCGAAGTAATTGCCAGTAGCCGTGGGCAAAGTTGAGAACGTCACCGTGAACCGGCTGTAAAGTTCGGCCGGGCTATTGATCTCAAACGGCTGGCCGATCAATAACGCATCCACATCTTCATCAAACGAGAGTGAGACGCGCAAGGCGCCGTTGGTCACGGCACATTGTCCTGCCGGGCCGCCGTGATTGCGCCACAGGCCGAGCGAATTGGTGATGACGGAACCGTTGGCATAATCAAAGTGATCGTTGAACACCACATTGGTTGAAGGCACAACCATCAAGGCAAAACTTGCATTGGTCGAAAAACTGCCGTCGGAGGCAATCAGATTGACGAGGACGACTCCGTTTGTTCCGGCGAGCGGCGTCAGCGTAACCGTGCCGGAATCGCCCGCAGCGGCGCCGGAAATATGCGCGTCCGGCAAAATAAATTGATTACTGGATGAACCGGACACACTGGTCACAGCCGTTTGATTATCAATGAAGCTCAAAGGAACCGTTACCGGCATTCCTGCCAGCACATTAGTCGGGGACAATGGCGCGATGGCGAAACCGACAATGGTAAGTTTGGCGACCGAACTGGTCACGGAGCCGGAATCATTGGTGATGACGACCGTATAATTTCCAGCGTTAGTGTGCAGAAGATTGCTTAACGTCAAAGTATCGTTCGTGGAACCGGAAATATTCTCGCCGTCAGTGAGCGCGTTGGCGCCGTCAAACCATTGATAATAAAACGGCGGATTGCCCGACGCGACCACGGCAAATGTGGCTGTGCTTAAAACGGCGTTCGTGCGGCTCGCCGGCTCCGAAGAAATCGTGGTCGTGGACGGTCCGGCATAATTCAAAATAAAATTATCAATGCCAAACGTGTCGCGCGAACCTGATGATCCCGTTGACGCTGTAAGCGCGACGATGCGGATGGAGATATTTTGCGATTGGTTATTGGCATCTGTGCCGAGGCTGAAAGTTCTAGTAGTCGTGCCGAACGCGCCGGGATCAGGATAAGTTCCCAAAGTTTTAAATGAACCGGGAGAATTGCCAACGGCATAATCAATGGTCCAAGTCGTTGAATGGGTTTGCAGGCTCAACATATTCAAATCAATGCTGAAAGTCAGATTGCTCAAGCCAATGGTATTGGCGATTTGAAATACAAAAGCCGCGCCCGGGTCTCCAAAAGAAGCACCTTGCCGGATAGCGGGACAGCGGTTAGTGAATGCTGCTTCCTGGGTAGAACTTTCGCCGCCCGAAGCTTCAGTGCCAGAATTATTCGTAGTGCTCGCCTGATTGCCAAATTGTCCGGTGGCAGTTGCCCAACTAACAGCGGCAGGATTAAAAGTTGCCGCCGTTCCCAGGCTTGTGGCTGTTGCATTGGTTCGCACCGACCAGCCGGTAGGCAAACCGGAGGCGATTTGGTCAAAGTTCTGCGTGTAATTGGTTCCGCTCAACGCCATTTGCCCGTTGGCCGGCAATGCAAAAGCCAGCATCGGCGCCAGCAGGATTAAGAAAAGTTTAAGGGATGGTTTTGAGTTCATGATTTTTGGGGGCGGTTTTTGGTTGGCTGATTTTAAGTTGATCATTTTATTAAATTTTATTTCGTTTTATGGAAATGTGTTCCAAACCAGTTCAGGGTTGTTTGTGATTCCCTTGTTGGTTTTAAAATCCCAGTATTGAATGTTTTTGAATCGCTTTGCGTGTCCATCAAGGAAAATAAAATTGGCGCCATTGTTATGCAGATTCGTGTGGACATAATTCTGCGGCCCCCAAGCCGGCAAATTTTTAGAATCAAACATCCAGACAACTGCGGTCGCTGAAAACGGAATTGCCGTGAGCTTGATGTCGGCATGGTCGTTGGCGCCAATGCCATCGAATCCATCATTCAAACAATAATGGAAAAGATTGTTTCCGTTGCTTCGTCGGGAGTTGCTGGGGCAAATCCAAATTGAATTTCCAGGTTCGATGCGGGCATTTGTGCGCCAATCGTTGTCATAATACCATGGCGAACCAATTGCCAGGGGAAGCATACAATACCAATTGTTTTTATCTGCGGTGCTGTTTGGAATGGCTGGCGGATTGGCAGTGCCTTCTCGTGGCAGATAATCATTATTATCGACCACATAAATCTGCGTCGCCAATCCCCATTGCTTCAGATTGTTAAGACATTGAACTCCCTTTGCCGTCGCCTTGGCTTTACTCAACGTTGGCAACAACATCGCCGCCAAAATCGCGATAATCGCAATGACCACGAGCAGTTCAATCAACGTAAAAGCGCAATGAAATTTCGCGCGGCCATGTTTCGGCGCCCGCAAATTTTTCCGCCCGTCTGATTTGAAAATGAAAATCCGGTTCATTTTGTCAGCCCGAATTTACATGAATGCAAGCCGGTTGCGCGTGACTTTTTGGAAACAAATTCCCGCGCTTTTTTTCGATTCATGCCCCTGATTTCAATTGAAACCCTGACAGTTTTTTTTGCAGCCGGCAAGCACTTCTCAAAAAACTTGTTCACGAATTTCCCGCCATTCACAAAATCATTGTCGAACGCCGTGGCAACTGTAAAAATGAAATTCTAAATGAAAAAATTGGCGGGCATTTTATTGATGATCGTCGCGTGCGGCCTGGGCGCGGCGGAAGCAAAAGGAAATTCGGGCGAGGCCGACACGAATTCGCCGGCGCCAAAAATGTCGCCGTCGCTGCCCGATGCGACGCATCAGCCGGTTTTTACGACCAACACCATCACCATCGCCGGGCAGCGCGTCACTTACATCGCCGAGACCGGGATGCTGCCCATCCTGAAAAAAGACGGCTCGACGAGCGCGTCGGTTTTTTACATCGCTTACACGCGCACCGGCCTGACGAACAAATCTTCGCGGCCCGTCACGTTTTGTTTCAACGGCGGGCCGGGTTCGTCATCCGTGTGGTTGCATCTGGGCGCGCTGGGGCCGCGCCGCGTGAAAATGAATCTCGACGGCACGCTGCCTAAGCCGCCGTTCGGGTTGGTGGATAATGAGTATTCCATTTTGGGCGCGAGCGATCTGGTGTTCATTGACCCGGTGGCGACGGGATTCAGCCGCGCGGCAAAAAATGAAAAGGTGGACAAATTTTTTGGCGACTCGACGGATTTGGATTCCATCGGCGAATTTATCCGGCTCTGGACGACGCGGCACGAACGCTGGCTCTCGCCCAAATTTCTTTGCGGCGAAAGTTACGGCGTGTTTCGCGCGGCGGGATTGGCGGATGAATTGCGTTCGCGCTACGGAATGTATCTGAACGGCTTGATCCTGAATTCCGGCGTTTTGGATTTCGGGACGATTTGGGAGCAGACGGGAAATGATCTGCCGTTCGTGCTTTATTTGCCGGCTTACACGGCGGCGGCGCAGTTCCACAAAAAATTGCCGCCGGATTTGCAGAACGATCTGCCCAAGGCCCTCGCCGAGGCGCGCGCGTTTGCCAAAGGCGAATATATTTCCGCGCTCGAACAAGGCGATGCGCTCCCGGCCGAGGAACGGAAAAAAATCGTGACCGAACTCGCGCGGCTCACCGGCCTTTCAACCCAAGTCATCGAGGACAATAATTTGCGCGTGGACGAAGGCGTTTTCCGAAAACAATTGCTGCACAGCGAAGGCTTGATTCTGGGCGCTTACGACGCGCGCATCACGGGGCGCGACGATGATGCAGCCTCGCCGATCCCGGATTTTGATCCATCTTACGCGGCGGCGTTGGGGCCGTTTTCAGCGGCCATGAATTCTTATGTGCGCACGGAATTAAAATTCGAGGACGACCTGCCCTATGAAATGATTGCCGGCGTCCAACCGTGGAACTACGGCGTCCATAATAATTATGCCAATGCCGACGACAAACTCGCCGCGACCATGAACGAAAATCCTTACATGAAAATTCTCGTGCTCGGCGGACGCTGCGATCTGGTCTGCCCGATTGACACGATGCACTATGCACTCGACCACATGCCCATCGCCGCCGCCTATCGCACCAACATCACTTACGCCGAATTTGACGCCGGTCACATGATGTATCTCAACCTGCCGGACTTGAAAAAAATGCAGAAGGATTTGGAAAATTTTCTCAAGCCGTAAAATCAATCGCGCACGCGAACGAAGGTTTTGATCGCGCGATTTCCCGCCGCCATGGATTTGAAAAGTTCCGGCAAATCGCTCAAAGCGCATTCACCGTCCACAAAATCCGCCGCGCGGATCACGCCTGCCTCGATGAATTCCAGCGCGCGCCGGATGGTGCGCGGCGTGTGATGAAAACTCGCGAGCAGCGTCAGGTTGGAATAATGGATCAACTGCGTGTCGAATGAAACGCTCGTGCCGGACGGGCAACCGCCAAAAAAATTGATCGCGCCGCCTTTGCGGACCAGTTGCACCGCCGCTTCCCAAATCTCCGGTTTGCCGACCGCTTCGATCACCGCGTCGAACCGTGTTTTGGATTCGGCGCGAATTTTTTCAACGAGATTTTTTCCGTCGCCGATGTCAATGACCTGCGTCGCGCCAAGTTTTTTTGCCGCTTCAAGCCGCGATGCGCCGCGCCCGGCGACTGAAACTTCGCAACCCAGATTTTTTGCCAGCGCGACAAACATCAGGCCGATCGGTCCCGCGCCGAGAATCAAAATTTTTTGGCCCGCGCGCAATTTCAAATCCTCGATGCCTTGAACGACGCAAGCCAATGGCTCCGTAAGCGCGGCATCGCGAAAAGTAGTTTCCGGCCTCAACCGCAGCAGGTTTTTTTGAACCAGCCGTGCGGGCACGACAATGGATTCCGCATAAGCGCCGTTGAGGAACAACAGATCGTCGCAAAGATTCTCCTGATTATTTTTGCAGAAAAAACATTCGCCGCACGGCGCGGAATTGGCCACGACCACCCGTTCGCCAATTTTCCACTTCTGTTTTTGGACTTTGGACTTTGGACTTTGGACTTCGCTGATGATGCCGGAAAGTTCATGACCAAAAACGGCGGGCGGCACGATCATTTTGGCGTGGTAACCGCGCTTGAAAACTTTCAGGTCCGTGCCGCAAGTCAGCGCGGCCTCGATGCGGAGGCGGACTTCGCCCGGCTTGAGCGCGGGCGACGCGAGGTCTTCCATCAGGATTTTTTCCTGCCCATGCAGGACGGCGGCTTTCACGAAGGCAGTTTATGAAGACGCAGGCAAAGCGGAAGAACGTTTTTCTTGCGGCAAAGAAAAATTAGTTGGCCGTATAATTTCCAAATTCGCCGCGCACGATTTGTTTGACCTGCGGCGTCAGCGGCGGCAGCTTGGCTTGGTTCTGAAAATTTGCGTCAAAACCCCACTGACGACCAGGCGGGTTGTAATACTTGCCGGTTGTCTGCCAATAATTGGTTGCATAAATACTTGGGAACATGACTACAATTGAGCCGTTATAAGTCAATTTGCCACTCCAAGTTTCTTCCAGGCGCAGAAAATTTTCCAGGCCACCGCTGTAATGTTTGTTGCCGTTGGAATCTTTGCAAGATTGGACAATGCCTTCCAGACATGCGGCATTGACAGTTGCACTTGTTGCAGTTCGTAAACTTAAGTTAGTGTTTATAGTATAACTATCGTTCCAACTGGAAGAAAGAATAGTAATGGAATCGCCCATTAATGCTGCGGGATAGGTATATTTGGTATCAGGTTGGCCTACATCTGAATGAGAACCATTAGTCTGCACATTGTAATTACCCAATACATAAATCGGAAAAGCCGTGGCGACGGTTAAGCCATAGGCCGATGGCAAAGTTGCTCCATTGACAACCCGAACGGATGGGAGTTGAGAACTGGTCATCGGAACGCTATTATAAACATAAATTGAATCAATGGGATGGCCTTTGTCTTGGATATTTTCACTATTCCACTGATAGCCGGAAACAAAATTGGTCGCACGGGTTGCCTGATTCGTATACCAAAGATTAAATTTGGATATATCAATTTGAACCGCTTGATTGGTGGCAGACTCTCGGAAGTCATAAAAAGTGACGTTGGTAACAAAGGAATAGCCACAATAATAATTAGTTCCGGTAACTTTCACTACGCCACCATTAGTTTTATATGTGTAACCAATGACTGCCATTATGTCATTTGTGAGCAGCGTCAAACGCGGGGAGCGGCTTTTATCAGCCGAATAATAGACACTGATGTTGGAACCATATCCACTATTTCCATTGATGCCGGTGGCTGAATTAGAGATGATCAGGTCGGCTTCATTGTAAAGATACACTTGATTGGTTGAATTATATGCAGCATCGGCAGGGATGATCTGTCCCGCCGGCGGCAAGTTAAGAATGGCTTCCGTATTAGTCTGATTGTTGTCAGTGCTGCCAGCCACCGGCAATGTAAGCGAATCTACTCCGGAGAGCGGATTGCCGCCGGCAAGAGTTGCGTAGTGAACTAAAGACGCATCAGGAGTCTTGTTTTGCTGGTCATCAGGATCGTCCGCATTGGTGACTTCCAAAGTGGCAGAGACACTGTTGCTAAAGTAAGATGCCGCTCCCGGGCACATCCAAATGTATCCATTGGCAAATACTTTTCCGGCCATCGTGAAGGTCGCTCCCGGAATAATGTCCAAGTCCATATTATAGAAAACCCCGAATTGAAAAACGGGAATGGAGGCGAGTTGGAATTGTTCCGTGACCGTGGCAGAAAGATTGTTGTAGCCCTGATTGAGAGGCGTTGCCGTAGCGACGACTGCGCATTGAGCAACGTAGGCATACAATCCGGTGAATTGGGAAGAATACAATTTAGTCCAATTAGTAGACCAGTTTAATGGAGTTATGCTCACATTATTCGTCAATTTATATTTAATAGGCCAGCTGGTGCCGCTCGCATTGGTTTGCCCGGGAATGAGTGCTTCGTAGGTGCTGACGTTATTAAGGCTTTGATAGAGAAAATCGCGATCCATCTGGGACATCGCCGTCTCGGCCGTGCCTTCAGCGACGGCTTCCGTGGTGTTAAAAAGGTTGTTTCGGGTGGTTTGCGTGGCATTGCTGGTAATCCAATACATCATGCTGGCGAAAACCATCAGCGTAACTCCCAAAAATACCATCGTAATCAGCAAGGCATATCCTTCCGTCTGTTTTTTTGATTGAGATAAAGTTTTCATTTTTTTGTGGAGTTAATTCCAAGCGCGGCGAAAGATTCGGGTGCGCAATTGATAATAGTCGTAAGCATCAAAACCAACCCCTCCGATTTTGGCGATGGGATATTCCCATTGTGAATACTGAAGCGTCACCTTGACCACCAGCCGGTTTTGCTGGGTGGAGGCATTGGTCAGGATATTACCGCCATAATCCTCGGCATCAAAAATTATTTGATTGGTTATGAAGCTGGTAAGCACCTGGCTGTTGACGGTGTTGGTGCCAAAACTATTGGTGATCACCGTATACATCATCAATTCATTCGTAGGCGCATTGTTTGTATTCAGATAATAGATCAAGTAATTATTCGTATCGAGGTTGAAAAAAACCTGCAAAGCATTTCCTTGTTGAGCATTGGTAGATGAAATGAGCGTGAACGACGACGGCCCTGCCGACGAACAGTTGCCGATATTAAAATCTTTCGCTTCCCGAATTTCATCGCGCATTTCGTTCATCGCCTTGCGTGAACCGGCGGTCGCGATCAACTTGGTCGCGGCCAGGGTGGATACGCGCATCCCAAAAATTTGCACGGCGACCATCACGCCGATGAAAATAGACAGGAATACGCCGACTGAAACCATCATTTCAATCAGCGTGAATGCCAGCAGCGGCCGGCGGTGGCCGGGGCGAGAATAGGATTGAGATAAAAGGTTCATTGATCGGGTGCGCGCAGGGTAATCACGGTGTTGGTATAAACTTTGCCGGTGATCGGAAAGGTCCAGACGCAATCCGATCTTAATAACCGCAAAGGTGGACTCGCCGAAAGGTTGGTGATGCTGATATAATCCGTCAACAAAAGCGGCTGGCCGGTTGTAGGAATGTCATTCGTATCTATTTGGGAATAGTTTGTCTGGCCTAGTTCATCGCCTGTGCCGGGACCCGTCGCTACCGGATAAACTTGCGTATCCCATTTGGCCGCGCGCGCCTGTTCGATCCCTTGCAACGCATACGATTGCGCTCCTTGCGACATCGAACTCCATTCCGCCACGCGATTAGCCTGGACATAGCCAAAAATCATTCCTGAAATCACAAAGCTAAAAATGAGAAACGCAATCAGGACTTCTATTAAAGTAAATCCTGCGCGGCCTGCTCGCTTATTTGCTTGTCTGGAATACACCAACATATATTAAAATAGGTTCAACCAATCAGTAGATAGAGCAAACCACATACCAAGATAAGAAGCTTGATTTCCCTTTGTAAATCTCCCGATGAACTATCCGTGTCCTGTTATGTTACAATCCTGTCCACTTTCAGGAAATCAAGAAGCAGCGGACGGACGCAGGGAACTTTTCACAAAATTTGTTTCGCGCAAATAGATCGGCTCCAATTTCTCGCCGGCGCAGAAATCATTTCGACCAGCGGCAATTTCCGCGAGCCGGGTTGCGCGCGGCAAAATGACCTGAACGTTCGGAAAGCATTTGAAAATTTCTGATCCACTTACAATTTTATTGACTTGAACGCGCGATTGAAGCTCCGCCAATGTTACAATCTTTAGGGGTTCAATTTCTTTCCACTCATTTTCCGCAATTTCATAAATTGCCAGATAAAACTCATTCCGTTGCGCGTCAATGGCGACGTTCACCCGCCCAAAAAATTTCTGCGCCTGCGCTTCCGCAACCATCGCCTCCACACTGTTGATGCCGATCAATTTTGTTTTGCGCGCCAATTGCCAGCCTTGCGCCACCGCAATCGCCGCGCGAATGCCCGTGTAAGATCCCGGCCCAAGTCCGATGACAATTGTCTCAATTTCTTCCCGCTCAATTTTTGCCGCCGCCAAAACTTTTTCAATCATTCCAAACGCCGCCGTATTGCGCCCGCCGGTTTCAACGGCTTCGCTTAAAACGGAATTTCCGCGCGCGCTGGCCACGCTCCGTTGCGGGGAAGAAAATTCAAGCGCCAAAATTGTCATAAATAATTTTCCGTTGCGACTCGTTAAGAATTTCAATTTTCACGCTGCGCCATTTTTTTTCTGCATTCTTCATTCTGCATTCTTCATTTGCAATCCGCTCCGCCCATTCAATCACCGCCACGCCGTCCGGTTGCAAAAATTCTTCGATGCCCGCCGACAAAATTTGCGCGCGCGTTTCCAGCCGATACAAATCCAGATGAAAAAGTTTTAATCTTCCGCCGCCGTATTCATTCAACAATGTAAAAGTTGGCGAATGCACGCGCACGGAAATTCCCAGCCCGCGCGCCAGACCTTTCACAAATTGGGTTTTACCCGCACCCAAGTCGCCGGAAAGCGCGAACACAAATCCGTTTTGCGCCGTGCGGCCCAATTTTTCGCCCAGCGATTCCGTTTCCGCCGGACTATGCGAAATGAACGTAGCCATCGTCATTGAATTTATGCGAACCACTTTTATCGCGAATCAAAATGCCTTCGCCAGCAACAATTTTTCCAACGCAACTCAATTTCAATTTCGGAAATTCCTTTTTCCAGGCGTCCAGCAATTTCACCGCGTCTTTGCCGCCAAGCGTGAACAGCAATTCAAAATCTTCGCCGTCCGTCAACGCCGCGAGGACTCCGGGTTTTGCCGACGAACTTTTTCGCGCCGCCAATTTTGCTTCGCGCGAAATGGGAATTGCGCTTTTCAAAAGTTCCGCGCCGACGCCGCCCGCTTTCAAAATGTGGCGCAAATCGCCGGCAAGTCCGTCACTCAAATCAATCATCGCATGAACCGAAAAATTTTCAGCGAGCCAATTCGCTTCTTTGATTCGCGGTTCAAATTCCAAATGCTTTTCCGCCAGTGAGCCGCCGAGTTCGCCGGTCACAAAAATCGCATCGCCCTTTTTTGCGCCTGACCGCAAAAGTTGTTTTCCGCGCGCAACGGTTCCGAGCAGCGCGATGGAAAGGAGAATGCCGCCGGGATTCGTCGTCGTTTCGCCGCCGACAATGGCGACGCCATGTTCACGCGCCAGAGCCTTCAGGCCGTCATAAATTTTTGCGATAAAATCCGCGTCAAAATTTTTCGGCAAGGCAATAGTCACCAGCGCCGCGTTTGGCGTTCCGGCCATCGCTGCGATGTCACTCAAACAACGCGCGAGCGCTTTGCGCCCGATTTTTTCCGGCGACGTTTCTTTTGTGAAATGAATGCCTTCGACGATCGCATCGGTTTTGAACAAAAATAATTTTTCCGGCAATCCGAAATCCAAAACGGCGCAATCGTCGCCCGCGCCGGCCAAAACCATTTCGTTGGCCGGCAGCGATTTTGTCAGGCGCGCGATGAGTTCAAATTCGTTCATTTCATTTGGGCGCGAACACCAAAATCACAAGATTCGCCAGGTTGAATAAAGCGTGCGCGAAAATCGGCGCGAGAAGGTTATCGGTTTTTTCGTAAAGCCAGGTCAGCGCGAGGGCCAGCAAAAAAAGCGGAATAAAAATCGCCGCGTCCGCATGAATCAAGGCGAACAAAAAACTGACGCCCAGCCACGCCAGTTTGGGGAAGCCGAGTTGTTTGACGAATGGAAAAAGCATTCCGCGAAAAATAAATTCTTCCGCGACCGGCGCGATGACAATGGCAAAGACGCCCAGATAAATTCCCGTCGGCCATAATTTTGCGGCGGTAAATAATTTCACCGCCGCTTCTTCTTCCGGTTGCCAGCCGATTTTTTGCAGCGCGATGACCGACAAATTTTCCAGCAGCAAGGCGATGGGCAAAACGACGATCAAAACGGCCACGGCTAAAATCAATGCGCGCAGCATGTTTGATTTTTCAAAACCAAAAGCCCGGCGCCAACGCATTTGATGTTGTCGCAAAAAAATGGGGATCAAAATCCAAGTCACGCCCTGAAAACTCAAGGTGGCGAGCAAAATATTTCCAAAATCATCGTCGTGCTTGAAACCGGCGACGCCGGATTTGTGAAATAATCCCGCGAGCGCGACGCCGAGAAGCAGACACGCGAATTGCACGGCGCAAAATTGGATCACGGCTTCAGTCCGCCACGGTTTTCCCGACAACATGATTTCAGTTTATCGCGCCGTCCTTCAAAAGTCAGCGCGTTTCGGTTGCTCCATTTTTGATTGCGCGTATCTTGAAGCCGTGAATTTTACCAATCGTCTTGCGCGGGAAAAATCGCCTTATCTTTTGCAGCACGCGCACAATCCGGTGGATTGGTTTGCATGGAAGGACGACGCTTTTGCCAAGGCGCATTTAGAAAACAAGCCGATTTTTTTGAGCGTCGGTTATTCGACCTGCCATTGGTGTCATGTCATGGAACGCGAAAGTTTTGAGGACGAAAAAATCGGAAAATTTCTCAACGAACATTTTGTCAGCATCAAAGTGGATCGCGAGGAGCGACCGGACGTGGATAAAATTTACATGACATTTGTCCAATCCACAACTGGCGGGGGCGGCTGGCCAATGAATGTTTTTTTGACGCCGGAGTTGAAACCATTTTTCGGCGGCACATATTTTCCGCCGGATACGCGTTACGGGCGGCCCAGTTTTTTGCAATTGCTCCAGCAAATCGCGGGACTTTGGAATGAACGCGAAAGTGAAATCATCAATTCCGCCAATGAAATCCATGCGCGGCTGGAAAACGCAATGGCAAATTCTGCGGAAAGAAATTTGGTTTTGAGCGCGGACGTTTTGAAAAACGCGGCGGAATTTTTCAAAAGAATGTATGACGCGCAAAACGGCGGCTTTGGCGGCGCGCCAAAATTTCCGCAGCCGTCCATGCCGCAATTGCTTTTGCGTTGCGCGAAAAGATTTCACGACGATGAAGCGGCAAAAATGGTTTTGAAAACGTGCGACGACATGGCCGCTGGCGGCATCCACGATCAACTCGGCGGCGGTTTTGCGCGCTACGCCGTGGATGCCGAATGGCTCGTGCCGCATTTTGAAAAAATGCTCTACGACAACGCGCAGCTCGCTCAACTTTATCTCGACACATTTCTGGTGAGCGGCGTTGCGCGCCACGCCGAAGTTGCCCGCGACATTTTGGATTATGTCTTGCGCGATATGACGCATCCCGACGGCGGATTTTTTTCCGCCGAAGACGCCGACAGCGAGGGCCATGAAGGAAAATTTTATTGCTGGACGAAAGACGAACTTTCCAAATTGCTTTCGCCGGAGGAATTCAACGTGACCGTGAAATTTTTCGGCATCACGGCGGAAGGAAATTTCGTTGACCACAGCCATCCGCAGCCGTTGGCCGGGCAAAATGTCTTGAGCGTCGTGAATCCAAATATACCGGCGGAAGATTTTGGATTGCTTGCCTCCGCAAAAGAAAAAATGTTTGAAGTCCGGGGAAAACGGATTCGTCCGCACTTGGATGACAAAATTCTGGCATCGTGGAACGGCCTGATGCTGGGCGCGTTTGCGCGGGCCTCCATTGTTTTGGGCGAAAAAAAATATCGTGATATTGCGAAAAAAAACCTGGGTTTCGTTCAAGAAAAACTTTGGGACGAAAAATCGAAAACACTTTTTCATCGCTGGCGCGCCGGCGAGCGCGACGCGGTTCAATTGCTCGAAGGTTACGCTTTTCTGCTGTCCGGCGTGATTGAACTTTATGAGACCACGCTTGACCCGGCATCTTTGGTTTTTGTGATTGAACTGGCTGAAACGATGCTCGCGAAATTTTACGACACGGAAAACGGCGGCTTCTGGCAAAGCGCGGCCGGCGCCAAAGATTTGATCTTGCGCGTGAAGGATGATTATGACGGCGCCGAACCTTCGGGAAATTCGGTTGCGGTTTTGTCACTGTTGAAACTCGGGGCGATTACCGGCAGAAAAAATTTCACGGAAGTTGCGCTGAAAACTTTGAGATTTTTTTCTGAACGCCTGCAACATTTTCCGCAGGCGATGCCGTTCATGCTGCACGCGCTGGATTTTTCTTTGCAGGAGCCCAGGCGCATCGTTATTGCGGGCAAAAACGATTTCAAAAATTTTCAGGAGTTTTTGCGCGCGGCGCATTCTGTTTATCAACCGAACAAAATTGTTTTGGGCAACTGCGGCGAGGTCGAAGAATTTGCAAAAACCCTCACGGCGAAAACGGAAGCGGTGGCTTATCTTTGCCTGGGAAATTCCTGCCAGCCGCCGACCAGCGAGGCGAAGGAATTGAAGGACTTGCTGAAATAGCTGGTAAATTATTCGGCGGATTGCGAGTCGGGACTTTCCGGTGGTTCAAGGTGCTCCAGCGATTCTTTCTGTGATGGCGCGGGCCGCTCTGGACGTGGCGGACGATTTGGCCGGTCGGAGCGGCTCTGGCGCGGCGCTTGATCCCGGCGTTCATACCGTTCCGGCGGTTCGGAACGTTCCAATCTTCCGCCGCGCGATTGCAACTGGCGCAACGCGCGCAGCAATGATTCGATTTCCCGTTCGTCGGCGAGTTTTTGGCGCTCGGCCAATTCAACCAATTCCAAAACTTCTTCCATTTGCTCCAATGATTGCCTCAACGCTTCGACGACTTTGGTGACTTCGCTCACGGCTTCGCCGATGGCTGAACCTTCGCGTTTGAGGGCGCGCGGCGCGGGAAGAGCGGGTTGAAATTTATTTTTTGGCGGAACGGATTGCGGCGATTCTTTGGGCGCAATAATTTCCGATTCAAGGTGTGGCAATGCTGTTTCCGCCGGCGAAGATTGATCAGCGGCGGCGGCAGGAATGACTCCAACGGGTCGCCGATGTCCGCGCCCACCCCGGCGTCCACGACGGCGCGGCGGCAAATTTTTTGAAGGCTCGGGACGATTTAATTCCGGCTGTTGTTCCTCTGGCATTCTGAAATCAGCATGGCGTTACCCGCTGCAAATGCAACGGAATTATTTCTCGACAAAAAGCGCGAGCGACGCGGTGAAACCGTGCAGATAATTTTTATCGCCCACCGGACCAATCTCGCCATTGCCGTAAAATCCGGCAAGGCCGAGCGGACCAAATTCATTTTGCACCAGTTCGGCGTCGTGATTTGGCGTGCCGAAAAGATTCTTTCCACGACCGTTGCAACAGCAAAGACAGCCGCCATAAATCGTCGCGTTTCCGATTTTTTTCTTTGCGCGTTCGAGCAGTTCATCCATGTCCTCGGTCGCCGCCGCCGCGTCGCGCCGGTGAAATTGCATGGTCTGACCCGCGCGCGGCAACGCGGCCACCGCGAGCACGCCGGAATTTGGATCGCCGCCGATGAGATTGCGCACGAGAAAATCGCCGCGATGAAAATCCTCGAGGTATTCATTGACGACGAGGCCGATGAAAAGATTGCCGCGCGCCTTTTGCTGGTCGGCCGCCGAAAGTTTTTGCACGGTGTCGGCGAGCACGGCGTAAGCGGGCCGATTGGCGATTTGATGGATCAAATTTTGTTCGACGCGCGTGAGCGTCCAGGTTTCGCCGATGGGCGTGCAGCCTTGCGAAATGACGCCGGCCAATGTCACCGCGCCGCCGATGGAAATCGCCACGCCACCGTCCTCAAAAACTTCGCCATTCAAATAAACCTGCGTCGTCTGGTCGGAAAAAATTCCGCTCGCCAGTCCGCCGAACACCGGCAACGGCGCGAAGGATTCGTTCCACGAACGGATCCAGCTTTCCGCGTCGAGATGAAACGGATCAATGAACGCCAGCCAGCCGTTTGATTTGCCGGGCGCGACGCCGGATTCCGCCGGCCAGTAATTTTCGCCGCCCGCCTCCTCGACTTGCGTTTGAGTGAAGCGAAAACCTTTCAACTCGGCGCCGGGCAGCGAATACAGCGCCAGCACGATGCCCGTCGCATTTTCAATTTCTTTTGAACCGGCCACCAAACTCGCGCTCGAACAGCCGGCCAGCAGCGGAATGCGCGCGTGAACCCGTAAGATTTCCAGTGTCGCCGGCGCGTGCGGGAAAAATTTCGGCGACATGAACACGAGACCGAGCGTGACCGGCTGCGAGCCGAGTTGGGCGCGCAATTTTTCCGCCCAGACGCGCAAACCGGCTTCGTCGAAATCGCCCTGCCAATATGCCGCGCTGGAAAATTCGTTGTTCACAAAATCAGTTTAATGCCACTGCGCGCGATTGCAAATGTTTGCGCGCACAAAACGGATTCATTTCAGGCGATTTTCATGCAATACTCTTCTGCAAATGGTTTCACCCGCAACAGCCGAAAACGCCGCAAAAGAACCCCGCGCAAAAAATCCGCCGCGTCTGCCGGAATTACTTGCGCCCGCCGGCGATTGGGATTGCGCCAAAGCCGCCGTCGAAAACGGCGCGGACGCGATTTATTTTGGCCTCGAAAAATTCAACGCGCGGATGCGCGCACACAATTTTTCCGAAGCCGATTTGCCCAAGCTGATGGAATTTTTACATCGGCGCGGCGTCAAAGGTTACGTCACGTTCAACACGCTCGTTTTTGAAAATGAACTCGCCGAAGCGGAAAATTTTTTGCGCGCGATCATTGCTTCCGGCGTGGACGCGGCGATTGTTCAGGACGTTGGCATTTGCAAATTGATTCGCGAACTTTCGCCCGATTTTCCCATTCACGCCTCGACGCAAATGACGATCACGAGCGCGGCGGGAATGGAATTTGCCCGCGAACTCGGCTGCCATCTCGTCGTGCTCGCGCGCGAATGTTCGATTGCCGAAATTGAAAAAATAAATTCTGCACTCCGCATTTCGCACTCCGCAATTCCGCTCGAAGTTTTCGTTCACGGCGCGTTATGCGTCGCGTATTCCGGTCAATGTTTGACCAGCGAATCGCTTGGCGGCCGCAGCGCGAATCGCGGCGAATGCGCGCAAGCCTGCCGGATGCCTTACGATTTGATTTCCGACGGCAAACAAATCTCGCTCGGCGACAAAAAATATTTGTTGAGTCCGCAGGATTTGGCCGGCCTCGAAGTTTTGCCCGAATTGATTCGCGCCGGGGTTGCGTCGCTAAAAATTGAAGGCCGTTTGAAATCGCCGGAATACGTCGCGAGCATCACGCGCGTTTATCGTGCGGCACTCGACAAACTTTTTAACCACCAAGACACCAAGACACAAAGTAAAAAAGAAAATCCAAACTTGGTGCCTTCGAGTCTTGGTGGTTCCAACTCCGCCCGCTACGAAATGGAAATGTCCTTTTCGCGCGGACTGTTCACCGGCTGGTTCGGCGGCAACGATAATCAAAAACTCGTTCACGCGCGCTTCGGCAAAAAGCGCGGCGTTTTTTTGGGCGAAATAAAAAAAATCGTGCGCGACGGCGTGATCGTAAATCTTGCCGCGTCCGCCAAACTTGGCGATGGCATTGTTTTTGATGCTGGCAATCCGGACGAAAAAGAAGAAGGCGGTCGAATTTACGAGATGCAAGAACCGCGTTTCAAAATTCCCGGCGAAAAACTGACCGAACTGCGGTTTGGTTACGGCGACATCAATTTTTTACGCGTTCACGTTGGCGACAAAATCTGGAAAACGAGCGATCCCGAACTCGAAAAAAATCTCCGCCAAAGTTTTGCCGGCGACGCGCCGAGATTTCAGCGGCCAATTGAAATCGAAGTTCACGGCGTTGCCGAAAAACCGCTGACGCTCATCGCGCGCGATGAATTTGGCAACGTCGCGAAAGTTGAATCCTCAATGCCGCTGGCGCGCGCGGAAAAAATTCCGTTGACGACGGAAAAATTGCGCGAACAACTGGGCCGGCTCGGCGGCACGCCGTTCAAACTCGGCGAATTGAAAAATAATTTGTCCGGCGAAGTTTTGCTGCCGGTCAGCGAATTGAATCGGTTGCGCCGCGAGTTTGTTTTGGAATTGGAAAAACTGCGCGCGCAGCCAAAGCGTTGGAAATTAAATAGCCACAGAGGCACAGAGGCACAGAGTTTTTTTGTTTCTACTTCCTCTGCGTCTCTGCGTCTCTGTGGCAAATCCGAGTTTGAATTAATTATTCTTGTCCGCAATTTGTCGCAACTTGAAGCGGCGCTGAAATGCGGCGCGGAAACGATTTATTGCGAATTTGAAGATCCAAAAAAATATCGCGAGGCGGCGGCGATTTTTCACACCGCGCGCGGCTGCCAAAACTTTCAACCTTCAACTAGCAACTTTCAACCTGGAATTTTCGTCGCTCCGCCGCGCATTTTCAAAACCGGCGAAGAATGGATTTTGAAAATTGTGCAGTCGTCCAACGCCGACGGTTATTTGATCCGCAATTACGATCACTTGAAATTTTTTGCGGGCGCGCGCTGCGTCGGCGACTTTTCATTGAACGTGGCAAATCACCTTTCAGCCAATTATTTCAAAAATAAATTTTCGCTGGAGCGCGTCACGGCGAGTTACGATTTGAATGTTTCGCAGCTTGAAAGTTTGCTGCAATCCGCGCCGCCGGAATGGTTTGAAATCACGATTCATCAGCACATGCCGATGTTTCACATGGAGCATTGCGTGTTTTGCGCGTTTCTTTCCAGCGGCAAAGATTATCGCGACTGCGGCCGGCCATGTGACACACACGACGTAAAATTGCGCGACCACGTCGGCGCGGAGCATCCGCTCAAGGCCGATGCCGGCTGCCGCAACACGGTTTTCAATTCGCAGGCGCAAACGGGTGCGGAATTTGTGGAAAAATTAATTGCGCTCGGCGTGAAAAATTTTCGCGTGGAATTTTTGAATGAATCGCCGGAAGAAGTCGCGAAAACAATTTCAAAATATCGCCAGCTTTTGCGCGGCGAAATTCCCGGCGCGCAGTTGTGGCGCGAGTTGAAATTGTTCAATCAACTCGGCGTCACACGCGGGCAAATGGGGAAATGAATTTTATTTTTGCCACGGCGCAATTTTTTCACCGGCCCAGGTGGTTTTCATTTTTTGCCGTTCGCGCACGGCGGCGAATTTTTTCCCATTCACCAAAATTTCCGCTGCCAGCGGGCGCGCGTTGTAATTGGAAGCCTGCGTAAAACCATACGCGCCTGCGCTCAACAGCGCGAGGTAATCGCCTTCGCCAATTTTTGGCAATCGCCGATCCTTGCAGAAATAGTCGCTGGATTCGCAGATGCCGCCGACGACATCGGACGAAATGGTCGCGCCGGATTTTTTCGTCAGCGGAACGATTTCGTGATAGGCGTCGTAAAACGCCGGGCGGATCAAATCGTTCATCGCCGCGTCCACGATGATAAAATTCTTTTTGCCCGTGCGTTTCACATACTCGACGCGCGTGACCAGAATTCCTGCGTTGCCGGAAATGAAACGTCCGGGTTCGATCAAGATTTTCAGGCCGAGCGGCTGCAAAAGCGGCAGCAACCGCGCGGCGTATTTTTGCGGCGTTAAAATATGTTTCGCGGCGGAAGATTGCCACCAACTTTCCGCGCCGCTGGCCAGCGCGGGCTGATAAACGATGCCCAGTCCCCCGCCGATGCTGAAAAATTCCAGTTCATATTTTTCGGCGAGCCGCCGGACGAGCGGCAACACTTTTGCGACCGCTTTTTCAAACGGCGCAACTTCGGTGATTTGCGAGCCAATGTGCATTTGCAGTCCGCGCAGCCGCAAATTTTTCAGCGCGGCCGCGCGCGCATAAATATCTTCGACTTTCTCAAACGCAATTCCAAATTTATTTTCGTAAGTGCCGGTGGTGATTTTTGCATGGGTTTTGGCGGCGATATTTGGATTCAAACGCGCGGCCACGGGCGCGATTTTTTTTAAGCGCGCGGCAACTTTATTGATGCGCTGCAACTCCGGTTCGCTTTCCACATTGAAGGAGTAAACATTTTGCCGCAGCGCAAATTCTATTTCCGCCTCCGTTTTCCCGACGCCGGCAAAAACGCATTTTTTCGGATCGCCGCCCGCCGCGATGACGCGTTGCAATTCGCCGCCGCTCACGATGTCGAAGCCGCCGCCCAGATTCGCGATCACGCGCAAAACGGCGAGGTTGGAATTCGCTTTCATGGCGAAACAAACCAAATGGTCGAGCGGCGCGAGCACTTGATCCAATCTTTGAAAATGCTCCGTCAGCGTGCGTTGCGAATAAATGTAAAGCGGCGTGCCGAATTTTTTGGCGAGCGTTTCGACGGCGACGCCTTCGCAAAATAATTTTTTCCCGACGTAACGAAAATCGTGCATGGCAATTCAGTTTAGAGTTCAGGATGCAAAGTTCAAGGCCGCTAAATAAAAAACCCGCCGGGAAAAATCCGGCGGGCGGTGAGCATCAAAAGTTCACTGGTTCGTTGAACCCGCCTGGTCGAGAATCGCCTCGCGTTGCTTGAAATAATCCTCCGGCGAAATCTGGTCAGCCTTGTATTTTGCGTCAAGCGCCTGCAATTGTTCTTCCGTGGTCATGGAAATCGGCAAAGGTGGCGCGGGCATCGGCTGCAACCCCAATGCTTTTCCGGGATAATTTGTATTGGCCATCGGCGCTGGTTGCGGCGGTGATATGACAACCGGCGCGGGAATTTTGGACGGCATCGGAGCCATGTTGTCCATGCTATTTGTGGCGGGCATAATCATCGGCGCGGGCGCGGCAGGAGGCTGGGGCGTTTCCATCGGCGGCGGAGTTGCCTCGGACATTTTTTGCAATAACGCTTCTCTGGCTTTTGCCTGGGCTTCCGTGTCCCCGGAATTATCAGCGGGCATCATTGAATTGGTTTCAGTCATTGCGGGAGCGGACATTGCCGGCGGCATTTCCGAGGTGGCGGGAGCGCTTTCAGAATTCGTCATCGCCGGCGTTTCCATTTCTGCCGGGGCGGTCGCGGGCGAATTGGTTTCCGCCTCATTGGTCTGGGCGTTCATCTCGTCGGAAGCATTTGTCGCGGTCTCGCTTGACCCGTTCATCTCTTGTATCAAGGCCGCGCGCGCGGCGGCTTGCGCGGGATTGTCCTGCGCTTGGAGGGAAATTAAACTTGCGAGAACCATCAGCCCGGTCGCCGCCAGTGATTTGGAGTTTTGCATGGCAATTCTCTACGCCAAATTTCAATCCGATGCAACAGCTTTCCGGCTGGTGGAAAACTGTTTTTTCCAGACGCCGGGAAACGGATAGCTCAACACCGAACGAAATAAAATCCCGCGCACTTCGTTTCGGGAAATTTTCTGGCGTTGCCGCAAATCATAAACGCTCGCGCCGCGCAATTTTTCAATCGTTCGGACGCCGATCAAAATCGGCCACGCGCACGCGAGTCGGACGCGCGCCTGACCGAACGGCAGGGCGTTCGTGTATTCCCAGCCCGCTTGCAGATGCGATTCCGCCTTGTCCAGATATTCATGAAAAAATGGAAGAAATTTCGCTTCGTTCGCCGGCGAGAACAATGTTTCCGGCCACAATTTTGCCGGCTCCAATTTTTCCAGCGGCAAATAACAACGCCCATTTTTCAAGTCCGCCGGCAAGTCGCGCAAAATGTTCACGAGCTGCAAACCTTTGCCGAAGCGAATGCCTTTGGCGATCAATGGCGCCTCGTCCAATTTCATTTTTGGAAACAAATGCGCGCGGCAAATCTTCGTCCAAAATTCGCCGACGCAACCGGCGACGCGAAAAGTGTAATCGTCCAGTTCCGCCGCCGTTTCGAGCGCGACAATCTTTTCTGCGGACGCTTTGGCAAAACGGCGCAGATCCAATTCCTGGCCGCCCGTGATGATGAGCAGAACGGCGCGGATCAATTTTTGATCTTCGGCGGAAAAATTTTGCGACGCGGCCAGACTCGCCTCGGCATTTTCCAGCAGCAATTTTTCGGCAGGCGAACCTTGTTGCTTTGCAAATTCGCCAAAATTCAATGGCGCGGAATTTTGGCCGGAAATTCTTTCGCGCAATTTTTGGAGCGCGGCGAGCCGTTGCTCGAGCGGAATAATTTCCGTGTCGGCAATCGTGTCGGTCGTGCGCGCGAGCAGATATGCCAGCCCGATTTGCGCGCGGATGGCCTGGGGCAACACGCGTAACGTCAAATAAAACGAGCGCGAAGTCGCCTTCAGCAAATCGTTGAGAGCAGAATTCACTCGCGCGAACCATAATTCCTTCACCGGCGCAATGCCATTTTTTTCGCAACCGCAAACTTTGTTTCCGGCAAATTTTGTGATTAAAATGGCGCGCGTGCAAAAGACCAAAACCATTCTCGAAATTTCCAATCTGCGGATTGAGCGCGACGGAACGCTGATTTTGAACGGCGTGAACTGGCGCGTGGAACGCGGGCAGCATTGGGCGATTCTCGGCGCGAATGGTTCGGGCAAAACTTCTTTGTTGAGCGCGTTGACCGGTTATTTAATGCCAACGGCCGGCGAAATTTTTTTGCTGGGAAAAATTTATGGAAAATCCGATTGGCGCGAATTGCGAAAAAAAATTGGAATCGTCAGTTCGTCCGTGCGGCAGATGATGGCCGACGAAGAACCGGCGCTCGAAACTGTCGCCAGCGGAAAATTTGCGATGATTGATTTTTGGGGGCGACTTTCGCGCGCGGACAAAACTCGCGCGCAAAAAATTCTGCGGCAAATCGAGTGCGATTATTTGGCCGCGCGTCCGTGGGGCGTGCTTTCGCAAGGTGAACGTCAGCGCGTTTTAATTGGCCGCGCTTTGATGGCCACGCCGCGCGTGTTGATTTTGGATGAGCCGTGCGCCGGGCTTGATCCCGCCGCGCGCGAACATTTTTTGCAATTCATCCAGCGGCTTGGCGCGCAGAAAAATTCGCCGACGCTGGTTTTAGTCACGCATCACGTGGAAGAAATCATGCCGATTTTTTCGCATGCGTTGATTTTGAAAAAAGGAAAAGTCCTTGCGGCCGGGGAAAAATCTTCCGCGCTGAATTCAAAAAATTTTTCCAGCGCCTTTGCCGCAAAAATGCAATTACAGCGAACAGGAAATCGTTACGAATTAAAAGTTGGGAAAAAATCGCGGGCGATGATGTGAGCCGGTATGGCGGCGCTGGCACCGGGAGTTGCGCCTTCATTGTGGCGCAATCGCGAGCTTGGCAAGTTCAGCCGGAGTGGCTTTTTGCTGCCAGCCGAAAAGTTTTTTGGCCTTGATGATTTCAAAAATTTGCGGCGGAATGATTTTGCTCAAGGATTCGTCGCCGGCATGGATTTTCGCCAATACCTGGCCGGAATAAATCGCCAGCGTTTCTTTGTTGTAGCCGGTAATGTTCTCAATGAATTTATTTTCGACGAGGTGCGCGTAAAGATGGCGCAAGTGCGGCGCGACTTCCATGTTCTCCACGGTGATGAGCTGGCCGGATTTTTTGTCGAGCGAGGGATAGACGTAAAGTTTCGCGCCGTTTTTAAAAAGCTGGCCGAGCGATTCCAAAAGGCCGCCGGGCAAATCGGTGTAAAACTTTTCGTCCATCACGTCGCGCAGGCGCACGAGGCCGATGGGCAGCGCGACGGGTTTGTCGGTCTGGCGCGCGAGATAATTGACGAGGCGATGGTAGCGGAAAAAGTTGGAGATCAGCACGGGCTTGCCGAGCGCGCCGAGCGTGTCCACACGGTCGAGAAAATCCTGATGGTCAATGGCGTCGCCGACTTGCAATTGGCGCAGCGTCATCTCGAACATGACGATGGGCGGATCGTCCTGCAATGATTTGTCGGCAATAAATTGTTGCTGCGCGCGTTCGAGCATGTCGAGCATCGGATTGGTCAGCGGACGAAAACTGCCGCGCTCGACGAGCACGGGTTTTTTCCAGAGAATTTCGCCGGGAATAATGGTCTCGCCGTCGGCGGTGAACATCGCGGCTTCGGTCAGCCATTGTTCGACGAGCTGCAATGCCATCAAACGGTTGTCCACGCCGACAAAGGCCGGGCCGGAAAATTTTATCATGTCCACTTCCAGACGTTGGATGGAAAGGCCGTCGAGCAGCGTGCTGATTAATTTCGGCGGATCGCTGAATTGATAAAAGGCGGCGTGAATCAAGTTCACGCCGATCATGCCGAGCGTTTCCTGCTGGCGAAAACCTTCGGTATCGAGCATCCGCACATGAATGATGATCGTGGAAGGCGCGGAATGCGGTTGGGTTTGAAATTTGATTCCGAGCCATCCCTGCCCGCCGTCGCGCCGCGTGGCGACGGTGTTTGCAAAGGCGAAAAAAGTGCATTTGTCGCCGCGCGTTTTATCGAGCCGTTTCAACAGCAATTCAAATTCATGTTCCAGCATGGATTGCAAACGCATCCGGCTGACGTAACGATCCGACGGCCCGTAAATCGCGTCGCTGATCGCCATGTCATAAGCGGAAATAGTTTTGGCGACTGTGCCCGAGGCTTTGCCGACGTGAAAAAACCAGCGCGCGACTTCCTGACCCGCGCCGATCTCGGCAAACGTGCCGTATCTTTTTGCGTCGAGATTGATTTGCAGTGCCTTCTGCGCCGTGGTCATTTTTTCGCCAACCATTTTTTCGCCATTCATGTTTTTACGATACAAAAAAATTTAGGGTTGTTCAATGCCGTTGCGTTTCGGCTTTCCGCCAAAGAATTTTGCGCTATAATTTTTCCGATGTTTCGGACCCAGGATTTACACGTCAAAGAAATTGTCCGGCTGCTCTCGCCGCGCGAACTCAAAGCGCATTCGCCGACGACGGAAGCCGCCAACGCCACGGTCGCGCGCAGCCGCGAACGCATCATCCGCATTTTGCGGCAGGAAGACCCGCGCCTGCTCGTTGTCGTCGGGCCGTGTTCCATTCACGAAGAAAAATCTGCGCTCGAATATGCGGAAAAATTAAACGCGCTGCGCAAAGAATTTGCCGACCGCATGGAAATCGTCATGCGCGTTTATTTTGAGAAACCGCGCACGACGATTGGCTGGAAAGGTTTGATCAATGATCCGCATCTGGACGGCTCGCAAGACATCGGCATGGGCTTAAAAATTGCGCGCAAACTTTTGCTGCAAATCACGGACCTGGGTTTGCCGACGGCAACGGAATTTCTTGATCCGATCGTGCCACAATACATCGCGGATTTGATTTCATGGGCGGCGATTGGCGCGCGCACAACGGAATCGCAAACGCATCGCGAAATGGCCAGCGGACTTTCCATGCCGGTGGGTTTGAAAAATTCCACCGACGGCAGTTTGCAAATCGCGATTGACGCGATGGGCGCAACGCGACACGCGCACAGTTTTCTGGGCATCAACGAAGACGGCGTGACGAGCATCGTGCGCACAAGCGGCAATCCGCACGCGCATGTTGTGTTGCGCGGTGGACGCGCGAAAACAAATTACGACGCCGAAAGCATTCGCGCGGCGGAACAAAAATTAATTTCTGAAAAATTGCCGCCGGTGTTGATGGTGGATTGCAGCCACGCAAATTCCGAAAAGCAACACGCGCGGCAGGAAGATGTTTGGCATTCGGTCATTCAACAACGCATTGAAGGCACGCGCGCGCTCATCGGCTTGATGGTCGAGAGCAGTTTGCTGGAAGGCAATCAGCCGATTCCGAAAAATTTGAAAGATTTGCGTTACGGCGTGAGCATCACCGATCCGTGCGTCGGCTGGGAAACGACCGAACGAATGTTGCGCTGGGGTTATGAAACTTTAGGAAAAATTGCGCCGGAAAAAACTGTGGCGGCTTAAAGGCGAATTTTCGCAATCAAAACTTCGTCAGCTTTTCCAATTCCTTCACGCGCTTTTCGATGTCGGCGCGTTTTATTTTTGTTGTGCGGTTTAGTCCAAAACCTTCGCAGCAAAAACTCGCGGTGACGCTGCCGTAAATCATGGCACGCCGAAAATTATTTTCAATCGAGCCGCGCGCCATCGCCAAAAATCCCATTATGCCGCCGACGAACGAATCGCCCGCGCCGGTCGGGTCCACGACTTTGTGCAGCGGATACGCCGGGCAAATGAAAAATCCGCGCGGACCGGACAAAATCGAGCCGTGCGAACCTTTTTTGATGATGACGTATTTCGGGCCGAGCGCGTGAATTTTTTTCAGCGCGGCAAAAACATTTTCTTCCTGCGTGAGTTGATGCGCTTCGCTGTCGTTCAAAACAAAACCGTCAATGCGCGGCAACAATTTCAGTAAATCGGGCAGCGCGATGTTCAGCCACAAATCCATCGTGTCGGCGACGACAAATTTTGGGCGCGACATTTGATTGAGAACGTGATGTTGCAACGCAGGCGCGATGTTCGCGAGCAAAACGAACTGCGATTTTTTGTGCGCGTCGGGCAAATGCGGCGTGAAATTTTCAAACACGCCGAGTTCGGTCAGTAGCGTGCGGCGATGGTTCATGTTGATTTCGTATTCGCCGCTCCAGTGAAACGTTTTTCCGGCGACAATTTGCAAACCGCTCAAATCAATTTTGTGCCGGCGATAAAGTTCGAGATATTTTTTGGGAAAATCTTCGCCGACGACGCCGATTAATTTTACCGGCGAAAAAAAACTCGCGGCGACGGCGGCGTGGCTGGCGGAGCCGCCGAGCAAGCGCGGATTTTCCGCGTTCGGAGTTTTGATGGAATCCAGCGCCGTTGAACCGACAATTAAAACGCTCATTTTTCGAGTTTCAAGTTACAGGTTGAAAGTTGAAGGTTTTGAAACCATCAAATTTATTTTTTCTGAATCAATTCAATTTCGTAACCTTCGGGCGCGTCAATGAAGGCAAACGTCGTTCCGGTGGAACTCGTGGTCGGGCCGTCGGAAAATTTCATTCCAAATTTCTCAAGGTGTTTGGAAAATTCTTCGAGACTGGCGACTTCAAACGCAAGATGCGTCAAATCCGGCTGAACTTGCACGGAATCGCTTTTCGGAAAATGGCACAGTTCGATTTCCTCTTCGCTTTGCGGCGCTTTGAGAAAAACCAGTCCCGAGCCGCGCGGCGATTTGTGCCGGCGAATTTCTTCGAGGCCAAGAATTTCGCGATAAAATTTTACCGTGCGTTCCAAATCGTTGATGCGATAACGTGTGTGCAAAAGTTTTGTGACTTTCATGCGCGAAGTTTAGGGAAATTTTTTACAGAAGCAAACAAAGTGAACAAAGTTGAAAATCCGGAACAAAAATTCTTCGTTTTCTTCGTTGTCTTCTGTAAATTGTTTTCATGGGAAAACGACGCGAAGCGCGCGAACGCGCGGTGCAATTTTTATTTCAGCATGATTTGAATCCGCCGGAAAATCTGGAACTTGAGTTGGCGCAGTTTTGGAATTCGCAACGCGCCGCCGCGATTGAAGAGGAAAACAGCGCGACGAGGTGGGGCGAAAAAGTCGAGTTGCCGCCGCCAACCGCCGAAGACGCAGAGACGCGTTTGTTCGCCGAACCGCTGATTCGCGGCGTGATTGAAAATCGCGACGCGATTGATGAAAAAATAAAATCGCACGCGCAGAATTGGGAACTGCGACGCATCGCCGTCGTGGATCGCAACATCATGCGGCTGGCGCTTTACGAAATGCTTTTTCGCGACGACATTCCGCCGGTCGTCAGCATCAATGAAGCGGTGGACATCGCCAAAAAATTTTCCACGCAAGACAGCGGAAAATTTGTGAACGGAATTTTGGACAAAATCCGGCATGAAATTCTCCGCCCAGCCAGATAAATCAAATGAAAAATTCAAAATTAAAAATTAAAAATTTCGCACACGCGCGAACTATTTTGCATTTTTCATTCCTGCATTTTTAATTTTTAATTTTTAATTTCTATGTTTGCTGATTTGCATTTGCACACGAATTTTTCCGACGGAACTTTTTCGCCGGAAGAATTGGTTTTGCACGCGCAAAAAAATGGGCTGGCGTGCATCGCTTTGACGGATCACGACACGGTGGAAGGGTGCGCGCGCGCTGAAATTGCGGCGACTGCCGTTCACATGGAATTTATTCCCGGCACGGAACTCACGGCGGAGCATGAGGACGTCGAGGTTCACATCCTCGGTTATTTTCTCGACACGCAAAACGAAAAATTACTTTCAGAAATCGGGAAGTTTCAAGCCGTTCGCCAAAATCGCATTCACGAAATGGTCGCGGCCATCAATCAATTGGGCGTGCCGCTGCGCGTTGAAGATGTTTTTGCGCTGGCCAATTGCAAATCGCCGGGGCGTCCGCACGTCGCGCGCGCGATGGTCAAGGCTGGCCTCGTGAAAAATCTGGACGAAGCGTTTGAACGGTTTCTAAAAAAAGGCCGGCCCGCGTGGGTGCCCAAGAAAAAAATTTCCGCGCGCGAAGCAATCGAATTGATTCATCAAGCCGGCGGACTGGCAGTGATGGCGCATCCGGGTTTGAACCGGTCGGACGAAATTATTCCCGCCGTCGTCGCCGTCGTCGCCGACGGCTTGGATGGCATCGAATGTTTTCACACAAAGCATTCCACGGCGATGGCCGAACGTTATTTGCAGATCGCGGACAAATTTCATTTGCTCGTGACGGGCGGTTCGGATTGCCACGGCTTCAGCAAAAATAAACCGCTCATCGGCACGATTAAATTGCCATACGAACACGTCGAAAAAATGAAAGAGACACGAATTGCACGAATTGGCACGAATTCTAAATTACCTATTCGTGAAAATCAGTGAAATTCGTGTCTAAAAATTTCCATGGGACTTTTTTCAAAATTCAAAGCCGGGCTTGCCAAAACGCACGGCAAGCTCGTTCACGAAATCAAACGCATCGTCACGCGCTCGCCGCGATTGACGGCGGATTCGATTGAAGAACTCGAAGCCGCGCTCATCGCCGCCGATTTGGGAACCGCGATGACCGCGCAAATTATTTCCGCCGTCAAAAAAAATTACGAAACGCAAGGTGGCGCGGGTCTGGATTTTTTGGCGATCGCGCAAAGTGAAATTGAAAAAAGCCTTTCGACAAATAAAAACGCGCTTCGCGAAATTCCCGGCGGCGTTTGCGTCGTCTCAATCGTCGGCGTGAACGGAACGGGAAAAACCACGACGAGCGCGAAGCTCGCGCATTATTTTCAATCGCAAAATAAAAGTGTGTTACTCGCCGCGTGTGACACTTTTCGGGCGGCGGCGATTGAACAATTAAAACTGTGGGGCGCGCGCTTGAAAGTGGACGTCATCGCCGGCAATTACGGCGCGGACGCGGCAAGCGTCGCGCACGACGCCGTGACCGCCGCGCAAGCGCGCAAAATAAATTTTCTGTTCATTGACACGGCGGGACGTTTGCACACGAAACATAATTTGATGCAGGAATTGCAAAAATTGCATCGCGTCATCGGCAAACAACTCGCGGGCGCGCCGCACGAAGTTTTGCTTGTGCTCGACGCGACGACCGGAATGAACGCGCTGAATCAAGCGCGGGAATTTCACAAAGCCGTGCCGCTCACCGGACTTATCGTGACCAAACTTGACGGAACGAGCAAAGGCGGCATGGTCGTGGCGATTCAAAAAGAACTTGGCCTGCCGATTAAATTCATCGGCCTCGGCGAACAGCCGGATGACTTGCAGCCTTTCGACGCGAACCAATTCGCGCAGGCGTTGTTTGAAGAATGAAAAATCTTAAATCCTTCTGTTTTTAAAGGCAAATGGTTTATAGTGCAAAGTCGTGCAGTGTTGCAAATTTCATCCCGTCATCGCCAAATGGTTCGAGCAAAAATTCGGTTCGCCGACCGAGCCGCAAAATTTTGGCTGGCCCGCGATTCAATCCGGCGCGCACACGCTCATCGCCGCGCCGACCGGTTCGGGAAAAACGCTCGCCGCATTTCTCGCGTCGCTGGACGAACTTTTCAAAATTGGTTTGCGCGGAAATTTACGCGATGAAATTTACGTCGTTTATGTTTCGCCGCTCAAAGCGTTGAGCAACGACATTCATAAAAATTTGGAAGAACCGCTCGCGGAAATTTGCGACGCACTAAAAAATTCGGGCGAAATGGAAATTGAAATTCGTTCCGCCGTTCGCACCGGCGACACACCCGCAAAACAGCGGCTCGCGCTCATAAAAAAACCGCCGCACATTTTAGTCACGACGCCCGAATCACTTTATCTTTTGCTCACATCCGAATCGGGTCGCAAAATGCTGGCGACCGTTCGCACGTTGATCGTGGATGAGATTCACGCCGTCGTCGGCAATCGTCGCGGCTCGCATCTCGCGTTGAGCATGGAACGACTTTCCGCGCTCACAAAAAATTCCGTTCAACGCATCGGACTTTCCGCGACGCAAAAACCGATTGAAGAAGTCGCGCGTTTTCTCGTCGGCACAAATCATATTTCCAAAAATGGAAAACCGGATTGCAAAATTATTGATTCCGGCCATCGGCGCGAAATGGATTTGCAAATTGAACTTCCCGGTTCGCCGCTCGAAGCCGTCATGTCCAACGAAGTCTGGTCGGAAGTTTATCATCGGCTCGCGGAATTGATTTCCGCACATCGCACAACTCTCGTTTTCGTCAATACGCGCCGACTCGCCGAGCGCGTCACCGGCCATCTTTGTGAATTGCTTGGCAAAGAAAATGTTACGTCGCATCACGGAAGTCTTTCGGCGAAACTGCGGCTCGACGCGGAAAATCGTTTGAAGCGCGGCGAACTCAAAGCGCTCGTCGCCACCGCGTCGCTCGAACTGGGAATTGACATCGGCTCGGTTGAACTCGTTTGCCAGATTGGAACCACGCGCTCGCTCGCGACGTTGCTTCAACGTGTCGGTCGCGCCGAACATCGTCGCGGCGGTTTGCCCAAAGGCCAGTTGTTTCCGCTCACGCGCGACGAACTTGTCGAATGCGTCGCCGCCGTTCGCGCCGTGCGTCGCGGCGAACTCGATGCGCTCATCATGCCGCAAAAACCGCTCGATGTTTTGGCGCAACAAATTGTCGCGTGCGCCGCCGCCGAAGAGTGGACGGAAGAAAAATTATTTTCGCTCGTGCGCGGCGCGTATCCGTATCGCGATTTGTCGCGCGAAGAATTTTCCGAAATTATTCGGATGCTCGCCGAAGGTTTCAGCACCAAACGCGGACGCCGCGCGGCGCTCATTCATCACGACGCCATCAATCATCGCGTGCGCGGACGACGCGGCTCGCGGCTGCTCGCGCTCACGAGCGGCGGCGCGATTCCTGACAGCGGCGATTATCGCGTCGTGCTCGAACCCGCGCAAACATTCATCGGAACCGTCAACGAAGATTTCGCCGTCGAAAGTCTCGCGGGCGATATTTTTCAACTTGGCAACGCGTCATGGAAAATAATTCAAATCGGTTCGGGAATTGTGCGCGTGGAAGATGCGCACGGCCAGCCGCCGGGAATTCCGTTCTGGCTTGGCGAAGCTCCGGCGCGCACGGCGGAATTGTCGCGCGCGGTTTCGGAATTGCGTGAAAACATTGAAAAGAAAATTTCCGAATTATCCGAAAAAAATTTCAGCAAGTCTTTTCAAAATGAAATGGGGAGCATAGGCCTCCGGCCTGTTGTTTCGGGCGTCGCGCCCGAAACTATCGAGCGACGTGAACTTGCTTTAGCTCGTGCGAACAAACAACAGGAGACGTGCGCCGACGAAATCCGGCGCGACGCCGGATTTAACAGGCGAGACGCCTGTGCTCCCCGTGAAAAAATTCTCACCGCGCTCGCCGATTGGTTCATCGCCGAAACTTCCATTTCCATTTCCGCAGCGCGGCAACTCGCCGATTATTTTTTTGCCACTTACAAATCGCTCGGCGCGTTTCCGTCGCAAAACAAAATCATCATGGAACGATTTTTTGACGAGTCCGGCGGAATGCAACTCGTCATTCATTCACCGTTCGGCGCGCGGCTCAATCGCGCGTGGGGACTCGCGTTGCGAAAACGTTTTTGTCGTTCGTTCAATTTTGAATTGCAAAGCGCCGCGACCGACGACGCGATTGTTCTTTCGCTCGGCACGCAACATTCGTTTCCGCTCGACGAAGTGTTTCATTATTTGAACAGCAAAACCGTTCGCGAAATTTTGATTCAGGCGCTGCTCGATTCCCCGATGTTTCCGATTCGTTGGCGTTGGAACGCGACCCGCTCGCTCGCGTTGCCGCGACAACGCGGCGGCAAAAGAATCCCCGCGCCGTTGCAACGCATGGAATCGGAAAATCTTCTTGCCGCAGTTTTTCCCGATCAACTCGCGTGCCTCGAAAATATCGCCGGCGACCGCGTCGTTCCCGACCATCCGCTCGTCCGCCAAACAATTGAAGATTGTTTGATCGAAGCGATGGACATTAACGGCCTGGAAAATTTATTGCGCCGGATTGAGCGCAATGAAATCGAGTGCATTGCGCGCGATTTGCCCGAACCGTCGCCGCTCGCTTCGGAAATTTTGAACGCGCGGCCTTACGCCTTTCTCGACAACGCGCCGCTCGAAGAACGCCGCACGCAAGCCGTTTATACGCGTCGCGCCGGCGAAACTTCCGCGCAAAACGGTCTGGGAATTTTGGATGCCGCCGCGATTGAACGCGTTTGCGCTGAAGCGTGGCCGCAAGCCGCGAACGCCGACGAATTGCACGAAACACTTTTGCAACTTGGCGTCGCGACGGATGAAGATTTGAAACGCGGCAGTTCTGATTCAGAAAGTTTTTTTAAATCACTCGCGAACGAAAAACGCGCGGCAAAATTGGACGAAAAATTTTGGGTTGCCGCGGAACGCTTGCCGCTCGTTCAAGCGATTTATCAGAATCGAAAAATTGAGCCGCAAATTGCCGCGCCGGAATTTGAAGCAAAAAAAAATTGGGAACGCGAAACGGCTTTGCGCGAATTGGTTCGCGGACGAATGGAAGTTGTCGGACCAATCACAACCAAATCGCTCGCGGAATTTTTTCAATTGCCGGTTTCAGAAATTGAGCAGGCATTGCTCGCGCTCGAAGCCGAAGGATTTGTTTTGCGCGGAAAATTTCGTCCCGACGCGAGCGAAACGGAATGGTGCGACCGCCGTTTGCTTGCGCGGATTCATCGGCTCACGATCAACCGGCTGCGCGCGGAAATTCAGCCCGTCACGATTGCCGATTTTCAGCGATTTCTTTTGGCGTGGCAACACGTCGCGCCGGAAAATCAAATGGAAGGCGTCGCGGGTGTCGAGGCCGTTTTGCATTTGCTCGACGGTTACGAATTGCCCGCGAGCGCGTGGGAACCGGCGGTTCTGGCCGCGCGCGTCAAAGATTATGATCCACGCTGGCTCGATCAACTTTGTTTCAGCGGTCGCGTTGGCTGGGCAGATTGTCGCCGCCGCAAAATCAAAAATCGCGCGCGTTCGCGCCGCTGCGTTCAAGTCCAATCGCATTGTTCGCGCGCGAAAATTTGCAAAGCTGGTTGACGCTCGCCGCGCAACCGCAAAAAGAATTTTCTTCGGAAACAAAATTGGTTTTGAAAACGCTCGCGGAAAGCGGCGCGTTATTTTTTGGCGAAATTGTTCAGCGCACAAAACTGTTGCAATCGCGCGTCGAACAGGCGCTCGGCGAACTTGCCGCGCACGGTTTTGTGACAGCGGACAGTTTTGAAGGTTTGCGCGCGCTGCTCACGCCGCTGGAAAAACGCGCTCCGTTCGGCGACGTTGGCCGTCCGCGCCGACATCGCGCCGTGACGAGCATCGAATTTGCCGGGCGCTGGTCGTTGCTGCGAAAATTTCCGGCGGAAGATTTTTCACAAAATGAAAATGAAGAATCACATTCCAAAAATCGCGACGACGCGCTGGAAGTTTTTGCGAAAACTTTGTTGCGACGTTACGGCGTCGTTTTCAGAAAAATTTTGGAACGCGAAGCGCTGAAGGTCTCGTGGTTTGAATTGGGAAAAATTTATCGGCGACTGGAAGCGCGCGGCGAAATTCGCGGCGGCTATTTTATCAACGGCGTGAGCGGCGAACAATTTGCGTTGCCCGAAGCGATTGGCAGTTTGCGCGCGACGCGCAAAGAAAAAAATTCCGGCGAAGAAATAATTTTGAGCGCGGCCGATCCATTGAATTTAATCGGCATTTTGACGCCGGGCGCGCGCATCGCTTCGGTTTGGCGCAATCGAATTTTATGGCGCGACGGCATTCCGCTCGCCGGACTTGAAGCGGGAAAAATTCTGAATTTGAATGGCGCGGAAGATTTGAACGGTTACGAACGCGCGCTGAAAATCGGAAAATTGCCGGTTGCACTTCGCAGATATTATTAGAGCTTTTGAATAATCTTAAAGAAAAGTTCGTTGGATTTTCCAAAATCTGGCAATGTGCGGCGCGCGGCCGGTTTATTTGTCCTGCGCATTGCTCGGCTTCGATCCGCTCTATGTTGCGAACGAAGGAAAATTGCTGGCCATCGTTCTGCCGGACGAAGCCGAAAAAGTTTTGGCCGCGATGAAATCGCATCCACTTGGCCGCGACGCTGTGATCATCGGCGAAGTTGTCGCGGAACATCGCGGCATGATGACGATGAAAACGCGCGTCGGCGGCACGCGCATCGTGACCTGTTGAGCGGCGAACAATTGCCGCGCATTTGTTGATTTGTGAAGGCGCAGTCAGTAATCCACCAAGTTGCAAATTTTAACAGCGAAAAGGTTTGCGCTTGAAACTTCAAGTGGGATATTCCACGCGTGAATTCAAGCGCATTATAGATGATGTAAAGTGAGTTGAGTTAAGCGGACTTCATTTGATGGTTTTGTTTCAATTAGCAGAAATGCTTGAAAAACATTGATGATATTCTATTTTCGTTCACCTCGTCTGCTCCCGTAGCTCAAATGGATAGAGCAGCGGTTTCCTAAACCGCGTATCCCGGTTCAATTCCGGGCGGAAGCACCAGTTCTTGATTTAAAATTTTGCAAATTGCAGTCAGGGAAGTTGATTGACCCAGGTGATGAAATATTTGCCGCCGCAAGGAAATCATGTATGGTTGAGCCAACATGCCATTTTTATGAAAGCCAGCTTTTCAAATAAATATATTTTCAACGCCGTAATGATTGCGGCTGCTTTATGGTTTGCGCCCGGCGCGCTGCAAAATTCCTGCGGACAATCTTCCGCGCCGACTGACGGAACCGCGCCGCCGGATGCCGCCGCCGACATGCCTGCGGATGTTGATCCCAATAGTCCGCTCGCCCAAGTTATCCGGCTCGCGCAATCCGGCGTGGAAGAAAGCGTTATTTTGTCCTACATCGGCAATTCAGGCAACCCATTCAATTTGACGCCCGACCAAATCATTTATCTGAAAGATTTGGGGCTGCCGAGCGATGCGGTGACAGCGATGATCCAGCGAGATCAGCAATTGGGGGTGACGACAAATCCGACGGCCGCACCGACTGCCACGACAACTGCTCCGGTCGAAACTCCCGAACAGCCGGCGGCGGTCACGCAAAATTATTTTTACGACACGCTTTCGCCGTATGGCGGCTGGGTGAATGTGGAGGGTTACGGACTTTGCTGGCGTCCGACGGCCGTGGTTTATGATTCAAACTGGCAACCGTATTGCGATCATGGTCATTGGGTTTATACGGACGACGGCTGGTTTTGGCTTTCAGATTATTCGTGGGGCGCGACTGCTTTTCATTATGGCCGGTGGTTTCATCACGCGCAATATGGCTGGTGCTGGTATCCCGACACAGTTTGGGCGCCATCGTGGGTGACTTGGCGTTACGGAAATGATTATTGCGGCTGGGCGCCTTTGCCGCCGCACACGAGTTATCGTCAGGGCGTGGGAATTGTTTTCAACGGCCAGCCCGCCGCCGCCGGCTTCGATTTCGGTTTAAGTGTGAATTTTTTCACCTTTGTGCCGACAAAAAATTTCTGCGATCCACATCTGCGCCGTTTTCGCGCGCCGCCCGCCGAAGTGTCCAGGATTTATAGCCACACAACGATCATCAATAATTTCCATGACAACAGCCGTGACCACGCCGTCGTCAACAACGGCATTCCCCCTGAACGCATCAGCGCCGTGACCCATACGCAAATCCGCCGCGTCAGCCTTCGGGAGTCATCTACCGCCGGTGCGAATCGCGAGCAACTGAATCGCGACACTCTCACTATTCATCGCCCGCAGATTCAGGAAAATGCCGTTTCCACTTTGAATAAAGGCATCAAGCCGCCGGTGATCCGTCGCAACCCGCCGCGCCCTTCGATCATCAACCAAAATCAAAACCGTCCTGAAGAAATTCCTGCGCAAAATAATTTCTCTCCGCGTCAAAATATTTCGCCGCAAAATCCTCAGCGCGAATCTGTGACTCATTCGCAAAATATTTCGCGTCCGGAAATCCGGCAAACCCAACCGCAGGCAACTTCGCCTGCTCATTATGCGCCGGCGCAAACGTCCGGTCAGAATTACGACCGGCGCATGTCGCCCAAACAACAGCAACTTGAAGAACAAGCGCCGCATTTTAATTCAGGTTCACGCGCAACCCCGCCCGCTTCCGACCGGCATGATGAATCGCATTCGGAGCCGGCCCGAAACGTTCAGCCGTCATCGCCGCAAAAGCCTGACCGCGATCAAAATGGTCATTGAGCCGGTTTAATTTCAAAGGCGTCCTTGCGAAAATTTCCGACGGCGTTTTTGCTTTTGCAATTTGATGGCGGCTGGCAAAGTTTTCCCGTGGGCATCACGCAACGGCAATTTGAACAAATGCAGGAACGCCTCGGCGGCCGTTTGCGACCCGCCGCGCCGATTTTGCCAACGCCTTTTGCGCGCACGCTTGAGGCGGTGATAATTTTAGGCATTGATCCGTCGCTGCGCGGCACCGGTTTCGGAATCATTCAACCCGCCAAACCGTTTCCCGAAACGTTGGCGCACGGGACCATTTCCTGCCCCAAAAACTGGGAGCGTTCGCGCTGCTTTGCAAAAATTTCAAAAACATTGCGGGAAACGATTGAAAAATATCAGCCGACGGTTTGCGTGGTCGAAGGACTTTTTTACGCGCAAAATTTGCAAACCGCTTTAATCATGGGCGAAGCGCGCGGCGCGGCTCTGGCCGTCATCGCCGAATTTGGGATTGAAATTTTTGAAATCGCGCCGCGCAAAGTCAAACAGGCGATTGTCGGCCACGGCGCGGCGCAAAAATCCGCCGTCGCCAAAATGGTGCAGCGACTTTTGAACCTGGCCGATTTGCCCGAACCGGACGCGGCGGATGCGCTGGCGCTGGCGCTGGCGCACGCCCGGGAAAATTCACGTTACAATTTGTCGCCGTCAAAAAAAATCTGATGATCGCTTTTCTCCACGGCAAACTCGTCGAAGCTTTGCCCACGCAAGTCGTCGTGGATGTGAACGGCGTTGGCTACGAAATCCTGATTCCACTTTCATCGTTCGACAAATTGCCGCCGCCCGGTCAGGAAGTAAAATTGCTCACGCAACTGGTCATCCGTGAAGACGCGCACACGCTTTATGGTTTTGCGAGCGCGGTGGAACGGGATTTATTTCGTATGCTCATCCACAACGTTTCCGGCATCGGCCCAAAAACCGCGCTGAACATTTTGAGCGGCATGAATGCGGTGACGTTTCGCGGCGCGGTCGCGGGCGGCGATGTTAAATCGCTCTCGCAAATTTCCGGCGTCGGGAAAAAAACCGCCGAGCGCATCGTCGTTGAATTGCGCGACAAAATCGGCGCGGCGGGCGCGTGGGAAGCCGCGAGCGCGAAACATTCGCTTTCCGCCGACGATCAGAAAATCAACGATGCCGTGCTCGCGCTCATGGCGCTGGGTTTCAAACAAATGGACGCGCACGATGCCGTCCGCGCTGCGCAAAATTTTCTCGGCGCAAAGGCAACGATCGAAGATTTGGTGCGCGCGTGCCTCAAAAAAGGAGCGTGATGGCGGAGGCAAACTTACCATCCGACTTGGCTTCCCATCGCCAAAAAACCGGCGTCGTCATTCCGCGTTCGCCGAATTTTTTCCAGCGATTGGGCGCATGGATTCTTTGGGCGGTTTTTAATTTGATTTCGGCGACGATTCGTTATCGCGTTCATGATCCGAATAATTTCATGGGGCGCAAAGACCTCGGGCCGGTCATTTATTGCACCTGGCACAATCGCCTCGCGCTTTCCATGAAATTATATCTCATGTTTGGCCGCCGCCGGCACCAAAGCGCCGGACTTGCCGGACTGGTCAGCGCCAGTCGCGACGGCGCTTTTCTCGCGGCGATCCTCGAACGCTTCGGCATCCAACCCGTGCGGGGTTCGAGCAGTCGGCGGGGACCGCAAGCTTTGCTTGAACTGACGACGTGGGCGGAGCGCGGTTATGATTTGGCCATCACGCCCGACGGGCCGCGCGGGCCGCGTTACGTCGTGCAGGATGGCGCCATGTCCCTGGCGCAAGTGACCGGCCTGCCCGTCGCGCCCGTGACGTATTCTTTGAAATGGAAAATTCAATTGAAAAGCTGGGACCGTTTTCAAATTCCGCTGCCGTTTTCAATCTGCGAAGTGACTTCGGGAAAAATTATTCGCGTGCCGCGCGAAACGAGCGATGCCGACCGCGAAAAATTTCGCGAAGAATTGCAGGCTGAATTGCGCGCGATTTCAAAGGACTGAAAAATGATCGCCCGCGTCAGTCTTGAAATCGCGTTGCGCAAGGAATTTGATTATCTGATTCCGGCGGAACTCGTCGGGCAAGTCGAAGTTGGCACGCGCGTGCAAGTTCCATTTGGCGCGCGAAAAATTTTTGGAACTGTCACTGCGCTCGCGGAAGAATCAGCGCACACGAAATTAAAACCAATTCTCAAAGTCATCGGCGCGCAAACGCTCGTCACGCCGAAAGTTTTGAAGCTTGCGCGATGGATTGGCGAATACTATTGCTGCGCGCCGGAAACCGCGTTGAAAAGTGTTTTGCCCGAGGCGATCCGCAAAGAAAAGGAAGGCTGGAAAAAACAATTGTTCGTTCGCGCGCTTCAGTTGAGCGGAGAATTTCCGAAATTGCCGAAACGGCAGCAGGACGTTTGGAACATCATCGAAGAACGCCGCGAAATGTTGCTGGCAGAACTGCTTGAACTTGCCGAAACGACGGCCGCGACGGTTCGCAAATTGGAAGATCGCGGCCTCGTTGAAATCACTTCCGAAATTTCCGAGCGCGATCCTTATGCGCGCGAAACCATTTTGCCGACGCAAAATATCGTGTTGAATCCCGCGCAATCCGTTGCGCTCGAAAAAATCACGGCGGCAATGAATCGTGTGGAAGATGGCCGACACCTCACCCCGGCCCTCTCCCCATTGCTCGCAGACTCGCAACGCGGAGAGGGAGAAAAGCTATCCTCCATCGTCAATTCTCCATCTGCGACTTTTCTTTTGCACGGCGTCACCGGCAGCGGCAAAACGGAAATTTATTTGCAGGCGCTCGCGCACGCACTGGAACAAGGCAAAGGCGCGATCGTCCTCGTGCCGGAAATTTCACTTACGCCGCAGACGGTCGAGCGGTTCAAGGCGCGGTTCAGTTCCGGCAAATTACAGACGCTCGTCGCGGTTTTGCATTCACATTTGAGCGCGGGCGAACGGCACGACGAATGGCACAAGATTCGCCAAGGACGCGCGCGAATCGTCATCGGCGCGCGTTCGGCGATTTTTGCGCCGGTCGAACCGCTCGGCCTCATCATCGTGGACGAGGAACACGAGACGAGTTACAAGCAGGAGGAAGCGCCGCGCTATCACGCGCGCGACGTCGCGATCATGCGCGGACAAATGGAAAATGCCGTCGTCGTGCTCGGCTCGGCCACACCGTCGCTCGAAAGTTTTTACAATTGTAAACGCGGCAAATTCTCGCTGCTCGAATTGCCGGAGCGCGTGGACAATCAAAAAATGCCGCACGTCCGCGTCGTGGACATGCGCCAGGCCGCGCACAAGGAAAAGGGCACGCCGCTGTTTTCGCCGCAGCTCAAGGAAGCCATCCATCAACGGCTGGATCGCGGCGAGCAGACGATTCTGTTTTTGAACCGGCGCGGCTACTCGACTTCGCTACAATGCCCGAAGTGCGGTTACGTTTGCAATTGCCCGAATTGCAGCCTCGCGCTGACGTTTCACCGGCAGGAGCAAAAGCTCGCCTGCCACATCTGCGGCCACATCGAAAAAGTTCCGTTGGTTTGTCCGAAATGTAAAAATCCCGCGATCCGTTTTTCCGGCACTGGCACGCAACGTGTCGAAGAGACGCTCGCCAAACTTTTTCCCAAGGCGCGCATCAAGCGCATGGACGCCGACACGATGAAGCGCAAGGATGACTATCGCAAAGTCCTCGGCGATTTTCGCGCGGGCAAGATTGACATCCTCGTCGGCACGCAGATGATCGCGAAGGGGCTGCATTTTCCGAACGTCACGCTTGTAGGCATCATCTACGCCGACCTCGCGCTGCATCAGCCGGATTTTCGCGCGGGCGAACGCACCTTCCAGTTGCTCACGCAGGTCGCCGGTCGCGCCGGCCGCGGCGACGTCGAGGGCGAGGTTTTTGTGCAGGCGTTCGCGCCGTTTCATCCGGCGATCCAATACGCGCGCCGCCACGACTTCAACGGTTTTTACGAACAGGAAATCGAATTCCGCGAACAACTGAAATATCCGCCCGTCAGCCGCGTCGCATTGCTCACGCTCAAAGGCCGCAACGAGGAAAAAGTAAAATTCTCCGCCGAGCATTTAAGAAAAGTTCTGGAGTCCAAGTTGCAAGAGTCCAAAGTCCAAAGTCCAAAGTCCAAAGACCCTGCGCGCGATACGACATTGGACTTTAGACATTGGACTTTGGACTTGACGATTTCCGGGCCTGCGCCTGCGCCGTTGCTGCGCGCGGAAACTTTTTACCGCTACCAGATCATGCTGCGGACGCGGGCGATGAGCGCGTTGAGCCGGGAACTGGCGCGCATCATCCAATCGCTCGCGCTGCCCGAAGACGTGACGCTGGCCGTGGACATTGATCCGGTGAATTTGGGGTGAGACGACTAAATTGCACGCAGTCGAAGTTCTCGCAATACCTTGAAAACTATTTCTGGATCAAGTTGGGCGTGATAATTGAAATGCACTCGCAGAACGCCTTCTTTAAGATCTAAATTTGCAAGGTCTTTTGATAGCAGAAACAGCATTCTTGGCTCTGTCCATTGCTGTGCAATTACTGCAATGGGCATTGCCGATACAACTGACCATGTAGCGCGACCGCCCGAAATTATGGGCAAATAATTTGACTTCATTACAGCCGCGAGAAGTTTTTCTAGCGAATGAGAGCCAGGCAAATCGAACTGCCGCTTATGCGTGCCATCACAATCATCAGCCGCGCAGACGCTGCTTCTCGTAAGATAAGCTTGCACAACAATTGGTCAGCGACGATTTTCGGAATTATTTTACGGGCTTCAAATAGCTGATGCCTGTCATCGTCAACAATGGAAGAACGTGCGGCAAATCGCGCTTGTCGATGACAACGACATGAGTTCTGCCCAACGCAACATTCAAGCGATCAGCAACTTCATATTTTTCGCCATCAGCCATTCTAATTAAAAATGGGATGCCTTCGTTGATCGCCGTCTGAATTTTGTCTCTCGTCATAACGTCCTGAATTTAAGAGGTGATTGGATTTTAGTCAACTTCCCAAAGTCTTAATTCCCCTTTGCCACAAATCGAAATGATACAGCGCAACGACGACGAGAGAGTGGCCGATTTTTTCGTCGGCGACGAGCTTCGGGATTTCCGCGACGGGCACGAGGCGCGTGATCAAATCTTCACCGCTGTCGAATTCCACGCCGTGTTGCCGGCGGCAGTTTTCAATCAGCACGGTGTAGGTGACGTTGCTCAAGATCGCGGGGTTGGAATGGATTTTTCCGAGCAGGCGCGCGTTTTCACCTTCGTAGCCGGTCTCCTCGCGCAATTCGCGCACGGCGGTCGCCACCGGATCGGTCTCGCCCGCGTCCATCATGCCGCCGGGAATCTCCATCTCGACGGTGTTCGAGCCGTGCCGATATTGCTCGACCATCACGAGCTGCTGGTCGGGCGTGACGGCGATAACGTTGACCCAGTTGACGCTGTCGAGGACGAAGAAGTCGTGCTCCTTGCCGGTGCGCGGGGAAACTTTCACGTCGGAGCGCAATTTGAAAATGCGGAAATCGCCGATGAGTTTTGAATTAATTTTTTTCCAAGGCTGAATCATAAATTTCTGTTCGCCGCCCAGCCTTGTTTCATCAGCGTCAGCAAATGCTTCAACGCCTCGTCGTAAGAACGGCTTTTTTGTTCCGACAATTGTCTTGCGCGTTTGTCCAATTGCGCGGCCATTTCCGAAGATTTTTCTACCGGACAACCAAGCGCGACGAGAATTTTTGCTAATTCAGAAATTTCCATAGCCGCAGAGTCGCCGAGACGCAGAGGAAAAATTCACTTCAGAAACTCCATGCCTCTGCGTCTCTGCGATGAAAAATTATTTTACCAAATCGCGCGGCACGATTTTTACGCTGGTCAGACTTACCTTTTTTACCGGCCGGTCGCCGGGATGCGTGGGCGTGGTGCCGATTTTTTCCAGCACGTCGTCGCCCTTGATCAATTTGCCGAACGCGGTGTATTGGCGGTCGAGAAAGCGCGGGTCGCCGTGGCAGATGAAAAATTGCGAGCCGGCGGAATTCGGATCGTTCGAGCGCGCCATCGAGAGGACGCCGCGCGTATGGGCCTTGTCGTTGAACTCGGCTTTGATCTGGTAGCCGGGGCCGCCCGTGCCCCATTGATTTTGTTTGGCGTCGTCCTTGGTGGTCGGGTCGCCGCCTTGAATCATGAAATCTTTAATGACGCGGTGAAAGCAAGTGCCGTCATAAAATCCTTTTTGCGCGAGCTTCTTAAAATTTTCGACGTGGCCGGGCGCAACGTCCGACCAGAATTCAAGAACCATTTCGCCGGCGCTGGTGTCAAGGATGGCAACTTCGTTCATAAAAAATTATTAGAATCCTTTATTTTTACCGTTTTTTGCAGGCAACTCAACCGCCACGATTATCGCTGATTTGATATAATCGAGATTCGGGAAATCTTTTTTCAAGTAGGCGTTGCCTTCCATCTGAACACGGCCTTGATCCGGCCCGCGACCGCCAAATTGGGGAGCATCGCCATATTCACTGTAGATTTTATCCACCACATCCATTCCTTCGGTCACTTTGCCGAAAGGCGCAAAACCCTGGCCGTCGAGACCGGTGTTGTTGCCGAAGTTGATGAACAATTGCGTGGTGCGCGTGCCGGGGCCAGCGGTGGCAAAAGTGATCGTGCCGCGCGTGTTGCTGCCTTTGACCGGATCGTCGGCAATGTTCGCCTCGCTCCATTTTGCGGAAACGGCCGGGTCGCCGTGAATTCCGAATTGACACATAAAACCGGGAACCACGCGGAAAAAAGCGATGTCTTTGAAATAACCCGAGCGAACAAGGTTGTAAAAACGGTCCGCGCCGTTGGGCGCCAGCGAGCGGGTGACTTCGATGGTGAATTTCCCTTTGGTCGTGTCGAATTGCGCCTTGAAAGTTTCAGGCGCTTTTTCAGTGAGTTTGGCGGGATCGGCAAAACCTGGCGCAGCGGACGGAAGTTTGACATCTTCGGCTTTGGTCGCAACAACGACGGTGAGCAAACTGAACGCACATAGTAAATGAATTATTTTCATGACTTGAAAATCTTCCATGACGGGAGCAAAAAGTCACGCGGAATTTTATTTTCGATCGTGCATCGAGCGGCTGATGAGGCTGGCCGTATCTTTTCTGCGCAGGCGCACGGCCAGAAAAATTCCCGCAATGATTGCCGCCGCCAAAATTATCGCGCCGGCCGCCAGCACGCCTTTGCCGCCCGCAGTGGAATTTGGCGGTGGCAATCCGTTCGCGTTCGTCTGATACGGTGCGTTGGTGGGCGCAGGAAAATTTGTCGGCGCTTCTGAAACATTGGTCGGCGTTATCATTTCAGTATTGGTCGGCGCAGCTTCCGATGGTTCTGGCGGCGGAATATTTGTGCCGACATTTGTGCCGATGATCACCAGCGGCGGCGCCATGAGGACGGGGGGATTGGCGGGCGCAGGCTCATTTGTTTGCGGCGGCGGCGGCGGCGACGGCAGCGGTGGAAATTGCGGCACATTAACGGGCGCGGGCGGAAAACTTAAAGTGCAGCCCACATATTTTCCCAATTGCGCCCGCAACGTGATCACAAAAGGTTGCCGGTCTTTTTTGAGCTGGCTTTGTTTTTCCTTGAACAGGCTATTGATGCCCGCATCATACGGCGTGCCGACCATGGGGGTTTCGCCGTCGCTAAAAATAAAAACCGTGAGCCGTTCGGAATTTGCCGCGACTTGGTTGAGCAAGGGTTGCAACGCCGCAAAACTCGTTTTCTTCGAGTATTTATGTTTGTCAATGAACCGCGTGATGTTGGAAGCGATCATCACGGCATCGGGCGAATCCCAGTGTTGCAATGGAAATTCACCGAGATGCAATTTGCGGTCAAAGGTCCAGACGCCCATGCTGTCGCCGGAATGCAACTGGCCGCTCACGCTCAACGCCAGCAGTTCGTTCAGCGCTTTTTGCTCCGCCGGCACGCGCTTCTTCATGTCCGAGGACGTGTCAAAAATGAACAGAAAACGATTGTCCACGTTGGTTCCGATCTGCGCATGAATCGGAGGCGTAAAAAAAAGTCCGGCGAACAACGCCAGAAGGATCCGCGCCGTGCGGGCAAAATTTTTGGAAGGTGATGGGTGGTTCATTTATTTTTATTTCCCGGCGGACGTTTGAAACGGTTTTGCTCGGCGCGATTGTAATGTTTCAATTCATCCGATAATTGCGCCAGCGCGTTTTCGACCGTCCGAATAAAATTTCCGCAGCTTGCGACCGAGCCGCCAAATCCGCCGACCACGTCGCGCTCGGCATGATCATTGGTCACGACCAAAACTTCGCCATAACTTTGGAAGCGATGCGCCGCGCGCTCGATCATGTCATCCGCCGTCTGCCCGGCGCGAGAAAATAAAACTTCCACGTCGCGGCTCGATTCATTTTTTGGCGCGTTGGCCGGCGCACCCGCTCCGTCAAAAAAAATCGTTATCGGCTCGTCCGTCGCATCGTGATAACTCGTCAAAATGTGAATCAATTCCTCGCGCGCGCGGGCCGAGTGACGCGCCACGCCCGGAGCCAGTTCCGGCCAGCCGTGCAACAAACTATAACCGTCCACCAAAATCCGCACCAGCGCCATGAACGAAGTCTAAAGTCCAAAGCCTAAAGTCCAAAGTCTTAAATTCAACGTCGCGGTTGGCTTGACTTTGGACTTTGGACTTTGGACTTTGGACTGAAATGGTTTTTCATAAATCGAACCGCCGCATCGCCGCGCTCGCGCTGATTGTCCTCGCGCTGGACCAATTCACCAAATGGCTCGTGCTCCATTCACTTGGAGATTACCAGGAAAAAATTATTGTGCCCGGCTTTTTCAAGTTCGTTCACTGGGGAAATACCGGCGCGGCCTGGAGCCTTTTCAGCGGCAACAACAGCGCGCTCGCACTCGTCGGCCTGCTCGCGCTCGTCGCGCTTTTTCTCACGCGTCATCATTTCGACTCGCATACTTTGACCGGCCAGATCGCGTTCGGCTTGATTTTTGGCGGCATCGCCGGAAATCTCGCCGACCGTTTGATCCGGCATGAAGTCGTGGATTTTCTCCGCTTTTATATCGAACGGCGCAGCGGCGGCGAAATCGGATTTCCCGCCTTCAACATCGCCGACACCGCGATTTGCACCGGCGTCGGACTGATTTTCCTCATCACCTGGAAAAATGAACACGCGCCGAAATCCGCCAAATCATCGAAATGAAAAGCTTTTTCTCCGCAGATTGCACAGATTTTCGCAGATTTAATTTTTTGCGAATCTGCGTAATCTGCGTAATCTGCGGATGAAATCACGCACGGAAAATTTCATCGTCGAGCAATCGTTGCCCAACGAGCGGCTCGACAAATTCCTGTGCGAGAAATTTCCCGCCGCCTCGCGCGGCGCGCTGCAACGATTGATCGAAGAAGGCCACATCCGCGTCAACGGCGAAATCGTCAAACCCACGCATCATCCGCACGCGGGCGAAAAAATCGAAGTTCACTGGCCGGATGCCAAACCCGCCAAGGCGCAGCCGGAAAAAATCCCGCTCGATATTTTGTTCGAGGATAAATCGTTGCTCGTCGTCAACAAACCCGCCGGACTCGTCGTGCATCCCGCCGCCGGTCACGAGGAACACACGCTCGTCAATGCGCTGTTGCATCACTGCCAAGGCTCGTTGAGCGGCATCGGCGGCGTGGCGCGACCGGGCATCGTGCATCGCCTCGACAAGGAAACGAGTGGTTGTTTGGTCGTCGCCAAAAATGACGAGACGCACCTCGCGCTCTCGGAACAGTTCGCGTCGCGCGAAGTTCACAAGATTTACCACGCGCTCGTCTGCGGCGAACCGGGACGCGCCACCGCCGAAATCCACGCGGCCATCGCGCGACATCCCACGCACCGCAAACGCATGGCCGTGCGCGACGACAGCTCTGGTCGCGCCGCGCACACGAGCTACAAAATTCTCGAACGGCTTTACGCGGCGACGTTGATGGAGGTGCAGATTCACACGGGGCGCACGCATCAAGTCCGCGTGCATTTTCAATTCATCGGCCATCCGCTCGTGGGCGACGACACTTACGGCGCGCGGCAAAATGCGCGGCTTGCGGAATTGACGAACTACGCCGCCCCACGCGTGATGCTGCACGCGCGCGAACTGTCGTTCATCCATCCGCGCCGGAAAAAGCTGATGACGTTTGAAGCGCCGCTGCCGGAAGATTTTTTGACGGCGTTGAAATTACTGCGTGCTTGACTCGTCGCTTTGTCGTGTTACAGTCCCTGTATGACAGAGACACTTACAATTCGATTGCCCAAATCGCTGGCGCGGGATTTCCGCGCCAAAACGCGCGCCGCCAAGACCAATCCCACCGTCATCCTGCGGCGGGCGGCGGCGGATTATGTAAAAACAAACCGGGCGGCGCGTGATGCCGCCGTCGAGCACATCCGCCGTTTTGCCGGAACTTGGGATGGCTTCTGTTCAGGTGAAGAATTGTTGCGGAGGACGCGACCGTGATTCTGGTGGACACGTCGGTCATTGTCGCGTGGCTGGATGAAAATCACGAGGCGCACCGGACTTGTGTCGCGGCGATTGAAAAGTGGGTTCGCCAGGATCAACTGGCGGTGAGCGCCGTAACTTTTGCCGAGCTGGCAGCCGGCGCGCGGACGCGCGAACACGTCGAGGAAGCTCTGGGTTTGTTCGAGCGGCTGGAAATCACTTTTGACGATGCGTGGCGCGCAGGGGTGGCTTTCCGCCAGTTTCGCCCGAATGAAAAGGACAAGCCGGTTTTGCCGGACTTTTTCATCCGCTCGCAGGCTGCTGCGCGAAACATCCCGCACCTCACTCGCGACCGTCGCCGGATAAAATCATTTCCCGACGTGGATTTTGAATTTGTTTGAGGTGCCGCTGCCGGAGGATTTTCTGGCAGCGTTGAAATTACTGCGGGTGAAAAATTAAGAAACAGCCCGGCGGCATTCTTTCTAAAACGAAAATCAAATCCGTCGCGAAGTCAAAATTGTATTCCTTCGCGCGCGAGCAAACTGCGTTTCCAATCCAATCCGCCGGAGAAGCCGCCGAGCTTTTTGTTCGCGGCCAGAACGCGATGGCACGGAACCAAAACCGGAACCGGATTTGCGCCGCACGCGCCGCCCACGGCGCGGACGGCTTTGGGATTGCCAATCGCCGACGCAATCTCGCCGTAGCTTTTCGTCTTGCCGGCGGAAATTTTCAGCATTTGCCGCCACACGGATTTTTGAAATTCCGTTTTGCCATTCCAATCCAGCGGCGGCAATTTTGCTTTTTTCCCGGCAAGAATTTTTTTGAGCGCGGTTTCGGTTGCGCGATGCCAATTTTTAATTTGTAGGAGACGACGTGAGGAGTCTCTGACTGAAGAAATTTGAGACTCGTTACCTCGTCTCCTACGATTCGCGTTTGGCCAATCAATTCCGGCCAGACCTTTTTCAGAATAATGCGCGATGAATTTTCCGTCGCGCGTGGAAATTGGCAGTTCGACAAATTTGTTTTTGCTTTTCTGTTTCATAGTATCACATTTCATTTCATTAACACCGAGCTTCAGCCCGGTGGACATCGCAATTGCCAGAGCCAAACCGTTTCAACGGTTTTTTCAACTCGCCGGAAACCGTTAAAACGGTTCTTGCCCACTTTGGCATTCTATCACCGGACTAAAGTCCGGTGTTAATGAAAATTGCACGATTCAACAATTTAACATTTTAACGATTCGCGAGGCTCAATGATTTCTGACAAACAGCGAAATGATGCCGAGCAAAATCAAAAACAGCACGATGACGAGCGCGATGAAGCGGTTGCGCGCGACGCGTTTTTCGTAACGCATCGGGCGCAGGCCGTGGACGCCGCCGGCGGCAAGATAATTCACGAGGCGCGGATTGTTCGTCGTCGGGCGACGAAAATGACCGCGCAGCCGGTGCCACAACGCGGGCAAATCATATTTGCGAATACCGAGTTCGTTGTAGCGGTCGGCGGTTTCGGTTTCAGCGTGCGTTTGAAGTGACTTTTTATTTATCTCTTCAAAAACCGGTTCGTGCGAAATTGGTTTGGGCGCGGGTTCGGATTTTCGCGGAACGGTTTCGCCGTGCGGAATGGCGGTGGAACGGAATCGCGGCGTCGGCGCGCGCTGGATTTGCGTGTCGAGCTTTTTGATTTCAGCTTCGAGCGAAGAAATCTGCTCGGTCAAGGCGCGTGAACGCTCGGAAATCGGGTCAACCCTGGCTTTTTTTTTCTTCGCGGACGCCATACGACAAACAATTTATGATTGATGATTTACGATTGATGATTTTTGCCGGGCGCGGACGACTTTTGCCAAATCATAAATCATAAATCGTAAATCAAAAATTTCTCACCGGCGTAATAAGATTGCCATAAATACACCGAGAGCGCCCAACGCCACGATTAAAAGCGGCCACGTCATCGCCAAACCGATTTTGCAAAGTTCGCCGAAACTTAAATTGGCGAACGGTGAAATCGCAGGCGCAGGAACAATTTCCATCTCCGCTTTTTTTTGCAATTCGCCTTCGAGCGCGGGAATTTTCAGGCGCGCGGCGTTCCATTCCATGCGTGCGTTTTCAATCGTCGTCAGCGCGCGCGTAAGTTCCACGCTGAAATTTTCTTTCGTCCAGGTTTCATCGTGAACGGCCTGGACTTTGGTGAGCGCGTCACGAAAATCGGCGATGGTCTTGACCATTTGCTCGGCGTCGCGGCGCGTGTTGAACTCGGCTTCCTCAAGCAAGCCGAGTCCGCGCGTAAGATTATGAACGATTTCCTGGCGACCAGTCTGGAATTCCGTCTGGCGGCGGCGCAATTCCTCAAGCGAGGAACGTTCGCGTTCGAGATCATCCTGCGCGCGCTTGAGTTCGGCGAGTTTTTGTTGCGCCTCGACGACTTTGCGGTCCACTTCGTCGCGCGTCGGTGCGCGGAGCGGGTCGCTCGCGGAAGTCGCGGCGAAAGGCGACTTGTGCGCCTGAAAATCGGTGTCAATAAATTCGGTCGCGTCGTATTCAGCCATGTGGCGAATCTAACTCTGTTATAATTTTGTGTAAAGCGGTGTTTGCGCTTGTCACGATTCCTTTCGCGACTTAATTTCAACGTCAGCAACGCGAATTTTTGACATGATTGAATTGATTCAGTTTCCGTGGAGTCCGTTCTGCATTGTGCAACGGCGCATTTTGGAATTTTCCGGCTCGCCTTTCAAAATCACCAACATCCCAAACCAAGATCGCTCGCTCGTCTGGAAATTGACCAAGCAGCGTTATTACGGCGTGCCCGTCATTCGCGATGGCAAGAGTGTGATTTTTGAAGTCGCCGAGGATTCGCAAGTCATCGCCAAATATCTCGACGAAGAAATGGAACTTGGCTTGTTCCCGGCAAAGTGGCGCGGCGTGCAGTCCGTCCTCTGGAAATTCATCGAGAACGAAATCGAAGGCGCGGCATTCCGGCTCAATGACATTTACTGGCAGGAAAATGTTCCCGTGCGCGAGCAACTGCAATTTTTGCGTTTCAAGGAACGCAAGTTCGGTCGCGGCTGCATTGACCAATGGCGCAAAGACCAAAAACTCTGGCTCAAAAAACTCGAGGAACTTTTGATTCCCTTTGAGATCATTCTGACGCATCAGGAATTTTTGCTGGACGACCAGCCGCGCTTTGTGGATTTCGATCTGTTCGGGATGCTGGAAAATTTTCTTTATTCCGGTCATTACAAATTGCCCGCGCGCCACCAGGAAATCCAACAATGGCATCGGCGGATGACCACCATCAAATTCGACAAAAAATCCAAGTGAAAAATTATATTCTCGACACGAACGTCCTCCTGCACGATCCGAATTCACTTTTAAGCTTCCACGAAAATGGCGTTTTGATTCCCATCGAAGTCATCGAGGAGATTGACCGCTTCAAGCGCGAGTCCAGCGAACTCGGCCAGAACGCGCGGCAGGTTTCGCGAATGCTCGACGGTTTTCGCGGCGAAGGTCATTTAAGCGAAGGCGTGAAATTGCCGACCGGCGGGCAGTTGAAAATTATTTTTTACAAAAACGGCCACGCGAACGGCGAAAGCAACGGATTCAATTCCCATTCCGTGGACAACCGGATTCTTTCGCTTGCCGCCAGCATCCAAAAATCGCAGCCGAAAAATCCGACCATCCTCGTCTCCAAAGACATCAACCTCCGCATAAAAGCCGACGCGCTCGGTTTGCAGGCCGAGGATTACGAGAACGACCGCGTTCACATCCAGGATCTTTATACCGGCATGATGGAATTGGCCGTTGCGCCGGAAAAAATCGCCGCGTTCCGCGCCAAAGGCGAATTTCATCTGGAAAACGGCAAGAAATTTTTCCCGAACGAATACTGCGCGCTCACCGACGAAACGAATCCAAAAAAAGCCGCGCTCACCAAAGTGGACGCCAGCGGCGAAAAATTGATCCCGATTCTCGACGGGCGCGAAGGCGTTTGGGGCATCAAGCCGCGCAATCGCGAACAACATTTCGCCTTCGACGCGCTGCTCGATGACCGCATCAAACTCGTCACGCTCATGGGCAAAGCCGGAACCGGAAAAACGCTTTTGGCAATGGCCGCCGGCTTGAAGCGCGTCGTCAACGACCGCGAATTCCGCCGGCTCGTCGTCGCGCGTCCGACGATTTCGATGGGCAAGGAACTCGGATTTCTGCCCGGCTCGCTCGAAGAAAAACTCGCGCCGTGGATGCAGCCGATTCACGACGCGCTCGAAATGTTGAGCGACCTGAACATGGGCCACGACCATCGCCGCAGCGGCGACCTCATGCGCAGCGGCGCGATCGTCGTCGAGGCGTTGAGTTACATTCGCGGACGCAGCATTGCGAACCAGTTCATGATCATTGACGAGGCGCAAAACCTGACGCCGCTCGAAGCCAAGACCATCATCACGCGCGTCGGCAACGGCACAAAAATCGTTTTCACCGGCGATCCATATCAGATTGACAATCCGTATGTGGACTCGTCCTCGAACGGATTCAACTACATCGTCAGCCGATTCCGCGACCAGCCCATCGCCGCGCACATCGAACTGCAAAAAGGCGAACGCTCGGAACTGGCGGAACTCGCGGCGAATATTTTGTAATGGTCTAATTTAGGAGCTTAATCCCATTGTTACCATAAATATCGTTGCGGCGGCTGGCGGTTTATGTTCTAACAAAGCCGGATGCCGACCTTTCGATATTCTGACCATCAAATACTCCAATTCGTTAATGCCGCGAAAACGATTGAAGGCGGAAAATTATTTTTCAAAGACTTTGAAAAAAACACTGGCAGCGGAAAGCAAGCGCGAGTTTCATTGGCTTCTGCCAAAATTGGTGTTGTCAGCCTTGAGCTGCGCATCAGTGCGCCAATTGTCAACGACCCGACAAAATATCATGCGGTGCTGTTGGCTGATTTGGTTAGAATTCGTGGGGTTGACTATAACCCGTTGCCAAAAAGGACAATCGGTTTCAAAACTAAAATTCCTCATGGCTGGCATCAAAATGTAGATTATCCGAATCATCAAAAAGACAATCGCCATGACCCGCTGGATTTTGGAAATGTCGCAGACTTAATAGATTTTTCTCGTAAAATTTGCTCGTTATGGAACATTGAATTGCCAGACAAAGACAACCAGCGGGAAATGTTTTAATGAAAACAATCACATCACATTTGAATGCTAAATTGTGCGAAGAAGCGCTTATGCGGTTCTGGTCAGAGCAGATTTATGTCAAAGAAACTGACGATGGGTTGTTGGTTGCATTGCCACTTTTGTATCCGAACGGTGTGCAAGTGGTTCTCTCCATAAAAGAAATTACTGCCACAGATGCAATTGTCTCGGATAACGGAGAAGTAATTTCCGCATTAGATGGATATGGCCTTGACGTGAGTGCAAAAACAACAAACAGAGAATTGTTGGATGAAAAAGTAAAGGTATTTGAAATGGAGCGGAGTGGGATGGAATTAAAAAAATCAATAAAACTGCCCTTGGACGGTATAGACATTCATCTTTTTGGTGAAGCTTTGGTAAGTATTTATCACCTAATTTATCGGCACGAGACAGATGCTCCAAGAGCACAACACGTCTATTCTTACATTCGCAATCTTTTATTGAGCAATAAGATTGTGTTCAAAGAAAAAGACGATGCTTGTATTTCTGGAAAAGTCGAAACGACAATCCGAGTGGACTTTCTAACGGCTGGAAATATCCCGCTGGCGTGTAAAACGGTTGAGCGCAGAGGCAGAATGCGCGATTACATGGAGCAATGGGGATATAGATGGAGGGACGCGAAGGATCAGAATCCAAAACTTGTTCGTTCCATGTTTTATGACCCAGAAAATCAAAAATGGGATGCTGAAACAATTAACATTGGAAGAAATGTTTGTGAGGTTTTCGAGCCATATTTTGAAACTGATAGAATCAATAAAGCTTTGTCTCGCTACGGAGAATAATTTTCTACGGGTTTATTTCCCCTCTTTCCTGATTCGTTTCTTCGAGGCCTGGCGGCTGGTTAATTTTATCTTGGCCGGTTTGCTTTTCGACTTCACCCGCGCCGCGTCGCCCCAAAGTCCTTCCAGATCGTAACGCTCGCGCGCGTCCGTGCGCATGACGTGGACAATCACGTCGAAAAAATCCAGCACCACCCACGAGCCTTGCACGGAACCGTCGCGCCGGGGCGGGCGCAAATCATAATCATCGCGCAGCCCGTCGGTGATCTCGTCCACGATGGCGCGCAAATGCGGCTCGCTCGTGCCGGACGCGATCACAAAATAATCCGTCACGGACGACAGATCGCGCACGTCGAGGATGACGATGCTCTCCGCCTTTTTGTTGTCCGCAAAGTCACGGCAAAGCTGCGCCAGTTTTTTTGAATCCATAGTTACCGGAAGAATTTAGACACGAATTTCACGAATTAACACTAATTTAATCTCAACAGTTCGTGAAAATTCGTGAAATTCGTGTCTAAAATTTCAAACGTATAATTTTTCCGCGCGAATCGCCTCGGCCACGAATGGCGACATAAGATTTTCAAGCGGCAGACCGTTTTTGATCCGCTCGCGGATTTGCGATGACGAAATTTCAATCGGAAAGCCTTTCAAAATTTTTCCGCGAAACGGTTTTGGAAATTCCGCCGCTGATTCGCCCGGTCGCGGAATGGCGACAAATTCCGCGAGTTTCGCCAGCTCTTCCGCCGCGCGCCAATCGTTCAATTTGGAAATGTTGTCCGCGCCGATGAGATAAAATAATTTTGCGCCCGGAAATTTTTTCGCATAGTCGCGCAAAGTTTCAATTGACCAGGAAATCCCGCCGCGCCGGATTTCCTGGTCGTCCACTTCGCAATTCATTTTTCCGGCCAGCGCGAGCCGCAACAGCCGCAGGCGCAATTCCGCTGCTGCCATTTTATTTTCCGGCTTGAACGGCGAGACCGCCGCCGGAATAAAAAATAGTTTGTCCAATCCAATCTCTTCCATCGCCGCCTGCGCGACGAGCAAATGTCCGAGATGAACCGGATCGAACGAGCCGCCAAATAATCCTAATTTCATGTCCCAAGTTCCGGCTGCAAGGTTGCGTCAACGCAAAAATTTCGGGCTGTTAAGATCGGCAAAGCAGAAATTGAAAGCGCATCATTCATTTAATTGACCAACTGATACCAATTATTACGCTGATGTGGCTCATAACCGAGGTCTTTGATGAGCCGGTGCATGTCGGCCACCGTCATGCGGAAGGTCGTGCCCGCTTGCGATACGACATTTTCCTCGATCATAATGCTGCCGAGATCGTTCGCGCCGTATTTCAACGCGACTTGGCCGATCTCCAAACCTTGCGTGACCCAGGAACTTTGGATGTTCGCAAAATTGTCCAAATAAATCCGCGCGAGCGCCTGCGTCCGCAAATACTCGTGCGCGCCGACGGTCGGCGCTTTCAATTTCGTGTGCTCGGCTTGAAATGTCCATGCGATGAACGCGGTGAAATGGCCGGGCGAAGGTTGAAGGTTGAAGGTTGAAGGTTGGAGGTTTTGCGCGAGCGAGCCTTCACTTGCAACATTCAACCTGCAACTTGCAACGGATGCTTTTTCTTTTCGGTTTAATGACTTGTCTTGTTGCGCGCGCAAACGTTCCAAATGTTCGATGCGATCTTCAATCGTCTCGACGTGGCCGAACATCATCGTCGCGCTCGAATAAAGTCCGAGCCGATGCGCCACGTCCATGACTTCAAGCCAGTCATCGCTCATCGCTTTGAGCGGCGAAATTCTTTGGCGCACGCGGTCAACGAGAATTTCCCCGCCGCCGCCGGGAATCGAGCCGAGGCCGGCATTTTTGAAATCGGAAATTATTTTTTCCAGCGGCTCGTTGAAGACTTCGCGGAAATGCACAAACTCGCTGGGACTGAATCCGTGGATGTTAAAGTGGGGAAATTTATTTTTGACGTGTGCGAGCAAATCGAGATACCACTGCTTCGTGAGTTTCGGATGATGTCCGCCTTGCATCAACATTTGGTTGCCGCCGAGCGCAATGGTTTCCTCGATTTTTTTATCCAATTGATCGAGTGAAATGACGTAGGAATCATCGTCTTTCTCGACGCGATAAAACGCGCAAAATTTGCAATAGACGTTGCAGACGTTGGTGTAATTGACATTGCGGTCAACATTGTAAGTAACTATTTGGTTACCTCGCCCGTCAAACTCTTTTGCCTTTGCGAGTTTTCTGCGGTGATCCGCGAGCGCGCCGAGTTCTTCGAGCGGCAGATGATAAAGCCGCGACGCTTCTGTTTGGGAAATGCGTTTGCCGTCCCAAACTTTTTGCAGCAGCTCGTCGAGTGATGCGTCGTAAATCACTTTGAAATCTTACTTTGTTTTCCGGCAAAAACAAGAACCTGCGAAAATTCAAATCTGAACTATCTTGCCGCATGGAGCGTATTTTCATCGGCACGAGCGGCTGGGTCTATAAAGAATGGGCGAACGATTTTTATCGCGGCCTCAAGCCAAAAGAACATTTTCAATTTTACGCCACGCAATTTCCGACGGTTGAAATCAACGCGACGTTTTATCGCCTGCCGAATTTGCCGATGGTTCACGGCTGGCGGAAAAAAGCGCCGGAAAATTTTATTTTCGCCGTCAAAGGCAGCCGCTACATCACGCACATCAAACGGCTGAATCATTTGGAACGGTCGGTCGGAAATTTCATCCGCCGCATTGCGCCTTTGAAAGAAAAGCTCGGCCCGCTGCTCTGGCAATTGCCGCCGAATTTCAAACGCGATTTGCCGCGATTGGAAAAATTCCTGAAACGCCTGCCGCAAAAATTTTCGCACGCGATTGAATTCCGTCATCCCGATTGGATCGCCGGCAAAACTTTTTCGCTGTTGCAAAAATACAACGCTGCATTCGTCTCCGTGAGTTCACTGCGAATGCCGCTGAATTTTTTCGTCACGGCAGATTTTATTTACATTCGTTTTCATGGGTTGGCGGACGGCCCGTGTCACGATTATACCAAAGCCGAATTGTCGCCGTGGGCGAACCACATTCGCGAACAGGCTGAAGCGGGAAAGAAAGTTTTTGTTTATTTCAACAACGACCTGAACGTGCGCGCTCCGAACAACGCGAAATTGCTGATGGAAATGTGCGGCGATTTGGTCGCGCAGCCGTTCGCAAAATAATTCAGCCGATTTTTTCCCAGAAATCCAATTTCAAAGGTTCGGCGCAAAGTTCGCCTATGCGCGTGCGCAAATTTTGGATGTGCGGCGTCTGGCCGTGCGCGTCGAGATGCGCCTTGCTCGTCCAGTTTTCGTAAAAAAGAAATTTCGACGGGTCGTCGGGCGCGACGTGCAAATCGTAATTGATGCAACCGGCTTCTTTGCGCGTGGGCGCGAGCAAGCCAAGCAACGTTTGGCGCAATTCGGATTCTTTTCCGGACCGCGCCTGAAAAGTGACGACGAGGGTGACGGGTTTTGTGTTCATCTTTTACGATTAATTTAATGATTCCAGAATTTTTTCCGTCGCCGCGCGCGGATTTTCCGCCGCGTAAATTGGCCGGCCGATCACCAGCCAATTCGCTCCGGCGGAAATGGCTTCGCGCGGCGTGAGCGTGCGCTTTTGGTCGTCGGATTTTTCTTCGCCCGTGCGGATTCCCGGCGTCACCAGTTGAACCTGCGCCGGCAAAATTTTTCGCAACGCGGAAATTTCCAATGGCGAACAAACCAGTCCGCGTAAACCGGCTTTGGTGGCGACGGTGGCGAGCCGGCGCACTTGATAATCCACATTCACATCCAAACCAATTTCGCGCAACGCGCCTGCGTCGAGGCTCGTCAAAACGGTCACGCCCAAAACCAGCGGCGGCGTGCGGCCAAGTTTCCACGCGATTTCTTCAGCCGAGTGCTCGGCGGCCTTGAGCATTTCAAAACCGCCGCTGGCATGAACCGTCAGCATTTGCACGTCGAGTTGCACGGCGGCGGCCACGGACTTGGCGACGGTGTTAGGAATGTCGTGAAATTTCAGATCGAGAAAAACCAATGCGCCGAGCGCGCGGATTTTTTTCACGATGTCCGGCCCGGCGGCCGTGAAAAGTTCGCTGCCAATCTTGAACGCGCCGACCGCCGGCGCGATTTCATTGGCAAGTTTGAGCGCCTGCTCCGCCGTCGGCACGTCGAGCGCGGCAATGATTGGGTTTCGCATAAAAGATTCAGCCACAGCTAAACACAGATTCCAAAAAAACGCATCCGCGAATTTTGACTTGGCCGAAAAAATTTTCTAATCTGGCGACGATGAAAATTGTGCGGCACGGCGACAAAAACTTTTCCGCGAAAATCCGCGAACTGGCGGCGGCTTCCAGTTTGTTTGACGCCGAAATTGAAAATCGCACGCGCGCGATTTTGCAGGGCGTTTTTGTGCGCGGCGACGGCGCGGTTTTGGAATTCACGGAAAAATTTGACGGCGCAAAACTTTCGGCGGAGCAACTCGCCGTCACGCAGGCGGAATTGCTCGCGGCTTCCATCAAAGCCGATGAACCGTTGCGCGCCGCCGTTGCCGAAGCGGGAAAAAATATCGCCGCGTTCGCGAAAAAATCGCTGCGCAAAAACTGGCAGATGAAAAATTCGCACCGCGCGAACGTCGGCGAAAAATTTGACCCGTTCCAACGCGTCGGCATTTACATTCCCGGCGGAACCGCGCCGCTGGTTTCAACGGCGTTGATGACCGTTACGCTTGCCAAAGTTGCCGGCTGCAAGGAAATCGTCGTTTGCACGCCGTGCGGCCGGGACGGCTCGATCAATTCTGCATTGTTGTTCGCCGCGCGCGCGGCGGGGGCGACGGAAATTTTTCGGGTCGGCGGCGCGCAGGCGATGGCGGCGATGGCTTACGGCACAAAAACGATTCGCCCTGTGCAGAAAATTTTTGGTCCCGGCAACGCTTACGTCGTCACCGCGAAACGTTTGCTCGTAGGCCGTGTCGCGATTGATTTATTGCCTGGTCCGAGCGAAGTGCTCGTGCTCGCGGACGAAACGGCGAATCCGAAATTCGCCGCCGCCGATTTGCTCGCGCAGGCCGAGCACGGTTCCGGCCACGAGCGCGTCTGGCTCGTGACGACTTCGGAAAAAATCCTGCGCGCCGTTGAAAATGAAATTGCAAAACAATTGCCGAAACTCGCGCGGCGCGAATTTATCCATCGTGCGCTGCAAAATAATGGCTGGCTGATTCAGGTGAAAACTTTGGACGAAGCGATTGCGCTGACAAACCAGCTTGCGCCGGAACATTGCGAAATTCTGACGCGTAACCCGCGCAAAGTTTCCGAAAAAATTCTGACCTCAGGCGCGATTTTTCTCGGCGCATTTTCGCCGACGGTTTTGGGCGATTACGTCGCCGGGCCGAGCCACACGCTGCCGACCGGCGGCGCGTGCGCGTCGTTCGCCGGTTTGACGGTTGACCAATTTCAGCGGCGCACGAGCATTGTCGAATATAATCGCGCGTCGCTGAAAAAATCTTTGCGCGCCGTTAAAAAATTTGCCGAGCTTGAAGGTTTGAGCGCGCACGAAAAATCGGCGGAAATTCGCTCCTCGAAATGAATCCGAAAAATTTGATCCGTCCGCTCGTTCGCCAGTTGCACGCTTATGTGCCGGGCGAGCAGCCAAAAATCGAAGGACTGATCAAATTCAACACGAACGAAAATCCGTTTCCGCCGTCGCCGAAAGTTTTGCGCGCGGTGAAAAATGCGGTGGACGAACGGCTGCGGCTTTATCCAAATCCGACAGCGGAAAAGTTGCGCGCAAAATTGGCGAAGCTGCATCGTTGTAATTCGGAAAATATCATTGTGGGAAATGGTTCGGATGAATTGCTGGCGTTGGCGGTGCGCGGTTTTGTCGAACCAAGTCCAAAGTCCAAAGTTCAAAGTCCAAAGTCGCTTGTGCAATTTTTTACGCCAAGCTATTCGCTTTATCCGGTTTTGGCGGACATTCATGGCGCGATGAAAAATCCCGTTCCGCTCAAACCGGATTTTGGTTTGCCCAGCGTCGCGGAATTGCGGCGCGGAAAAATTTGGGAATTTGACGCGGCTCTGACTTTTATTACCACACCGAATGCGCCGAGCGGGCGCGGTTACAAAACTTTGGAACTGGAAAAAATTTGCCGCGTGCAGAAAGGCGTGATTGTTCTTGATGAAGCGTATGTGGATTTTGCCAATGAAAACGCGCTGAAACTGGCGTTGAAATTTCCGCACGTCCTGGTCGCGCGCACTTTTTCAAAGGCGTATTCGCTCTGTTTTCAGCGTGTCGGTTATTTTGTCGGCAACCCAGAATTGATTTCTGCGCTGCACAAAATTCGCGACAGTTACAATGTCAACGGTCTCGGCCAAATCGCGGCGGAAGCAACGCTGGATGATTTGAAATTTTATCGCGCAAATTTCAAAAAAATAATTGCCGCGCGCGAATGGCTGGCGCGCGAACTGACGAAGCTCGGCTTCGACGTTTTGCCGAGCCGGACGAATTTCATTCTGGCAAAGCCGCCGAAATTTTCTGCGCAACTGTGGCTGGAAAAATTGCGCGAGCAAAAAATTCTCGTCCGCTGGTTCAGCGCGCCGGAAGTGAAAGATTTTTTGCGCATCACGATTGGCACGCAAAGCGAAGCGGAATTTTTGGTCCGGGCGGTTCAGAAAATTATTTCCGGATGACGGCTTTCAAAAGCGTTCTATCAACCCAAAACGCGATCCCGCCAAACCTTTCCTTTGCCGCGCGCGAAGTTTTTTGTTAAAAGCCCCGGCGTGTATTTGGAGTTTTACGGATTGAAGCAGGCGCCGTTCGACATCACGCCGAACCCGCGCTTTCTTTTTCACAGCGCGAAACATCGCGAGGCGTTCAATCATTTGCTTTACGGCATTCGCGAGCGCAAAGGTTTTGTGCAACTGACCGGCGAAATCGGCGCGGGCAAGACGACGCTGTGCCGCGCGTTGCTGGAGCAATTGGATTCGCGTTTTTCCACCGCGCTGATTTTGAATCCGGTTTTAAGTTCGGATGAATTGATGAAGGCCATCGCGACGGAATTCGGCCTGGAGGTCAAAGGGTTTGACCGGCTGGAAACCATCGCGCTTATCGGCGAATTTTTGCTGAAACAAATCGAGGCGGGACGGGAAACGGTTTTGATCATTGACGAGGCGCAAAATTTGACGGAAGACCTGCTCGAACAGGTTCGTTTGATTTCCAACATCGAGACGGATGACCGGAAACTTTTGCAAATCGTTTTGATGGGGCAGCCGGAATTGCGCGAGCGTTTGAACAGCCCGCGTCTCAAGCAACTGCGCCAGCGCATCACGGTGCGTTATCATCTCGCGGCGTTGACGCGTTTTGAAGTGGCGCAATATATTCAGCATCGGCTGCACGTTTCCGGCGCGCGCGGCGTTCCATTTTTTACGCAACCAGCGGTCTGGCGCGTTTTTAATTACAGCAAAGGCGTGCCGCGCCTCGTCAATGCCGTTTGCGACAAGGCGCTGCTGGCGGGATTTGTTGAAAAGTCCGACCGAATCAATTATCAAATGGCTGGCCGCGCGATCCGCGAGCTGGAAGGAAACATAAACGTATGAGCCTCATCAACGACGCCCTCAAACGCGCCCGGGATGCGCAACGCAAAAATCCGCCGGCGGGACGGACGCCGCTGCCGCCTTATCGTGCTCAAAAAAAAGAGCGCGACTTGGGCTGGCTTCCGCCGGCCATGATTATTTTGTTGATCATCGTTGCGTTTTTTTTCATCGCGCTGGCATTTGCGCATCATGCCGTGAAAAAAATTGTCAACACGCCTGACCAGGCTTCAACGCAGCAAATTGAAACTATCTCCGCGCCTGCGCCCGAACCCGCCTTGATCGGCGCCGCCGCCATTTCCAACATGAACGCCACCACGCCTGCGCTCGTGCAGGGAATTTTTTATGATCCGGTCCATCCATCCGCCATCATCAACGACCGCACCGTTTTTATTGGCGACACGGTAAAAGGAATGCGCGTGACCGCCATTTCCCGCAGTTCCATCACGCTGGCGGGCAATGGCCGCACGAATATTTTGGTCATTGGCCAATAAAATAAATCTGTTTCTTTTCGCGTGCGCCTTCTGAATAAATTTTTTGCCGGCTCGCCCGCCGCCGCGCGCGTCGCGCCGTTTTTAATTTTTTTGGCGCTGACTTTTTGCCAGGGAAAATTTGGCGCGGCTTCCGCCTATTGGTTTTATTTCGCCAAAACTTTGGTTGGCGCGTGGCTCATTTGGGAAATGCGCCCGTTCGTTTTGGAAATGCGCTGGGCCATTTCCTGGGAAGCCATTTTGGTGGGCATTGGCATTTTCGCGATCTGGGTCGGCTTGGACCCGTTTTATCCGCATTTGATGAAAGGCGGCGCGACGGGAAATCCCAATGACCAATTCGGCGAAGGTTCGGCGCTCGCAAAATTTTTTATCGCGGTCCACCTTTTGGGAATGACCTTTGTCGTGCCGCCGCTCGAAGAAGTTTTTTACCGTTCCTTTTTATATCGCTACATCGCGAGCCAGAATTTTCTTGCCATTCCGCTCAACCGGTTTTTGCCGCTGCCATTTTTCGCCACGATCCTCGTTTTTGGTTTTTCCCACAACGAATGGCTGGCGGGCATTTTGTGCGGCGCGGCGTATCAATGGCTGGTTCTCCGCAAAAACCGGCTGGGCGATGCGATGACCGCGCACGCGATCACTAATTTTTTGCTCGGCATCTGGATTGTCTGGCGCGGCGCGTGGAATTTTTGGTGAGCTAAAATTATTTCGCCCGAATATCAATGCTGTTGCGTTCGAGCGTGGTGCCTTCCTGCGCGGCAAGATTGGCCAGCGCCTCCTCGTAATTGGCCAGCGCGCGAATTTCCTGCGCGCGCGCGGTCGTCAGATTGTTTTGATATTGCAACACGTCAAAAGTAGTGGCCTTGCCGACGCTGTAAGTTTTTTGCTCGGCATCCAGCGCAGCCTCGGCGTAAATGCGCGCCTGCCGCGTGGCATCCACGCTTTCAAAATCGGATTGCGCCTGCTTCACCGCGTTATCAATTTCCACCAGCACGTTTTGCTCGAGCTGTTTGAGTTGCAGGATAATTTGTTGCAACGTCACTTTGCCGGATTTGTAATTATTACGCGCGCTGACGTTGCTCAACGGCAGGGAAAGTTGCGCGCCGTAACTATAAAAGGGCGCGTCGCCTCGGCCAAATTCATCCAACGTGCCGTTGTATTCCTTCGAGGCGCCGTTGAAACCATAAGTGCCGATCAAATCCACTTCGGGAAAAAGCTGATTGCGCGTGAATTTCAGTTCAATGCCCTGCTGTTCCACGTTCAATTGCGCCTGCAAAAGATCGGGGCGTTCGGTCAGGCCTTGGTTCCAACTGTCCTGCAAATCAAACGCTTCCGGCGGCGCCGTAAGCGTTTGCGAAGGTTGAATATCCGTGTCATGCCATTGCCGGTAAGAATCCGTCAACAGATTTTTCAAAGTGTTCTGGTCGGTTTCCAGCGTGCTTTGCGCGGCGATCAAATTCGCCTTGCTTGAGGCGACCTGCGATTGATCCGACTGCACGCTCAATTGCGCCAGCGTCCCGATTTGCACGCGCTGCTTGTCCTGATCCAATTGTGTCTGCGCGAGCTTGAGCGCCTCCTGTTGCACTTCCACATTATCCTGCGCGTAGATCAATTCATAATAGGCATTCGCGACGGCGGTGACGGTGGAGATGAATTGCTCGCGCAAACCCTGCTCGGAAAATCGCAGCCGGTTTTTATCCACCCGAATGGTCAGGCGCGTCGTATCAATCCAAAAATTTTTCAACAACGGCTGCGTGAGGGAAACCCCGATCGAGCCGGCGGTGCTTTCTGAATCTGCCGAACTGGTGGTGTCCGCAATGTTGCCGCTGAAATTATATTGCAATCCCCAGGGCAGCGAGCCGGCGATTCCGGAATTAAAATTATCCGATTCCGTCACCCGCGCCGGGATCGGATTGGTCGAAAACTGATTGAAACCGCCCCCCGGCTGCACGTTGAATTCATGCTGGCCGGAAGCGCTCAACGTCGGATCGTAACCGCCATAGGCCGCGCGCAGATTGAAAAGCGAAATTTGCGGATTGTATCGCTGGATTTGCACATCGAAGTTGTGCTGCAACGCCTCCTGAAGGCAATCCTGCAACGACATCGGGCGCGACGCCGGCGTCTCAAGATTTGTCTGGGCCATGACGGAAAAAACCGTCGCGAAAAAAATTAAAACCGCGCTGAAAATTTTCATTTGTTTTTGCCACTTTGCCGCTTCCGGCCAGATTCGTCAAACTTAAGACGCGCCCCGGCGCTTTCAGGTAACCATTTAGTTATTTCGCGCGGCGAATCTTCAAATGAACTCCGGCGCGAACCGAAAGTTGCCGCAAATTATTTTGACGCCGCCGCCGCCACCTCTTCAATTTTCGCGTTCTGCTCCAAAAGCGCGAGCACTTTTTCATGCGCGATCTGATCGTAAAGCTCATTGATGCCATTGCGCTTTTGCAAATCCTTGATGAATTGCTCCAGCGGAATTTGATAGGCTTGCGACAGGGACTGCGCCCGCTGCAAAACCTCTTCCTGCGCCACCTGGATTTTTTCCTGTTCCGCGATCCGCTGCACCAAAAACGCCAGCTTCACGCGATCCTTCGCGCTGCGCGTCGCCGCCGTGTAAATTTCTTCCTTCTGTTTCTCGATCAATTCGCGCGGCACGCCGCGCTTGGAATTTTCCTGCACGATATTATAAACGACATTTTTCGTCTCGTGCGCCACCGCCGATTCCGGCAGCTCAAAACTCGCGCCGCCCAGCAGCGCGTCAATCAATTGTCCGCGCACCGATTTCGCCTGCGAGTATTTCAATTCATTTTCCAAATCCACCCGCACGCCCGCGCGCAGTTTTTCCAGATTTTCCGCGCCAAATTTTTTCGCCAGTTCATCATCCACCGGCGGCGCAACTTTTTCCTTCGCCTCGACAACTTCAACCTCAAAAATTCCCTTCTTGCCCGCAAGCTCCTTCGTCACAAAATCGGCGGGAAAATCCACGTTGACCGTCCGTTTGTCGCCGGCTTTCGCGCCGATAAGCTGATCGGCAAAACCCGCGATGAAAGTGTTCGGCGCGATGTCCACCCAGAAATTTTTCTGCTCCGTCAAACCTTTCGCCGTCGGCGCAGTTTCCGTGATCGGCTTGCCGTCGCAAGCGCCGGTGTAATTGACCACCGCCACGTCGCCCATTTTCAATTCGCGCGCCACCGTCTCAAATTTCACATGCTGCTGCGCCAGCAATTTCAACGCGTGTTCCACGTCATCATCGCTCACACTTTTAATTTCGCGTTTGACCGCCAAGCCTTTGTATTCGGGCAATTGAAACTCCGGCGCGGTTTCAATCGTCGCGGCGAACTGCAAATTTTGCCCGCGCCCGAACTGGATCTCCTCGATGTCCGGGTAGCCGAGCACGCTGATTTTTTTTTCTTCGATTGCTTTGCGATAATTGTCGCCGATGAGCTTGCGTTTGACCTCGTCGTTGATGTCGGCCTCGTATTTTTTGAGCACTAGGTCGCGCGGCGCTTTGCCGGGACGAAAGCCGGGCAGCGACGCCTGCTTTTGATAATTCTTCGTCATGGCATCGAACACTTCGTCCACGGACTTCGCGTCCAATTCCACCCGCAACAATTTTTTGCACGGCGCCAGATTTTCAACGGTGATATTCACAATAAAATTCAATTAAACGAGCCGCGCAAGGTAGCGGAACAAGGTGGATTTCGTCAACGGTTTTGCATCCGCAAATAGTGTATCAATAATGATAGCGCAGTTGCGCCAGTAAAAGATTGTTACCGGCGACGCGATAAACCATACGATGTTCCTCGGTGATGCGGCGCGACCAAAATCCGGCGAGGGCATGACGCAATGGCTCCGGTTTGCCCAGCCCGGAAAAAGGATTGCGCGTCGCATCCTTGATCAATTCGTGAATGCGCCGCGTGGTTTTTTTGTCCGTCTGCTGCCAAAATAAATAATCTTCCCACGCTTGCTCGGCGAACATGAGTTTCATGTCGCCAGATCAATTTTTCGTGCGCGCCCTTTTCCTTTTTGCAAACTGCCGATGGCGGACAACAAGCGCCGCGCATTGACCGGGCTGCGCAAAAGATAAGCCGTTTCTTCCAACTGCTCGTAATCGTCCAGCGAAAGCATCACGACGGATTGGTTGCGATTGCGCGTAATGATAATCGGCGCGCGACTGCGGCAGACTTTATTCATGGTGGAAGCAAAGTTTTCCCGCGCGGCAGTATAAGTGATGGCTTTCATGACCTGGACAGCATAATGTCCATATCTGCTTGATGTCAAACCGGGATTCCGCTTTGATTGCCGGATGATGAAACAAATCTTTTTCGTCACCGGCACAGACACCAACGTCGGCAAAACGGTTTTGACAACGTTGCTCGTAAAATGTTTGCGCGACTCGGGCGTGAGCGCGGCGGCGCTTAAGCCTATTTGTTCCGGCGAGCGCGATGACGCGCGCAAAATTCTTGCCGCGATGAATGGCGTGCTGCCGCTCGATGAAATCAACCCGTGGCATTTTCGCGCGCCCATTGCGCCGTTGCTCGCCGCTCGCGCTGAAAAGAAAATTATAAAATTGCCGCAAGTGCTGGCGCAAATTCGCGCAACGCAAAATCGTTTCGATATTTTGTTGATCGAAGGCGCAGGCGGCTTGTTGAGTCCGCTCGGCGCAAATTTTAACGCGCGCGATTTGATTTTAGCTTTGCGCGCAACGCCGATTGTCGTCGCGCAAAATAAAATTGGCGCGGTGAATCAAGTTTTGCTCACGCTCGCAGCGTTGCCAAAAAGTTTGCGGACGAAAACGAAAATCGTTTTGATGTCGCCGCCAAAGCCGGATGTTTCAGCCAGGACGAACGCCAAATTGCTCGCGGAATTTTTTGAGGCGAAAAGAATTTTTGAACTGCCTTGGTTCGGAAAAAAATTTGCGGCGAGGCGCGTTTTGAAAAATCCGCGCGTCTGCCAGATTTTTCGCGCGCTGGCGGATTGATTTCACTGCGCCGGCAAATTTTTCAAAGGCGCATGGGTCGTCAAAAATGATTCGCGCCACGGCTGATGATTTTGGTAAAGCGCGATGTGCTGCTGGAATGGGCCGAGATTTTTCATGTTTGCGGCGGCGGCGATGTCCCAAGCTTTTTGAGTGATGGCGATGGCGTTGGTGAAATCGCCGGTTTCGGCGCAAGCCATGCCGAGGGCGTCGAGGACGAGCGGTTGTTGTCCGCCGGTGAGCGCATTGGCTTTGGCCGCGAGCATGAGCGCGGTTTTTCCATCGCGAACTTTTGAATTTTTATCGGCAGCCAGAACGCGTGCAACGAAAGTCAGGATTTGAAAATTATCCGGGTCGAGCCGCACGGCTTCTTGAAATTGAGCAATCGCTTCCGGGTCGCGGACTTCTCGGAGAAATACTTTTCCCATTTGAAAATGCGGCGCGGCGTAAGCAGCGTCCAATTGCGCGGCCAGCGTCAATTCGGTCAAGGCCTCGTCAAAGCGGCCAAGTTCGGCAAGCGTTTCGCCGAGCGCATTGTGAAGAAATGCCATTTTCGGTTTGAGGCGGATGGCCGCTTGATATTCTTTCAGCGCGGCTTCCGGGCGCCCGGTTTTATCGAGGATGTTGGCGATGTTGTTGTGAATTTGAAATCGGTCGGGAGTGATGCGCAGCGCGGCGCGATAATAAATCAATGCTTCGTCAGAGCGGCCCTGCAAGTCCAGCGCGACCCCGAGATTCACCAGCGCGATGTCATTGTTTTTTGTGACCGCGACCGCGTGGCTGAAAAGCGTTTCGCTGTTGCGCCAATAACTTAATTGTTTTTCCGTCAAAACCAGGCACGCGGCGAAAATCAAGATGGCAGCGCCGGGCAAAATGATTTTGGGAAATCGAAAATGATTTGCCAGAGCGCGCGCGCCGAAAGCCACGGCCAGAAAAATTCCGATGGACGGAAAATAAGTGTAGCGGTCGGCCAGCGCCGCGCCGCCGACTTGCACGAGGCCGATGACCGGCACGAGCGTTCCCAAAAACCACAGCCAGCCGACGATCAAATAAGGATTTTTTTTCCGTAAAAGCCAGGCGGCGACGGAAATTAAAATCAAAACGACAATGGCAGCGATGATTGCCAGGAGCGGAATTCTTTCCGGCATTGGATAAATAACGGCCAGCTTTGCAGGCCAAATTATTTTGAGAAGATAGCGGGCGAGCGCAACCGGCGCATTTTCCAAGCGATGAAGCAATGAAACGTTGGCGAGGGAAACGACGGCTTCGCCGCTGCGTTGCGCGAAAAAAGTCACGACGCAGGAAATCGCCGTGAGCAGGAAGAACGGCCATTTTTCCAAAACGGTTGAAAGTTGAAGATTGAAAGTTGAAGGTTGATTAGCCGTCGCGGAACTTTCAACCTGCAATCTGCAACCTGTAACTCGATTCAGCGGCCAAAAATCCAGCAGCAGCAGCACAAACGGCAGCGTCACGAGCATGGGTTTGGACATCAAGCCGAGCGCAAAAAAAATCAGCGCGAACCAAAAACTGCGGCGGCGATTTTCCTGCGCGTATTTTGCGTAACTTAAAAGTGACAGCAATGCGAAGAACGTGCTCAAAACGTCTTTGCGTTCAGAAATCCACGCAACGGATTCGACGTGCAACGGATGCCAGGCGAAGAGCGCTGCGATGAAAAAACACGGCCCAAGCGCATTGGTCAGCCGCATCAACAGCACAAAAAGCAGCGCGGCGTTGGCGGCGTGAAAAAGCACGTTCACAAAATGCTGCGCGCCGGCGTTCAGACCGAACCATTGGCAATCGGCCATGTGCGAAATCCAGGTCAGCGGATGCCAGTTGCTCGCATGAAAACTTGTGAACGCCCATTTGACGTCCGTCCAGGTCAGCCCGTTTTTGACGAAATTATTTTCGGTGACGTAATCGGTGTCGTCATAATTCACGAAGCCGTCATTGCGCACGGGCAGATAAACGGCCAGCGTGATCAGCGCGAGCAACCAGGCATTAAGACGCAAACGCGACATTGGTTCTTCTTATTGAATTTTGCGGGCAAAGACGAAGTTATTTTTTCACAAAAAATGTTGGCGTTTTTGCGCCCGATGAATAATAATTTGCGCGGCGGAAAAGTTCGACCACCGCCGCTGGCCGCTTCGGTTCCTCACGGCCGGTCACCAGTCGCGATTTATGGATGGACTCTATCTTTTTGCTGCCGCAGGAACCGCTTCCAAACAGGCGGACCTCGTTTATATTTGGGAACAGGCCACGCCCGAAGGCAAAGCCGTCATCGCCTGCCTCGCCGTTTTTTCCGTCATCGCCTGGTCGGTCATGGTTTCAAAAGCGATTCAAATGCGCCGCGCGCGGAAATTGAATTATTATTTCGAGCAGGAATTTCGCGCGCAAAAAAACGTGCTCGACCTTTTCGACCGCAAACTGCAAGTCGAAGGTTGTCCGCTCTACGAAGTTTATCAGGCCGGCTGCACGAATCTCGACGCGCGCCTGCGCGGGCCGGGCGGCGAACGGCGCAAGCAAAATGTCTCGCTCAAAAACATGGAACACGTCAAGCGTGCGATGGAAAATGTCGTCGCGCAGGAATCCTTGAAACTTGAATCAGGCTTGATTTTGCTGGCGATTGCCGTGAGCGGCGCGCCGTTTCTCGGATTGCTCGGAACGGTTTGGGGCGTGATGAGCACGTTCGGCGGCATCGCGCAAGAAGGCAGCGCGACGATGGCGGCGATGGCTCCGGGCGTGAGCGCCGCGCTCATCACGACCGTCGCCGGACTGCTCGTGGCGATTCCCTCGATGTTCGGCTACAATTGGCTGGTGCATCATTTGCGCGTGTTCACCGTCGGCCTCGACAATTTCGCGCAAGAACTGGTTTCAAGAATGGAAACGGAATTTTTGGAAGAATAGTTGCAGGTTGAAAGTTGCAAGTTGAAGGTTAAAAACAAATGGCGACAGCACGACAATTTGAAGATTTGAATGTCTGGCAGGAAGGCCGCCAGTTGGTCGGTGTAATTTACGAATCAACCAAGCAACGCGCCTTTCATCAGGATTTTGGTTTGCGCGATCAAATCCGTCGCGCGGCGGTTTCCACGATGTCGAACATTGCCGAAGGTTTCGAGCGTGGCTCGCGCAAGGAATTTGTGCAGTTTCTGAACATCGCCAAAGGGTCGAATGGCGAGGTCCGTTCCCAGTTGCAAGTGGCGCTGGATCAAAAATACATCGGCGAAAATGAATTTTCAGCGGCACGCGACGCGGCAATTTTGCTTTCAAAGAAATTATCCGCTTTCATCCGTTATCTTGAAGGTTTCGCCGACAATTCACGGGTAAAAAAACCGGCGCGAAATTTGCGCGAGAACCTTCAACCTTCAACTTTCAACGCGCAACCAACTTGAGAAGATTTTCACAACGCAGTCATCTCGTGACGTTGAGCGAAATCAACATCACGCCGCTGCTCGACCTCGCGTTCGTGCTGCTCATCATTTTTGTCATCACCACGCCGCTGCTTGAACAAAGCATCAATCTCAAACTGCCGCGCGGCGGCCAGTCGGAAAAGCAAATTGACAAGCGCGACATCCGCACCGTCGAGATCACCAACACCGGCGTTTATGCGCTCGACAAAAAACGGATGAATCTCGCGCAACTCACCGCGCAACTCGCCGCCGAATTCCACTCCAACCCGAATTTGATCGTTTATATTCGCGCGGACAAAGAGAGCCGTTATGAGTTGCTCGCTCCATTGTTGGACTTGTGCGAACATAATGGCATTAAAATTTCACTGCGAACCGAACCGGACAAATGAACCACGAATGGACACGAATAAACACAAATACTTCCGGCGCGGATTTGGCCGGGAGCGCGCGATTTTTTCATCCGCGAAAATTTGTGGAATCCGCGACAAAATGTTTTTTCATTTGTGTCCCTTCGTGTTTATTCGTGGTTTTCAATTTCTACTGAAATGAATCGCCTGCAAAAAAAATGCGTCATGGTCACGGCGGGATTTCATCTGCTGTTGCTGGTGATTTTGCTCGTCGGCCCGGCATTTTTTAACGCGCGTCAAAAACCGGACGATTCACAAGTGCTCGATGTGATTCCGGCCAACCTGATTGACGCGCAACTTAAAAGCGGCGTCAAAAACGCGCAGCCGCCCGCGCCAACGCCAGTTGTCACGCCGCCGCAGCCGGCGGTTGTTCCACCTCCGCCCGCGCCGGCCCCGACTTTGACCGAGCGCGTTGAAAAATTTTTCAAGCCGGAACCGGCCAAGCCAAAGCTGGATTTGACGCCGGTGGAAAAACCGGAGCCAAAACAATCGCACTCGCCAAAAGTGGATTTGCATTTGGTGACGCACAACGTTCCAAAAAATTCAGAAACGACCAAACCAAAAAATGATTCGCAGGCAAAATTGCGCGCGGAAGCGTTGCGGGCGGTTCGCAATTTGAAAAATAATTTTACCTCGGCCACAACGGTGGACATGCCCGGCGACAGCAGCGCGGCTTACGCGAATTACGCCAGTGTCGTCAAAAGCATTTACGAACAGGCGTGGGTTCCGCCGGACGACGCGGCCAACGACGATGCAAACACGAAAGTCAGCGTGACCATTTCAAACGATGGCACGGTGATTTCCGCGCGCATCCTCGGCGCGTCGGGCGATTCGGGCGTGGACCGGACGGTGCAAAAAACTTTGGATCGCGTCACCTTTATCGCGCCGTTTCCTGCCGGCACGACGGACAAGGAACGGACTTACATCATCAACTTCAACCTCAAAGCCAAACGGATGCTCGGATGAAAACTAATTTTTTACACTCAATCAAAATTTGCGCGGCGATTTTTCTAGCCGCTATCGCGCTGAATTTTTCGCGCGCGCAAAATGAAATCAACATTCAACAGGAGATCAATGTTTTGGGCCAAACCAAACCGATTCCTGTTTCGCTGGAAGGTTTCAGCGACCAAATCGAGAGCGTTTTGAAATTTGATCTTTATGTGCAGGGTTTCAGTTTCGTTTCGCCGGACGCGGCGCAATATCAAATCAGCGGCAGTGATTCGGGAAACGTCCAGGGCCGCGTCACGGATAAATTTGCCAGGCACGAAATTCTTTCGCGCAGTTACACCGGCGCGAGTTTGCGGCGGCAGGCGCATGCTTTCGCCGACGACATTGTTCTGGCCATCACGGGAAAAAAAGGAATCGCGCAGACGAAAATCGCGTTCAAGGTGGAAGCGCCCGGCGGCAACGGCGAAATTTATGTTTCAGATTTCGACGGCCATAACGCGCAGGCCGTCACGCATGACAACACGATTGTCGCCGCGCCCGCATGGTCGCCCGGCAAACTCGCGCTGTATTACACTTCGTATCAGCCGGGCAACCCGGACATTTTTTATCACAATCTTTCGACCGGGCAGCGGCGCATCATTGCGGGATTTTCCGGTTTGAACACGAGCGCGGCGGTTTCGCCGGACGGCTCGAAGGTGGCGATGATTTTAAGCAAGAGCGGCAGCCCGGACGTTTGGGTGTGCGATGCGGATGGCTCGAATTTCAAGCAGTTGACGCACACGCCGGAAGATGAATCGTCGCCCTGCTGGTCGCCGAACGGGCAATGGATTTGTTTCGCAACAAAAATTCATGAGCGGCGCGTGCTGGCAAAAATTTCCGCGAATGGCGGCGCGCTCCAGCGCATTCCGACTCCCGGCGCGCCAAACCCGACGGAACCGGACTGGTCGCCGGACGGCAAATGGATCGCGTTCACGTCGCAGATGGGCGACTTCAACATTTGCGTGATGCCGGCGGGCGGCGGCACGCCGACGGTGATCGCGACCGGCGAAGATCCGTCGTGGTCGCCGAATTCGCGCACGCTGATTTTCACGCGGCGCGCGGGCGGGCATTACACGTTGTCTGTGCTTGACGTGTTCACGAAACAGGTGAAGGATGTTGCACGAATCTCGGGAAATGATTCGCAGCCCGCCTGGGCGAAATGATTTTGAATTTTGACTTTAACTTTTAACCAAAAATTAACCGAAGGAACAAAATGAAAACGATGAAACTATTTTACTCGCTCGCGTTCGCGCTGGCAGTCACGCTGGCGGCGACGGGTTGCAAACACACTCCCGGCAAAATCACGCCGTTGCCATCAGAAAATTCAGGAATGGTCCGCAACGACACTGGCGGCGGCACTTTGCCTTCTGACACCGGCGTAGGAACAACCGGCGGCGGCCAGACTGCGGGTCTGGAAGATTTTGATAACATGATCCAGGATCGCGCTGCGCTCGCCAATTACACCGTTCATTTCGCTTACGACAGTGCCGCCGTGAGATCCAGCGAACAGGCGAATCTTCAAGCCGTCGCTTCCGCGTTGAGTTCCGATCCGAGCGCAAAATTGCTCATCGAAGGCAACTGCGACGAACGCGGCACAGAAGAATACAACCGCTCGCTCGGCGAACGCCGCTCGCTCGCCGCGCGCGAGGCGCTGGCTCAACTCGGCGTTGACCCTTCACGCGTCCGCACCATCAGTTACGGCAAAGATCGTCCCGTTGACCCCGGCCATGACCAAGCCGCGTGGGCAAAAAACCGGCGTGATGATTTTGTGCTGTTGCATCCGAAGGCCGGAGCCTGATTTTTTAATTCATCTAAAAAAATTCAAAGGCCGCGCCCGCAAGCGCGGCTTCTTTTTTGGCGCTTTACTAAATTTGCCAACCGGCGTAGAGTTAGGCAGGTTCTATAAAATTTATGAATGCCATGTTTGCAGCGTTCGGTTTTGGCGGATGGGAAATTGTTTTGATTCTTGCCGTGGTTCTGATTTTGTTCGGCGCCAAAAAAATTCCCGATCTGGCCAAAGGCCTCGGCCTGGGCATCAAGGAATTCAAAAAAGCGACCAAAGAAGTCACGGACGAAATCCATAATGCCGGCACGGAAAATCCGCCCACGGTGGTGTCGGTCCAAAAACTTCCGCCGCCGGCCAATACCGCCGCGCAATCGCAACCGCTTCCGCCCGAAACCAAAGTCATTTGACGCGCGTGATTTTCCGCGCCGTTTTTCATGGCTGATTTTTCTCCAGAACCGCCGGAGGAACATGGCGGTCCCGTCAAAACTTTTCTCGAACACCTCGAAGATTTTCGCTGGGTGCTGGTCAAAATTTGCGTCGCGCTCGCACTGGCCATGCTCGTCTGCCTTTTCGGCGCGAACTATGTCATCGCCATCATCAAATGGCCGCTCGAACGCGCGCCCATCAGTTTTCCCGGAACAAACCAAATCGCCGTCGTCAGTTTCGGCACCAATCATCTCGGCGATTTTTCGCTGACGCCGGATGAAAAAAAAATGCTGAACGCCGGCACCAACCGCTTTGTTGCCGTGACGGTCGAACCCCTGACCGTCGGCACGAATCAAGTTCTCGGCTGGCAGGTGAATGATGACTCCAACGCGATTGCCCAGGCGCGGCGCATGAAAATCACGCTGGTCAATTTGAATCCCGCCGGCGGATTTTTTGTCGCGTTTCAAGCCGCGCTTTACGGCGGATTGATTTTATCCGCGCCGTTCATTTTATATTTTGTCATGTCCTTCATTTTTCCCGCGCTGAAAATGCACGAGCAAAAATATGTTTTTCGCGGCTTGATTTTGGGCATTGGACTCTTTCTGCTCGGCGTTTCATTCTGTTATTTTGCGCTGCTGCCCGTCGCGCTCGCCGCCTCGCAAAAATATTCCGCGTGGCTCGGCTTCGGCGTGTATGAATGGCGCGCGGAAGAATACATCAGCTTCGTCTGCCGTTTCATGCTCGGCATGGGCCTCGGTTTTGAACTGCCCGTCGTGATTTTGACGCTCGTGAAAATCGGCGTCTTAAGTTACGGCACGCTCGCCCAGGCGCGGCGCTACATGATCGTCATCAATTTGGTTCTCGGCGCATTTTTGACCACGCCGGAAGTCGTCACGCAATTGCTCATGTTCGTGCCGTTGCAATTGCTTTACGAAGTCACCGTCTGGATCGCCTGGTATTGGGATCGCCAGGAAAGAAAACGCGCTTTACAAAATTCAATTTCAGCGTAGGCTCAAAGCAACAACTAAAAAACGTATGCGAAACGTCCTTCCTTTTCTCACGCTCGCCGCCTTGGCGGCGCTGTTCACCGCCGGTTGCGCCGGGCCGGAAGAAAAACTTGGCCTCGGGGTGGACAACACCTTTGACATCGTCCGCCTGGGCGAATTGCGCCGCTCGCTTGAACAAACCGCCGTCTTTGATTCGCCCGATGTCGGCTACACGACCGGCTTCATTCACGGCGTGGATCGCACGCTCGGACGCACCGGCATGGGAATTTTTCAAATCGTCACTTTTCCAATTCCGCCGTATCATCCCATCGCCACGAAATACTTCGCGCCCGAACCGCCTTACCCGGACAATTACAAACCCGGTTTGCTTTCGGATTCGTTGTTCGACACGGACACTCAGGTCGGCTTTAGCGGCGGCGACGTCGCCCCGCTCATTCCCGGCAGCCGCTTCCGCATTTTCGATAATTAAACGCCGGCAATTGTTTCAACGCGCTGACAAAACCTTGTCGGCGCGTTTTTAATTTTTCGCGCAACGAAAAAATTCTTTTCGTGTGTTTCGTGTCTTTCGCGGTTAAAAATAATCCGCCATGCGTCTTGAGAAAAAATCGCCGTGCAAAATCAATTTGCTCCTGAACATTCTCGGCCAACGCGCCGACGGCTTCCACGAACTCGAAACCGTCCTGCAACCGGTCAATTTTTGCGACGAACTTTTTTTTGAGCGCGGCGGAAATGGAATCCAACTTTCGTGCAGCGACAAAACTTTGCCGGTTGATTCAAAAAATCTGGTTTTCCGCGCGGCGGAAAATTTTTTGGCGATGGCAAAAATTTCCGACGGCGTAAAAATTCATTTGGAAAAGAAAATCCCGCTGGCCGCCGGACTCGGCGGCGGCAGCGGCAACGCTGCGACCACGTTGCTCGCGCTCAACGAACTTTTCAAAAATCCCATTGCGCCCGAAAAACTTTTTGAAATTGCGGTTTCTCTCGGTTCGGACATCCCGTTTTTCTTGCAAAATAAACCCGCGCTGGCAACCGGACGCGGCGAAAAAATTCAATCGCTTGAAAATTTTCCGGCACTGCAAAATAAAACGATTTTGCTGATTCATCCCGGTTTTGGAATTTCGACGCCGTGGGCTTACCAAGATCTCGCGCGTTTTCCCGCCGCGTTGAATGGAAAACGCGGGCGGGCGCAGGATTTGATTTCCAAACTTCAAACAGATAATTGGCCTGCCGTCGCCGCCGGCTTTTACAATTCGCTTGAATTTCCCGCGCTGGAAAAATTTCCCGTTTTAGAATTGTTCCAGGAATTTTTGCGCGCAAACGGCGCGCTCGCCGCGCTCATGTCCGGCAGCGGCTCGACGACGTTTGCAATTGTCGAAAATGTTTCTCTCGGCGAATCGCTTGCCGAAAAATTCAAATCGCAATTTGGCGAAAATGGCTGGCTGGCAGTGGTGAAGATTTGAACAGAAGGAAACAAAGCAAACAAAGTTTAACTTTTGAGCCTTCGTTCTCTTCGTTTTCTTCTGTTAAATTTTTCGACTGAATCTCGCCAGCGCAAAGTCGGTCAATTCTTTTGCCGCCGGAATTTCCAGCCAAAGCGCGCCGAGCCAATAAATTATTCCGGCAATTCCCGCCGGCACAAAAACCGCGCCGATTTTTAAGGCAATCGTCGCATGACCTAAATTATTTTCCCAAAGCCGCCCCAGTTCCCACGCGATTGCGCCCGCGACGATGGTGAGCAGAAAGAGTCGCGGCAAAATTTTCTGCAACGACCGCATTTCAAGTCTTTTTAATTTTTTCCGCAAAGCGAAGAGCAGTAGCCAGACGTTGCAGATCGAAGTCAGAGTATTGGCGATGCCGAGTCCGCCTTGGCGCAAGGGAATAATGAGCGCGCCGGCGAGCATTAAATTCAACACGAGGCATGCGCCGCTGATTTGCATCGGCGTTTTGGTGTCGCCGAGCGCGAAAAATGCGCGCGCGAGAATGTTGACGGTTGAAAACGCGACGAGTCCGGGCGCGAGACACATGAGCGCGAACGACGCGCGCGCCGTCGAAGCGGCGGTGAATTTGTCGCCATGTTCAAAAAGCAGCCGGATGATCGGCGTGGCGAGCACAACGAGCAAAATCGCGGCAATCAAATTGACGAAGAGAAGAGTGTCCATTCCGTGCCGGAGCGTCGCGCGAAATTCGGAATAATTTTTTTCGAGCGCCAGCGCGCTGAGCGTCGTCAGCAAATAGGTCGCGAGCGAAATGCCGAACATGCCTTGCGGCAATTCCATGAGCCGCACGGCGTAGTTGAACGAGGCGTTGATTTGCGGGTCAATCCAAAATGCCATGGCCTGCACGAGCGTCACGTTGATTTGAAACGCCGCGACGCCAATCGTGCCGGGAATCATGCGCGTGACGACGAGCCGGACGGTTTCATTGCGCCACGGCGAAACCCAGTGATAACGAAAACCTTCGCGCCACAAACTCGGCAGTTGAAACGCGGCCTGCGCCACGCCCGCCGCGAGCACGCCGTAAGCCAGCGCGAAAATTTGTTCGGACAAATGTTTTCCAAAATGCGGCGCGAGAAAAAAAACCGACGCGATCATCACGACGTTGAGCATCGTCGCGCCCATCGCGGGAATAAAAAAATGGCCGCGCGCGTTGAGCATTCCCATAAACGCGGCGGCGACGCACACGAGCAGCATGTAAGGAAACATCACGCGCAACAGCCGCAAAATGAGTTCGGTTTTTGCGGAAAAATCGTGGACGCCCAGCGCGAGCGAAAGGCCGATTAAAACAATCACGATGAGGGCGCTCGCGGCGATGACCAAACCGGAAATGACAGCATTCGCCGCGCGCCACATTTCGATTTCGCCGTGCGTTTTTTCTTTCTCCTTGAAAATGGGAATGAACGCCGCCGTCAATGCGCCTTCGCCGAGCAGGCGCCGAAAAAGATTCGGGATTTGAAAGGCGAACAAAAAGGCGCCGGCGACTTTGCTGTCGCCCATGAACCACGCGTAGACGATTTCGCGCACCATGCCCAGCACGCGGCTCGTGAGCGTGGCGGCGGCCATCGCGCCGGAGGCTTTCAACATTTTTGACACGAGCGAAGGTTAAGTTGAAAGTTGAAAGTTGAAAGTTGAAAGTTGAAAGTTGCCGGCAATTGGAAATTGGCATTTGAAGGACGACGATTTAATCTCGACGCGTGAGCATTCTTGATGAATTGAAATGGCGCGGCCTGATTGCCGATTGCACCGACGCGGCGGAATTGGCGGGAAAAATTTCCGCGCCCGTGACAGTTTATTGCGGATTTGATCCGACGGCGGACAGTTTGCATGTTGGAAATTTAGTGCCGCTGCTGGCGCTGCGCCGTTTTCAATTGCTCGGACACAATCCAATCGCCGTGGCGGGCGGCGCAACCGGTTCCATCGGCGATCCGAGCGGAAAAACGCAGGAACGCCAACTGCTGACGAAAGAAATTCTGGGAAAAAATATCGCGAGCGTAAAAGTTCAACTCGCAAAACTACTTGAATTTGATGCCGCCAAAACTCCAAAAAATAATCCGGCGAAACTTTTAGACAATGCCGGATGGACTGAAAGTATTTCCTTCTTGAATTTTTTGCGCGACATCGGAAAACATTTTTCAGTCAACCAAATGGTCGCCAAAGAATCCGTGCGCGCACGAATGGAAGACCGCGAAGTTGGCATCAGTTTTACCGAATTCAGTTACATGCTGTTGCAGGCGTTCGATTTTTTTGTGCTCGCGCGCGATCAAAGTTGCGACCTGCAAATCGGCGGCAGCGACCAGTGGGGCAACATCACCGCCGGAATTGACCTGTGCCGGAAAAAATTGGGCAAAACCGTTTTTGGTTTGACACTGCCGCTCATCATCAACGCCGACGGAACGAAATTTGGAAAGACGGAAGCCGGTGCAATCTGGCTCGACCCGAAAAAAACCAGTGTTTATAAATTCATGCAATTTTGGATTAATACGGATGACCGCGATGTAATTCGCTATTTGAAATATTTCACGTTTCTTTCAGAAGAAAAAATTGCAGACTTAGAAGCTAAACATTTAGCAATGCCAGGCACTAGAGAAGCGCACAATCAGCTTGCACTTGAAGTCACTCGTTTGCTGCATGGAGAACAAGCTGCTCAAGATGCTTTTCGCGCGAGCTATATTCTCTTTTTCGGCGGAAATCTCAAAGATGTTTCGGAGGAAAATTTCGGTGAAATCATCGACGAAGTTCCGACGAAAGAAATTGAAAAAATAAAACTGGATGGCGCGGGAATTTCACTGGTCGAACTTTTAGTTCACGCCGGTTTATCGCCATCAAAAGGTCAGGCGCGAAAAGACATCGAAGGCGGCGGGGTGAATATCAATAACGTCCGCGAAATAAATTTTCAACGAGCGGTTTCAACGCGCGATTTGCTTTTCGGCAAGCACATTTTATTGCGCAAAGGCAAAAAAAATTACGCCGTGGTGACGGCGAAATGATTTTTTCCGGCGATTCATTAAAAATGCCATTGCAGTTTCGCCGCCGCTCGGCCATAAAACTTCATGCTTGCACGCGTTTGTTCCGCCGCGCTGAACGGCATTGACGCTTATCCCATCGAGGTCGAGGTCAATGCCGGCTACGGCGACACGCTCGTCGTGATCGTCGGCCTGCCCGATGCGGCGGTGAAAGAATCGCGCGACCGCGTCTCGACCGCGCTCACGAATTCCGGCTATAAATTTCCGATGGGCAAGACGACGATCAACCTCGCGCCCGCCGATGTGAAAAAAGAAGGGCCGAGTTTTGATCTGCCCATCGCCATTGGAATGCTCGCCGCGAGCGAACAGATTGAAACGGATCAATTGGATCATTTTGTCATCACCGGCGAACTGGCGTTGACCGGCGCGATTCGTCCGGGCAAAGGCATTTTGCCGATGGCACTTCGCGCGAAGGCGGATGGTAAAACCGGAATGCTTGTTCCGGCGGAAAATGCTCCTGAAGCTGCGGTCGTTGAAGGACTGCAAGTCATTCCGGTTCAAAACTTGCGCGAGGCGGCGCAATTTCTCGAAGGTGAAATAAAAATTACGCCGGCGAAAGTGGACATCGCCAAAATTTTCGAGCATGAACCGGAAGATGATTGCGATTTTGCCGAAGTCAAAGGCCAGGAATCCGTCAAGCGCGCTTTGGAAATTGCGGCGGCGGGCGGACACAATGTTCTTTTGATCGGTCCGCCGGGAACGGGAAAATCCATGCTCGCGAAACGGCTGGCGACCATTTTGCCGCCGCTGACTTTGGATGAAGCGCTCGAAACGACGAAAATTCACAGCATCGTCGGACTGTTAAAATCCGGCCAGGCACTCGTCACCCAACGGCCATTTCGCGCGCCGCATCACACGGCGAGCGACGCCGGACTTTTGGGCGGAAATATCAACCCGACGCCCGGCGAAATTTCACTCGCGCATCACGGCGTTTTATTTCTCGACGAATTGCCGGAGTTCAAACGCAGCGTTTTGGAAACCATGCGCCAGCCGCTTGAAGAAGGCCGCGTGACGATTTCGCGCGCGGCGGGCACGATGACTTTTCCCAGCCAATTCATGTTGGTCGCCGCGATGAATCCGACGCCGGATGGAAAAATGCCGGGCGAATCCAAAAGTTCGCCGCGCGAAATCCAGAATTATCTTGGCCGCATTTCCGGCCCGTTGCTTGACCGGATTGATTTGCACGTCGAAGTGCCGCAGGTGAAATTCCGGGAAATCTCCGGTGAAAAAACGGGCGAATCCTCGGCGCAAATCCGCGAACGCGTCATCGCCGCGCGACAAAGGCAACAAAAACGTTTTGCGCACAAACCGAAAATCACTTGCAACGCGCGGCTTGGGCCGAAAGAGTTGAAGGAATTTTGTGCGCTGGACGACGCGACGAAAGAGCTGCTGAAAATGGCCATGACAGAATTGAATTTCAGCGCGCGCGCCTACGACCGGATTTTGAAAGTGGCGCGGACGATTGCGGATCTGGCCGGCGCGGAAAATATTTCCAGCGAACATATTTCCGAGGCGATCCAATATCGCTCGCTCGACCGGCAGTTGTGGACTTGAAGATTATTTTTTCTTTTCCGGCGGCGCGGAAATTTCGATTTGCGGCGTGCGATTGACCAGCGCGAGCATGGTCACGGTGGCAGCCGCCGCGCGTTCCGCCTCCTCGATGCGCGCAAATTCACCGTAAATTTCCGCGCGCATCGGTTCTTCGCGCGAAACCAATTCGTGCCCGACGCCCGAACGCATCGCGGTCAGAATATCGTGCGCGCTGATGGCTTCGAGCGGTCGCGCGGGCAAATAGCCGGATTCATCGCCGGCGGCTTCGACGACGAGTTTGGTCGTGATGAGCGTTCGCAAAACTTGTTGCGCCAGCTTGGTGGGAATTCCAAGTTCGGTGGACAATTCCTGCGAAGAAATTGGTTTTTGACCGAGAAAAAATCGCCGGCAAATGCAGGTCATCAATCGCAGCGCAACAAATTCGCGTCCGCGCTGGTTCACGTTTTCGACGATTTTATCCTGCAAAAATAATTTCCGATTTTGGAAGGCGTAGGCGACTTGCGCGCCGAAAAGTAAAATGACCCAGGAAAAATAAATTCCCGCCATGAACACGGGCACGAGGCCGAGTTTGCCGTAAATTTTTCCGTTGGTGACGACGCGCGAGGCGTAAATGAATCCAAAGGCGTTGTTCAAATGCCACAGCGAGCCGCCGACCAAGCCGCCGATGAAAGCCGCGCTGAACTGGACTTTCGCATTCGGCACCAGTTGATAAATCAGCGCGAACGTGAGCCACAAAACCACGAGCGGCAGCAGTTGAAAAATCAGGCCGCCGATGAAGGGCGTGCGATGGATGAAATTTTTCGCGGCGTCAAAATGCGTTCCGCTGGTCAAGCCGAGTGCGCCGATGAGCAGCAGCGGACCGAGCGTGATGACCGTCCAATAAAGCGCGGTGCTAAAAAGCCAGGTGCGTCCGCGCGCGACGCCCCAGATGTCGTTGAAGGTCTGCTCGATGTTCGCCAGCATCCGAATGGCGACGAAGACGAGCGCGAGCATTCCCACGACGCCGAGCGTGCCGCTGCGGGTGTTCTGAATAAAATTATGGATGCCCTCGGCGACTTTTTTTTGCGCGTTGAAAACCCGCTTGTCCTGAACAACTGAATTTGTTCCCGCAATCGAATTGGTTTGTGCGCCGGCGGCAATGGCATTCGTTAAATTATTTTCATTCGTCGCGCCGGAAATTTCTGGCGGCTCATTGGTGTCGGCAGAAGCAGGCGGAATCATATTGTTGACGACTTTTTGGACGAATTGCTCGATGGGTTGTTCGCCTTTTGTTTTCAAAAGGCTGCTCGTGACGCTGATAGCGACCGCCAGCATCGGAATGAGCGCGAGCAACGTCGAAAAGGAAAGCGCCGAGGCGCGAATGAGACAGCGGTTGCGAATAAAACTTTTGACGACAAGCACCCAAAAATGCGCGAAACGTTCGAGCCGGTTGAATTCGATTTCCGCGCGGAGAAATTCCGCTTCCGAGCCGGCGCGATTGCCGAACAGAACTTTGATGAAGCGCAAAAACCGGGTTTTAGGCATGACGCAGCAACGCTAGCAAAGCGTGTTGCCAAGTCAACCGGCACGAATCCACTTTATTGCCGGCGCAAAACTGGCAGAATGCCGGCGCGCATCCGTAGCTCAATTAGATAGAGCTTCTGACTTCGGATCAGATGGTTGCAGGTTCGAGTCCTGCCGGATGCACCAAATTCTCTTTTGTCAGAAGCTCCACCAATTTTTAGGCGGCTGCTTCAACTAATTGCTCGGCTCTTTTCATCGCCGTTTCCTTTAACTCTTCGGATTTGTGCTTGAGATAATCGTTGAAATATATTCGGACAATCTCATTGATTACCGGGCCCTTATCCAATCCAAGTTTCTTTGCTGCCAGCAGCCTTTCCTGATTCTCTTCCCAGATGACAAAATTCATCATCTCTCTAGGACTTTTTTCCATACATCCTCCAATGGTTGATGGTTAATCAGTGCAGGCATCAACACATTAAGGCGGTAAAATAGTATCGTCAAGATTCATCTACACAAAAGCGTAAAAATAATTATTCACATTTTATTAACAAAGTTGTTGACAAGTGTAGATAAATCTATATGATGCTGGAAATGAGCGCAAAACCGCATGAAACCAGCCGGAAAACAGGGAATCAAGAAAGTTATTCACCGGCGCGCATCCATCACTCATCCCGCAACGATAAAAATTTATGACCCAAAAATCAAAACGCAAACTGACGAATCTGGAACTGTGCGCGCCCGCGCGCGGCTCGCTGTCACGGCTCAAACGCCGGACGAAGTGGACTAAAACCGCCGTGGTGGAAAACGCGATTCTCTTTTACGAGCGGCACGCGGAGCTTGGCGGAAAGGCGGTGCCATCGTGAACATCCAAGCGGCGGCATATTTCTTAAAACTCGCGCGCGTCGGGCGCAATTCATCGGCCTCATCCGGCGAGCACGCGGCCTTCAAGCTTGCGGTTCTTTTGAACCGGCACTTGGATTTGATAAGCAAAATTGACGGAACGGCGAACGAAGGTTTGCGCGACCTGATTTTGGCCGCTGGCAATGGCGGTTACATAGTCGTTTCTGATATGGTGGAAAAATTTAACTCCCCTGAAATATGAATGTGCGCTGCATTAAACTGGTAGTCAGGCCGACGCGCGGGCGGGCGTTGGTTTATGTAATCTCGCCGCAAACTTTGGGCGCGGAGCTTTACCAAAACGTCGAGCAAATGGCTCGGATGTTTGAGCGCAACCAAAGTCATGCGGACGCGAAGCGGGTATGTGATGCGGAGGCGGAACGACACGGCTTATGCAAACAATCCATCGCCTACGATAATATTAAGGAACGGCGCAAGAGGTGGCCGGTGCAAACACTGGCTGGCCAGTCAGTCGCGGCTGGCGGTGTTCTTGCAGATTATGTTCCATTTTATTTCTCGAACCGTTCACCGATGCTGGGTGCAATTCATAAAGGCCATGTGCCAGCGTATCAAGGTGGACAACGAGATGTTATTTATATTGTTGCACGAGCCGAATCAGTTGCGGCGGCAGGATTGGTCTGGTGTTTCACGGACGGTCACGGAGTGGAAAAGGTGACTGAATTTTATGAGCGTCTTGCCGATTTGACTCGCGTGGATTGGGATGCAGTAAGAACATGGCGTTGGGGCGGCAAGTGGCTGCTGGCCGACCCTGACATCATGCGTCGCAAGCAGGCGGAATTCCTGGTGCATCAGCGTTTTCCGTGGACACTGGTGGAGCGCATCGGGGTGCTGGACGCGGCGATGGCCACACAAGTGCGCGCCGCTTTGGCGGGTGCAACGCATCAACCGAGCGTGACAATCGAGCGGAATTGGTATTATGATACATGAGGAACGCAATGTATGTTTGAATTAGCCAAAGGAAATTTGCTGGAAGCCGAAGTTGAAGCCCTCGTCAACACGGTGAATACCGAAGGCGTGATGGGCAAGGGCATCGCGTTGCAGTTCAAGAAAAAATTCCCGGCGATGTTCGAGGCTTACCAGGAGGCGTGCAAGGCTGGCGAAATCAAGCCGGGGCATATGTATGTGTATGAGCGCGAGGATATGCTGAACCCGCGCTACATCATCAATTTTCCCACCAAGCGGCACTGGCGTTCACCGGCGCGGATGGAAGACATCCAAGCCGGATTATCGGCGTTGGTCGAAGAAATCCAAAAGCGCGGCATTCACAGCATCGCCGTTCCGCCGCTGGGCTGTGGCAATGGCGGCTTGAATTGGGAAAATGTTTTGCCGGTCATTCAAAAGGCACTCGGCAATTTTCAGAATGTGAACGTGCTGGTGTATCCGCCTGCGGGTGCGCCGGAAGCGGCGGAGATTGCCCACAAGACCAAACGACCGGACATGAATCCAAGCCGGGCGATTGTGCTGAAAATCTGGCGTCAGTATTTTGCGCTGGGTTATCAGCTTACGTTGCTGGAAATCCACAAACTGCTTTATTTTCTTCAGGAAGCGGGCGAAGAACTCCGGCTCCGGTTCGAGAAAAGCACATACGGGCCATACGCTGACAATTTGCGGCATCTGCTGCACCGCTTCGAGGGACATTTTACGCTCGGTTTTGGCGATGGTCGGAACAAACCGGATACGCAAATCGAGTTGTTGCCGCAATCGGCGGAGGAGGCGGATGAATTTCTTAATCGCAACGCGGAGCAAAGCCGCGAAAGTTTGCAACGTCTCAAGCGCGTTGCAGAGTTGATCGAGGGTTTTGAATCGCCCTACGGAATGGAATTGCTCGCCACTGTGCATTGGGCGGCGCATCACGAAGGCGGTAAAGACGGTGGTTTAAGAGCCGTTGAAAAAATTGTCCATGCGTGGAATCCGCGCAAACAAAAGTTGATGAAGCCGGAACATCTCGAACTGGCTTGGAAGCGATTGGAAGAAAAAGGCTGGCTGAATTGAAATGATGAATTTCTGCCATGCCCGCCCAAACCATTGAAAAGACGTTTGAGAAGTTGCAGGCATATCACACCGCCTTGATTGCGGCGGCGGTCACGGGAAAGATTGATGTAAGGGAGGAAAACAGGTAGTCTTCCGGCATGGATCGCGTCGCCATCAAACCGAAATTGTTGCGATGGGCGTGTGAACGCGCCGGATACGCGGTCGCGGACTTGGAACACAAATTTCCACGACTGCCCGCGTGGGAACGGGGAGAGGAACAGCCGACTCTAAAACAGGCGGAAACATTTGCCAGAACCACCCACACTCCCATCGGTTATCTGTTTCTCCCGGAGCCGCCGGTCGAGAAGTTTCCGCTCCCTGATTTCCGCACGATTGACAACCGGCACGTCGGCCATCCAACTCCCGACCTACTGGACACCATCTACATTTGCCAGCAACGACAGGAGTGGTATCGGGATTATGCGCGCTCCGCAGGTGAGAAACGATTGCCTTTTGTTGGTTCCGTCAGCGTCCGAGATGACATCGTTTCGACGGCGGCAAGTATTCGAGCCGCGCTTGGTTTTGACGTGAATGAACGCCGCCGGATGCCGACATGGACAGATGCTTTGCGGCATTTCATCGAGCAGGCGGAAAGCCTGGGAATTCTGGTCATGTGCAACGGAGTGGTTCATAACAACAACCATCGGCACTTGGATCCCAAGGAGTTTCGCGGCTTTGCGATAGCGGACGATCTTGCCCCGCTGGTGTTCATCAATGGTGCTGATACCAAGGCCGCGCAGATGTTCACATTGGCTCATGAATTGGCTCACATTTGGATCGGGGAATCCGCCGTATCTGATGCCCAACCCGCCTTGGTGCCGGAACAGGCCGTCGAGCGCTGGTGCAATCGGGTTGCAGCCGAACTTCTTGTTCCGCTCGCCACTCTGCGCGCACAATATAACAGTGCCGTTGGACCGAAGGATGAGGCCGGACGCTTGGCGCGTTATTTCAAGGTGAGCACGCTCGTCATTTTGTGTCGCATTCATGACGCAGGCAAACTCACGCGCGAAGAATTTTGGAAGGCTTATGAGGAGGAACTTGAACGCCTGCGAGCGATTCCAAAAGGAAGCGGCGGCAATTTTTATCTAACCCAGGCCGCGCGAGTCAGCAAACGCTTCGCCGCCGCACTCGTCGCAAGCACGTTGGAAGGGCAAACGCTTTATCGTGATGCTTTTCGAATGCTTGGCTTCTCGAAAGTTGCGACCTTTCATGAACTTGGGCGCAGTCTGGGGGTGGGTGTCTAATGGCTTATCTCTTGGATGCGGATGTTTTCATTCAGGCCAAGAATCTCCATTATGGCCTCAATTTTTGTCCCGCGTTCTGGGACTGGCTCATCGCGTCCAATGCCACCGGGCGGGTCTTCAGCATCGAAAAGGTAGGCGATGAAATCGCTGCCGGTGACGATGCGCTATCAGTCTGGGCTGCGGATCGCGGAGCAGCCTTCTTCTTGAAACCTGATACTACGATGTTGCCAGCGCTCGGCGCGGTCAGCAGTTGGGTCACCGCACAGAACTATGAATCCACCGCCGTGAATACGTTTCTACAAGTGGCTGACTATTACCTCGTGGCCCACGCACTTGCACATGGACATACGGTCGTGACACATGAAAAAGCCCAACCGTTGGCAAGGAAGATCAAAATCCCCAATGTTTGCATTGGCCTTAACATCAAATGCGTAACTCCTTTCGAGATGCTTCGCCTTGAACGCGCCCGGTTTATCCTAGAGCCACCTCATGAGCCAAACCACTGAAAAAGCGTTTGAGACTTACGTTGAACAAATCCTCCTGACCAAAGGCGGCTGGCATCCCGGCGCGCTGGCGGAATGGGACAAGGAACGCGCGCTGTTTCCCGCCCGCATTTTTGCATTTCTCAAAGATACGCAGCCGAAACTTTGGGATGAAATGATAAAATTGCACGGCGTCGGTTTGGAGCCGTTGCTCATTACCACGTTGGTCAAGGAATTAGAACTCAAAGGCACACTTCATGTGTTGCGTAATGGTTTCAAGTTTTACGGCAAAATTTTCCGGCTGGCCCATTTCAAACCGGCGCACGGCCTCAATTACGACGTGCTGGCCTTGTATGGAAAAAATTTTCTGACGGTGACACGGCAGGTTCCGTGTCATCCAAACGACAACAGCACGATGGACTTGGTTTTTGCCGTGAACGGCCTGCCGGTGTCCACCTGTGAATTGAAAAATCCCGGCACCGGCCAGAGCTGGCGTCACGCCGTAAAACAGTATCGGGAAGACCGCGATCCGCGCGCGCCGTTATTTCAGTTCAAAAATCGCGCGCTGGTTCATTTTGCCGCCGACCCGGACGAGATTCACATGGCCACGCGGCTGGCACGGGAGAAAACTTTTTTTCTGCCGTTTAATCGCGGAAGTCATCCGGGCGAAATAAAATGCGGTGCGGGCAACCCGCAGCATCCGTCCGGCTATCGCACGGGTTATTTTTGGGAAGAAGTGCTCCAGTTCGATAGTTTCCTCGACATCCTCGGCCATTTCATGTTCATCGAACGGAAGGAAGAAAAAATTGATGATGGCAAGGGCGGCAAACAGCGGGTTGCGAAAGAGGCGGTCATTTTCCCACGTTATCACCAGCTTGATGCGGTGCGGAAAATCATTGATGCCACGCGCAGCGAAGGTGCAGGTAAAAATTATCTGATTCAACATTCCGCCGGAAGCGGCAAGACAAACAGCATTTCATGGCTGTCGCACCGGCTCGCCAGTTTGCATGACAGTAAAGACCAAAAAACTTTCGATTGTGTCATTGTCATCACCGACCGACGTGTGCTTGACCAGCAATTGCAGGACGCCATTTATCAGATTGAACACGCGCAGGGCGTGGTCAAGGCGATTGACCAGGATGCAAAGCAACTGGCCGCCGCACTTATTGACGGCACGAAAATTGTCATCACGACTTTGCAAAAATTTCCCTTCGTCCTGCGCGGATTGCTTCACACCGCCGGTGCGGAAAATCAGGATGCGGCGACTGACGAAGAAAAATTGCAGGCCAAAAAATGGCAGGCGGCCATTGCTGCGCGGAAATATGCAATCATCGTTGACGAAGCTCATTCCAGTCAAACCGGCGAAACGTCGCGTGAGTTGAAGGCTATTTTAGGAGCAGCCGAAAAAACTCAAAGCAGCGAGGAAGAAAATGATTGGGAAGATCGCCTGAATCAAATCATGCAGTCACGCGGACGGCAGCCGAATTTGAGTTTTTTTGCATTCACAGCCACACCCAAAGGCAAGACCCTTGAACTTTTTGGCCGCATCGGAGCCAGTGGCAAACCGGAAGCTTTTCATACTTACAGTATGAGACAGGCGATTGAGGAGGGCTTCATCCTCGATATTTTGCGAAATTACACCTCCTACGCGACGTATTACCGTTTGGTGAAGGCGGTTGAGGACGACCCGAATGTGCCGAAAAAGAAAACCGCAAGGGTGCTGGCAAAATTCATGAGCCTGCACCCGCATAACATTGAGCAGAAAACCGAAGTGATGGTTGAGCACTTCCGGCAGCATGTGCGTCATCAAATCGGTGGCCGTGCCAAAGCAATGGTCGTTACATCATCACGATTGCACGCGGTGCGCTACAAACTGGCCTTCGAGCGTTACATCAAAGAGAACAGCTATGCAGACATTGGCGTGCTGGTCGCCTTTAGTGGCACAGTCAAAGACCCCGATACCGGCGTTGAATACACCGAACCGGGCATGAACCCGGACAGCGTAACTGGCAAACCGATAAGCGAGAGCCAGCTTCCGGCACGATTTAATTCATCGGATTATCAAGTGCTGCTCGTGGCGAATAAATATCAAACGGGCTTCGACCAGCCGCTGTTGCATACTATGTATGTGGACAAGCGGGTGGACGGCGTTCAGGCGGTGCAGACATTATCCAGGTTGAACCGGAAAATTCCCGGCAAGGATGAGCCGTTCATTCTCGATTTCGTAAATCCGCCGGAGGACATTTACCGCGCATTCAAACCGTATTACGACGCGACCAGTTTGCAGGAATCGTCCGATCCTTCAAAACTTGAAGCCCTGAAACACGAGTTGGATCAATTTCAAATTTATCATTGGAGCGAAGTCGAGGCGTTCGCCCGCATTTTTTATCGGTCGCCAGAAAAACAGAACGTCGCCGACCATGCGAATATGCAAAAGCATTTGCAACCGGCCGTTGATCGTTTTAAGGGCATCACGGACGAGGCTCGGCGCAGCGAATTCCGCGAGAAATTAAGCGGCTATGTGCAAATCTACGCGTTCTTGAGCCAAATTATTCCCTATGCCGATCCTGATTTGGAGATGCTTTACAGCTACGGCAAATTTTTAGTCCCGCATTTGCCATTGGATCGTGACAATACCGTGCTCAAGCTGGGCGATGGAGTTGGATTGCAGTATTACCGGCTTGAGCGCATTTCCTCCGGCGCAATTGAATTGAAAGAGGGCGACGCGACAGGCGTGAAAAGTCCCACGGATGTTGCGACTGGCAAGGCGAAGGACGAAAAAATCCCCTTGTCGGAAATCATCGGCGTGCTCAACGAACGGTTCGGCACGGATTTCACGGACGAAGACCGTTTTTTCTTCGAGCAAATCAAAGAGAAGGCTGCGAAAAATCCACAGGTTGTCCAGACGGCGCACGCAAACCCGCTGGACAAATTCCAGTTGGGCATCCGAAAGTTGGTCGAGGAACTAATGGTTCAACGCATGACCGACAACGATAAAATTGTCACGCGCTACATGGACGACCAGGAATTTCAAAACGCAGCCTATCCAATCCTTTCCAAAGCAATTTTTGAGACAATTTTGAACACGGATAAAGCCGCTTAAATAGCGATCAAACATATTTTTAATTCACACGCATGTGAAAATATAGAGATCGCAAAAAATTTAGATTTCTCTTAACCAATCATCTGTGTCATCAGAACACCAAAACACATGGCCTCGATGCACTATAAAATGGCTTTTACAGCCAACCGTTCGCCATACAGACGGAATCAAAGTGACCTGTTTATTCCGGTAAATTCGCACACGCCAACTTGGTGTTGAGTCCGTAACAAGACTCAGATGAATCGCATCACGGCATCCGCACGGACATAAAAGAACAGCGGCCCAGTCGCAGTCATCATCTCCGACAACATAAACGACATTCGACTCAAATCGTTGTGGAACAGATAAAACGCGCAGACCTTTGAATTGCGCTGGTTTCTGCCGCACATTCCAAAGCAGTTGAGCAAGCCATTTTCTAAATTTCTGACTCATTGGCTAAAAGGGTTGTCAATTCTCGGCGAAGAGTCGCCACGTCCAACTCGCTTGTGTAATATCCGGCAGATTGAATCATCAGCCAGTTTTAACCAGGCTCCATCACGCAATGAGAGCACTTGATAACGATATTCGGAATTGTCATCTGCTCGAAAAGGGTGCAAGCGCGCAAGCAATTCGTTCACGGCGTGGCTGGCCGCAAAGCCGTTGATGCTGATAACTGCCGGACTGTCCACTGCAACACCCTGAATGTAACCTTCTTTCAAGCGCGCTTGATATTCTTCAGGGTTTTGTCGGCGGAGAGATTGCGCAGCGATTTGATCCGAGTTGATTACTCCACGGCTCAACAAGCTCGAACCGCCCGGAATAATGAAATGAATAGCACAACAAATTTGCGTGACCCCCCCTTTACCATCCGCGTCCAATCGCACGCCCACATCGATGTATGGAATTGAGTAAAAGGTCGCAATCCGGTTCAGTAAGTCACGTCCATCAGCAGAGTCCAAGCAGCCAAAGAGCACATCGCACTCGGCGAATGCCTCAATCACGGCAGATTTTGAGAGGTCTTCTCGAAAGATTTCCACCTTTGTTCCCAAGCCCATCGCGGCGATAGCTCGTGCGAGCACATCAACTTTCGACTCGTTTAACCGCGCTGAATCCCCGGTCGAGTTTACAATGCGATTTAGGTTTTTTCGCTCAATACAGTCAGGATCAACCAACACAAGTTCGCCAACTCCCAGACGTGCAAGCATTTCTACAACCCAGCTTCCAGTGCCTGAACAACCAGCAACACCGATGCGCATAGATTTTAGCAGCGTCGTAGTGCCATCCCCAAACGCTTGTCTTGTTCGGAGGTCTGCATCGTCAAAAATTTCATCGTCAGCTTTGGAGGCAAATATACGAATCTCATCACCAGCTACGGAGATACGATTCACGAGGGGCATTTCTTTGTTATTGTCCACCAACCGCGCTCGCACAATTCCATCGGGCAACATATAAGCGCTTATGTGTCGCATCGGATGATCGCCCCAATGACTGAGACTGCCAAGGAGTGTAGCATCTGACTCGTCATCAAATTTAGAGAACTGGTCAAACCCAGTCGGATGACTATGAATCTTTAAGATAGCCATCTTTCGTTTCACTGCCTTGGCGAATAAATCCATTCCCAATTCTACTGGCCAACGAACAGCCGTTGGCGACCGCAACGAACAGGCTTCGGGCGGAATTTCAAGAATCTCATGGATGCTGTAAATATGACGAACGGCACCGAACCTTGTTCCGCAAAGTGCTAGGGCAACAGATTCGCACCCGTCGTCTCGGAACAAAAGGCGTCGCAGGAATGTATGCTGCTCGGCAGTCATTCGCAGAACTGTAATGGAGTGCGCCATTCAGTTGCCTTCCAATGCTGCCTTTAGCCAGTTCCTAATGAGAACAATATGCGTGGATATATTGTGTTGTCCTATAATCCAAGAATAATGCCGCGACCAACGCTGCCACTGCTTGCCTTCAATTTGTTGAAACACTTGAGTCTGGCGAAGCGGCTTCGCGTCCAGTCTGGCCAGAGGTGGATAGAAGTAAGCCATATCTAGCGGTGCCATTGGATAATTATTTGGAATCTGGATTGCCACAGAACCACTTCGATGGTTATAGCCTTCAGGAAATTCGAACTGATGCAACAATAGCCACGCACTGCCATTTCGCATTGTTTCCCACTCAAGGCCCATGGCGTCGAGGCATTCCACATCGTCTTCCGATAATATAATCTCTCTCCGCATGAGATTAGCCCTCCTGAACTTCTCGTGGCAACGTGTTAAACCGCTCCAAACCATGTCGAGCCAGTTCAACTATTTCTTCGAGCGTGATGGTTCGCACTCCGCCTTTCCGGATTTTTTCGGTCAAAATGAATTTTTCCGGCGGGATTTTTCCAGCCAGCACCAAAATTTCACGACCCATAATGCTATGCTGGTGGACGACATAGTATTTGTCGTCAACACGGATGCGATACCGCTTTGCTTTCGGTGGTTTCTTGTCCTCTCTGGCAAAAATTTCAATGTCGATTTCTTCAACCAGGATGATTTCCTCGATTTTTTCGGGTTCGTTTGGCTTGTTATTTGCGCTCATAAAATATTACTCTTAATTGTTAGTTTTGAAGAGGTTCTGCCCCTTCAAAAGATAAACGATTGCACATTACATACAGGTGCAACGCGCATACTGTAATGTGGGAACGTTCATATTATGATGGACACAAGTGTAGACGCAGACAATCCGTCTCCTGCATTGCCAGTTTTACTGGCAAATTGCGATCCGATTCTTGAACTGGAATCGGACGACGGCCTTGTTACCTACATGGCATTGAAGGATGAAGACGCTGCCTTGGCTCGCCGGGCGTGTGAAGAATTACATCGTCGTCATGCAAGATTCATGTTGGGTTGGTGCCTAAACAATCGAGCCGAAACCTTTGGAAGTTCAGCTGAAGATTTTGTAAATATTGCTTTCCGTAAAGCATATGACAAAGCTGATACTTTTATTTGCCCGGTCGATGCTAATGTGGAAACAAAGCGGCGCAAAGTAAAAAGCTGGCTTTTTCTGATTCTTTACAACACCTTCCTTGATTCGCGTAGCGCCGAAATAAGAGAGCCAATTTCAAGAAGTGACGAAGACGAAGATGGTCTTCTATTCGATCTGCCAAATCCAAACGAGGAGTTGAACACCTCGAACGTTTCTCCTGAAAGAAAAACATTAGTCTGGAAGTTCATTGAAAAGCAGGAGCTGGTAGACCAAGCGATTTTGAAAGTGACCGCTGAATATTGGAGTCCATCTGTCAATAAAACTGTGTTGCCAGATCATGTTCGCAAAGCTCTCTGCGGTGAGTTTGGGCTAACCGAAAATAGCCTCCGTGTTCGTCGGCTTCGGCTCCTTGAACGCATGAAAAATTTTATCCTCGAAAATGAAACACAAAACCAAGTCACGACATGAAAAAACAACCAAATCGCGAGTTGACAACCGCCGAGGTTGAAGCAGCCCTCCATGCCGCGCTCCGGGATGAAGGGCATCTGTTCCCGCAGACTGATGAGGATATGGCCAACCTAGAAATCAGCCTAGACCTCTCTGGTGTGCCTACTCCGGATACAAACAAATTCCGAAAACTCCTTCATGAGCACGAGGCGGAGAATATTATTCAGTTTCAGGCAAATCATGTTTCTTCGCCTGTTATGGAAGAAAATTTCGCCATGGCTGCTCGTAATGGAAACAAGATTCGTGATAAAATCCGGCGTAAGATGGACACCGCTCGCGCTGAACACGAAAAGCAACATCCACATTCGTCCAATGGCTCGCATTGAATTGCCACTGGCGCGACGTGAATTTATTGCTGATCTCGCCGAAGATGTCTGGGTTACATTTTCTGGCGAGCGCCAAGCCTTTTTGGATGGGATTGCCGAAGCTGCCAGTGTTGGTCTGACCTACGCTGATTTTGAAGATGCTTTCGATGGTATTATCGAACACAAATTTGGCCGCTTTCATATTTTTTGTAACATTGCTAAGGATATGCAGGCAAATTTTCCGCGTGTCCGTTTTACGCTTGCACATGAACTAGGTCATTATTTCATTGATGAACACCGAAATGCATTAGCTGCCGGTAAGCCTCCCCACCCTTCGTTCCCGGATCGCCCATCGGAGAATCCAGCCGAACATGAGGCCAACCACTTTGCGTCTCATCTCCTGATGCCCAAAAAAGAATTTCGAGCAGCGCTTATTGAATCTCAAAATGGCATTGACGGTATTCGAAATCTTGCCAGCACATTTAATGTTTCCGCTCAATGCGCTGCTTTGCGCTATGTCGCTGGCTGTGAGAAATCTTGTGCAATTGTAATGTTCCGTGATGGTGCTAAACCGTGGTTTGATGTCTCACCTGAAATGGAGAAGTTTGGATTGACTCACATTCGTGTTTCCAAGAATCAAATACCACATGATTCAGCGACTGGCATGGCACATCGCGATCCAAAAAATAAATTCAATAATCCGCATACGAATATGACACTCGCCTCCGCTTGGTTTGTTGGTGTTTCCCAAGGCAGTCGGAACGATTTCTTTCTACATGAGTTTTCAGTTCGTCTTGGAGGATTTGGTGTGCTGACACTTTTGGAAATGAAATAGCGGGTCTTTATGTCCAATTCCGGTATTTTTGCATTTTTACACAGATTCAGCAGCGGCAATATTCTCGAACTCTGTATAAATTTCAGTGTGATTGGCGTTCAAATACCGGATGACCTTGGCGTTCTTCAACAGGTTTTTGATGTAGGTTTGAGCGGTCTGGAGCGTGAACATATTTTCCGTGTAATTATCCGTGACCGTTTTCAGGTCTCGTTCCAGTGACTCCATTTCATTTTCCATGCGCGCGATGTCTTCCGCCGACATGCCCTTCTTTTTCTTCGGCTCACCGGGGTTGGCCAGTTGATCTGGAACCGTTCCCAAAACCAACGCCTCCGCGTAGCCGGTGAAAAAATTATTGTGCGTCACCATCAAGTCCGCGATTTCAATCTGCCGCATCCCGTTGACCCGCTTTAATAGCCGGATGGCCGGGGGCGAAATGTTCTTGTCCTTCAATAACTCGACCGCTTGCTCATGAATGCCGTTCAGCAAATTTATGGACGCTTTCACGACGTGGACTGGCATGTTCAATGCCGCCGCCAGACGCTCCGGGCTGACCCCATCTTTCACCGCCTTGACGATCATTTTATGTTCCTGAATGGGCGGCAGTCGGCTGACACGCGCATTGTAGGTGTAGCATTCGTCGTCGGTGGCAATGATGCAGTCGGCGGACGTTTCCCCCAATTCTTTCAGCGCAACATAGCGCAGATGCCCGTTCTTTAGCAGATATTTTCCCGGCGCGTCTTTTTGCGGATACACCACCAGCGGTTCAACCAGACCGACCTCCTTGATGGATGCCAGAATCTTTTTGTAGCGCATGATGCCTTTGTGCAGGTCTTTGATTTGACGCATCGGCGAAATATCTACCAGTGCCAACCGGATTTTTCGCATCTCAAACCCGATTTTCATTTCATTCATGCCGCTTCCTTTTGTTCGGGCGAAAGTTTCACCGACAAATATTTTGGAATCGTGGCCAATGACTCCGCCCTTAACAGCGTGAAGAAATTTTCATCGGCCAGCAGCTTGTTGAAGGCCGTCACGATAAAGGACAGTCTGGCATCGCACACCCGCGCCTTTTTTATCATCAGCTTCTGGCGTTGGCTCTCCTTCCGATACGCGTTGACCATGCTCTCGACACTGGTTTTTGGTTTTGCTCCCAGCCCATTGCCCGTGCGCTGTTTGCCAATCAGCCGACGCTGCACAATCAGTCCCTTCACATATTTGAGAGACAAATAATCCAGTTCCTTGTTTTCGTAGGCTTTGAGCAGTTCGCGTTGGGTTTCGAGGGTGTCCGTTTTGGCGATGTCCACCGCGACCCATATTGGAATTTTCCCGATCAAAGCGAGATCAAGCAACCGCTCTTCACCCGCATTCTTGAGAGTCATCAGTCCCCGGATCAAGTTGTCACTGACATCCAACTTCTGGCCGATTTGGTGGGGATTGTATCCCAGTGCCTTCAGCCGTTCGATTTCACGAATCAAATCCATCGGCTGCGGGTAGCGCCGTGCGATGTTTTCCACCAGACTGCGGATGAGCAGTTCTTCTTTTGAAATTGCGACCACGATGGCCGGAATTTCCTTGTGGCCGAGCGCCATGAAGGCTTCGAGCCGCCCCTGACCGCAAATCAAATCGTATCCCGCCTCACCCTTCTCATTTGCGGGCTGGCGGCTGACTTGGATCGGCATTTTCAGTCCAAGGTTTTTGATGCTTTGGACAATCAGTTCAAATTTCTTTTTGTCACGATACCTCGAATTTACAATGCGGATTCGCTCGATGGGAATCATTTGGACTTCATCGCTCATGTGATTTCCTCCAATTTCACCCGTTCAGCCATGCCAAAAAAATAATCCAGCGTGTCGAATCGGTAGGCGTCCAGATAAATGCCGTTGGTCTCGGCAATGCGCAGGTTTTCCCACGTCATGTCAATGCCCGGCAACACATAATAATCCTGGATGCCCTCATTCGTGAAATCCATGCGAACAGCAATCGTGATGTCAGGTCGGGTGCTGGCATCCAGCCGTATCAGCCAGCGCGACGAACCGGCAAAGGTGGTGGAGTGCCGGCATAGCACGATGGAAACCTGCATTTCACCATTCACCTCCAGCAATTCTGTTTTGCCGTTCCAAACGGCCTGCGCACCCTGCGCCGTGATTTGCTGAATGACCGATGCCACGATTTCCGGGTGAAGTTTTCGCAGACGCCGGTTTTCCTCGATGAAACTGTAGTCAATGCCGGGATCGTAGCCGATCAGTCGGTAGGCACTTACCAGTGTTCCGAACCGATGGCTGAACGCCGTGCTTGATGGCAGACCTTCCGCTTCGTCAATCAGGATTCCAGAAATTCGGCCATGCAGTTTTAGCAGGGCGCGCAGTTTTTCCAGCATCTCCTCATCGGTCAGCTTCTGGCTTCTAGCCAAAATGATTTCGTGCGCCCGCCAGAACAGTTCCGGTTCCACGATGCCTTCAAACACGCCGTCCGCCCGAATCCATTTGTCCGGCGGATTGACTACATGCTTCTTTTTCAGTTTGCACGAAGTCCGGTGATACACGTTGTTGCCGATATATTTTTCATGCGTGAGAATCTGATGCACCGTCACCCGGTTCCACGCCCGCCCGAAGTCTGTCACCACGCCCTGCGTGTTCAGAACTGCCGCGATTTCTGATTCCGATTTTCCCTCACCGATGAACATCTGGAAAATCGAGCAGACGATTTTAATTTCTTCTTCCGGGCCGCGCACCAGCACTACGCGGTCGGTCTGGATGCTCTTTTGCTCGCCCATTTTCAGCATCGCTTTCCGCTCCCCGTTCTGGTCAATCAGCATCCGACGCAGACCGAACCCGGCCGTTCCACCCTGCTTGTAACCAAGCTGAATCAACCGGCACGCGCCCTGAAACACTTTCGTCGAAAGTTCCCGGCTGTATTCACTGGCCATCGTCCGCTTCATGGTTTTCATGACCGAGGACATCGGGGTGCCGTCATTCTCGAATTGTTCCGCGCAATAGTGAACCGAGACGCCAGCCCGACGGCAGATGTATTCGTAATATGCGCTTTCATCCGCATCCTGAAAACGCCCCCACCGGCTCACGTCATAGACAAGGATGTGCGAGTATTGCGCCTGCCCCTCCTCGACATCGCTGATCATCTGCGAGAGCGAGTTGCGCCCTTGGATGTTCAACCCGCTTTTGCCTTCATCGGAATACTCTTTCACGATTCCCAACCCGCGCTTCTTCGCATTTTCGCGAATCACATCCATCTGATTGCTCGTCGAATACTGCTGATGTTCCGTGGACATGCGCACATATACGGCGGCGCAATTCAGCCAGCGTTCTTTGTCCTTGCGGCTCATTTGGCGTGACTTCCGGTATGTTTCATTGGCTTCGTGACGCCTCCCGACAACGGGTAGGGAAGCACTTGATAGAATAACCACACGGCGGCAGGAGACCTATCATCTCTCCGTTGCCCAAATTAACGTCGGTGGAATCTACGGAATACGCGTTTCCAATATCCAGGATTTGCAATGCGCCACAGTCGGTTCCGCTCCCGGTCTTTCGGTCCGCCCGCCAGATTGCGATTCTCCTTTCTGGCCTTCCAGCGGCTTTGACTCGATTTTTTGCTGGCCTTGCGGCAACGCGGGCGGGTGCAGAACCGCTGGTGAAACTTGGTTCGGGGATCAGGCTCAAACCAATTTTTGCAAGAATGACATCGGCGGCGGCGGTGTTTGTTTTTCATATAACACAACACCGACAGACACAACCCGCCAAGCTAGTAGGAAAATTCCACCTTAAAAACTCTTAATGACACCGCACGGCCAAACACGCCGACCTGAAATAAATTAAAAACTTTTTTTCCCGCGCTGGCCTGTGTGGGCGGTTGTCTCCGCTAAAATCGCTCCGGCATCCCACCACACACGCCGTGACGGTTGTGGTTTAATTGTGATCCGTGCGGCTTTCCGTCACGCACGCGAGAAGCACGTTTCTCCCGGCGTTCCGGCCAGCCGCACCGACCACTTTTTATACGAGAAAACAGCAAACCTTCTATACTGCTATTCTATACTATATGGCATTTTCACCACCAATCAGGACAAGTCAGAAACAAGCCGGAAACCGATATAAACCATTGCAAACATTGGAAAAAACAATGATTTCGTATGAAAGTAAAAAATAACAAAAAAATGGGTTTTCCAATTTCGAGTCAGGTGCCTTTAACCACTCAGCCACCCTTCCATTGGTGTTGACTTTATTGACTAAATAGATTGGGTCTTTCCTAGTTGAGCGGGAGTGAACCTGCTGAAACACTAGGAATGACAATGCGAAACAAGTATTTGCGCCGTGCGCGCGTTTTGGAGCGGGATTTTCGGACGGTATTGCGCTGCTTTGCCCAC